>Ga0114978_10000772_pt1 | contig 26798 bp, 26 predicted proteins | sample S_140212_EF_Meta_FD_87027 | JGI IMG/M metagenome (GOLD analysis project Ga0114978, IMG submission 87027) | Freshwater microbial communities from Lake Simoncouche, Canada to study carbon cycling - S_140212_EF_MetaG | ecosystem: Environmental > Aquatic > Freshwater > Lake | place: Lake...
AGAAAAAGAAAAAACAAGAAAAAGAAAAAGAAAAAACAAGAAAAAGAAAAAGAAAAAACAAGAAAAAGAAAAAGAAAAAACAAGAAAAAGAAAAAGAAAAAACAAGAAAAAGAAAAAGAAAAAACAAAACAAAATATTTTTTTTAATTAAATATTTTTAATTTTAACTTAGTATTTTACCAACCAATTTTAGCGCCATATAAGATAGTCCAACACCGATCATTACATTCAAATACGGATTGTGCATTAAATTGTCCATACTCAACATACTCAAATCTGCATTCATTGTTGGAGGTGATTGGTACAAAATCTCTCCATCTTCGCCCGCCGGATTGCATTCAATGTAAATTTCATCTTTTTTTCCTCCACCAGATCCCGGTTTCACATTCGGACCTGAAGAATTATAATAATAATCGCTCCTAGTCACCGCCTTAATTCCGCTCGGCCCTATTAATCCCAAAAGCGTTTTAAGCGTGTCTGCATGAATAGTAACCGGACTTTTTGTTTTGTCAAACACGATAAAATTATACTGTCCGTCACATGGAGAAAACGGTGCACCTCCCATATAAAAATAATAAGGCGAACTCGGTATGAAATTTTCCATATTATAATTTTGAACATTAACGAGCTGACTATCATTTGTTTTTGTTTTATCAACCGTTGAGGAAAATTTCCCAATAATGTCATCTAAATTTGTAGAAGATAGTGTCGCACCATTTGATTGCACGAGCGGAATGGAGACAATTAGTTTTTTTCCCGCTCCATCGTGAATAATAAGCAGTTCTGCATCCGCTGACGAACCATTGTACGTGTGAATGGATGGCGCATAAATGTTAATTTCTCTCACATTGTATCCCTCGTTATTAAATGTAACGGCGGCACTCGTGGTTGCATCATAACTTAATTTCAAATGATCCGGAAAATACGTTACGGTGCACGCGCTGTCTTTATATTGGTGCATATAAGAACAAAACACTTCACAGCTCAATACATTTGCATTTGTTGATACATTTATTGGAGAATCAGAATTTGGACAACTCATTGTTTTAATTATATAATATTTTTATATTATATATAAATATTTTTATAATATATATTTTATATTTCTATTTTATATTTCTATTTTATATTTCTATTTTATAATATATATTTTATATTTATTTAACCTTTTCTTTTAATTGTAAATAAAAATTAAATAAATAATGTCATCTAATTTATCAAATGATATTCAAGTTATATTAGCAAAATTGGCAAATTTGAGAGAGAGACAAAAACGAATAGAATCGGATATACAAAGATTTGGGCTTATAAATATAACCGATGAAGCAATTTACAGGAAAGTACAAAAATTACAAGATAGAATGACTAAAATAAAAAATACATTAGAAGCATTAGAAGCATTTAAAAACGATGCTAAATGCAGTGAACAGTGTAAAAGCATTCGTTTTACAAAAGATAATAATTCCGTCGATGAATTTTTATTAGACCTTGTATTAAAATCGGCCGCACCGTTTAAACCGTCATTATTGGAACCATCGGCTCCACCATTAGAATTAACCACATCATTAGAAGCATCGGCTCCACCATTATAATAATAATTATACTAATACTAAATAACTAAATACTTGAATTATATTATTTTTAATTTGTTCATTTATTCATTTGTTAGTTGTTTCATTCTTTTTTATTATATTTTATTAATTTAGTAAGAATATTATTATTAAATTCATAAAATATAATAAAAAGAATAAATGGAACCCATTGTAGAACCCATTGTAGAACCTATTGTAGAACCAAGTGTACAAAAACTAATCCCAAAAACAATTTTCATTTGTCATAAAAATATAAAATGTTTAAGCATGACATATAACTTTTGGAAAAGATTAAATCCAAAATATCAAATTCACTTATTTAGCGATGCAATGTGTGAAAAGTTTTTATTACATAATTTTTCAGAACTGCATTATAACATTTTTAAATTTATACCCGATGGTCCAATTAAATCAGATTTTTGGAGATTGTGCATCCTTTATATGTATGGGGGCATCTACATTGATGCAGACATTCATCCCCTCGTGTCTCTCAACAAGTACCTGTTACATTCTTCCGATTTTGTTACTTGCATCACATCATCCAATGGAAATTTTAATCCTCATTTTATTGCCGCAAAAAAAAATGACCCAATTTTAAAACAATGCATCGAAGAATATGTTCAATTTTACACGCACAACAAGCACGCATATGCATACTGGGACTGGTCCATTGTCAACGTATTCAATAAAGTTTTATCAAATGTTAAAAAATATGTCGATAGAACGCATTCACACGCATTCGTATTGGATAACAAAAGGTATCAAATATTTATTGAAACTATCAATGCACCCAATGCGCCCAATGGTGGTGCGATTAGTATGAATTCTTTGAAACCGCGCGGTTTACACGATTATTATTGCACGTTTCAAAATAAAAGAATATTTAATACGCGTTATATTAATTATGATCCCGATGAACACAAATTTAAAAATTACGTCGTTAAAAATCGAAACAAAAATCATAACATTATCGGGTTTCATCTCAATGTTAATCTTTCCAAATTAAAAAATATGAAAAACATATGAAAAATAATAATAATAATAATAATAATAATTTTTTTGAAATATTTTATTATATAAATCTATTGTATAAAATTATATTATATAAAATGTCTAGAAGTTTTGATTTCGTTGTAAAAGCGAAAAAAGTCGTTATTAAGAAACAAGGTGATCATAAATACAAAGTTAAATTAGCCGGTCTTGGCGATTTCTTGAAATATCAAGTATGGTCAAATACAAACGCAAATAATATAAACGGGGATCGTAGCGTATCTTTAGTAAATGCAAAAGATTGGGTGAAAAATAATTTCGGTTCGAATTTAGATGGACTCACTGAAGCAAATATTCCTCTGCCATTTACCACCAACACAATCCTTGACATAGTAGAACAAGAAACAATTTTCGGCAATTCTTTGCCAGTATCATTTACTCCAACAACAATTATGGAGGTCGGTAATAAAAAATACATTTTTGTTATTGAAGATGCAACTTATAATATAAATAAAAAAAAATATAATACCGTTTTTTATATTTCAACAAAACAAATTGTAAAAAATAATGTTTCAAAACATTTAGTAAAATTTCCAATAAATAAAAAATTAAATAATGTGCGTTTTGATATTGATTCTAGCGACAACCTATCGGTAACTGTAAATGTAACAACAATGTCAAGCCAAATCACAGAATTAGCAAACTACACTATAAGTAATTTCGCCCCATCCCCCTATGATCTTTCATTTAGTTACAATCCCAACACCCTTTCCATTGATACAAATACATTTTCATCAACTAATTTTCTTTTAAATTATTCAATGACGCTTGCTTGTTTTTGTAGTGGTGGAGGATGCAGTGGTGGTACACCATGCTTGCTTACTTCTTATTCTCAATATTGTCCAGTTACTGCAACGTATACCCCTTCTGGATCAAACTTTACAATTACCTTATACGGCAATGTAAATGGAGTAAATGGAAGCGAAATATTTTCTATTACGGGAAATAATAACCAGTAATAACCAGTAATAACCAGTAATAACCAGCAGTAACCCAACAAGGGGTCAGAGGGGACAGTATGTCCCCTACGAAAAACAGAAATAGTTGCACTTGCATTTTGTAATCGGCAAAATGCTGATTCTTATCAGTTTCATGGATGCATCCAGCATTAATACTGCGCCACGTTCCTCCATTCCATCCAGCGTTAAAACCAAAATGCTTTTCACAATGAAATATAAAAACTGTAATATGCACTCTGATGAAAGCGACACCTTGAAATTTTGATTCGCGGTATATTCGTTGAACAAGTTTATAATTTCATGAATAAATGTCATAAAATGCACAGAATCGTTCATGTCGATTTTGCCGTCTTCCATAATATTCGCAAATGCTTTGGTAAATATGCCGTTCATTTCATTCACGCAACTCGTTATCGAAATCACCGACACCAAATTCTCAATGTCGCTTTGCGTAAAGCTCGTATTTGATTCCTTGATTTCCTCGTACACTTTGAATATTTCCGCATAAATTACATCGGGTTGGTTTAGAATCGGCTCCAGCTTTACTCGCAGCTGTTTAATCGAAAGAATTAGATTGATGATAATGTTTTTTAAAAATTCAAATATAAGTTTTTCATTTTCTGAGTATGATTCCATTGCATTTTTCACTTCAACTTCAATGTGTTGAACTTGTTGCTGTTGCTGTTGTTGTTGCTGTTGTCTATTTTGCTGTAATTGTTGTAATTGTTGTAATTGTTGCATCTGTTGCAATTGTTGCAATTGTTGCATCTGTTGATTTTGCATTATTTCGTTATATATTATATATATTTATATAATATAAAATATAATTTTATTTCTTCTGCTTTAATTTAAATTATTATTTATTATTATTATTTATTATTATTATTTATTATTTTATTAATTTTATTATAGCAATGCCAATAATTGTTTTTCTCCCTCTTCTCTCGAATTTATATTGTTGAAACAAATCTTATTCAGTTCCGATGGGGACAACCGATCTTCAAGTCCCTTGAATCGATCCATCTCTTCTTTTGAATACTCCTGCTGTTCATTTACGCATCCATTATAAAATAGATCCATCAGCTGATTCATCATGAGCGAATCGCATTTCGAAAAATGGATAATTTCATCCATCCTGCCAGGACGTTTAAACGTGGAATCAATTTTGGAAGTATCGTTTGCCGTGCATATAATGAACCGCCCCTTTGATTCTAATATACCATCCATAATGCTCAATATCTGCCCCCTCGTTAAATCATTCGACTTTTTTGCGCTGCAACTACTGATTGCGGCGGTAGTCGAGCCCGATTTTTTAAACTTATCGTCTCCTCCCCCTCCACCTTCTTTGACAATTACAATATTTGAATTCAATTCATTTGTCGCCGTTTTTTCCCTCTCTTCCTTTTCATCCAACAATTCAAAAAATTTATCTATTTCGTCAATCATGAAGATGCGCTTATTCGTAGGTATGTACTTTCCATTAATATGTGTGCCGTAAAATATATTCTCGAGTTCGCACACGGTTTGTATACTGCTCAAATCAACATCCACAATGTGTCGATTCGAATATGTGGCAACCCCCTTCATCGTCGACGTTTTCCCGCAACCCGGCGGCCCTTCAAATACTAAAGTAAGCTGGTAAGGAATTCCGCGATCATTGTACCATTTTTCATTCTGTATGAAAAAATCAATTCGTTTTATAAGCGCATCCCTCTGCGTAAAAAAACAATTCCGAAGCAAATGCTTGTTTGTTATAAGCGGATATTCTTGACATTTGATTCCGCGCTCAATTTTACTATTTCCATCATCATCATAATCATTATCATTATTTTTTTTACATTTATTATATTTGAATATATACTTCTGTTTCGATAGCTGTTCATTTATAGAATTCTCAAATTTCGTTTCGCACATTTTTATGAATTCGTGAATGTATGAGATATCATGCTCGTACGTTCTGATGTGGCAATACGTCGTTGAAAAATCCAAAAAATCATTTCCTCGATCTTTATTTGTTGGTGCACCTTTATCACTTGATAACTCAATATAAATATCCGGGTACAATTCAAACGACACCTTCTCATCCGACGGAATAAATGTTTTCACTTTGGCGTCCGTTCCCACATCAATCATTTCGCAATACTTGATATTGTACGTGTTTTCAACTCGATACACGTTGTTGTGCATGTAATCAAACACATGAATCATCGGCTGCGGATAATCTATATATGTATTAATCGTTCGATACCCGCTACTGTACACATATCCCGTATACATGATTGATTTTTTTTTAAATTTATTTGTCAGATAATGCCAGTTCTTTTTTATTGACTGTTTTTTTATTAACGACACCTTGTTGCAGACACTCTTTACATTCGTTATGATAATACCGTGATACAGTGTGAATATAAAAAATCCAAACATTAATGCATCCATCCACAGTATTCCCGTTTTTATTTGTTGTATCATAAACAACTCAGTTACCGCCGTCCTTATATCAAATGTCATTCTAGTTTTTTTTTTTTTAATAGTTTTACAATTATATCACGATTATAGCACGATTATAGCACGATTATAGCACGATTATAGTACATAGTTTACAATCTTTAATATATTTGTGAAATGTATATAATTAAATTAATTATATTTGTTACCGTCTCTTAAAAATATTCAGCAACAGCATTATCATATATCGTTGATTGAAATGCGTCCTTGTATCCTTCCACGTAAACGGTGTCGCCGTTATAAATATTATCACAGCCGTATTCGCTCGTGCAACTCTTCTTCTTAAATGATATGGGAAGTTTCACCGAATTGTTTTTATCGCTCATAGTGTAAAACTGCCACTTGTCTCGATTTTTTAGAAGCGGACGCCCCATTAGCGGCAGAATTGTTTCTTTACCATTGATCCGCGTCAACAATCCCACCTGTCGATAATTCGTATTTATTGGCGGCCCCTGCGTTCGAACATTTATGGGCATCATTATTCCGCCGCTTAAACCGCTCATACCGCTTAAACCGCTCATACCGCTTAAACCGCTTATGCCACTAAAATATCCGTCATTGCGCAAGGGTGGCGCATACGGATTTTCAAGAATGTCGGAATTACCGGAACCTTGCATAAACATTTGTGGCATTTGTGGCATCGACGACATTTGTGTTATTGATGGCATCGACATTTGTGGCATTTGTGACATCTGCATAGTGGAATTAACTTTTTCAGCAATATAATATTTGGAATACATGAAATAAACGGCAATTATGCCCAATATTACTATTAAAAAAATAGTTGTATTTTTTACACAAAACATGTTTGGCAAACATTTAAATGATGACGATGACGATTTTACTTTCATTTCACTTGATTACTTATTATTACCTTATTATCTTATATTTTACACATATTTTATTTTTATTTATATTATGAATATTATTATAAATAAATTATTCATAAAAGTAATTAATTATATATAAAAAGATATTATTAATTAACTTAATTAATTAAGTAATAAAAATGTTTCCAATACACGAGCACGAACAGGAAAATAAATGCGATTATGGATGCGGAGTTTGCAAAGGTGTAAAACATGGTTATAATAAAGTAAAACTTTATTTTCAACGCAGAAATAAAAAAACAAAAAACATGTCACTTCAAACAAAATTGCTTTTTGGAGATGATTATTAATAAAATTTTTATAATATAATATTTTTTTAATAACCCTTTTTTTAATCTAAATATAAAATATAAGGAGTTGTTAAAAAAATAATTATAAATAATGAAGAATTAGATAACTTCATTGACATTGATTATGAAAATTTATTTAATTATTCTTATTTTATTTAATTATTCTTATTTTATTTATTTATTATAATTATAATATTACATAATATTAGTAATTCAATGGCAAATACAAGAAAAAAACATAATAAAAAAACAAAAACTGCGCGTAACTGTAACTGTAGCAATAGTCGTAACAATAGTCGTAACAATAGTCGTAGCAATGGGAACAATCAAAATAATAGAAGTGCAAAAATGACAGAAATATTCAACAGAAATAAAAAACGCAACAGAATGATTCACAATATTAGAATGGGGCGATCTACATTCAGTAGAATTTATGGGGGGAAAAACACAGTTGATAGTTATAAACAAGCTGGAGGGGCATCGCCATTTGTTGGACAACCTTGGAGCCCGTCCGGAAACGCAAATACCGGAAATTATTTTGCACTGAGTCCCAATGGTGTTGGCGGCACCGGAGTCGTCGTTCCAAAATTAGATGACGGCCAACCACTACCTCCTGGTAATGCAAGATTTCCGACTCAACTCGGCCCACAACTTATGAAGGGATTGTTGGGTGGTGGAAATAAAGCATATAGAAGCAGAAGAAGCAGCAGTAAAAAACATAGAGGGGGCGGTATTTTAAGCGATTTTAATAGTTTAGTCGCGAATGCCGGTTATAAAATGGGTAGTTTCAATTCTAATTTGGATGGAGTAAAACCACCTCCAAATCCGAATCCGTACGACCAACCCATTCAACGATTATAATTTAACTGTGTTTTATTATTATTATTTGTTATTATTTTATTATTTGATGACGGATTTAGTAAAAATAATTATTTAAAATATTTATATACACTATAATAAAATTATTAAAATAATTATTTAAAAAAATGAAGTTGTGCACTCCAGCATTTATTTATCTCGTTTTTTCTGCTATTGGAATTATTCTCATTGCATTTCAAAATTATGGCATGTCCCCAAATATGTACTGTGTAGGAAGTGTTCAATGTCCGGTCCAATCTACAGCGCCCATTTTCATTATGAAAATTCTATACGTCGTTTTTTGGACATTTATTTTAAATGCTCTCTGCAGTTATGGTTATTATCAGCTGTCATGGTTCTTACTGCTTCTTCCTTTTATTTTATTCTTCATCATGGTTTTTCTACTTGGAACCTTTTTAAACAAACGAACTGCTTCAGATCCATCTAATCAAGGTCAACAGCAACAACATCCTTTTTATCAACAACAGGTGCAACAACAAGCACAAATGCAACAACAAGCACAAGTTCACTCACGAGACAAGCAATCATCCAATTGGTTTTTTCCAGAAACGAATAGCGACAAAAATCAAGACGGTAAAGGGTATTATTCTTCATATGGCGACTATGATCACGCATTAGATCAAAAAACAAAACAAGTTTATAATGAAAGTCACGAAAAAAATCAAACCAGTCAACATTATAAATAAATAATTTTTTTCATTATTTTTTTTAATAAATAATATTATAATGTTATATATTATAATACTACATTTATTACTACCTTTTTATGACAAAATTAAAAGGAGATGAAAATGCTACGGGTTGTCCGTTTACAAAAAAAACTGGTACAGGTTGTCCGTTTATAAAAAAAACTGGTACACCTTGTCCAATTATTAATGTGTTAATGAATGCAGGTTATCTTGACTCTAAAAAAGAATGGAGCACACAGAATGTACAAGATGCGTTGAAAAAAATAAAAATTTCTAAATTGGCAGCTTATTTATTAGTAAATAGCACTAGCAATACGTTAAAAAATCAAAATTTACCATTTACGGCTAAAAGTTTACAAACCCATGATCTTATAGAACACGATGCTTCTATGAGTAGAAAAGATTATAATTTAGGAGATCATATACATTTTAATAAAAAATTATTCATTCGGATAAAAAAATATTTTTCAAATCAAGAAGATATAACATTAAAAGAATTTACAGAGTATAGATACTATTTGTACCAAAAATCTATAAAAGAAAATGCAAATGTTAATTTTGGTGTAACTCAGTATTTTACAATTGGGGCCGAAACATGTGCTATTTTTTTATTACTATCTGAAAATGATAAATTAAATTTAAAGAAATTGCGTCAGGTATTTGAAAAAGAAACCCTTGATAATGTTACAATTAATAGCATAAATATGCCAAATTTTGTTACATCTTATATTAAATTTACTTCATATTGGTTTAATGCCAGTTTACGTAAAAATGAATAATACGCCAATATTTTAAAATATATATAAATATATTTAATTAAAGTTATATCATCAATTAAATATATATCATTTGATAATATATATAATATATAAAAATATTTTATAATTAAATAATAGGTTGTGATTTATTAAATAATGTCATCAGGAGAAGAACATAAAAAAAAAGTTGTAATTCAAAAATCGGCTCTTGTACCTGAAGAAGAAAAAGAAATAATGGAAATGGGTCAAGGAAAAGCCGAAGAAAAAGGAGAAAAAGGAGAAAAAGGAGAAAAAGGAGAAAAAGGAGAAGAAGGAAAAGGAGAAGGAGAAAAAGAAGAAAAAGAAGGATCAAGTGAAGCGAATAAGAAAGAGAAGGGCGCAAGTGAAGCGAATAATAAAGAGAAGGGCGCAAGAAATATTTCAAAACGCCATGGCGACGGAGATGGAGATGGAGATGGAGATGGAGATGGAGATGATGACGGCGATGACGGCGATATGAGCCAACTATTGAATGAAACAATTCCGTGGAATATTATTGATAAATTTTTCAACGATAATCCCAATGTTTTAGTGGCGCATCAGCTGGATTCGTATAATGAATTCATATCAAACGGTATAAGTCAGATTTTTAAAGAACACAATCCCATCGTTTTTCAAAAAGAAAAAAATCAACAAACAGATGCATATAAACACGTATCCCGATTTTATTTAGGAGGAAAAAAAGGTGATAAAATATACTACGGAAAGCCGGTTATATATGACGAAACTGTGTCGACTTCAAGAGTTCACTACATGTATCCCAATGAAGCCCGTCTTCGTAATATGACGTACGGCGTAACCATTCACTACGACGTCGAAGTCGAATTTGATAATATTGGCAATGTTATTGAAGAGGAAGGGGGTCAAGAAGAAAAAGCGGAAAAAGAAAGGGGAGAAGGAGAAGGAATGCGGGGTTCGGAAATGAAAGAAAAAACGGTAACCATTACACTTCCGCAAATACTTTTAGGCAAATTTCCAATCATGGTTCATTCCGATTTGTGCATTTTGAGCGGTCTTCCAAAAGACGTCATTTACAATCTCGGTGAAGACAAGAATGATCACGGCGGTTACTTTATCATCGACGGCAAGGAAAAAATTATTGTCAGCCAGGAAATATTCGCAGACAACATGCTCTACATTCAAACGCGCAATGAAGATGATAAATACAGCCACTCGGTTGAAATACGCACCGTGTCAGAAGACACTTCAAAACCCGAACGCAAACTCCGCGTTTATATGGTGGCACCCACCCCCCGATACACCAATAATCAAATCGTGGTTGAAATTCCCAATGTAAAACGCCCAATTCCACTATTCATTCTTATGCGCGCTCTCGGCGTCATCTCCGACTACGACATTATTGAGACGTGTTTGTTAAACATGTCCGAAAACAAAGACCTGATTGAACTCTTTCGTCCAAGCGTCCACGATGCAAATAAAATATTCACTCAAAGAGCCGCAATCGAATACATTGGCGTTTTTATCAAAGGAAAAAGCGTAGTTCAAGCCCAACAAATTCTAATGAATTTCTTTCTGCCGCAAATCGGAGAGCTCAATTTTCAATCGAAAGCATTTTTTTTGGGATACATGGTAAATAAACTTGTACGCGTAAAAGCAAACATTGACATCCCAATTGATCGCGACAGTATGAAATTCAAACGCATTAAAATTCCCGGAAAACTGTTGCACAGCTTGTTCAACGAATATTACGCGCAGCAAATTAAACGCATTCGCACCCTCCTCGATTTCAAATACAATTACAATTCCGCAATCTTGTCCGAGCGTTTCACTGACATTGTGAAAGAATACGAAGACATTTTTAAAGACCGCATCGTAGAAGAAGGGCTCCGCCGCGCATTCAAAGGTCAGTGGGGAGGCAGCGAATTCACAAAACAAGCCGGTATCGTTCAAGATCTAAATCGCCTGTCTTACAACTCCGCAATATCCCATTTGAGAAAAGTGAATTTGCCCCTCGATGTGTCTGCCAAAGTCATCAAACCCCGCCTGCTACACGGCTCCCAATGGTGCCTCATGGACCCCGTCGACGTTCCGGATGACGGTCTCCAAAAACACTTTGCAATGTCGGCGCACGTTACAAACGGCTGCAAGGGAAGCGACATGATACAGTGGTTGCTTGAAGAACCCGGTATTAATTTGCTGTCTTTAGAAAAATATCCGAAAGATTTTTTATATTACCAAACCAAAGTATTTGTAAATGGCGGCTGGATCGGCGTTGTTTCCGACCCGGAATTTGTCTCCAATCACATTAAAACGTGCCGGCGCTTGTCGTTCATTCCGATCCACATCAGCTGCTCATGGGACATTCAGCTCCGAGAAATCAATATTTTTACAGACAGCGGTCGTGCATGTCGCCCCGTGTATTATTATAATGCCGAAAAGAAAATGTACGCTTTCCAGGCAAAGGCCGTTTTAAAAATGTTGAAAGCGCGGAAATTTAACTGGAATGAACTTGTCGGCGGATTCGGCGTAAAACGAACCAATTACAATGAATTTTATACTACAAACAATGCAACAAGTATTATGAAGTTGTACGACAAATTACCCGAAGGCATTACATTCGAAAGAATGGCGACTAGAATGGCGGTCTTGGAATACATTGACGCTTCCGAAGAAAATAACGCGCTATTCGCATTCCGACCCGACGATAAAGTGAAATCGGGCAGCGCACAATTCACGCATTCCGATATACACCCGTCCCTCATGTTTGGCGTCATGGGCAATTTAATTTCATTCCCCGAAAACAACCAGCTTCCGCGCAACACGTTTTCGTGCAGCCAGTCCAAACAGGCGGTATCCATGTACAATACATCCTTCTTGCAGCGCTTTGATAAAATGGGCGTCGTTTTGAATGCCGGGCAAATACCGATTGTAAAAACGCGCTACCTGAAATACATTAATGACGAACAAAACCCGTACGGCCAAAATGCAATTGTCGCCGTCATGAGCTACAATGGTTACAATGTCGAAGATTCTATTCTTTTCAACGAGGGGTCCATTAAACGCGGCCTCTTTCGGACCAGTTATTACAACATGTATGAAACGCGAGAAGATAGCAAACAATCTGGCGGCGGTGGTGGTGGCGGCGGCGGCGGCGGCGAACGCGTCGATTCGCGCATTGTAAATATGAATGATTACCAACAACAAAACGCCGTCGCAAACGCGGGACGCGGCGAAGGGTACGATTATAGCAACTTGGATTCCAACGGACTCATCGTAGAAAACACGCTCGTAACCGAAAAAAGCGTCCTCATCGGCCAAGTGGTGAGCAACTCTAAAAATTCGGGTAAAGTAGTTGACGCGTCCATACGTCCAAAAAAGGGACAGCTGGGATACGTGGATAAAACATATATTACAGAAGCAGTCAATCCGGACGCCCCATCCCGCATCGCAAAAGTGCGCATTCGCGAAGATCGCGCGCCAAACATTGGAGACAAATTTGCATCCCGGTGCGGTCAAAAAGGAACGGTGGGTCTCATTATTCCTGAAAAAGATATGCCGTTCACCGCCGATGGTGTGCGGCCCGACTTGATCGTGAATCCGCACGCGTTTCCGTCTCGTATGACCATTGGACAATTCGTGGAAACCGTCATGGCAAAAGCGTGCGTCGTATACGGTGCATTCGGCGACTGCACCGCATTTGTAAACTTGGGAAATAAACACGCAACGTTCGGCGACATGCTGCAAAAGGAAAATTACAGCTCGACTGGCACACAACTTCTATACAATGGAACAACCGGTGAACAAATTGAAAGCGATATTTTCATCGGACCCACATACTACATGCGCTTGAAACACATGGTGAAGGATAAAATCAATTTTAGAGCACGAGGTCCAAACACGAATCTGACACGCCAGCCGGTTCAGGGCAGGGCCAATGATGGTGGCTTGCGCATCGGTGAAATGGAACGTGACGGAATGATTGCACACGGCGCCACGCGGTTTTTACAGGAGTCCATGATGGTTCGTGGTGATAATTATTATTTGGCAATTTGCAACAAAACGGGCATGACGGCCATTTACAATCCGGACAATGACGTGTTTATGAGTCCAATGGCCGACGGCCCCATTCAATTCAATGACGCGCTAACGGACAATCCAAAACTGGTAAACATTACGAGATTCGGTCGCTCTTTCAGCGTTGTGCAAATTCCTTATTCGCTGAAACTGCTTGTGCAGGAATTGCAGACGATGAATTGCGCAATGCGGATTATAACGGAAGACAATATTAGCCAAATTGAAAGCATGTCGTTTTCAAATAATTATAAAATTCTATCCGGAGAGAAACGTGCTGATATTGAAGGTTCTTCTTCTGCTTCTACTGCCAACGTGTTGGAAGGCGGACAAAAAAATAATATCGACATCGACGATGATATCATGAAACTGATTATTTCAAACGAATCTGCACTTCATACCGTCTCGTCTGAAAATGATCATGATAAAAATGATGAAAATGTTAACATGGAAGAAATTATTATTGGAGGAGGAAAAGATGCAAATACAATTTCACCTATAAAAACAAATGAAAAATTAAGTGTATCATTAAATATACCTGATTCAGAAAAAATGATTCGCGGTATGGGGAAAGAATGGACTAAACTTATAGAACCGAAATCCGGCAACGAATATTATTATAATGAAGAAACAAAAGACACCATGTGGTATACTCCCCAACCTAGCAAAGATTATGAACTTCGCCCGCCATTCGGATGGTACACTGTTGAAATCGCAGGACACTATTATTTTTACAATCCGCAGAAGATTTTAATTAAAAACCCGGAAGATGTTACATTTGCAGATGCAAATCCGCCTTTAGAACAAGAAGGTGGAGGCGATAAGATGGAAAATGAAAAATCAGAACCGATTCCGTCGATTTTAAGAATTGAAAAAATTGGCGGTAATGATGGGGACAATAATGGCAATGATAGTTATAATGGAAGTGATGCTAACGATGGAAGCAATGGAAGCAATGGAAACAATGGAAGCAATGGAAACAATGGAAACAATGGAAACAAAAAAATAATATTTTAAATAAAATACTTAAAATTTAATTATTATAATAATTATATTGTAACCATGTTGAAATCAAAAGTATGTTTAATTGGATTTTTCGGCATGCAAAAAAAACATGCAGATACTTATATTAATATGTGGCGCACGCTCGGCGCGCACACTGATTGCGAGAATTATAGTATTCAAAACCTATTTCGATATTCAAAACATGAAGAAGTTCGCAAAACATTTCAACCCAAGCAACCGCATTACGATACAGTCCACTGTATTTCAGGAGGGTCGCTTTATTTTTTATTGCTTTTGCAGGCCAAAAATACATTTACGTTTTCCAAAATTGTTTTTGATTCGGGACCGTATACATTTGATAATAAACAAACACAAATCTATGCACACCAAATGTTCCCAATTACCAAACTGCTTCCAATTAAAACCATTTTAAATACCTATCATGGAATACCACCACTGTTAGTATTACAGGAGGCGCATAAAAAACATGTTCTTTACACGCCACATCCGAAATTAATATTAACAAGCAAGGTTGACAAGACATTCGACCGAGAATTTGTCGACCAATATACTCATAATTCAGGGGCACATCGGATCGAATTTGAAAAAGGAAAACATGCCAATATTTACAATCATAATAAGGAAGAATATACTCAATCCATTTCCGATTTCATTAGTAAATAAAATAAATAAATAAAGCTTACCATTTATTTATTTTATATTTCTCTCTATTCTCTCTAAAATAGATTATCATAACTTTTATAAATATTTCGAGATTGAATAATTGATCTTCTACATTTCCATTCTATTGTTTTGTTTTCATTTCTAGAGAGAAGAGAGAATAAAAGAAATAGATAGAATCAAAAATATATATTGAAATATTCCAATTTTCAGCGAGATGGAGAAAACGACCGGGAAACTTTTTTATAAACTCTTTTTTAATTTCGAATTTGGACATTTATTTTTGTCCATTTTCAAAAAATAAAAAAGAGTTTCAAAAAAGGAAATCCCTTTTTTTTACACTTTTTTTTGAAGACACTTTGTAAAAGATTTACATGATAGTCAGTAAGCGCGAAAATGAAAAAAGTGGACTGAGACCATAAGAAAAAAATCGGAAAAAACTGAAAAAACATGAAAAATATATATAAAAAACATGTTTTTAAAAAACCATCCAGGAACTTTATAGTAATAAATAGTAATAAAATGACGAAAAAAGATCTCAAAAACAATTTTAATAATAGTTCTTACCATAATGCATCACATTCTAAACGTTTTGAAGAAAAACACCGACACTGATTATGGTAACAGTAACAAAAACACAGGAAAAAGTTCCATAAAAAATAATAATAATATTCAACACCATAAATGGTAACATGTAATCGTTTTAAATAAAACTGGCGAAACTGACTTATGGTTACAGTTATAAAAAGTTCCTAATTTTATTTATATAATACATCGTCCAAAAATGAAAATTTGGAGCATCTAAAAACAAGAATGTCGATTTTCGGGGATGATTTGGTAGTTTTACAAATCTTTTATATGAATGAAAAAAAAGAAATTTATCCCCGATTTTAAAACTCTTTTTTTAAATTCGAATTTGGACATTTATTTTTGTCCATTTTCAAAAAATAAAAAAGAGTTTCAAAAATGAAAATCCTTTTTTTTTATACTTTTTTTTAAAGGCACTTTGTAAAATATTTACATGATAGTCAGTAAGCACAAAAATGCAAAAACAAGGTTGAGACCATAAGAAAAAAATCGAAAAAAACTGAAAAAACATGAAAATATATATAAAAAAACATATTTAAAAAAATATATCTAGGAACTTTATAGTAATAAATAGTAATAAAATGACGAAAAAAGATCTCGAAATTATTTCCAATAATAGTTCTTATCATAATGCACCACAATCTAATTTTTTTAAAGAAAATAGTGACACTGACTATGGTAACAGTAATAAAAATATGGGAAAAGGTTCCAAAAAAAATAATGATATTGTCGACGACCATAATGAGTCAGAAAAATTAATTTCATCCGGCGAAACCGGCATCTGTTGTGGTAACAGTAAAAAAAGTTCCGAAACTTCTGATAATTATATTTATAAATGTGATGTTTGTAACTACACGACGATTAGAGATAGTCAGCGAAAACGTCATGAGACAACCCGTAAACATAAATTATATAAACTGTTAGTGATACAAAAAATAAATGAATCTGAGTATGAATTAAAAAATGCGAATATATGCGAGTGTGGTAAAAGATATGCGTTTGCATCAGGTCTTTGTCTTCACAAAAAGACGTGCATTTATTTGAAGAATAAATCAGCGGATGACTGTTCAAGTCAAATAATAATGAAACTATTAAAAGATAATGAAGAAATGAAGCAAATGATTATTGAACAAAACAAACAACAAACTCAGATTATGATGCAGCAGCAGCAACAACAAACTCAGATTATGATGCAGCAGCAGCAACAACAAACTCAACTAATTGAAATGTTACCAAAAATGTGTATTGGAAACATTACAACAAATACGACAAATATCAAACAAAAATTCAATTTGAATGTGTTTTTAAACGAGCAATGCAAGGATGCGATAAGTTTATGCGATTTTGTGAAATCTCTCAATATAACATATGAAGATTTGAATGTTACAAAGGTAAAGAATTTAGAAGAAAGTGTGGGATCCATTTTTTTGCGCGGATTAAAAGAACTGGATATTTTTAAACGGCCGATACATTGTACAGATGCAAAGAGGGATGTAATGTATATAAAGGATGAAGACATATGGAAAAAAGACGAAGGACATGAGAAAATCAAAAATTCAATTAATGAAATCTCTCGAAAACAAGTCAAGGTGCTAAAAGAATTGAAAGATTCCGATCCTGAAATAAAAACGAACGAAGGGAAACGAGACGATTTTATTTTAACAATGAATCATGTTTGCACTCCGATACCGGATTCTGGAGAGAAACGCCTAATAAAAACAATATCAAAAGAAGTTATTGTGGTGTCTACTTTATAAATTGATTTATTGAATTACTTTTAATTTAATTTATTATCAATGAATTTTATTGCAGGTTTTGTTGACATTTTAGTTCCAATTTGTTCTATTTCCGCAATGTGTTGTAGATCATCCATATTATATTTTGTAACATCAAAATCAACGATGCATATATTCTTTTGATATTTATATTTCAATAAATCTCTAAAAATTTGATTTTCATATTTTAAAGATATATTTAAAATCGGGGATAACCATCCGATTAAACCATCAAAAAATACTTTTTTAGTTGATGGAGTAACCAAATTATTTAATTTAAAAATACGCAAATCATCATCTTGAAAAAGAAAAAGTTGTTCTAATAAAGAAGTATTTAAAATAATACCTCCGTCGGACATTTTATTATATGGGAAATAAGTCGGAGCATTTGAAGAAAACATAATTGCTTCCGAAATACTTTGTTCAGGATCGCTTACATAAATATTATTTTTTATTGACGTTTTATAGTTTGTGTATATTTTCACTGTTATAGTTGGAACGTCAAGCGCCTTAATAACAAGTGTTCTTCCTTCGGGCACATCACTTAATGTGAAATCAAAATATTCATCGAACACTTTTTTTTTATTGTTCCCATATTTAGAAAATAGTAACCCATTTACGCTGACAATTTTTCGAAGAGTGGTTCTATAAAAAATATTAGATCCTTCTATTTCGAAAAATACGATGAGTGTTGAAATAATAATGGATGAACAATTTGCAATTTTCATTCTTTTTAAATTTTTTATTGTTTTTGTAATGTCATTATCAGAATAATCGGGGTTTATTTTTTTGAGTGCAGATTCGATAACATCGGGTCTTGAAGTTGCAATGTGTTGTAAAATTTGTTCTCTTAACGCAAATGTTGATGCCACAATTGAACCTGAGCTCACTCCTGAAAATGTATCAAATAAACTTAATAGATCTATATTTTTTTTGTCGTAGTATTTTGAAAGTTTCAACATGAATGTTAAAAATGACACATCAAGAATTCCTCCGCCATTTATTGCTAAAATTTTTCTAATCATTGTACAATATATTATAATATTATATTATAAATAATAAAAATACTATAACTAAATAGAATATTATAAATAATATAAAAAAAAATATTATTTATTATTTTAACCTATAGTTTTTTACGCGGTTCATAGTGGCCACCACTCCACTCGAGTTCAAATTCAAGTGGTGGAATTATCGAATCTATATTGAGACGTAAAGGCAAGAATTCTATTTTTTTACTGTTATTGTTTTTATTTCCAAATCGAATATCGTGCACAATAATACGCGCATTCCAAATATTGCACGCGCACTGTATTTCAATTGCTCCGCCCCATGTTGAAGATTTTCTCATGTTTGAAATATAGTGTTCAGAACTGGGTGCTTCCAACTGTAACACGTCGCGCGTTTCCATACCATCTAAAATCGGTAAATTATTTTGTAAATAGTCGCAAATGCGCTGACGAATTCCGTGTGGTCCCCAATCTTCTTTAATAAAATGCGACATGCTGTTAAATAAACAACTCATTTTATTTTTTATAATTATAATTATGATAAATACTATATATTATAATTATAAAAAAATAAATAATAAAAAATAAAAATTAATAAAAATATTTATTTAGATTAGAGGGTGATTTGCATTCATCACCTTGTTCCATGCTTTTATAAAATCAACGACGAACTTGGTTTTTGCGTCATATGATGCATATACCTCAGAATATGCTCGTAGTACAGAATGTGAACCAAAGATAAGATCGGCGCGAGTTGCTTTCCATTTTAATACACCCCGAACTCAATAATTTTGATTTTAGGTTGCCAATGTCACTAATGCTAACAAGAAGATGATTAAGTGTTGGAACCGGATCTTGCCATAAAAAATATTCTTTAGGAACATCCGGGCCGAGATAGCGAGTAACAGGACCCATATCGCGATGTGTGAGTTTAAACCAAGCTCTAGCAAAGGCATCCGCAAATTTATCTGGATTTTTAAGGTAAAATTTAGATATTTTTCGATATTTCTTATCGAAGCGAAGTGAAAGATCGGTTGTAAGCATCTTTGCAAAATGTTTTTTATTTGGATCGCATGCATCGGGAATGTCGCGTTTAGCGTTTGTAGCTACCCACTGATATGCTCCCGCTGGACTTTTTACAAGTTTCCATTTGTATTCAAAAAGATTTTCAAGATAATCCATGCTGAATTTTGTGGGAGTTGCGGTCCAAGTTACTTCAAGGCCACTTGTTATTGTGTCACATGCGGTTGCCATACATCAACTCTACCGCCTCCAAATCCTAGAATTTTAAATCCCATTGTTTCGAGAGCAACATTTCCAATGAGAATAAAAAGGTCAGCCCAAGAGATTTTTTTACCATATTTTTGTTTTATAGGCCAAAGGAGGCATCGAGCTTTATCGAGATTGCCGTTATCAGGCCAACTATTAAGAGGGGCGAATCGAATAGTACCATCTCCGCTACCACCTTTACCATCGAGTGCGCGATAGGTGCCGGCACTATGCCAAGCTAGACGTACAAAAAATGGACCGTAGTTACCAAAATCTGCAGGCCACCAATCTTGTGAATCAGTTAAAAGAAATTCTAAATCTTTCTTTACATCATCTAATTTGAGGGAATTAAATTCTTTGGTATAATCGAAATCTTTATCCATGGGGTTGGACAGGGGACCGTTTAGATGAAGCACGTCAAGATTGATTTTGTCTGGCCAAAAGTCATAAGGCATAGGATTATGATTACTCGTTTGATCAACGGCGTCATTTATCTTGATTTAAAAGGACACGAGATGTGTTTAACTGGAGAAGTTTCTAAACATTTTGGCATTTTATATTTGATAAATATAATAATATATTATATTTTTAGTTAAATATAATATATTTAAATATAATATATATATAATAAACCAATTAAAGACAACTGTTTATTATTCTATAGCGGTAGGCGAATAAAAGCTTGGCATTCGCTGTTATGGACACGTAGCTCAGTCGGCAGAGCGTGATGCTGTTATGAAATTTTACAGTTACATCAAGGTCATAGGTTCAATCCCTGTCGTGTCCGTTGTTTATATATATTTATATTAAATATCTATAAACCAAATTCGTTTAAAGATAAATGCTGAAATCTAACCATCAATCAAATATGAATTATGAAAATGTGGTAGAAGAATTCAATAAAAAGTGTTGTAAATTACTTGTTACAAAAGAAGAATATAATAATATTATTATAAGTATTAATAGAAAAAAATATAATTATAGATTAAAATATATAGCTTCTTGTGGACATGAGCATATAGTGTTTTACAACGTTTTTAAGTCAAGAAATACAGGAATTATATGTCCAAGTTGTAAGAATAAGGAATTAGGTAAAAAAGTAAAAGATAAAATACAAAATAATGAAATAAATAGAATAGGTAAAATTGAGCAAGAATTTAAATTTATAAAAGAATTTCAGTTATTATTGGAAAAAGATTTTGAAACTATCAAAGCTTTTGATGGTTGTAAAGTAGATATAATATTAAAACCTAAAGAAATAAATGATAATAAATGGATTGGTATTCAAGTTAAAACATCAAAAACGGCTAACTTATCATATAGTTTTCATATAAATAATAATTACAAAAATTGTTTAATTTTATTATTTAGTGTAAATGACCAAAATATGTGGATAATTCCTGAAAATATCATAGGTAATCAACAAAAAATAAGTATAGGATATAACAAATCAAAATATAATATTTATAAGGTTAATAATGATGAACTAATAAATAAATTACATAATTTTTATATAAACACAACCAAATTTGAATATGATATATTAAATACCCCGACAAATATTTATCAACAAAGAGAACAAGTATTTAAATTTTTTCGTAAAAAAACAATAAATTTTATTGATTTTAATTATGATGAAATGGAAGGAACTGTTTATGACTTTAAAATCAATGGTTATAAAATTCAAGATAAGACGGCTAAATTATGTGAAAAACGAAACAGGTCTGTTTTTCAATTATGCAAAAATAAAGGTACAACAGAAGGCAATAGAAATCAAGTTCAATATGATGTAAACGATAATGATTTTTACTGGTTAAATTGTGATAATAAACAACATTTTTTTGTTATTCCTGAAAAAATTTTAATTGAAAAAGAATTTATAGGCAATAAAGAAGAGAACAAAAATAAGATATTTTTAATAATAACCATAAAAGATGAATTATATTATGATTATAGATATAAATGGTTAACACCATTTATATTTAATTATACATCTATAAATGAAACGCCAAACAAAACAAGATTATTAAATTTATTTAAATAAACATATGATATTGGTTAGTGAGTGAGTTAGTGATATATACATACATATACATATCACTAAAAATAAATAAAAATACCGACCACCCCTTGTCGGGCTCGAACCGACGACCCCCATCTTAGAAGGATGATGCTCTAATCCAACTGAGCTAAAGGGGCTAAAAGGTGTATGTGCCGCTTCTGTAAAACGACTGAAGTGTAATAATACCGGCAACTCGTTTCGATCGAGTGACCTCGGAGTTATGAGCCCCGCGCGCTTCCTCTGCGCCATGCCGGTTTAAGATGCCTACATACGTGTGTAAGCAATGATGCCGCTTCTGTAAAGCGGCTGAAGTGTAATAATACCGGCAACTCGTTTCGATCGAGTGACCTCAGGGTTATGAGCCCTGCGCGCTGCCCCTGCGCCATGCCGGTTTAAAATGCCTAAATGTGTAGGCAATGTGTCACTTCTTTAAAGTAACCGAAAATTCTGTATACCCGCAACTGGTTTTGATCCAGTGACCTCAGGGTTATGAGCCCTGCGCGCTGCCTCTGCGCCATGCCGGTTTACTTGTTGATGGAATAAACTATTTCCATATATTAACATGAGATAATTATTTAAGTAGTTTTTTTCTAAATATAAATATAATAAAATTAATGTTTTAATTTAAATAGAAAAGAAAATATTGTTATTATTATGGAATAATATTCTGCATTGAAGGGAAAGATTGTAAATATTTAATTACATAATTATATAAAAATAGATTATCGCCTGCTAGGTTTCTTAAATCTTCTAAATTATTAGTATTTAACCAAGATGGGTTAGCACCACATTTTAAAAATGAATATGTGTTTGGATAATTTATCTGAAGAAATTGGGATTTAAATGGATTTATTAAAAATGGTGCAGTAAAAATACTCTGATTTAATTCAGAATATAACTTAAAACTAGACCAACCATTTCCTAAAGCAATTTCTACTATTGGAATAGGCAAATATGTGTTCAATAAACTGGAATTATTTACTATCGAACATATATCGTTTGCATTTGCATTTTCATCAATATCAAACCGCACACCATCATGGTGCCCGCGTGGAAGTTTCAACATTTTTTTGTCTGATGAATTGATTTCTTTAGTGGATACCTTGAAAATAACTTGACCTTTTCTGTTTAATTTCGCTTTATCTAGTACAAACAAATATTTATTGTTACCGATTTCCATCACGGTGGTAGGTGTAAACAATGGTTTGTCGGATGCTTTTAATGAGTCATTTGAAAAATTAAAAAGTTGTACCCATAGTTTTGCTTTTTGATAGTATACTGAACGATTTTCATTCAATGTTTTAGAAGAATCCGACCAGGTTTGATACTTTAAAAATTTACCAATTTTATTAAATGTAATTTTATATTTCTTTTTACTTAATTGCTTAAATCGACGTTTCCTTCAACAACTTGGTCGAAATCGGGGAAACTGGGATTTGGGGTAGGGGTAGGAGTTGAAATAGACATTTTAAGTATTATAATATAACATATAAATATATTATTATTCTTCAAAAAAATTATTCTGAAATAAATGATAATTTTATTGGTTCAACATCCATTTCTTTAGCTCTTAATGGTTTTATTTTTCTAGGAGATGGTGAAACTGAAGGGCCTGATGGCATTTTTGAAGTTGTTGCTACAGGCAATGCAATAAGCGGAGCAACAGGTGGAGAAGCGGCAATCGGCGGTTTAGAAACAAGAGGAGCAGAAGAAGAAGGAGCAATAAAAGCAGCAGAAGAAGAAGGAGCAGAAGCAGAAGGAGCAGCAGAAGAAGAAAATGGGGAAGAAGGAGAAGAAGAAGAAGAAAGAGTAGAAGAAGAAGCGGAATAATTATCGCCAAAAATATTTTCTTTAAGAAATTCATTTGCAACTTGATCGGCATCTAATAAACCGGTGGCATTTTCGACTTCTTCATTTATCCATTCATTTAATGTGGGTAAGATTTGTCTAAATACGTCATCAGGAACTTGTTTTTTAACAAGAGAAAGAACCGAACTTTTGAAATGAGGCGGGACAAATTGTTTCTTATTAAAATCATCGGCTCCTTGAAACTGCTGATACAATGATGCTTCGGGTATGTACCTTTCAGGGGGTCCGTAAATGGTATCTTCTAGTTGTTTTTTAAGGATGTCATCTCGAACGGATAGCGTCAATGCTATTTTTTCTTGAACGATTGCAAAAAAAATGTCTAGTCCATTTTTATAATCTTCCTCACAATTCGTGTAAAGCTTGATAATGATTCTTCGCGTTCTTGAAACGAGGGATTGTAATTTTTTATACGTTAGAGACGGGCTAATAACGACACCGCCAATTGCCCCGCCTTCCTCATACGTATAAGTAAACATTTCAGATAAAATTTCGAGCAGCGCCGAACGATTCGTTTCAGAGTGTTCAATCATTTCCTTAATATTTTGCACATATTCTGAAAATAATCTTTCCTTCAAGCTGCCAGTTATCCCCTTTAAATATATTCCACTTCTAACATTTTCTTCATTATTTTTTTTACGGTCGCTATAATATTGGCGTTCTCTTCCTCTTTCCCTTTCTCTTTCTTGATCTCTTCGCTCTTTGTCGCGGCGTCGCTCTTTAACCTCATCTTCATCGTCAGCTCCACCATTAGTACCACCATTAGTACCGCCATTAGTACCGCCATTAGTACCACCATCATAATCGTCATCATCATAATATCTTTTTTCTGAAGACGACGATGATTCTTTACATTCAACATCTTTATTAAATGCGCGAAGAGGAACTTGGTCTAAACGCGTAATGTGTTTTGGGGCTTCTTTCCCGGTAAATGCGGGATAAAGGTAGCGCGCATCATCCTCTTCGCCGCCATCATCAACATCCTTGTATAGCTGTTGGAGCGCTCCCATTCCCGGCAAATCGACAAGGCGTAAAGTGCTTCCGCTTTCAGAAACGTTGGTTTTGCAAATATTTGGTTTTACTACTATATCGCCATCACTATTTTCATTTAATTCTCCGTTGATTAGCGCATTTAGTCGTGACGTGCAAAAATCCAATGATGTATTTGTTTTTATTTTTTTCCCTTCTGATTCTGATTTTGTAGTGGTTGATGTTTTTTCTTTTGAGCTTGACTCTAACTTGAATGATGGATTTATAGTACTGACAATACACGAAAATAAATGCGCGAATAAAACATAAAATTTTGATATTTGTATGCATTTTTTTTTAACATTTTGAATTTGTGGAGTTTTTTTTTCCTGTTTTTTTGGCGTTTTTGCTTTCGATTCAGAATCTTGATCCAAATTCTGTGAATATAACCGTTTTCTTAATAGCTCTAAATCAATTGTATCTTTATTTTTTTGAAATATATCTGCCACATTTTTAACTAGGTGGTTACAATGTTTTTCGTTTGCAAGCTTGGTCATGTCTTCGAAACTTGAATTCAATATAACTTCTGTTGCAGCCGAATCAATGTGTTTTCCTAATTCTATATTTGATTCGGATAATCTCTTGGAAATTGTAGCTCCCATTTTATTAAATATATATATACATATATTTAATATTTGTAATATTTATTTTGTTAATTGTAATATTTATTTTGTTATTTAATATTTATTTAATATGTTAATGTTACAACCTGATTGCCCACAACGCGGTTTCCATTGTATGTGCTTTGAAGGTTGATAATTTTTCCGCCGTCTCTACTATAAACTTGTCCATCATTGTTTAAAGTTCCGCCGAGATAGATTAAAGTAGTTCCGCCGTTATTGTTAAAATCTGCATTGGCATTATTGGTAAAGTTTTTTGCCGTGCAGAATGTTCCTGAATTGGTAAAACTACCATTATTAGTAAAATTGTGAAATGTAGTTACAGTTACACCCGGATCAATGACCAGAGTTTGATTTGGCGAAATTGTTACATCTGTATTAATAATCCAAAATCTTGGAGGCGATTCTGTTGCAATTGATTCTAAAGTAATGTTAGTATAATTATTATTATTATTATTATTATTGTGATAAACGCTATCATATTGAGCTTTATATACAGCATCAAAGTTAAAATTGTTAAACCCTGCAGGAACATTATTTAATTTTTTTAATCTGAAAGCAGCAACATATCCACCTCTAAAAGCTTCATCATTTTGTAAAGGAGTATTTAAACTAAATTCCGTACTAATTCCACGAAATTTTGTACCATCGCCTTTACATTTCCATGTGCTTTTATCATCCATATCTATAAGTTCCAATCTAATCTGACCGTGATTTCGGTCATAACTTGCTACAGCTCCTTGTATACCGATATTATGAGAATTAACTATTGTATTTATTGCATTTGTTGCGACCGGAGCTATAGTATTCATCTGGTCATTGGGTGTTAACTGCAAACATTTATACAACGCATGATCCATTTTGGGATCGATGTATGTTAGTTTTAAAAAGTTATATGCGTCCGTTTTTTGATGGCCTTTTTCAGGATCGGAATATTCTATAGTTGTCTTATTAGAAAGCCATCCACCTAAACCTTTAAATGCAGCTTTTCGTTCTTTTTTACTTAATTTACCCATTTTATAAGTTTACAATGTTATAATATATATATATATATATATATATATATATATATATATATATATATATATATTTTTTTTTATAAAAAAAATAAATTTTTAATATTAAAAATAAAATATATTTAATATATAATAAAAAAATAAATTAAATACATATTTATATATATAATATTTAAATAATTTAGAAAACAAAAT
>Ga0114978_10000774_pt1 | contig 26788 bp, 33 predicted proteins | sample S_140212_EF_Meta_FD_87027 | JGI IMG/M metagenome (GOLD analysis project Ga0114978, IMG submission 87027) | Freshwater microbial communities from Lake Simoncouche, Canada to study carbon cycling - S_140212_EF_MetaG | ecosystem: Environmental > Aquatic > Freshwater > Lake | place: Lake...
GCAACAGGATACACAGGAGTGACAGGAACTCAAGGAGCAACAGGAGTAACAGGACTTCAAGGAGCAACAGGATACACAGGTGTAGGATACACAGGAGTAACAGGAGCATCAGGAGTAACAGGATACACAGGATACACAGGACCAACAGGACAAGTAGGAACAGGAGCAACAGGAACAACAGGAACTCAAGGAGTACAAGGATCTACAGGATACACGGGAACAACAGGAGCAACAGGAGTAACAGGAACTCAAGGAGCAACAGGAGTAACAGGACTTCAAGGAGCAACAGGATATACAGGTGTAACAGGATACACAGGACTAACAGGCGTACAAGGGCCTACAGGAGTAACAGGAGCAACAGGAGTACAAGGAATCACAGGACCAACAGGAGCGACAGGTTTCACAGGACCAACAGGACAAGTAGCAACAGGATACACAGGAGTAACAGGAGTAACAGGATTAACAGGACCTGCCGGCACATCGAATCTATTTGTAGCAGGAGCAGGCCCACAAACCACCGCCCTAACAGCAACAACAGGAACATTCTTTGGTAATACCGTCGTGGTAACGTCTTCCACCGCAACAACGAAGTATCTTATTACAGTTAACATGCAATCACGTAATGTATCAGGCAATGTGGATTATCTCCTCGCAACTGTGGGACGTACAAGCGGAAATACAGCACCCACAACATCAAACGCAACCAATCTTGCCAACAATACACTCTTCTCCTCAACCGACTTATCCTTGACTTCAGTGGATACCTATTTGATGGCGGGCTCCGCCTACTTGACAGGAATGCCACTGGGCAACTCATTTACGTTTATCGATACACCAGGAGCAGGAACCGTGACATATTCTGTACGCGTTCTTTCCAACTCCGCCATTTCAGTCAACCAATTCTATATCAACGTAATGAAGGTCAATGCATAGAACGGTGAAAGAATAATATGATGACATTATTTTAAAAATAAATATATCATAGAATGACCTGTGGACCTGAAATGTGCACCGCTCAAATGGGTGGACAACGCTCATCTCATCGACGTATAACGAAGAAAGTGAAAGGAGGATATCGTATGACAAAACGAGATAAGATGTATCTCAAAAGATGGAAGCAGGGGAAATCGATTGGATTTACCATGCGTTCATCATTAAAAGCAAAAGGGTTAATTCCTCGTTCAAATGGTACAAAGCGTGTTTCTAACAAATATCGTTAGGCAATGCAGCAGCCTGAACTATTGTCGTTGTGAAGGGCGTGACGATCCGAATCTGCCAAGTAGAGAGCCTCCCATGAACCTCCGCGAACATGTTCTACACCATAGGTACGCATCGTTATTTTTGTATAAAAATCAACTTCTTCCGGTTGTTTAAACGGAATAATTTGCTTCATTGAAACGGGTTTGTGAATTTGTGTCCAACGTGGACCTAGTCCTTCCTTATGTTCTTCCATGCATTTTACAGGATCGGTAGAACTACCAACATAATATTTACCATGTTCCAATTGCAATACAAAAATGCTTACGGTTTGCTTCGACATTCTATGTAGGGTTTATATTATTTCCTTAAATTCGAAGCAACATCTAAAGCCTCGAATCTTATCCTTTCACAAATGGACTACGATGAAGAAAGGGAACAAGAAATTACCTCTCGTAGAGGATACTTATTAAAAGATCTGGCCCGTGCATTTATTCAAAATTTAGGCGATGCAGGCTCGGTTTCATCAGGCAAACTACTTCATTTTACGGCAGATATGATTACATCCGGTGGGCTTCTCTTATGGGAAAAACTCTGTTGGGAATATGCATTTGAACACATTGGAGTGGCCTCTCCTCGAATTTTTCATTATCTATTACGAAAATTCAAAGAGTTAAAAGAAAAAACAGCAAAATTATCATTTGATATATTTTGTCGTTCAACCGAGGTCCAACAACAAACAGCAGAAATTGCCTTGATTCTGCAAAGTTGTCCAAAAAAGACGAAACCGAAAATGCCATCGGTACCACCAGATTCGCATGAAAATGAGAATTGGTTAAGATCTGTATTACGTACCACCGATAAAGCTGCCGTTCGAAAAGTATGGCAACGAAATAGTGATTTAGAACCGATGTTGCATGCTGGAAACGAAATGGTGTTTGCGATTACAGAGGGAGCGACAGAACGGGCACTCTTCTGGGTACGATGGTTATTAGAAGAAGATGCAATTATCAAAAAAAAGTTTGGATCAGGATTAACAACGTTAGAACGCGGTCCACCCCATTTGAAATCCGCTCAAAAAACATCTGTCGGGTATTATTTGATCGCTATTTTGGCGGAGGTATATAAGGAATTTGCAGAAAAAGGAATGGTGCGAATGCATGAAGAGTTTCAGGCCCTATTGGATTTGTATCGATCACCTGATCCGAGAAATGCACAAAAAAGAAAGATCGATACGATGAGTGTTATGATTCAGATCTTGACGGATGTTCCTAAATGGAAAGTGCCGGCTGCGCCTAGTTTGGTGCCCGATCCGATCAAGATCGAACGAATGGTAACGCAAGCAGAGACATTTTTTCGTGAAGTATTGACTCTTCCATTACCTACAAAGTTATTGCCTCCAACGGTAACCGGTCTTAAAAAGAAGAAAGTCAAAGAGCCATCCAAAGAGGATAAATTAAAACAACAATTGGATATGATCGATCAAGCGGCGATGTCGTTTTATAAAATGTAAAAAAATAATCGGTTTTTTATATTAGTATATAGGATCGAATTCAATTAGGCGGCAATCGTAGTTGTAACATCGTCGTGTTAGGGGCATACGAATTTCAGGAGGAATCCTTTTATTAATGGAAACGTGTGAGTAGTTAATAGAACGTGGGTGAATGCGTTGTTCAAACTGTTGATGGGTAAATAAATGGAAGATGGTTGTAAAACCAATGAAGAAGAGAAATCCAAGCAGGAAGATATTCATGTCTAATCGATTATAATCGATATGATATGCATCAATTTTTAGTATAGTTCATCACGGTGTTTACGAGAGTTCCAGACACCGTCGCAGCCATACTCTTCCTCTTTCTCTTCCTCTTCGTAGACGTCATCGGCAGGATCATCGGATGAATAGGGCTCATCCGAATTCTCCTCTTCCTCCTCGTAGGTCTCCTTCTTTTTGGTCGAGAAGGCAGCAAGAGATACAAATCCTTGTTTTCGAAGTTCGCTCCGTTCTTTGTCTTCCTTCTCTTGTGCATTTTGGTTGAATTGTTGCATTATTGCCAGCTTATCGGCATCCTCCTTTGCCTTTGATTCGTCTTCTTTCTGTTTCTGTGCCCAATCACGCGATAACGATGCAAAGTTGAAGGTCGTGGAGACAGGCTGAACAGGACGGACTGTTTTTCCAAGAGAGGGAAAATCATCCATAGACGTCACATTTGCGACACGAGATGGTCGAATCGGCGCAAGAGGCTTAACGGCGGTCGCAGAGGCCAATGTTTTTGCCTCCAATTTCGGTGCCATTTTCGCAGGAAGGCTCGTATTCACAAGTGGTTTCTCATAGGGTTTATCGACTGGTTTATCGTCAAGCTTTGCCCAACGAGACGGTTCCGTTTTCTCTATCGGATTCGCCGAATCCTTCATGAAGCGAGGAACATACTTCGACATCTTCTTGGAATAGCTAGTATTGGTTATGTGGTGCTGTTTAGGTTTGTGTCGCGGTCATATTTCAATTTTTATTTGATCGAATACAGCATTCCGTGAAGAAACAGTTCAGGTTCTTGATTGCTCCAATTACAGTATAATGAATGAAATACGTGTTTTTCATTTTCTGAAAAATAATCACTTCCATTACGTTGATACGATACAATTCCTAAAGAAACATCGGATTCATATAATAAAGAATAATAGCGTTTCCATACCGGATAAAACAGGTTCAATACTTCGATGTCTAGCCCTTCTTCATAATCATCACTTACATAACCAATGTATTTACCATAATACATTTCACCTTTGATTCGATAAAAAAAGGTAATGATCATGTTCCTACCAAGGCAGGCGAGAAATCACATACATTTGTTCCATTACTTTTTTATTGCGTGCCGCAAGATTACGTGAACCATGATAGGTATCATATTCTTTTTGATGGGTTTTCGCATGACAGCCTAGTTCTGTAAAAAGTTCTACCCATTGATCTTCATTAATCAGGCCTTCATTATTATAAGATAGAAGAATGTACCGCGTTTTTGTAAGACACGCTTGTAATAATTCTCGCATGGCGTCTAGCGCTTTTCCTCGCCCATTGAAGGCGGATTTGTTCCACTCTTTAGGAATGCCAGATACACGTGAATATTCAGTGGGTTCTTCGTTTTTGGCGATTAGATTGAGCATAAAATAGTTGGATCCATAGGGGTGTTCATTATAAGGAGGATCTAAGTAGATTAAATCGAGCGAATCATCTGCAAAAGAACGAACAAGAGGAAGAAGATCAGATTGATAACAATGAACCTGACAGGGTGATTCGGACCAGATCGGTAATGTCCATTGAATGGGTGCCATGATCCGCTCGAGAGCATTTTCTCCTGCTCCGCCAAAATGACCGACGCCTTCTTTTTTATAAAATCCTCGAAAGACACCTGCGGTATTAACGTGAATACTACTTTTAATAAGTAGTGGGCCAAGAAGATAATGACGAATGTCTTCTTCGACGGAGAAGATATAGGATAAGATGGCATCGATCTTCATGGCATTTTGACGAGTATAAAAACATCGTTCATGGGGCTGAGGACTGAGCGTATTTTGAGGAGCGTATAGCCGAGTTACGAATCCTTCTTTTCCGATCTGATCTTTGATCAAGCGTGCATGTTGATCGATCCGAACCCGCTGCTCCACTGTTGGAGTTTCTAAAAAGCATCGTTGAAGAACATAGGAATAATATTCCATATCGTTACTATGTAATTCAGAACAGATCGATCGAAATGCACGACTGATCACACCGCTTCCTGCAAATCCATCCAGGATTCGACGGTGAGGAAGGGAATGAACAACATCCATGATCCAACTAACTAATTTACGTTTGTTACCGAGATAGGTGATCATAGGCTGGTGAATGTAATCCATCTTTTAGTATATATCAAAAGATTGGTTAATCTTGAAACACGCGACGTTTACGAAGGAGGATCCAGCCTTGAATCTCGGAAGGAATTACCATCCAATTATGGATCTGTATAAGGTGTTCCACATCGGGTGCAGATAAATAGGTATGAGGGAGATACATTTCGGAAACAAGATCGCTGTTCAATAAATAGATCGCTTCTTCGATCGTGATCATACTGTCATTCTATCGGATCCAAAGTTTAAGCAACATCCGAATCGGAGTCCGTTTCCGAGTCTGTTTCTAGATCGGATGAAGATTCGGATTCGATCTCGGGACACCATTCGATCCCACAATGAAATAAGGGGACGTGTGCAATTTCAAATCCATCAAAGATCGGATTGTCCTGAATGAATCCTTCTAGATCGCCTGCAAGATCGATTGTATCATGGATCTCTTCGGGTACAAAACCGATCACAACACGTGCATATTCCTCTTCATTCATGAGTGGATAAAAGGTGGGAAGGATGGATCGGATCTCAAACGGCGATGGAATCATTCCATTCAGATCATACATCATCGGGATCGATCGAGAAAGTTTCATATCGGGAGGGAGCTGAATTTCATAACCAAAAAATACAAATGGCGTATAAGACATCGTTCTACATGATCATTCGATTTTACGGGACGATTTTCGGTATAACATGGTAGGTGGTTTCATAGGAGTAGATCGTGGAACAAAATCAAAATGTGTTTGCCCTTCAACTATCTTACATAGATTATCCTCGTATAGTAGTTCTTCAAATATTTCTAAATTACAATACGATACATACGTGTTTTCTTTAAAAAATACCAATATATCATTCATCATCGTAGAAAGATAAGTACATGAAGGTATCTCTTCTGGTGTAAACAATAACCATCTTGAACTAAACTCCAGACCTCTTATGCGATGTTTCGCCCAAAATTCACACAATTCTGTAAAAAAATAAAATAAATGTTGGATCTTTTTCTTCAAATTAACCGATTCGGAACAACGTAGGGAAAACACGGAGTAGGTTGGATGATAAAAAAAGTTAAATAATTGATTCATATAGTTTATTTTACGTTTATGTCGTTCTTTCATCGTATCCATTGATAATAAACGATTCACACGAGACAGTGCCACAAGGTCAGAAATTTCAAGAAAAAATAAGATTCCTTCTGGAAACACATATTGTTTATAGAATAACATACTAAAGAAACAATATGGATCTTTAATTCGACGGAGGAGAATGCCTCCATTCAAACGTTCCATCGCTCATACGATAGAGAGAAGCGGGGGAATTAACGGAAGGAGATGAAAAGGTAGAATAGAGTGACATCTCTACATGATAGATGTTAGGGTGATCGCGCACTACATTTTCAATTCGAGCATGAGAAATCAAGTGATTAAACATTCCTAAATTGCAATATAATAAGGAGGTATTGGTAGATAAGAATTGAAGAAACTGATCAATTGTTTCTTCCATGTATGATATAGGGATAACACGAGACATAATAGGGATATAACTTCTAGAACGATGATAGTAGGGATTACTAATATCAAGATACCCTATCTTATTTCGTTCCAGATAATCAAACCATTCAGGAATCATTCGAAAGAGTCGGCGCAAATTCTGTTCAAAGTCCTCTTGAAAGGTTCGATGCAATGAAAAAATATTGGCATTTGGACAAAAATAATGCATTACATATTCTACAAACTCTTTTTTCCGTTTGATTCGTTGTGCACTAGTTTCATGAGCCAATTGACGATTTACATATGATAATTGAGCGATCTCATAATCTGTTAGAAATGGTAATACATTGGTTGGAAATTGATGGGTTGTATGGCACAACATCTACCATATATATGTCATAAGTAGTTTAGATATCGTCATTTCGAAAATGTGCCCAGTAGAATGTATTGTGTTTTTTAGATCGATATAATGTTGTAGGCGGTTTTGAGAAATAGGTGGTGGCACATGAGGCACGAATGGATAGATAATCCATTTTAGGGTGATATTCGACAGCAGAATGGACATCGTCTCGGTCCAACACCCATTCAAATAATCCAATGTTACATGCCGTCAGTGTTTGATTAGCCGCTATCAAGTCTAATAGATGCCTTGCCACCGCTTTTATTTCTTTTTCAGAAGTAATGGCAAGCATTTTATATGGACATTCTGGGTGTCCTCCATAACTATTGAGACAGGATAGATCGATCGATACAATCTGTTGATCGTGAATGAATTGGAAAAGTTCAGGTAAGAATTGAAAGAGAAGACGTACATTTTTATAGTATTCATTATCATATCGACGAGCGATCGTTATTTTCTTTGACATATTATTGTAGTAGAAGTATTCAATTAATTTGTTAGAGAAATCCTTTTTTCGTTCATGTAAATGATCTTTGATTTGAGAATGGGTGGATCGATTGATGCAGCATAATTCAAACACATCGCGTGGTTCAAGAAAGGAGGACAAATGGGGAGGAAGTTGGTGGGTTGACTCTGCATGGAAAGGGGAAAACATGGCGTATCGATTAGCATGTAGAGAACCATATCAATTTTTAAAAAATAATTGAAATGTTATCATATTAGGGTGTTTGTTCGATCTGATCGATGTATGATTGATAGCGTTCCATTTGATTACGAAGCCATGCAGCATCTTTTTCGTATTTTTCAGTGAGTTTCATCATTTGTTTGACATATTGATCGCGACGACGACGATAGATTTTGAGATCGGCATTGCGTTGTTTTTCAAGGCGTTTTCTCTCCATAAATGGTACCACCGTCTCTTGTAATATGGCATAGAGTGGTTGATAGACCACCTGAACCATATCAAATAGCTCGGTATATCGTTGTGTAGTGACATTGAGTAAGGGGTAAATGATATCACCTGCACGATATACTCCAGAGTGAATTTGGATACCTCGTTCGTATCGGAATCGACGACGTATCATAGATGTACGAAGTTCATTGGCATGATCGGTAAGAAATTGAACCAATTGATTGTAGGCATCGCGCATATCGTCGCGTGTCAGTAAGGTTGGATCGCATTCGCGAATCATGCTATAAATATGACGAGCCCATGGAAGAGAACGCGCCATGGATTTCAGACGTGGTACATTCCATTTGGTCTTTTTCTTGGAAGCCGCTTGCTTAGCATGGTCGATTCTCAGATCTTCGCGACGCTGTTCATCTTCTGCAAGTTTGGTTGATACCTGAAGAGCGGACGGATCAGGAGAACCTGGTAGTGTTGTAAGCCATTCTGTTACCGAAGGATAAAGGGTGCGATTTCCTGTTTGGCCTTTCATTTGCCACACGCCGTCTTCCATAATCATGGCAGTATAATGACCCGTTTCATTTGCGGGTTGGTACCGCAAGACAGAATAAAGTGGAAACATGATGTCTATTGGTATATTTATTACGATTCATCAATTTTTACAAAAATTGATATGTAATGAAACAACAAAAAGAGATAACCATGACCGAATACGAACTATTTCAACGTGCTGCCCAGAGATTGGAAGAATCAAATGAACCAACGTGCATTCAAACGATTATGGCAGTTTGTCCAAATACAATTGTTTTCTGCAGCTCCTTCTTTATGTTATATTACGCATATAATGTAAAAGGGACAAATATGGAATATACCTCTCCGTTTGTTTCAACTATCCTTTCGATTATCATGTTTCTGATGTGTATTCTAATAATCGCCTATCGACATCATATCGATTTTGAGTTTCTTTCGCCTATGTATAAGATTATTATTCGAATCAACATATTTCATCTTATTCTATGTGGCAGCTTCGTATCGTACGTAAAAACAAGTGGAAATTATTCCACCTATTTCACATGGCTCTATGTCGTCACCATTCCGATTGCCATTCTGAGTTTTATCCCGTTTGTCGTCTATAGTTATTCATAATCACGGAATGCGATTCCAACAGGAAACCGTGGCAAACCCTCGTCGGTCAATTCTTGATAGCGCACGGTCAGTTTCTTTCCTACGTATTCGCTGCCTTTTTGAAACAGCTCGACCCGATCTTCACGCGTACCACGCGGACGGCAATGAAACGTCTTACCATCTTCCGTTTTACAGTTCCAAAGGACGCAGCCTTTTTCTTGACCTTCACCTTCTTTGAATCCAATGACCTCATATTCGGCGTCGAAGAATTCTTTGTATTTCAGCAAATCCGCGGAGCGAGAATGTTTGTAGAGACCTGTTGCGGATCGGAGCATGATGCCCTCGAATCCATTTGCCACAAACTCATTATGTTGTTGTTTCATGTTAGATTCCGAGTCACATGATTGGGTTGGAACAAGAATAAGATGTTGGAATCGATGGATTTGAAAGATGTGTTCAAGCGCGGCGTAACGCTGTTGAAATGGCTGGTCATTCATGAGATCGTACACATGATACTTGATTTTCAATTGTTTTTCTGCATCGCCTGCTTTGAGTGTTTCTTTTTTCACCAGTCCTACGATTTCTTGAAAGGTGAGTTCATTGGTATAGAGCTCACCGTCCAGAATGATATCGGCAGGAAGATGTGACATTTCTTCGAGAATGTGTTCCATATGAGGAAAGGTTTTACGAAGACGAGAGAATAGACCCTTTCCAGGCATTCCAACAGCACGAGTTCCATCAAGTTTGGGCTGAGTATAGCAAGGAAACACAAATCCCTTGCCTCGCTTTTGGTATTCGTGCGCCAACATGGGCGAAGGAACATCGGCAACGATTCCTTTTCCTCTCGTTTGAACGACTACACGCTCCTCCGATTCTTCTGCATTACATTCTAGTCCAGTCTCAGAGTATCCACTCTCGATTTTCTTGACCCATGACGCGCGAGCCTCGGATTCAGCCTGTTGAACAGGCGTAGTTTCGTTTTTCTTTCCAATATTTTTACCTTGGGTAATGACTTTTTCGTTAGTTTGCATCTTGCCACCTAGATATCCGTGAACGGTTTCGATCACACCCGTGCCGAGACGTTCGAACACACGAATGGACCAGAGTTTGGCCTTGCCCGTCGTAGCTTCGCCTTGAAGAGTAGGAAAAGTAGCCATGGAGTTTGGATTTTTTATGAGTCGGTCGGCGGTTCAATTTTTTTATTCATTGCCTCATAATCTTTCCATTCTTTCAAATGGTGAAAGGTAAGGGCTTCGTCCAAATTATCTTTTGAAGGGTCGTAGATATCTGCATGAAAACGCGATTCGTTAAACATTTGACCACCCACTCTCTTGATCCACGTGCCAAGTGAAATATCGGCACACCAATGACAGGCAACGGCTTCATTGGTATTGGAACGAACATAGGAACACAGCTGATAATACAACATTCGAGAGATAACCGTTCCTGCACCCCCTGATAAGTACTTACCCCAATAGGAATAATGAATGTGATCGAGCAATTGGCCAAGTGCAAAGGAGTCATGAGGGTGATGATTCGTAAGGTAGGACTCCATACGATCTGTAAACACGTAGGTATCATCGTCGATCAAGATATACCAGTCATAATCCAATTGGGTATGACGGAAAAAATCCATGAATTTTTGAGGGAGCTGCTCATACGTATCCTCTGCACCCCATGAAAAAAGACGCTTCTCTTGATCCATGGTATGTCCTAAATAATAGATATTTGCCGGTTCTACGTCTTTGAACATAGTAGACATTTGCCATTTTACACGAGTATTAAAGTATTTTTCGCAAGTAAGAACGATATAGGCAATTCGCATACTAATAAAAAATACAAATAAATCTTTAGATTGAAATGTATTGTTTTATTTTTGTTTCAATGTTACTCGTCGGCCGACTCCTCGACATTGCCGCCATTCAGCTTGCTGCGGCGGAGCTGGGCAAGGGTGAAACGCTCGCTGCCGCGCTGGACATAGGCCAGACGCCACGGAAGTGCACTGAAGGTGCGCTGAAGCAGGCCGGCATTCTTGAGGCCCGTCATGAACTTGAAGAGAATATCGCCAGGCTTGGCCGTCTTCAGGCCGACCAGAGAGGCAATCGTCGAACACTCCGTAACAGTGAGATCTGTGCCATCAAAGGTTGCATGTACCGTGGATTGAGTCCAGTTGCTCTGTGCATCACGACCCGTGTTAATGCCAAAGATGACAACCTCGCCCGTATTCAGGATCTCGGAGAGGGCAATAATGGCAGGCGGGGCGGAATCATTGGAACGAACCGGTGCGGAAGAACCCTGTGGATCACTCGGTGCGTTCGTGCGCGGCGGATATGCACGACGGGCCGGTTGAGCAGGTTGAAGGGGGATCGCCGTTTGAAAACCCTGAGAAGGCGGCTGAAATCCCTGCGGATTGGAAGGAGCGCCATGTGACAGACGTTGAACCTCAGACGTGAGAAAGCCAATCGCACCCTCGGCATAGGTGATACGCTGCTGAAGGTTCATCAGAATGTTGGAAGTGTAATCGTTGGACATGGGGCTATATAATAGGTGGGGTTATGACTTTATATCGGTTCAAACATATCGTCAAATTTTATTTTTTTGCATATCCATATGCCATAAAAATAACAGCGAGATGAATTATAGTATAGCCCTTTCTTCTTTCAAATCATCTGTCTTGATATAATGATATGCAGTTGGTAGGGAACATAGACAGGGGGTTAGAAAACAGGTAGGACAAGGATCAATTTCATCGCAGAAACATTGATGTTGTCCTTTGCATTGTTCGCATATCATTGCATCTTTCCATTCTATCATATCTTTACAGACGTATGTGCGATAAGTAAAACAAAATCCCGCCGCTTCTAGAATCGCACAATGACATTGAAACCGGCCGCGACAGCTAGAACACGGAAAAGGATACGTACGAGGAGACGAAGGAGCAAGAGGATCCATAGGTGCTATTGGTTAGATATGTTTTATATGGTGTCAATTTTACAAAAATATATGTTTTTTCTCGAATTAATGTACGAACTGCAATTCGGTTTGATTCATGCAATTACGAAAGGAATCGCGAAAGAGATTCATAACGCGCTGTTGTTCAAATTGTCGCTCCGTCCATTCCGCGATGTAGCCACGCTCGTCATTACTAGGAATGCGATTCTGGGAAAAGGAAACGATTTCACGCTCATGTTGTTGCATATGATGATATGTCATTTGATATTCGCCGAGATCCACTTGAATGATAAGAATTCCGCTTGTATTGCCGTGTTGTTCTTGATAGATAAACATGGCTGTGAATCATGTGATCAAGCAGGTCTATTTCAATTTTATGAAAAATAAGGCATGTGTGCCATTTTTTAGAAGAGTGACTTGGAGAGTTTAATAAATTCGGCCATTTTATCGAAGCGATTGCCGTGTCGTTTGTCGGCCCATTTCAGATAGAGTGTATAGGCATCAGACGACCATTTCATGCCATTCTTTTGGAACATCTCGCGAAGCATCTCCTTGCGTTCACGGTCCTCATTGTACCAGCCACTCAACCAGTCTTCCATCCATTCCTGTGTGGTTCGCTTCGAATAACGCCAAGAATGGTGCTTCATGAATCCTTTAAAGTGCTCAAACGGGTGTGAAAGCGGATCAATATCCAATCGGGCAGCAATCGTATGAAAGAGGTCATTCTCAAAGTGTTCTTGTGTAACCTGACGACACTCTGTTTTATGACCAGGCCAATCGACTTTCTGGCATGATTCACTACAGTACCAGGAGGCCTGGCAATCGCCACATTTCTTAGCATAGAGATTGTTGCCGTTTGGGCATGCAGTGTTACAACAGAAGTACGTGTGGCTCATGACTGACTTATGTATCACGAGTCACATGCGTCAATTTTTTAGAATTCCACCCTGTTGAAATAGATTCTCAACACACCCAGAATAATCATACACTTCGACATGGCCATATTCTTGTATATCATGACGCCATACACTGAACATCAGATGATAATCCGAACCGGTCAAGCGAAATACGTCATCGTGGCCATATTGTTTGAAACGGTCCGTAAGGGAAATGGTAGCCTTTTCTCCTAGCATTGTTTGTAGTTGAATCACGACATCATTTATCGGAAGATTCGTTTGACTCAACGTAATTGGCTTCAACAAATGGGTTTGAAGAAGGGAGATAATGGATTCAATGTCATCACGCAGAAGTGGTTGATGAAGAATCACCCTAAATAGAGCGAATCCGACCTGAAGTGACCCTTTCAAGCCGATATAGAATTTTCCGATATTCATCTTGATATCTTAAGAGACGAACATACCTGTGTCAATTTTACACGGTTTGCCAATTAACATACAGATTACGTATCATTTGGATGTATTTTATTTATTTCCAGTCTATTATACATGATATACATAGCAGAAATAGTAAATAATAACAAATCAGATGAACCTCTTACTAATAATGGCATATCTGATTTCATTTGACCATATAAAATCCATAACGACGATGAAATCATATTTATAATGGAGAATACCAACGAATATGGATTTGTAGATTTTTTGGTGTATAATAAATACATAAAAATAAATCTACCTGATAAGGATATAGACGTTGCAGTATATGCTGTAACTAGTTCTGTTGTCATACTTACACTATATGTCGTTATTTTAAATGTGCAATAAAGATCGATTATGTTTATTTCCAACTCATCATCATAACGGATCGATACTCATGAAATCCAGGAAATATAATCCGTCCATATTGAATCAGCCATTCGTCGCGCTCGACATCATTCGTTAGATTTGTTTTGGTAAGAAGTCGAGCGGCTTCATCAATCACGAGCATTTTGGTTGCCTTGTCAATGGGCGAAAATCCAAGCCAGTAGATAAAGGAATCGACCATTTCGTTTTCACGTGCATAATGATGTGTCATGACAGACCAGAAGGCAACTGAACGTCTCATAGACAGGGGTGTCACGGCATATGCTTTCTGATCAGAACACAGATCACCATATGACATCAGAAGATCAGGAAGGGCGTCATTAAATAATTGTGGACCACAATTGCTCTTTTCATTCTCCAGTATATTGGAAAGAGCGCGTGGAATACGAGAAGTAAGATTATTCATCACTATCTATCGATCTTCTACCCGTCACTTTTCAATTTTATCATATTTGCGCTCGGATCGGATCCGTTGTTGTGTCTCAAAATCCTTGATCGGATGAAACAAATAATCGGGTCGAATATCATCTTCTGTCCAATACATATAATTAGAGATTTTATCTGACCAGTTAAAGTCGGTGCGATACACGATCGGTGTTAATTCGATCGGATTGACGATCTTTAGTCCACGATGAAAGGCAAGTGATGGATAGAAAACTTCATCAACAATCAACCGATTGTGTTTTGCAGCAAATCGATCGACCTCTCGCAAAAAATTACGTGAAACACGAATTGCACAGGTCATGCCCTTGAGCCAGGGCATGGGGAAAAAGTTCTTGACATTAAAATCTTTGAAGGCCCATGATTCATAAAAGGAATACTCTTCATCAAATAGAACGATGGGAAAGGATGGATTAATACCATGGTACTCGTCGTTATTGCATGCCACGACAAAATATGAATTCGACAAATAATCTCCGTCTGGATACTTATTATCTAGATCCTGTAACGTCTTAACTGTAGGAATGAATACATCATCTTCAATAAACCATATATGTTTATAATTTGTGTGATTGAGAGTATTAAAATAATAAAAGGCTTTATCTCGCGAAGAGACTTGTTCACGCATATTGTTATTTGAATTGTAATATCCTGCTTTTTTTACTTCCTCGCTGTTTAGCTTAATAATGGTAATGTCCTTATCATATTCAGGTAGTTCATATTGATTATCGTTTACCGATACAAAAATATCATAACCAGGTTTCTTTAGTTGTGCCGCAAACTCAAACAACTCTTTGGGTGGCTGAAAGGTAAAAAATACGATGGCATTCAAGGAACGCTCGATATGACGAGGAGGATAATGATAATGATAATGATGGTGATGATGGTGATGGTATTCATGAGTTATCTCTTCACTCATTTCCACTCTACGAATGCGGATATCGAATATATAAAAAATATACACATCGTGTAACCATGATCATTACGATCTTATGTGGCGGTTCCGGAAGTTCCGCCATACAAAAGGGGCTTCATACAATATGCCCTCATTTACCAATTCATTTATTAATTAATGGATATGATGATGGTAAATCAACGGGTGTATTACGGAAAGTATTTCCGAATACGCTTGGTATTTCTGATTTCAGAAAGAACCAATTATTGGAGTATAAATTATTATATGGCGATGGTCCGATTTATAAACTATTAAATCATCGATTTACGGAAGAACAACCGTGTGAGATCATTCTATCAAGGATTCGTGCCACTGATTTTGGAACACAAGAATCGCTAAAGAATTTTTTGATCGATCATACCACGTCTTTTTTCCAATTAGAAGCATCAAAACAGATCGTATATGAAGATTTTAGTTTTATGAATATCATCTATTGTTCCTTATTGAATGACAATAATATGAACACGGTATGCGAGATCATAAAAAAAGAATTAGGGTTACAAAATACCATATATGTGAATTCGAACGAGTGTTTAATTTTGAAAGGAGTAACAAAGAAGGGCAGACGATTAGAAAATGAAGCAAGTATCGTTGATTTTAATGATCCGGCCGATCAGATCGTTGATATTTATTTTGATAAGGAACCGCCGATGTTAGATGACAATACAAAGAAGCTCTTACTCCGATCCGATATTATCGTCTTTTCGTGTGGAACTCAATTTAGTAGTTTGATCCCTACGTATAAAACACGACAATTCAAAGAAACCATTCAACGGTCGAAGGCATCAAAATTTCTTGTGTTGAACTGCGATTATGATAAGGACATAATTCACTATTCAGGAAACGAGTTATTGGATAAAATCAATGAATCACTTCCATTAGATGATGTACAGATTATGATTTCAAAGGGTATGAATCAGGCATTGTATCCAACTGATCCGAAATACAACTATATCGATGTGCCTCAATTGATTCGGCAAAATCATCATGATGGATTTCTTCTATGGAAATACATCTTTAACCATCATTTTCGTATGTACTATAATCATCACTATCTATTTGATTATGATTATACGCTGTTTGATAAGGACTTTATGAATATATCGATCGAAAATATTGAACTTCTAAAACAACTGCCACATAAAACGATCATTACTAATAATTGTTATTCCAACTTGTTACCGATCGATGGAATCAATGTATACTCGAATATTAGTAATTTGTATAACAATAAGGAGGTTGTAGATAAATCGTACCTATTTAGAGACGACGAAATCGAAGAAATAAGGAAGATCCTTCCGTCTTGTACAAATCGTAATTACTTGTCGATCTCGATCAAACCGGTATGGAATCGAGAAGAAAGAATAGCAGAACTTCGATCAGCAGTAGATAATCGGTACGATATTATCAAAACAGGAAAAACAACGATCGAGATCACGAAAAAAGGGGCATCAAAGAGAAATCTATTGATCAATAAACAGTTTCTACAGGACAAGTATACCTATATAACCGATATCAATGACATTCACTATACAGCAGAGGACAAGATCCGATATTTGCAAGTATCAAGCGTACATATGACAAATGTGTTTTTGAAGTCGATTATAATGAGAGAGAAGTATGATGCATGTATTGTGGTAGGAGGGATCAATCAGCGAATGGAGATCGATTATCCGAAATGTCTGGTCCAGGTGAAAAACGAGATTGTTCTTGATCGAATGATTCGTATGATTACTCCTCATGTTAATCGTATTTTTGTATGTGGAAGTAACTACTATAAAGAGAAATTTCAAGAGTTTGATCGATCACATCGATATGATTCGGTCACGTTTCTATATTTTGGTTCGATCGATGGATCGCAGACGTATCCAAAAGGAAACGGAGAAACGATCGATCAATGGTTAAAAACCAGAACCGATCTAACAAGAAAGGTTTTTATTATGTGGGGTGATGTCCTATTATCCGATCCTATGATTCTAGAAGAGATGTACAATCGTCAATATGATACGGATTTTTTGATTCCAACGATCTACGAGCCCGATCCTTATGCATATGTGGTACTAGAAGGCACACGAGTAAAAAAAATGGAATACAAACGAAACGTACCTGTAAAAGAGGGATATCACGATCAATGTGTCTTTTTGTGCGATCGAATGCGATTACAAGAAACACTTCCTCAAATTAAACGTGCCAACGAAATGAATTTGTTAGACGTGGTGGAACATATCGAGAACGTAACGTATTATGAAACGATCTACGGAGTAAAGAGTTTTAATACAAAAGAGGAACTTGAAAGAACGTCTGATATAAAATAATGGGATAGAATAGAATGGCATCAGACAATGATTGGGGAGAGTTAGAGAATCTACCCAATGAAGTGGAAGAAGAGAAGCGACCAGAAATACCACAGGAGAGTATTCTTAATCAGTATACACGTAACATGGAAGCGCGTGCGAAAAGACTCGCTGAACAATCGGCTCAAGCCAAAAAAGCTAGACGTAAAACTACATTTGCAAATACGGCAGTTATAAAACGGAATACAACCGTAAGAAAAGTAGTAAATAATGTTCCACAAAATAATGTAGCGATTGTTAATGAAACATGGGAATTGAATCGTATACCCATCGATAGGGAAAATAGATCGAAACCAGGTATACGACGCAGACCATTACCTCCGCCCCTGCCGCATAGTAAGTTTAGAACGAATAATGACCGTAACGCTGTTGCACTCGGACAAGCAAAAGCATTAGAACGAGCTCACGAATTTAGAAGAGCAAATGATGCCTTTGCTATAAAGTTGGCTGCAAATGAAAAAGCAGAGCAAACACGAAATCAGTTAGAAGGAGGAAAAAGACGCACTACCAAACGCACACGTAAGATACGCCGGTCTCATTAAAAATAGATAGATATGGTATCAATAAGAAGAAACACTTATTGATAGCATTGCCATATAAAACTTGCCCTTCTATGTTATCTAATGAACACTACTAAACATACCCTAACCGATATTATTGTTACGTCTAATCAAGTCTACTATGTAGTAAAAGCATGTATTCATACGATTCTATTCAATCGTTTATTAGGTAATTCTGTAAGGGCAAAAGATGTATCATGTCCTTTATTTGACTCATTGAACTATACGATGATCGATAGTGAGGAGATCGAACGTAAGGTACATACCATACTTATGTCTATTTGTAATAAAAGAGACAAGGACACTCTAACGATCTATTTGTTGCTATATATTGAGATCTCGAAATATGGGTTTTTAGGGGAGTACAAAGAGAAAATCGAATGGGAACGGTGGTGTATGAAAGTAACGATCTCGAATCGATGCGATGAAGAAAAGATCAATCAAATGATCGATACCATTTTAGATCAGTGTATGTCTCATCATACGGTACCACTTATAAAAAATGTCTCGTTTGATATTACGACATCAACTGAAAAAGAGACATCGTTCTTTGATCTTTTTCGATCGGTTCCACGTATCTAAGAAAAAAGGGGTCGCCCCTTTTCTTTTTTTTAATCGGCTTTTCTATTGTTTAGTCGTTTTAACGGTCCTCCTTGGCGAATTCGATGGTAATCGACTTTCCGCGAAGGCACAGCTTGTTCTTTTCGGCAAGGAATCCGCGTGTGGAGTCGGTGTGACTCATGAACTTGATGAGGGCAAAGCCCTTGATGGTCCCATAGTACGGGCTGTTTTGGTCGAGATTTTTAGGAATGTACACGTCGCGAATCGGGCCATGCTTCGAGAAGATCGTTGTCAGCTCGTTCGATGTCACGTCGCGCGGCAGATTGCGAGCCACCAGCGTCTTGATTTGGTTCGGATTGAACAGAACGGTTGTTGTGACGACTTGGACGGGCGCGGAACGCTTGACCTCCATCGGTGTCTCGAAGGTGTGGACCTGGACATCCTCGGCCCACTGAATACTGCGGCGGGCTTTCATGTTCTTGCGGTCTATCACTTCACGAACCGCATTCAGTATATCCTCACCCTCGCCCGACGAGCAGTACTCGTGGTAGACTTGCTCGTCTGCCTGGGTGCACGCCTCACCCCACGACATGGTTCCTTCGAAAAGGCCACGTACGATGGGATCCTGGAAGGCTTGTGCGCGCAGTTGATGGTACAACGATTGAATGGAGCTCATGGTTGCTTGGTGCCTACTAAGTTTCTACTACTGTTGGGCTGACTTCTTTAACAGGAAGGGGTGTTTCAATTTTTTTATAGATTTGATGAATCAATATAGGGATTTATACCCCCTCCCCCCTCTCCTTTGGCCAAGAAGATTTTGAACTACCACCCCCCCCTCTTATATCATTTTATCAATTTGACAAAAAAATTGATATACCTATAGAGAGGGGGGTACCCCCTTCCCCTCCTTTGGCCAAGAAGAGCCTGCCCCTCCCCTGTATATAGCCGTAAAATGCCGTCAAATTAGAAAAAAAATTGAAAGGGGGAGGGGCCCCAATAGAAAGACAAGGATTCAACTAGTAGAAAGTTAATCCGCTTCAAGCAATCATGTCCACTGTCCAGAACGTCCAAGAGTCTCTTAAGGGTTTGTCGGTCGAGGAGCTCCTTGCGGTCATCGCCGCCGCGGCGGCGGAGGCCAAGAAGGCCGCCAAGGTTGCAGTTAAGGCTGCACCGAAGGTGGCTAAGGAGAAGAAGGGAAGCATGCCGAAGGGCGTGCTGCCGAAGCAGCTCCAGGAGTCCTTTGCCTACGTCGACTACACCCTTGCTCAGGCGAATGCCAACGGCTGGAAGGAGTTCGCGGTGAAGGGTCAGGACGTGCCGATGGAGGCGTCTGTGGAGCGTGACGGTGCGCATGTCTTTCCTTCGACAGGCAAGCCGCTGAATCGCAAGCAGGCGATGTCGCTTTCGAAGTTCCTCTGGTCGAACAAGGAGCAGAAGGGCACCAACCAGGCGTTCTACGATGCATTCAAGGCACAGTATGTGCCGCCGGCTGCGGCGACGCATGCCACCGAGGTGGTGCAACCCGCTGTGGCGGAGTCGCCCAAGAAGGCCAAGGAGGAGAAGGCGCCGAAGGCCAAGAAGGCGCCCAAGAAGGCAGAAGATGCTGTTGCAGCCGTTGCAGCCGCCGCACCCGTTGAGGCGCTTATTGCTCCGCCGAAGAAGGTTACTGCGCCGAAGAAGGTCGCTAAGAAGGAGGAGAAGGACACTTTCAAGTGCGAGGACGACGGCGAAGTACACCCGTGGGACTGGAAGGGTAAGAAGCTGCTCCGCAACTTCCAGAACCAAGTGTGGGAGCGCACGGACGACGGTGAGGCCGGCGACTGGTTCGGTGTTTATGACGCAAAGACCAACACGATTGATGCCTCGGCGGCGGAGCCTCTCTATGAGGACGAGTAAAAACTGACGAAACATTCAAAAAAAAAAACAAACCGATGAAACATCAAGAAAACAAACAAACTGAAGAAAAAAGGGAACCCCCCCCTTTTTTCTTGGAAAAAATTGAAACCGATTGGATCCATATAGAAAGGTACCCCCTCCATTCTCTTCCACGATGTCCATGCTTTTCCAATATCCGATCGTCTGGCGGCCGGCGACAGAAGTCCTCGAAGAAGACGAGGCACATGAGATGATGCGGGTGAAAGAACTTGCGAATCATGCGGCGGCGAAATTTCAAGGAACGACGTGCGTCTACACTGAGGGCGTCTATCCTCCTTCCAGAGAGGGAGAGGTTCGGCCATCGCCACCCTCCTTTGAGTTGAAGGAGTTATCGGAGGCAGAGTGGAAGTCTGTACAGCGTGCACGTCTTCTTGCGCCAATTGGAACGAGGTCTCTTCTTCGACGCCGTTTTCATGACAGTGACCTTCTTGGAAAGGTGATCCAGGACACGATGATGGTACGTGTCGATAATTCTTACCGTTGGGTCTGTCTCCACGTCTTCTATACGGAAAAGGAAGGCACGCCCTTTCCAATTGAAACCAAAAAACGTAAATACATGCAGTTCTAAGTAGCGAAAATCCAAAGAAACATCAAGAAAGGTGGCGGCCCTTTTTTGATTAAAAATTGAATTGAGTGTGCATGCAGGTTAATAGATAACCTACCATGTCCTCCATGAATCAAGAATCCACGAACTACACGATTTGCACCGAAGAGAACCCGCAACTAGGTGAAGTCCAATTCATTCTCAACTACCTCCATGTGAATGCAACGGTGACGTCAATTGCAGCGAGCGTCACGGGAGATTCATGGGACGGTTCGTTTGAGGTGATCACGGACCAACCGAATGTATCTATTTCGCTACGATTGGTGAAGGGTCATGGCAGCTTTGTGGACTACATCGTCTATCAAGAGAAGGATCCAAAGGAGGAGTCGTCGATGCCTGTTCTTCTAGTGGAGTCTACGAAGACGGACGACTCGGAATCGCGAAATACGTCCATCAACCAGCGGTTCACGAAGTTCGCGGTGGCGCGTCAGCGCTTTCCTACAACACCGCTGGTTCTCTACTTCAACAAGGAGAACAAGGCGACTACACCGACCAGTGTGTTTGGCCGCCGTCTCTTGGCTACCTTTGGTGTGGAAGCCTATGACACAGAGAAGAACATTCTGTTGGAAACGCCAGCATTTACGAGTGTGGCGGAACTGCTCCAAGCGAAGAACGCGATTCGTGAGAAAGCGGGAAACGTCTCTGTGAAAATCGCTGAACTCTCGCCGCATCATTACCAGATTCGCGCTAAGTTGAGCAAGGGAGCCAATCTAACCGTGTGCCATGATCCGAATAAGGGTCTGGTAACGGGTATCGCGTCGGCCATCTATGAATTGGATTCTGAGGCGTCCTTTGTCATCAGTGATCATGGGGTGGATACGAGCAAACTTCGCAATTCGGACAAGTTCTGGTATGCGAACAATCGGTATGACCTGCGCCTGGAAGGAAGCGAACTAAGCTCGAAAGGTGTGAAAGGTGCGATGGTCTACTGGACCTTTGAAACACAAAGTGAAAAATCATCGACCATTCTCTTTCAGAACTGCATGGAGATGGCAGGAAAGAGTGTGCTCTACCATAATCATAGCAGCTCGGCGCGCAGCTACTTTGTGGACAGTGAACAAAAAAATCACGCCATTCCAAAGGACGTGACCATTCCAGATCTGGTCCTTGCAGACCATACCACCAAAAAAATATACATTTGCGAAGGAAAAATCAAAAAAGATGTCGCGATGGGTGCCCGTCAACTGGACAACCTTACGAAATTCATCGACTATATTCAACCACTGTATCCTTCTTACTCTATTGAAAAGGGCCTATGCGTCTATGTACCGAAACTGACTGATGTGGCAGCACTTCAGCCGACGCTGTCGTATCCGATTTGGTTCGGACTCGACGCCCAAGGCAAATATACAAATCAACTCTAATACAAAGAACGTTACTCGAATCTGTTTTGGTTCAGACTCGTAAGAATACTTCATTGGGCACTCTTTAGTCGCTCCAGTCCAATGTGATAGTATTTTTCTTCTTTTTCATAGCCGACATAGGTACGACCGGTTCGAACGGCCGCAACGGCAGTGGTTCCAGATCCCATACAGGAATCAAGAACAATATCACCCTGATTGGTATAGGTGCGGATCAAGTACTCACATAGTTCAAGTGGTTTTTGGGTAGGGTGTTCTGCCTTTCCTTCACTTCCAAACTCAAGAATGCTACGAGGATAGTTGGTGACTGTTTGAACGTAGTCGCTTTGTGTAGCACGTCCTTCACGATGAGAGGTAGAGCCTGTTTTTCCTTTCATAACTTTATTGCACTCCTTGGTTCCTTGAGGATTGTAAGTCATACGAGGATTGCCGTTCTTGGTAACTTTTCCGTAACTAAATACGAGAATGTCTTCATGCTCACAAAGGAATCGATAAGGAGCTTGAGCAAAGTTACCTGTTTTTGTCTTCTTCCATACAAGAGAGTATTTGAACATCTCATAATTACTGCTTACAAGCATGCTACTAAAGGGTTGTTGACCAAAGAGGACAATGGCACCCGTTGGTTTGATGAGACGTTTGTATTGTTCCCATAAATCTTTCAATGGAATGATACTGTCCCATTTACATTCGGTCAATCCATAAGGAAGATCCGTCAAGATGAGATCGATACTTTTTTCAGGAAGGGTTTTCATGCCTGTAATACAATCGGAATGGAAGAGTGTGTTGTGCCATGACAAAGGCGCAGCGGAAGGTACAGGAATAACGGGCAATGATTCAGGAATGATGATTTCGTTTTTAATGCCTTTCTTCAAGGTAAAGATGTACTCGATCACATCTGACCCCTTTCCTTTGATTCGATTGTATCGTTCATAAGGAATATCTTCGCAGCTCACCGTTCCATGTTTTCCCATGATGTTCATGATTTTGTCTTTCGTTAGTAGTCCCTCGTTGTTATAGCTCATGACAACAAAGGAGGCACTCGTCAATCGAAGAATCGTATCAAGTTCATTTTCTACTTTGGAGGCAATACAGAAGTTAGATTTGGTATCGCTCCAATCACGAAGGCCGGTTACACCGGTTACGACAGGCTTGTCATTTCGAACAATCGTTTCAAGTACGTGATAGTAGTTTCCATATTGACGAGCGTTATAAGGAGGATCCAAATAAAGGATATCACAGGGGTGTTGAGAAAGTACGGTTGTAACATTTGCATTCAGTACCTTTCCTTTGGTAGTTAGAGGAAATGGATTAAAGAGAGTCAGTGGCTTTTCAGAACGACTATCCCATTTTTTATTGAAGGCACCATAGGTACCTGCTGTATTACTAACACGACTGACTGCAATGATGAGACAGCCAAGAAGAAAGTCGTGTTCCACGCGTGTAATTTTGCTTTCTAGTCGCCATTGTTCGAGTTGAAGACGAATCGCATCGATTTTCTGTCCGTTCTCTTCCGTAAAGTACATACGATTAGCAACCGGTGTATAGGTCTTTGTAATGTAATCATTCTGCCCAGGCAGCTGATTCAATATCAATAGAACATCGTCGATAGGAGTCAATGATTCTTTGATCAAACTAGCAAATGTCAGCTCGTCTTTTGTTATTCCAATCAAACATGTGGTAAGAACAGACGAGAAGGAGAGAATGTCACATGCAATGACATCGTATCCATGAGAGGCAAAATGAGAAGAGACGGTTCCTGTTCCACAGAAGGCGTCAAAGAGAACACATTTTGATTTACCGATTTCTTGATAGCATGTTGTAATGCTTTTATCAAGAAAGCTAAGAAGTTTCTGTTTACAGCCAAGATAACGAATGGTCGTAATGTTTTTTTCTTGGACTCCACCTGATAGAAGTTCAATGAGTTCATCTCTTTTTTTACCACTGTATCCACCTAGTTTTTTCTCTTTGCAGAGAGCAATAAGCTCTTCTCGTGTCTTCTTGGAAAGATCGGCATCGGTAGATAGTACAGGAGAAGAAGAGAGAGCTTCTTGTACTTTCTTCTCTATAAGAGCCTCAATGGTATTGTTTTTCTTGCATGGACGTTTTCGTTCTTTATGTTTATCAAGATGACCTTTTTGCGTAAACACTTTCTGACAGTTATCACAGGCGTAGTTAACCATATCGTTATATATAGGATTCAGCGATGTAGGCCGAATCACGAATATTAACTAAATTGTTAACGATTCTAGATGTCAATTTTATGAGTTTACACAGGCGCTTTTTTCCTTCTTCAATTTACGATAGTTTCGCTGATATTCTTTTTGGTAATCTTTGCGTGTTTTTTCATCTTGTACAACAACCACTTTTTCAGTAGTGGGTTGAACAACGACATTAACAGGTTTCTCCTCAAAGGCTTCTGCTTCAGTGGCATAATGGTTGTCATCAATCGTAATAACCTCTTTTGGTTTGGCAACACGCGGTTTCGTACGTTTTGGTATAACTGGTTCTACGTTCGCAGGTGTATGATTCGTTTCTACTTTTATTTTCGTACTGTTTACGTTGCGTAATAGCGCGTTTTCTTTTTCAAGTTCTGCAACACGCTCTTTCAATTTCTTAATATGTTCACAATATTGCAGGACGTCTTCGTGTAACATATCAACAATAGGTTTGATTGTAAAGATTGAACTAATAAATGACAATGACATATCTATATGATAGATGTAAAAAATGTTTATGTTCTATATTAATCTACTGAAATAGATTGATATACATAAAAATAATAAAATTACTCCATCAAAATCATACCAGATAACTCGTTCATCATGCGCTTACTAGATGTCTCAACAAGAAGGCCGTTGGCGTAAACACCGTAATTGTAGTAATAGTTATCATTCTCAAGGGCAAAGTGCCAGATATCGAATGTTCCTTCTTTCTCATAGGGAACGGCACGCTTGTCCACACGGGCGATCAGGCGATAATGATTTTCGGTGATGTAGATCTTGCCTTGGATCTCGTTGAGTTCAGCCCGCTCTTGTTCAGTGATATCAGGAACAAGGATCGAATGACAGCCTGTGAGCACGAGATCTTCAAATAGTTCAGGGTAATTTCCTTGTGGGCATCGATAGAGACGATTGGAGCTACGCATGGAATTCTCTGGATTGTAGATCTTGCTAGTACCGATGCAATCGATCGCTTTGTATCCATTGGAGTAGGTCTTAACAAGATCGCCCTTTCGCAGAGTTTGAATGGGGCGATAGATCTCTTGTTTCAGTGTAGGATTATAGCATAGAATCTTGGTACCTTCAAGGAAACACATAAATCGGAAATAGAACATGGGTGAAGCTGTTCCTGCGCCTACTATATTAATAGCTTGCAATGTCATTTTATAATAGGTTCGTTCTATCAACCCTCCAACAAGAATAGGGCTTGTAGTTGTAGGAGGATTGCATACGATTGTATTCGTTATTTGACCGTTGATATCGGTAATCGTGTATTGATAATTAGTAATGGGAGAACCCCCATCTGAAGAAGGGCGTGTAAAGGATAGAAAGATCTGACCAGCTTCTGCGTCGTTTTGTGCGGTGATGGTAGGGGCAGAAGGGAAGGATACAGTGGTTACTACATTTTTTATATTTGATGTAGAACCTCTACCAACATAATTAATTGCTGCAATTGCAATATTATATGTTGTATTTACATTTAATCCAGTAATCGTAAGTGGAGTAGTTGTTTGATTAGGTGATAATGTTGTAAATGTAGAACCGCCGTTTAATGAGTATGCATAATTTGTAATAAATAATAATATTGTTGCAGGAGGTGTGAAATCAATCGAAGCACTAAATCCACCAGTAGTAGCTATTAATGTAATTGTACTAATAGTAGGAGCATTTGGAACAGTAAAATTATATATATTTGATGCAGTACCTGTACCAGTTGTATTGATTGCTTTTATTAACACGATTGGTGTAGAACTTATCGACAAACCTGTAATTGTTAAAGGAGATGATGTTTGTGAAGGACTTAATACAGTATAACTACTTCCATTATCAATTGAATAACTATAATTTGTAATTGCTGCACCTCCCGTTGATCCCGCTGTAAAGCTAATGGTCATAGTGCTGCTATTTGGAACGGTAACACTTGTTATGGTAGGTGCGCCTGGTGTAGTAACTGATACTATATTTGATGCAGTACCTGTACCAGTTATATTGATTGCTTTTATTAAAACCTGTATAGGAGAACTTATTGACAATCCTGTAATTGTTAAAGGAGATGATGCTTGTGATGGGCTTAGTGTAGTATAACTACTTCCA
>Ga0114978_10000775_pt1 | contig 26787 bp, 32 predicted proteins | sample S_140212_EF_Meta_FD_87027 | JGI IMG/M metagenome (GOLD analysis project Ga0114978, IMG submission 87027) | Freshwater microbial communities from Lake Simoncouche, Canada to study carbon cycling - S_140212_EF_MetaG | ecosystem: Environmental > Aquatic > Freshwater > Lake | place: Lake...
TGACAGCATTGTGCCACGCTATCGTCGAGGACTGCTACCCTTGGACTATATTGACTGGCGAATGAATCCTGACAGTGCTATCTGGACTGCCAAAGGTAGACGCAAGGAGCTAGACGTGTTCCAGCAAGAATTAAAAAGGTACATGTAATGATATCAATTGTAATGAGTTATTTTAATCGACGAGATCAACTTAGATACACTCTCAAAACCATAAGCCAAAGTCAGGTTAAAGACTTAGAAATTGTTATTGCTGAGGATTTTTGCGACCCAGACGAACAGCTAGACACCATACAACGTGAGTTTCCACACTTGCCGATCAACGTTATAAAAATGTCTGACGAAAGAAGTAAAAAAGATTATTGTAATCCATGCGTGCCATATAACACAGCATTCCGTGCCAGCCGTGGAGAGGTTGTCGTCATTCAGAACCCCGAGTGCTGTCACATGGGGGATGTATTGCAGTACACGTTAGACAATTTAACGGACAACAACTATCTTACATTCCATTGTTATGCCGCAACCAAATCAGAAACTAGAGTAATGCAACATGGTGACCCGCTGCCAATGTTTACTGATAAAAAATCTCGATGGTATAATCATGTTGTTGAACGTCCATATGCATACCACTTTACTACAGCAATCACACGTGAAAATCTAGTCAAATTAAATGGATTTGACGAACAGTTTTCCCAAGGTCAAGACATGGATGATGTTGAATTTATCTATCGTGTGAAAGCACTGGGATTAGATTTAAAATTTGTTGAAGATCCATGGGTGGTACATCAGTATCATAGAAAAACCTACAACAACCCCCACAACCCCCCGGTCACAGTGAACAATCGAGAATTATGGGCGCAAATTAAAGATAATCTACAGGTACATGTTGCAAACAATGGTAATAACATATGTGGCATTTGACAAAAATTCCTAAGATAGCACACTTCTACTGGGGCGGAGCCAAGTTATCGTATCTGAGATTTATGTCAGCCAAGTCATTTAGAATGGTTAATCCTGACTGGGAAATACAAGTGCATGTACCAACAGTGGTGAGTGAGAAGCAGCCTGAGTGGGAATCGTTTCATCAGAAAAATGTACAAATAACAAGTGACTGGTTTGGCAATCTAGAAACCATTGACAACTTAAAAATTATAAAGCATGACTTCGGCAAATACCAATTTGACAATTTGGCTCACGAAGTACACAAAAGTGATTTCCTACGATGGAAACTACTAGATGAACACGGGGGCCTTTGGTCAGACATTGATATTCTGTACACAAAACCAATGTTGAACATTGTTGAGAATGTGTTGGAAAACACCGAAGTTGATACAATATTGTGCCCATTACCAGGATCAACCAGGCACACAGTTGGGTTTTTGTTGTCTAAAAAAAATAATAATTTTTTTCAACAAATTGGAATACTTGCAAGAAAATCATACAACCCAAAAATATATCAATGCATGGGCAGTGATTTGATCAATGTACACTACCCAACATTTGAAAGTCTCTCTGAACATTTTAAAAACAATACCTTTGCATTTCTTGACAAGAGATGTGTTTATTCAATCACCAGCAAACAGATTGAGTTGTTTTATCAGGAAGTTGATCAACACATACAGAAAAAGATAAACAACAGACGTACAATTGGATTCCATTGGTTTGCTGGCCATCCAAGATCCCAAGAATTTGAAAATAAATTTGTACCGTCAACAATTAACCAATACAACAACTTACTATCAACAATAACACAAGGATTTCAAGATGAAACATGTAATTAAAGGCAAAAGAGCGTTTTCCAATGATCTTCTTGTGGGGTATCTGATGGGTGCTATTGAGCATGCCAGTACTGTGTTAGATCTAGGATGTGGTCCCAAAATGTATTCTGATCCATTAAGATCACAATGCAGTCGGGTTCTTACAGTGGATGGATGGGCCTGGGTAGAACCTGATATTGTAGCAAATCTTGAAACCACCCTCTTGACAGACATTGTAAAAGATCAGTTTGACTATATCCTGATGTTGGATTTTATTGAACACATTGACAAGCAACAAGGTCTAAGACTCATTGAGGAATGTAAAAAACAAGTTATTAAAAAAGTATTTTTGTTAACGCCATTGGAAGCTATTTGGACAGAAAATCAAGAAAATGTTGACAATCCAACATTGTGGTGTCACGGAAACAAGCTAGACCTACACAAAAGTTTATGGAAGCCTAGCGACTTCAATGGGTTTACCAGAGTGTACTTGCGTGGATTTGAAAATTACTATGTGGGATTTTATGAAGCGTAAAATATTAACTATTCTAGGAACTCGACCCGAGATAATTAGACTGTCTAGAATCATGCCCAAGTTGGACAGTTTGTGTGATCATCATGTTTTGCATACTGGACAAAACTATGATGCCACCCTTAATGACATATTCTTTGAGCAGTTAAAACTTAGAAAGCCAGATCATGTGTTAGTCAGCCAAGGTTCAATAGGACAACAATTGGCTGCTATCATGGTTGGTGTGGAACAATATATTAACAAATTTACACCAGATGCTGTTCTAGTGCTGGGTGATACTAACTCGGGTCTGAGTGCCATTGTGTGTGAACGAATGGGAGTGCCCGTTTATCACATGGAGGCTGGTAATCGTTGTTACGATATGCTAGTACCAGAAGAAAAGAATAGACGTTTAATTGATAGCATTAGCACTGTTAATTTGCCCTACACTGAACTCAGTAGACAGAATTTGTTACGGGAAGGTGCGCAAAACAACCGGGTATTTGTAACTGGTAACCCAATTAAAGAAGTGCTGGATTACTATCATGATCAAATTGAGGCAAGTGACATTCTAACTCAATTAACGGTACAACAAGACAAATACATTATAGCCACTGCACATCGTGCTGAAAATGTTGATAACCCTGTGCGGCTACGCAATATCTTTAATGCATTAGATCATATCTCACAAGAATATCCCGTGGTGTTCAGTTGCCATCCAAAAACAAAACAACGTCTGCGCAACTTGGACATGCACATAGGTAATCGAATTACACTAACTGACCCAATGGGATTCTTTGATTTTGTAAAATTAGAGAAAAACAGCTACATGGCGGTTAGCGATAGCGGCACAGTACAAGAAGAAATGTGTTTGTTTCAGATCCCAACTATAACTATTCGAGCAACAACCGAACGTCCTGAAACAGTTTGGTGTGGTTCAAATATTGTGACAGGATTAGAAGCCAACAATATTATTGCTGGATACCAAGCAATGAAACTTAGTGATCGAGCATGGCCTGTCCCGGCAGAATATGCAAGAACCAATGTTAGCAACACAGTAATAAGCATTTTGTTAGGAAATCATGGAGCATAATCAAAATTTTTGGGAACAACAACACAAAGAAGATAATATACGATCTTTGTCAGGATGTACATACGAAGATACAATAGAATTTTTAAATGTCAAAGATTTAATAGTTCCAGGTATGCGTGTATTAGAGATCGGCTGTGGGTTAGGTTACGTAACCAAAGGATTTTCAGAAATAGCTGAAATCAGCGTATTAGATATTAGTCATTCTGCATTGGAACGTGTGCGTCCTGTGTGCCAGCAGGTATACCACATTGACAAAATTGATTTATTGCCTTCGGATTATTTTGATTTAATTATCTGTCATAATGTGGTGCAACATGTTCCAACGGCTCCATTAAAAAAAGAACTTGCACATGCTATACGCAGTCTTAAAAACTCAGGAACATTTGCAGTAGAGTATGTATGGGCCAATGACATTGATGATGACGGGAATAATCCAGTACCATCATCAGCAACCGCAGGGCACCTTTGTCGTAGTGATAAATTTATGTTATCATTGATTAAGGAATTGGGAGGCGTTGGTGAGATTTCTCGCACTAATCCAGTTCCAAATCATCGTAAAATACACGGACTATCAGTTTTACATATCCGTAAAGAACGTATGTTTGATGGCAAACGAATCTTTGTATCAGGGGCGACAGGTAGTTGGGGACAAACGCTGATACGTATGTTGTTGGATAATTACGAACCCAAAGAGATTATTTGTTTTAGTCGTGGAGAACTACAACAGGTGTTAATGCAACGAAAGTTCCATGACCCAAGATTGAAATTTGTCATTGGTGATGTTCGTGACTATGAGTCAGTGAAGTTTGCCATGCGTGACGTAGACATTGTATTCCACCTAGCGGCATTAAAGCATGTGCCAATTTGTGAGGAACATCCGCAGGAAGCAATCAAAACAAACATTACCGGGACTACCAACATTGTCAATGCCGCAATAGCTAACGGTGTAACCAAAGTCATCGATGTAAGCACAGACAAAGCAGTTGAGCCACTTAACTTGTATGGCATGACCAAGGCAGTGGGCGAAAAGTTAGTGATACAAGGCAATGATCTAAGTACGCACACTCGTTTAGTTTGTATTCGCGGTGGCAATGTCATGGGTTCAAATGGATCAGTTATTCCTTACTTTGTTGAACAGATTAAATCTGGCGGGCCAATCACTATCACCGATCTTAACATGACACGATTCTTCTTGACCTTGGAAGAAGCCATCACTTTGTTGTTTACTGCCGCAGAAGATTCCATTGGCGGAGAAACATTTGTAATGAATATGCCAGCCTGTTACATACGAGATATAGCCGATGTATTAATGGAACACTACGGTCAAGTTGCTGTCAAAGAAATTGGTAGCAAGCCCGGAGAAAAGTTAGATGAAATGTTGATCAGCAAGCATGATGCTGAGCTTAGTTATTACTATGACAAAAACTATTTTGTAACATTGCCAGTAAAATGCACTCCAGAACTTGAAGCAAAGTATTCACAGTTGCCAAAATTTGATCAAGAAGAATTTTCATCTAGAACATTTATTATGAACAAAGAACAAATCAAACAGATGTTAATCAAAGGTGGGTTTATATGCGAGTAACTGTAGTTGGAAGTCGCGGCATGGCCGGACATGTGATTGTAAAATATCTTGAACAACAAGGAAACACCGTTACTTCTGTAGACAGAACTCAGTTAGATGTTGAAGGAAATGTTGAGCAGTTCTTTGAAACTTTAGACACTGACTTTGTTGTCAACGCTGTTGGACTACTAGTAAAGGACTGCGTCAATCGTCCTGATCGTGCCGTTGCGATCAATGCCTGGTGGCCACAGTATTGTGCCCACAAGTTACAGGGCACTGACACAAGACTAATTCACTTGTCAACTGATTGTGTGTTTGATGGTCAACGTGGAAATTACGTTGAAGCTGACAAACATACTGAAACCAATGCATATGGGCGCAGTAAAAGTTTTGGGGAAATCAACAACTCAAAAGATATTACTTTTAGAATGAGCATCATCGGTCCTGAACTAAAAAATGGTACCGGATTACTTAACTGGGTTTTGACCAACAAAGAATCTGAATTACCCGGGTGGGACAATGCCTGGTGGAATGGTATTACTACATTGCAGTTGGCCAAGTGTATTGATCAGTATATTAACAATCCTGCAATCTCTGGAGTATATCACTTGGTCAACAACAATGTTCAGATCAACAAGTATGACCTATTGTGCAAAATCAATGCAGTGTATGAATTAGGCAAACACATTATACGCACACAAGGTCCCAAGACTGTTAATAAAGTTTTAGTTGATACTCGTAGCGAAATTGACTTTGCTATCCCTGACTACGATACTCAACTACAACAGCTACGAGATTTTACTTGACGTAGTTTCTCATGTGCGTCCAGCAACGTCCTGACCGCACATCTTCAAAGCTCCAGTGACACTGAGCCAGCTTACGAATCCATTGTTCTCTATCGGGCATGATGGGATTTTCTATCATTGAAAGGTCAGTGTTTACAACATCTCCTGCTTGACAGTAACCAGGGTCATCTGTTATAAAGGCCGGGATTCCTTCAATCGTGGCCACCGAGCTCGGGGTACTGTTGTGACATACCACAGCCCAGCAACTTTTTAGATCTTCCGTGATATGACGACCTTGTGGACTCATCACAGCGTTGAATCGTGACAGATCCACCTCCGCAGGGAAGTTTTTCCAATCACCTGGATGCCATCGTAGTCGAATGGGCCGATCGCTGTGTTGCCTTATGGTTTGAAAAGTATTTTCCAACCATGACATTAGATCCAATCCTCGCATGCTCCAACCCATGGGACGCTGTAGACAGATAAGGATGTGTTTGCCTCTCTGTCGCCAAGGACCAAGATCCATGTTGTAATCTCGCTTGATGTTGTTCCAATTTTCTTCTCCTGGAGACTCGTTGCAATAGATGCCAGTCTTGGGAAACACACCATTGAAACTGTATCTCAAATACTTGTGAGGATTGAGCCGATCTCGATAGATAAAAACGTTGCTGTCAATACTGAGCCAATATTTACCCAGCTGTGGCTGGGTCTCCATGACCATTTTGCGAACCTTGTAATGTAGCAGTCGGGTCTTAGAAGGGTTAGAGTCAAATGCATTGCCAATTATTGCTGCCACATCACATGGTTCATATGTTTGAGAAAGAGTTGTTGTGGCTTGATCACCACAACGAGCCGCACCCTCGGCAAAGTAAGTCAATGCCATGACCTTTTCGTCACCGTTGATGTGCTTGGGCAAACTACTCAAGTAACTTTTAACTATCAATTGTTGGTCGTTGCTCATTTTCTAATACCATTCTCCAGGCTGTGCCTGTTAATATTTCATCTAGACTAAATTGGCTGTAGGCTATGGAACATAACCATTTGTAAATTTTCTCCTCGTCGGCCATGACAGGATTTTCAATTTGTGCAAGATTGTTGCCACACACAGGATCTGCCGCAGTAGGGGCCAGCCCAAAGGCTGGTATACCGTGTTGTATTGCCTCCACGGTGGCAATACTGTTGTAAGTGACCAAGGCATAAATGTCGTCATCTAGTGCGTGGTAGATAGTGTCGTTGGTTCTTTCACCTCTGCTGGCTTTTGCTCTCCAAACAATTTCTCGATCGCTGTGCTTTCTAATTGTTTTTTCAACTTTTTCAATCCATTTTTCTCGACTATGACCGTAATACTGAAATGGTTTTTCTGATGGGATTACTACCAATATTTTACTGCCAGTACGTTTCCACCCGCGGTATTCTAAATTGGGGTTGAATCTCACTAGCTCACGCCAGCGGTCATCGGGCACATCCATTATGGTAGAATGTTGCATGGCATTTTTAACAATGCGATGATATATTTTTCTACCTGTAAGGTTGTTGTCACATCGGTAATTTCCTAAATAACCCGTCTCAATAAAATAGTAGTCCTCACCTCGAGCACGATGTTGATCAGCAATTTTGCCACTTGCTATACCTCGCAACAACACAGGTCCTTGTATGCTTTCAACCTCGGTACGATATCGAGACTTGCTTATAAATTTACTGTCTGGATACGCTGCCATGATCATGGCAGGATAGTCTGAAAATTTCAAACAACGATCAAACTCTTCAGATCTCTTTATCACATAATTGATAAATTCTTGATTTAAACTATCTCCACCGTTGCGTTTAAGATGGTATCTTAATTCTTTGGTAACATATTCTTCAGGAATTGGACAAATTGCAAACTCATTCTCAATGCGTTTTAATATTTCTATTTCGTTGTGTAATCGCAGTAGGTCAGACACGCTGTGTTTCAGGGCTGATTCTACAGTGTTGTGTTGTTGTTTGTATTCTTCTGCTGGCCAACGATCAACTAGTGCTGTGGGCAAAATCATTCAATAGTCCTTTGTTGACAGTAGTCGGTCAGCAGGCGTTCACAGTGCCAATCTTGTGCTTGAGGAGTGTTGGCAAATTCGTGGAAGCATGGAGTGCCCAAGGTATAATGTAAGAGCTTGGCGTCGGGGTTTGGCCCGTATTCATCAGGCAACCAATTCCATTCTGGTGGCAACGCCTGTATACGTGCATCATCAAGCCAGGTGAATCTATGTAGGAAACTACCTGGTTGTTTTTGCACAAATTCGGGCGTGAGTTGTCGATTGGGGAAACTGTTGCAGTTCCATATTATAACTGAACTCCAGTTTTTTCTTGGATAGTCTTCATTGGGGGCACCAAGATACTTTTCTTTCATTTTTGTTTTGTAATCGTGCTTGACCACAGCCACATCGCTATACATGTCCATCATGTTGTACAGTTCTACAATGTCTCCTCTCACAATCATGTCGCCATCAATAAAGATTGCTCGACCATGAAAATCCATGAGGTAGGGAATTAAAAAGCGAGTGTAGATAAAGTGATTACTGCCGTCAGTGTGTGTCTCTTGATATTCTTGAAAAAGATTCAAGGCCACTGGCACCACAGCAACTGGCGCTGATGCATTGCGTATGATGGAATTTACACAGGTATGATAAGCAATGGCCTCACGTGGATCATATCCAACAAATACTGGTATGGGTTTCATGCTAGTTTCCGTTCTATATCTTCTTCGTCACAGCGTTCACCATACTGAATTTCTATAATTCGTAGTGGGCTGGCCTCTTCGTTAACCAGTTGATGCCAATCATTTTTGGCCACATGAATGTATTCGTGCTGTTGGAACTGCCCAATCAAATCAGCATCTGTACTTCGATCTAGGGTGTAAACTGATGCCACGCCAGACGCTACCAACCAAAATTCTGATCGATCTGAATGACGTTGCATACTCAAGGCTGCGCCAGGGTCAACCGTGAGTTCTTTTACTTTGGCACCAGCTGTTTCGTGCAACACACGGTAATAGCCCCAGGCTCGCCTGGTCTTGGGAGCCTTCCACTCTTCTAAGATCCAGGAACTAGAATTTTGCTTGTTTGCCCCACCCACTCCAAAATGGAACTGCAATCGTGGATTAGCAAGTTGGGTTTCGGGTATGTTGTCACTGCCCCGATCACCACCATTGGCAAAAATCACACGATCATTTGGATGGCTATTCAGGACATCTTGTATGGCAGCTGTGGCTGATCCGTCGGAGTCATTGAACACAATTACCTCATCAACACATCGCATGCTGCCAACAACAGCCATGCGTTCACTCAAGGGCATGAAACATCGACCTTTTTTACGAGTGAGCCAGGCATCGCTATTGACACCCACTATTAACCGGTCGCCTAACTGACGAGCAGCTTCAAAATAACTGATATGCCCGGAATGCACGGGATCAAATCCGCCTGTAACGAGTACTGTAGTCTTCATCGGTTATTTATATGCGTAGATAACAGCATAAATATCATTCAATGACACAATACTTAAACTGCGCATGTGTAATACATGGCAACACATATGACTGGAGTTATGTGGAAAATCTACATGCCATGATTGCACGCAATGTATCGCGTGAAGTCCGCATGCATGTGTTCACAGAGGCCGCCCGAAATGTGCCACCACACATGATCAAACATAGCCTGCAAGAATGGCCCGAGGTCAGCAATACTCGCCGCGCCTGGTGGTACAAAATGCAAATGTTTGATCCTGTACATGACTTAGGTACTGTGTTGTATTTTGACCTTGATGTGGTCATTTGCGGACCGCTTGATTGGTTACTGCCCCTGGATACACAATATTTTTGGACCATCAATGACTGGCGGCATCTTTGGAAACCGCACTGGAAGGGCATGAACAGTAGCATGATGTATTGGGATCATGCAAAGTTTTCTGAGCCCTGGAATCATTTCAATCAAACTCAGCTTAAAGAAGTAATTAAAAACTATCGCGGCGATCAAGACTTCTTGAACAAAGCCTTGCCTGAGAATCGTATGCGCTACTTTAATGATCAATTGATACGCAGTTGGCGCTGGCAGATTAAAGATGGGGGCATTGACCCCAAGACCAAACGATATGCCAGACCAGGTGCAGGATCAATTGTACCCACCGATACCGCGGTCATGGTGTTTCACGGCCAGCCCAAACCGCACGAAATTGATGATGGCCTAATCAAACGTTTTTGGCACACATCATTAATTTAATTTTATTTCTGATTGACTAATGAGTCCCTATTTTACTATAATACTTGTATAGTAAATAATCAAAAAGGCAATGAGCATGATAATTGGACCACATAAACGCAATTTGAATATGAATCATATTATGAGTAAAAAATCGACCAATAATAATGCTGAGTTAATGTTTGACCCCAGAAACAAAACTGGGTGTTTTAAATGTGGTAATCCAGTTGATTATAATTTTGAATATGACAGCAATTATTGTACAACTTGTAACTCATCGTTGGAAAGTGTTTGTAATGATCCCAACTGCTCCTTTTGCCCCGGACGCCCCAAGTACCCAAAATATCCTGGTTGACCAATAAATCCCAATTTGCTACAATAGAAGTATTGTAAGAAATAAGGAGTCCAAAATGGGTTACAAGGTTGTAGACACTACAGACATGATGCGCACCCGGTACGAGCCCCGTAAAGGCTTGGAGGGCCCTTTTAACTTCTCAGGCCAAGTGTTGTATTATGACAACAAAGAAGGTGCTTACTACGATCCCACTACAGATTTCTACGTTTCCAAAGAGGAAATGGACATTATAAATCAGAGATTTTACGAAGTGCTTAAAAAATAAGCAGTTTTTGTTGTAAAAAAGCCACATTTAGAATGGTTGACCAGAAATACTCGATTTGCTATAATATAGCATAGTTTAACAAAAAGGAACCAGTATGCAAATAGCTACCGCAATTGCCCAGCTCAACAAAGAACAAGAGTTTTTGGGCCTGGGATTTTTGGAACTGTTGCAAGACATTCAAAAGAATGGTGCAATGGTTTACAGCGAAAAAACCATGACAGCTTTTGGGGTATTCATGGTGCAGGGTGCCAAGATGTTTGCCCCGGTTGACGCCTAATTCTGGTTTTGCTATAATACTTGTATAAACTAAAAAAGGAGCTGACAATGACCCAAGTTGTAATACACAAAGGCACTTATCGCAATCAAAACGTGCGTGGTGTTGCGTTTACTCTTGTTAAAGATTTTACAAAAGGCGCCAAAGGCGGTTTTGTGACTGTTAAAAGCGAGGGGCATTTTGGTCCCGAGTTTGACGTGGTGCGTGTCCGTGTTGGCGGCATCGAGGATATTGAAATTGTTGGAGGAGACACTGTGACAGCCCAGACCAAGACTGTAGAGTTCAAACAACCAGTAGCAGTAGAAACTGAAGAAGAGGCAATGGCTCGCATTCGTGAGCGTTTTGAGATCCTTACAGAGATGACCAGGGCATGTACTGCCGGCGACATCCGTGCTATGATTGTGAGCGGCCCGCCAGGCGTGGGCAAGAGCTTTGGCGTTGAAAAAGAAGTTGACAAGGCTTGCTTGTTTGACAAGATTGCAGACAAACGACTTCGTGCAGAAGTAGTCAAGGGAAGTGCCACCCCAATTGGCCTGTACCAAACACTTTACAAATACAGTGACGCCAATTGTGTGTTGGTGTTTGATGACTGTGACAGCATCTTGTTAGATGATGTTGCACTCAACTTGCTCAAGGGTGCATTGGACTCAGGCAAGAAACGTAAAATTTCTTGGTTGTCAGAGAGCAGTGCCTTGCGCAGAGAAGGCATCCCAGACAGTTTTGAGTTTAAAGGTAGTGTTATCTTTATCACTAACTTGAAGTTTGATCAGATGAAATCGCAAAAATTGCGGGATCACCTGGATGCATTGCAGTCACGTTGTCACTATCTTGACTTGACTCTGGACACCATGCGTGACAAGATCTTGCGCATCAAACAAATTGCTAACGATGGTGTGTTGTTCCAGGACTACGAATTTGAACAGTACCATCAAGACGACATCATTGAGTTCATGAACACCAATCAAGCTCGCTTGCGTGAGATGAGCTTGCGCATGGCGCTCAAGATTGCAGATTTGGTCAAGAGCTTCCCAGCAAAATGGCGCTTGATGGCCGAGACAACATGCATGAAGCCTAACTAAGCAGTACCCAGTCGGCCACTATAGTTTAGCTCCTAGGCCGATTGTTTGAGGTGCCCTAATACGGCACCTCTTTTTTTTGACTGATAACTATATGTATGCCCTGTGATCTAGTGATAACCATTGGTGGTAACCGTTTTGAATTTGCCGTGGAGCCTACGCCGATTGCCAAACTTTGGCTGGAACGTATGGCAATCCGGCACTCCTACAATCTAGATGACCCCACTAGATTTTATCATTTTGGTTCCTACCATACCGAACGTGAGCGAGCCAGCCGTATGGTCATGGGCGCCATCAAGACAATCAATCAACATAAACACATTATCAAGCGCAAGTTTTGTTCGGTATATGATCAAGACGTGTTGAATTACTTGCACAATATTTTTGAACGCTATCATGGTATGCTAGATCAACAACAGCATGAGTTTTGGTATCAAGCACCTGACCAGGTCAGACAAGCTCTGTGTGATCTCAATCTGGCAGTGCATCGATGTGAGTATCTGGCCCAACGCAAACCAGAATTTGTATGCACATGGTTTGGTATGCCTAAAATCAAAACCTTGCCACTAGATCTGCAACAACAACACGGACAACTGGGTTGTGAATTTGGGGGAGTGTACCTTAACTATGTTGAAATAGGTAAATCCGCACTGCACCTGGCCCGTGACAATGATCAATATATAGCAGACGACATGTTTAGCCCATTTGATCATTACAGTGCAGATTTTATTGCGACTTTTTACGATCATGATACCGATCAACTGACACAGGATCTTGAAAATATCAAAACTTATTTCTACCAACAACAGAGTTTTTTTGGCAAGCATGACATAGATGACCCAAATGATATCAGACTATTGCCAGTAAAATTCAAGGTTGCTCAATTAAAGTACAACCCCAGTGAAAGATCTGCTATAATAAAAGCTATTGCAAAAAAACAGATGATACAGGACATACAAATAACATGAGGAAGGCAACTCTAATCATACGCGACGAGGTAAATGTCAAAATTGAGGGACTAGAACTTGATGCTCGTAGAGCCCTGGTCAACCAATTCAAGTATGATGTGCCTTATGCCAGGTATCTTCCTGCGGTACGTCTGGGCCGATGGGATGGCAAGGTTGGCTTTTTTCAGCTTGGCGGCAGCACCTATGTCAATCTCTTGCCTGACATCATTGGCACATTAGAAAAATTCAATTACGACATTGAACTGGATGACCAAAGAGAATACTCCACTACGTTTGCATTTGAGCAAGTGCGTGAGGACTCGTTTGCACATGTAAAGTGGCCCAAAGGTCATCCTGCCGCAGGTGACCCTATTATCATGCGGGACTACCAAGTTGAGATTGTGAACAACTTCCTGGCTAACCCACAATGCTTGCAAGAAGTGGCCACAGGTGCAGGCAAGACTATTATGACAGCGGCATTATCAAATGCCATTGCGCCATATGGCCGATCAATTGTTATTGTGCCCAACAAGAGCTTAGTAACCCAAACAGAAAAAGACTACATCAACATGGAGCAAGATGTTGGTGTGTTCTTTGGCGACAGGAAAGAATACGGACGTCAACACACCATATGCACCTGGCAAAGTCTAAATGTGCTGTTAAAGAACACCAAGGCAGGAACAGGCGAAGTAACCATACAAGAGTTCTTGGAAGGTGTGGTATGTGTTATTGTAGACGAAGTACACATGGCCAAAGCAGAAGCACTTAAAACTCTGTTGACAGGCGTGATGGCTAGAATGCCAATTCGTTGGGGGTTGACGGGAACTATCCCCAAAGAGAAATTTGAAAGCCAAAGTCTGCTGGTAAGTCTTGGACCTGTTATTGGACGCTTGAGTGCCAATGAACTACAGCAACAAGGTGTGCTGGCACAGTGTCACGTTAACATTGTGCAGTTGGTGGACCACGTGGAGTATAAAGAATACCAAAGTGAGCTTAAATATCTCTTGGAGGAACCTGGTCGCTTGGACACAATGGCAGACTTGATACGCCGAGTAAATGAAACAGGCAATACACTTGTGCTTGTGGACAGGGTAGCCGCAGGAAATGCATTGGTAGAACGACTGGGTGATGGTGCTGTGTTTGTAAGTGGTGCCACCAAAGCAAAAGATAGACAAGATGAATATGATGAAGTGGCTGATGCAACAGGCAAAATCATTGTGGCAACTTATGGGGTGGCTGCTGTTGGTATTAACATTCCCCGCATTTTTAATCTGGTACTCATTGAGCCTGGTAAGAGCTTTGTTAGAGTTATTCAGTCGATTGGTCGTGGCATACGTAAAGCGGAAGACAAAGAACATGTTCAGATCTGGGACATAACATCAACTTGTAAGTTTGCCAAACGTCACTTGACCAAGCGCAAACAGTTCTACAAGGAAGCCAACTATCCTTTCTCAGCTGAGAAGCTGGAATGGATGAAAATTAAATAAACTTGACTTATCTTGTTAGATACTGTACACTTAACACATGCGAATACTTACTCTAGATAATACTGTTTTTGAACTTGACTCTCTACCAGAAGAGGTAGACGACATGCGTTTTGCTATTTTTGACAATAGCGACCCGAATGATCCAGACCACCGATACATCCCGTTGATTTTTTTAGAAAGTTTTAGTGCACCAGCTCTTGTGTTACGCATAGACGAATACGATATCAAGATGCCCATGGACTGGCAAATATTGATTGGCGAACCCGAAGTTGGTGATCTAGAAATGCTTCCCTTGACTAGCATTAATGATCGAGGTTTTCGAGCATTTGAGTTTAACCCTCTCAGCAGTTTCCGACCCAGCTTTCCCAGGATCGAGATCTTGGATGTGTATCATGATGTCACTTGGTATGCACCTAAACTGCGCAACGGGCAGATGCTGGCGGTGCCTTACACCAGTGGCCCCAAGCCAGAGTGTGTGTACTTTGTCAAAGACATCAGTCGCAACTGCGAAGTAGTTGACTATCAAAAGGCCTGGTAAACAATGACACAATATCAATCAAACGCCGCTCCTCAAACACTGCCAATAAAACCCACAGCACAAGACCCGCAAGTGAGCAGCCTCAAAGAACAGCTGGCATCCCAACAAAAAGAAATTGATACGCTCAAGCGTACTGTAAGAAAGTTGCAAAATGAAGTGCGACTAGCAGTCAACACATTTAATTTGACAAACCGTGGATAAACTTTCAATACACAATGAAATGGCGCAGTTTGATCGCAAGAATCGCGATTTTTATGACAGCCTAACTGATGAAGAGCGAAAGAAATTTTCTAACTATCTCATGATACGCTGGGGATCCAGTGTGCAAGGTAGTCGAGACCTGCAAGAGTTTTATGTTGTGTCCACAAACGAACGTCTCAACAAACATTTTTTCACAGTGAATCGTCACCCCAAACTGCAATGGCTAATGGCCACATCGGTCAGTCCGGACATGGGTACGCATCGACATCAGTGGATCTCTCCCAAGAAAAAAGATGGTGCATCAAATTCTACACAGAAACAATTGTCGCAATTGTTTCCTGCCATGAAGTCGCAAGACATTGCAACCTTGTCAACTTTGGTGACCAAAAAAGAACTTGATCAATACACCCGGGATCTTGGTCAAGAAAAATAATTGTTGATTATTTAATTCTTTGCAAATCAATGCACACTTGCGAATACTGTAAAAAAAACTTTGCAAAAGAGACTACTCTTGTAGTGCACATGTGCGAGCCCAAACGACGTCACCAAGAAAAAGACGAACGTGGAGTGCGCTTGGGTCTACAGGCTTATCTACGCTTTTATGAAATAGCCCAGGGATCAGCCAAGCTCAGGACATTTGACGACTTTGCTGGCAGTGCCTATTATCGAGGCTTTGTTAAATTTGGGCACTATTGTGAAACCACACGGGTAATAAACTTTGCACAATTCACAGAATGGTTGATCAAGAACAATGTCAAAATTGATCATTGGTGCAAGGACAAGTCCTACAGTGACTATTTGCTACAACATGTACGACGAGAAGCAGTAACTGATGCGCTAACTCGAGCAATTGAAACTGCGATGGCTTGGCAAGATCGTACTGGCAATACCAGTTCAGATTATCTGCGGTTTGGAAACGACAATGCTATATGTCATGACATCACTCGAGGACGAGTCACTGCCTGGGCAGTTTATAACTGCACAAGCGGGCAAGAATTTCTTGCTCGTATCAACAGTGAACAAGTGGCCATGATTTGGCCTTGGGTAGACACTGACACTTGGCAAAAATGCTTTCAAGATCGACAGACAGATCAATCCTATTCACAAGAACTTTTACAACAGGCAGGATGGTAATGACAACATATTCTGTGCACCAACATTGGGACCCACTACAGGTTTGTATTGTAGGGCGTAGTTATCCACCTGAGTTTTATAATTGGATCACAGTACCACATGTTCGATCTTTATTTGAACGTATTGCTATAGAAACAGAAGAAGACTATCAAGCAATTATTGCCAAGTTACAGTCGTTTGGTGTTGACGTACTACGACCTAAGTTGCCTAAAAATACGTTCATAGGAGGCAAGCATTTACCACCACCAATGACTCCTAGGGATTACATGATAATGATTGGGGAAACGTTTTACAAAGGTTATCAATTTGATTTCAAAACGTTTTACAACCATGTCAAACAGAGTGATTGGCCCGAGTGCAACAGTGTTGAAGAACTGAATACATTGCCCACGTACATTCAACATGAATGTTATCAAACTCATCAATTGCAAGAACGTATTGAATTTTATTCATCCTACGATGACATCTTTGATCATATTGCGGCACAAGGCAATACCATCAAAGAATCGTTGGGACAATTTTCAGATGGTGCTATGGTAACCAGGATCGGAAAAGATCTTTATTTTGGTACAAGAACTCTTAGACAAAACCGAGAACATCTTGTACCATTTGTAAATGCATCCTATCCAGAATATCGCAATCACATCATCAACACTGGCGGGCACAGTGATGGCACCTACTGCCCAGTGTGTCCAGGATTGATCATTAGTTTACATGACATACCAACATATGAAACCACATTCCCGGGCTGGGAGGTTGTGTATTTGCCCAATCAAAGTTGGGGTTCAGTCAAAGAGTTTGCTCAATTAAAACTAAAAAATGCAGGCAAGTGGTGGATACCTGGATTTGAGACAGATACCAATGTTATTGATGTTGTAGAAACATGGCTAGGACATTGGACAGGCTATGTGGAAGAAACCGTGTTTGATGTCAACATGTTGATTGTTGATCCTAAAAATGTTATAGTGTTTAACTACAATCAACAAGTTTTTGAAGCATTGGGCCGTTATGGTATTACACCGCATATTGTGCCGTTTAGGCACAGATATTTTTGGGATGGTGGCGTGCACTGTGTTACAACTGATTTAGACAGAACAGGTACATTGCAAGATTTTTTCCCTAACAGGATACCTAAATGAGCGCAGATATTGACATAGACTTTGCTGATAGAAATAAAATTTTAAATCTTATTCAGCACACACCGGCCCGACAAACAGTGGATGGCCGAGCACGTAGACACAATTCTGGCGTGTACGTGACTGCTGTGCCGCAGGATGCCATGTCAGGGTGTGCAGCCATTGAATATCAAGAAGCTGAATCACGTGGCTATTTCAAGATTGATCTTTTGAACGTGAGTGTGTATGAGTTGATACAGAATGAAGAACACTATCAGGCGCTATTGACACGCCTGCCCACATGGTCTAGACTGTGGCTGGAACCTGCCTGGGCCGAGCAACTCATACACATTGGTCGTTATAACACTCTACTGGCTAGCATGCGTCCTGATAGCATAGAACGCATGGCAGCGTTTATATCAATTATACGTCCGGGCAAGGCGCATTTGCAAAATTTGCCCTGGGATCAAGTGTTTGATTCGGTCTGGGACGGGGACAGCAGCCGTGGATTTGTGTTCAAGAAGAGTCATGCTATTGGTTATGCCAAACTAGTAGCTCTACATATGAATCTATTAGACAACTCTAACTAGAGTAATCGACCGACGTTTGGTTTTTTTGCGAGCAAGCTCTTGCAGACTGCAGGCAGGGCCATGCATAATTTGCAGATCTCGATTGCTAAAAGTTTTAAGGCACCCACGAAACTGATCCCATTCTCCACGGAGAAAGATGTTGATGGGTATGCTACGATTGCTTTCCCACCACCATGTATTAGCCAGCTCTAAAAACAGAGATTTAAATCCAGCATCAGTGAGAGAACCAAAATCGTAGATAGTTGTGACTATATCGTCACGGTTTTGCACGATGCCCACGTATTCTTCTCCCGCATACACACATAAAGTGAGAAAGGGATAGCGTTCGTTTAACATCTTGATCATTCGATCATCCATAAATATCGTTAGAGAATCCTATGTACGTAACCACAGCCTATTTATATCAACAAATTCAGTCTGTACTTTTGGTAGACATCACCGGTGTAGGTGATGTATTCAATCGGAGATGGCGCCCAGTGTATGCAAAAAATTTAAAACTTAATCTTGGTGTAGATAATGTGATCTTGTTTCAATTCCAGAATCAAGATCAGAAACCGGTCAACATTTCCGGAGCTACATTCACTTTCCGTATCATCAGTCAGAATGGGGAAAATCTGCTGTATGCAAAGGAATTAGTGAGCTTGAACAACGGACTGGGGAGGGCCAAGGTAACCATCCCTGCAGTTGACACTCTTGCGTTCCAGGCACAACCTGCATCATGGAGCCTGGAAGTCAGTTCGGGCATACTAGATCAAGCTGTGTTCACAGATGATTATGCAGGAGCACGTGGATCTATTGACATTGTGAATTCAGTGTTCCCAGCATTTGTGGCCAGTTCTGAGTTGACTATTCCCAGCCAAGCACCTGACAGTAGTGTGTATTATACCAGTGTGCTCTTTACTGACGGACGCCGATTGACCACCTTCCAATTGGACCCTGCACAATTCACTGGCACTTTGAGAGTGGAGGGATCTACTCTTGATGCCGACACTTCTCAGGAATGGTATGACATACCTTTTTATGATTTGAAATCCAATACCACCCGCGATGAACTGAACTTTATTGACAGTACCGAGAGAGTGGGTATCAACGTAGAGGGCTATCATCCCTATTTAAGATTGGGCCTGGAAATAATCGAAGGCAACGTAGACTTGATCACTTATAGATGAGAGTAGATAAAATTGTTGGATTTGGTGACTCCTGGATGTACGGGGACGAACTGTTGGACCCTGCGCTGGTAGCAAAAGACCACCAAGCTCATTCCAGTTGGGATCAAAACACACACTATCGCGAAAGCCATTCGTTCCTGGGCCTACTGGGGCAACACTATGGCCTGCCAGTGGAAAATTTTGGCATACCAGGCGGCAGTCTAGAAAGCACCGAGTGGACCTATCTTTGGTGGTTGGACCATGAACCCCATCCCGAGCGGTGTCTTGTTGTGGTGTTCTTGACCGAAAGCAATCGCGCTAGTTTTTACAATCCCAATCATGTGCATTACTCAAATGATCCTCCCTGGAACAAATTTGTACACAGCACCTGGGTGCACTTTGGCAGCAGTGTGATTGGGCCTGAGTATACAGACATGATCAAACGCCACCAGGTGCTGACCGAGTGTAAAGACCTTTGGGACTATCGATATCGCCGTACAGTCATGTTGATCGATGGGCATGCTGCCAATGCCAATATCCCCACCTTGATGTGGAACACCATGCCGCCAGTGCGGGCCATGCCCACAGTTAGAACTTTGACCTGGCCTGATTTTGCATGGACTATCCATTTTCGAGATCATCCTGGCAATCGAAAACGTGAATTGATCAAACCGGGTGGACATCCTAACGAACAAGGGCACAAACTTATCCAAGATATGTTGATTCCTGAGATAGATTATGTTATACTCACTAAGTGATCAATCTACAACAGTATCTTCCAGGCAAGCGAAAGCAGGCCTCATCGGGCTGGACAAGTTTCAATGCGCCCTGCTGTGCGCACAACGGAGAATCTGCTGACCGACGCCAACGAGGTGGTGTCAAGATCAATGATCAGGGTTGGAGTTATCACTGCTTCAACTGCGGCTACACAGCCAGTTTCATCCTGGGTCGCAATCTCAGTTTCAAAGCCCGCAAGTTATTGGCCTGGTTGAATGTGCCACAAGAAGAGATTGAACGCATCAATCTCGAAAGCCTAAGACATCGTAGCATGGAAGGGTTGTTGACTGATCGACAACAAGTCAGCAACGCCTTGCAATGCATAGAGTTTGAAGAACGAGAACTACCGCCAGCGGCAGAACTAGTTACTGCACAACACACGATGCAATGGGATTACTTGAGAAATCGCAGTGTGCCCAAAGACTATCCTGTGATGACTGTGATAGAAAACGACATGGTGCATTGGACACGTCCACATGTTATAGTGCCGTTTACCTACAACAATCGTGTGGTAGGCTACAGTTCAAGAATGTTGGACAATCGCCAACCCAAGTACATACATGACACACAGCCAGGTTATGTGTTTGGCACAGACTTGCAAGGTGCAGACTGGCGTTATGCCATAGTGGTTGAAGGTGTGTTTGATGCACTTTCGATTGGTGGTCTGGCTGTGTTGCACGCCGAGATCAATGATGCACAGGTGCGTCTCATACGTAGCCTGGATCGCGAAATCATAGTAGTGCCAGACCAAGATGAAGCAGGCACAAAGCTGATTGATCGCGCAGTTGAACTTGGATGGGCTGTGAGCATACCCGAGTGGCCTGCAGATGTAAAGGATGTCAACGATGCGGCAAAGCGTTTTGGTCGTCTAGCGACCTTGATACATATCATGCAGGCTTGTGAGACCAGCAAGATCAAAATAGAACTAAGGAAACGACAACTTGTTAAAAGAATACGGAATTGACGTACAGCGATTGTTCCTAGAGATGATGCTCATGGATGCCGAAAGCTATGTGCGTGTACAGAACATATACAATCCTGAAAACTTTGATCGGAGCCTACGTCCTGCTGCCGAGTTTATCAAAGAACACAGCGACAAACACAAGACCATGCCCGACCGTGCCCAGTTGTCAGCCACCACGGGTATCAAACTAGAGCACATTCCTGATCTCAACGAGGGGCACTTTGATTGGTTCTTGGAAGAGTTTGAAGGATTCACACGCCGCCAGGAGCTTGAGAGGGCTATCCTTAAATCAGCAGACTTGCTGGAGAAGGGTGAGTATGCCCCTGTAGAGAAACTGATCAAGGACGCAGTTCAAATATCTCTCACAAAAGACATGGGCACAGACTATTTTGGTGATCCACGTGCTCGATTGATGTTGCTCAAGAGCAACAACGGGCAGAACAGCACAGGCTGGCCTGCACTGGACAAGCTATTGTATGGTGGATTTAATAGAGGTGAGCTTAATATCTTTGCTGGCGGGTCAGGGTCAGGCAAATCGTTGTTCATGCAGAATCTCTCAGTAAACTGGGCCCAGGCCGGACTTTCGGGTGCGTACATCACGCTGGAACTGAGCGAGGGACTGTGCTCATATCGTATTGATTCCATGATGACCAATACTGCGGCACGTGACATCTTTAAGGATCTTGACAATGTAGAAATGAAGGTCAAGATGATGGCCAAGAAGTCGGGTCAGTTGCGTATCAAGTACATGCCGGCACAATCCACTGTAAACGACATCCGGGCCTATCTCAAAGAGCTCCAGATACAAACCGGACTCAAGGCAGACTTCCTCTGTGTGGACTACTTGGACTTGCTGATGCCAGTATCTGCCAAGGTATCGCCAAATGACTTGTTTGTGAAAGACAAGTATGTTTCGGAAGAACTACGTAACTTGGCCAAAGAACTCAACATCTTGTTTGTCACTGCGTCACAGTTGAATCGAGCGGCAGTGGAAGAGATTGAGTTTGATCACAGTCATATTTCGGGTGGTATTTCCAAGATCAACACAGCAGACAATGTGTTTGGCATCTTTACCAGCAGAGCCATGCGTGAGCGTGGGCGCTATCAGATCCAGTGTATGAAAACACGCTCAAGCTCGGGCGTGGGACAAAAAGTGGAACTGGAGTTTGACATTGACACATTGCGCATACGAGATCTTGTAGAGGACGAGAGCTACCAAGAGTTCAAGAAACATGCACCCTCCATATATGAGTCAATCAAAGCCAAAAGCAATGTAACTCCTGCAGAAGATGCACCGGCTAAATGGGAAAAACCCACTGGTACTCATGCCTGGGACAAACCCATGGCACAATCAACTGATGCGCCCAAGATATCTGCAGATGTACAAAGTACCAAGCTCAAACAATTACTTGGGCAAATTAAAAAAGCATGACGCAAGACATTTACTGTGCCATGATCCATGGTGGTTTATCTTTAGGCTTCAATCACAATGCCGAAGTCATTGCCAAGCACTGTTGTCTACGCAGCTCGGCATTTTCTATAGATGCCTCTAGTGATTTTTGGAATGACAAGAATTTCATACCACTTAGGCAAAAAAATTCTGTAGACCAGCAATGGGACGAAGGGTGTGCCAATTGTAAAAATATAGAAAAGTCTGGCATGCCCAGTTTTCGTACAGGCATGAATGATGGTTTAGGTGTATATGGAAAAACTGATTTATCAGGGCCGGCACGTATTGACTTGATGTTTGATATCAGCTGTAATCTTGCCTGCCGTACCTGTGGTCCTCAGTCCAGTACCTACTGGCAACATCATCTAAAAACAATAAATGAATGGCCTGGACAAATTTTTACTTCTAGAAAAAAAGAGCATGTCATTGCCGCTCTTGAAAAATTAGATTTGAGCAATTTGAAACAATTGGTATTTTCTGGCGGCGAGACTTTGTTGGGTCAAGAATACTGGAATGTGGCACAGTGGCTGGTGGACAATGTCCCCAACGCCAAAGAACAGTTGACAATTTGTTTCCAAACTAATGGTACTCAACCTATTCCTGAAAAATACTTTGATATAATTGAAAAGACTCACCTTGTAAAATTACACATCAGTATTGATGGTGTTCAAGACAAGTTTGAATATTTGCGGTGGCCAGCCAACTGGGACGATACAGTTTCTAATATCTTCACCATACGAGACACCTGTCCCAGTAACTTAATGTTTGTGGTTGAAGAAACCATATCAATTTTCAATGTGCTGTACCTTGACCACACGGACCAGTGGGTAAAAGAAAACTTCAGTAACAATCGTGAAGGTGACATTGTAAATTATACTCGACACCTTGCTCATGGCACCTATTCGCTTGACGCCTGCAGCCAAGAATTGATCCAGGCTTTAAAACAAATAGGTCGTGTTGGGTTAGTTCCAAAAGGCTGGCAAGAAGACACAGATCGCATTGCCCGGGCATTCCGTGATATCAAAAAATTTGATCAAGCTCGTGGACAATCTTTTGAACAAACTTTCCCCGAGCTGGTTGAAATGTACAAAAGATTTTGGTAACTGATTTTCTAGCAGTAGTCTTCTAGTGTGCCGTTACGTCGTAGGTCAAGTGTGGCACAATGCATGCCTCCAGACAAGGCCATTGCGTGTCTAAATCTAATGGGAACACATGTGATGTTCCATTTTTCTAACTCTCGCATGAGTGGCACCTGCTGATCATCACAGATAATGGTGTCGGGATCAACACTGAGTATGTTCATACCAATGTAGGGCGAACAAGGCGCAAAGTGTCCAGGAACAACTTTTTCCGGCCCCACACAGTCTTGGAACCAGATTTTATCCCATTTGGCAAAGATATCGGGACAGTTGTCCGGAGTTACCCGACTAGAATTCAACAGCACCAGCCCTGGCCGCAAGGGAATAATTGTGCTGTCAAAATGTGCGTAGCTGTACAGCTCACTGTAGTGTAACCGATACCCCATGGGCTCTAGCAAACGCCGTAGCCACTTGAAACCTTTCATGTTACCTGAATTGGATATTTGATACAGAATGTCTCGCCCCACACGCACAATGTTTGGCGCATCAAAACAGATTTCGTGATCCAACAAAGTACTACGTCCACGAGTATCGCCTTCAATATCATAGAGGGTATCAAGCAGTCTTGGTCTAGGAGCAGACATCCAAAGAGCGCCATCGTCAAATGCTTGATACAAAATGTCGTGATAGATTTGAGTTTCAAAATAACGACTGCGCACTGGACTTGGCGTTTCAATCAACATGTCGCCTAGATTGATAATGAGATCTCGAGGACACCAAGATTGCCAACCACGGCTGGTCCAATCTAGAGTGGAAAATTCTTGGTTCCAATCCACTTTCTTTGGTCTATGCACAATTACTCCCAACTGCTGTAGTGTGCTGGCCAAGGTATCAGCATCTTGATTGGCCTCGTCAATTAACCACTGTGGCATGGGCCCTTCCATGTGCAAGATCTCTTCTCTTGCTCGATCAGCAAAACTAAAGCTGTGACTACTGATGTCGGTGTTGACACGAAAGTGATGTGCATGCCCGACTATTATCTCTTCAAGTGGGTCCCAATCATTGTGCGTGTGTATCTTCATAGCCATATATACCTATTTTAAGCACTGTGCCCAATGTTCTTGTGCAGACAAAATGGCTTGAACTCTTTGATATTTAGAATAAATAATTCGAGACCAGATTATGCAGAAAAAAACACGAAGTATTCTTGAGGAATTGGATTCAATATATGACGAGCGATCTAGCGATCGCGATCGCCGTTATATAATTGAAAGCCGTGCCTCTAATATCATTTCCTCCGCCATTCGTTTGGTTGAACAAATTGAGGCCGAGTTCTCCCCAGAGCAGGCAGAAAATCTCACTCGCAAGCTACTGAACGCCATACGTGACCGAGATCCCACAAAATTTACTCGCACAGTAAGGCGCACCAATGCTGACTGAAGGTGGCAATGTTTTTAAAGATGCCCAAGGACAACCCCTAACACAGCGTATTAATCGAGCTGATGTTCCTGCCACTATTAAATGGCTTGAAGGAGTTACTGGAGTTGATTTTAGCAAAGAGATTGACCCAGCTACAAAGACTCCAATCAAGTGGCTGGGCAGTACTGGCAAAGCTGCCTCATCTGGGGATTTGGATCTTGCAGTGGATCTCAATGAAATAAACAAAGATGCCTTGGCTGCAAAGCTCTCACAGTATATTCAAGGCCAAGCTCAAGACCCACGTGAATGGGTGGTTAAAAAAGGCGAAGTGCACTTTAAGACACCCATTGCCGGCGATGCCAAAAATGGCTATGTGCAAACAGATTTTATGTTTTTCCCTAACTTGGACTGGGGCACATTCTTTTATGCAGGTGGCACAGACAGTGCATACAAAGGTGTGTATAGAAACATTTTAATGAGCTCTATTGCCAAACAACTGGGACTCAAAGTTGGTGCTAATGGTATGTTTGATCGTAGTACCAACCAATTGGTCAACGGAGGCATGGATCCTGACTATGTGGCCAGTGTATTATTGGGCAAGGGGAACGATCGCCGAAGTCTCAAGAATGTTGAAACAATATATCAAGCACTGGCAAAAGATCCACAGCGTGACGCTAAACTAACAGATTTCCGTGAATACTTGGCCAGAGAAGGATTGCAAGAACCTGGGCAAGTTAAAGAGAGCCTGTACATGGAGTACAACGAAGTCAACTTCTTGGCTCGCCTGCGTGACCGAATTGTTAATCAAGGCATGTATGCCTTGATCGAAAGCGAAGCCATTCCTAAGAAAAAAGATCCAAGAATCCCACATCCTGAAGACGCTTTCTTTCTAGGTGGCAGTGCTGCCGCAAGCAAGGCCATACGAGATCTTGAAGGGGCCATTGCCAATGCTGACAAAACCACTATCAAGTGGGACGGCAAGCCTGCACTGATCTGGGGCAGAATGCCCAACGGTAGATTGGCAGTCATGGACAAGTACATGTTTGACGCCAACTATCCGGCACAGAGTCCCGAAGACTGGGTCAAATATGATCAACAGAAAAAGTCTGGAAACCTAAGAACTGATTTGTATCCCAAATTAAAAGCCATATGGCCTGGACTAGATCTTGCCACAGTGGGCCCAGGTTTTTACTGGGGTGACTTGATGTGGGCCGGGGAACTACAGCCACAAGGCGGCAAGTACACATTCCAGCCCAATTTTGTACAGTACTCTACTCCGGTCAACAGCGAACTTGGGCAAACTATCCCTGGTAAAACTGGGGGCATTGTTGTGCACCAAAAGTTTGCCAACCTGGGTGATCAAGTGGCACAGCCCTGGGATGGCAAAGGCCTGCAGAATGTTCCTGGTGGCGTTGATATCATTCAGCCCAACATTGGCATTTCATTTAAATTAAATGCTCCGGCCAATCTAATCACTGCTGCCAAGCAAGCAGTCAGCACTTATGGTGCAGCCGTGGATCAACTGTTGAATTCATTGCCGGCCAGCACACGAGCACAAATGCAGACTTATTTTAACCAACGTATCATTGGGGGCACAACCTTTAGTCTGCCCAATTGGATGAAAACCAAATCTAGTGCCAAGCAGTACAGCGAATTAGTAACTGGTAACCCCGATGCCAACGGAGAATACAACGCCAGCACTGACAATGTTCCGGGCAAACTGTACATGTTGGACGCTAACAATAAACCAGTACCCAGTCCTGCACATCTAGGCTTGCTGGCAATTTGGAATTCAATTTACAATTTTAAATTGAACCTGGCACAACAGTTAGAACAGCAAGTACAAGGGCTTGAGCAAAGCACTGCTGGACAAGCCGAAGGTGAAGGATTTGTTGTGCCCACGCCAACAGGCCTGGTTAAATTGGTAAATCGCGGAGTATTCTCTGCAGGAAATGCAGCCCAAAACAACCCAAAATTGGGTTGATATTATAAATACGTGCAGGGCAAAAGCCCATAAACTAGGAGAAATAAA
>Ga0114978_10000776_pt1 | contig 26786 bp, 39 predicted proteins | sample S_140212_EF_Meta_FD_87027 | JGI IMG/M metagenome (GOLD analysis project Ga0114978, IMG submission 87027) | Freshwater microbial communities from Lake Simoncouche, Canada to study carbon cycling - S_140212_EF_MetaG | ecosystem: Environmental > Aquatic > Freshwater > Lake | place: Lake...
GATAAAGAATATGAATTTGTTCTTTATTGGAATAATAGAAATATTCGTAGAAAACAACCATTAGATGTAATATTTGCATTTGATAAATTTGTAGAAGCACTTGCGCCTGAACATAGAGATAAGGTTTGTTTAGTGATGCATACTCAACCTGTGGAAGAACATGGTACGGATTTACCAAGAAGTATTGCAGAATGTTGTTCATCTGAAACAAATGTAATATTTGCACCAAACAAATATAGTGAAGAACAATTAAACTATCTTTATAATATAGCTGATGTTACAATCAATATTGCATCTAATGAAGGGTTTGGATTAGCAACCGCAGAATCGGTAATGGCAGGAACACCTATCATTGTAAATGTGACAGGTGGTATGCAAGACCAATGTGGTTTTAGAGAAAACGGAACGGGTAAATTATTAATGGAAGAAGATTACGTTCAAATTGGTTCTTTACACGATAAACATAAAAAAGCAGGAGTAGTATATGGCGATTGGGTTAAACCAATTTGGCCAGTTCGTTCAACAACAGGTTCAGTCCCTACTCCATATATTTTTGATGATAGAGTTGATTTCGAAGATGTATCTCCATTAATTATGGATTGGTATAAAATGGGTAGAGAAGAAAGAAAAGCTGCTGGATTAAAAGGTAGAAATCATTTCTTAGGTGAAGGAAAATTAAGCAAAGAAGCAATGTGTGATGCATTGGTAGAAGGTATGGAAGGTGCATTCGCAAATTGGAAACCAAAACAAAAATTTAAGTTAATAGAGTTATAATATGAAACCAACATTAGTATTTCAGGCACCCGTAGCAACTAGAAGTGGATATGGTGACCACGCGAGAGATTTATTACATTCTCTTTATAAATTAGATAAATTTGAAATCAAAGTTATTAGTACTCGTTGGGGACAAACTCCAATGGATGCACTTAATTATGATAAACCATTTCATAAGTGGATTGTGGATAATATAATACCAGGTATTCAACAAAAGCCTGATATTTACATACAAGTTACTGTACCAAATGAATTTCAACCATTGGGGTTCTATAACATTGGAATTACAGCAGCAATTGAAACGACACACTCTCCATTAGATTGGGTACATGGTTGTAATAGAATGGATTTAATATTAGTACCATCGGAACATTCAAAGAAGAGTTTGGTAGATACGGTTTATAATGAGGCTGATAATAATACAAAACAATTAATAGCTCAGCATAGAATTCAAAAACCTGTTGAAATTATTTTTGAAGGGTTTGATGAAGAAGATTTTGGAACTGAGCATGTTGCACATATTACTGAATTGGATTCAATCAAAGAAGATTTTGCTTTCTTATTTGTAGGGCATTGGTTAAGAGGTGATTTGGGTGAAGATAGAAAGAATGTGGGAATGATGATTAAAACATTTGCAATGGCTTTCAAAAATGAAAAGGTTAAGCCAGCATTAGTTCTTAAAACCAGTTCAGCAGGATTTAGTGTAATAGATAGAGAAACTACTATTAAAAAAATAAAAGAAGTATTGGGAAAAGATTACAAATCAGTTCCAATTTATCTTTTGCATGGCGATTTAACTCCTGCTCAAATGAATGGGTTATATGAACACAAAAAAGTAAAAGCAATGTTAAACTTTACAAAGGGTGAAGGATTTGGTAGACCTCTATTAGAATTTAGTTTGACAGGTAAGCCGGTTATCGTAAGTAATTGGAGCGGACATATTGATTTCTTAAAGCAAGGTGCAGTATTATTAGAAGGTGAATTAAAACCTGTACACGAATCTGCGGCTGACCAATTTCTTTTAAAAGAAGCACAATGGTTTAATGTAAATGTTTCAAAAGCCCTGCCGACAATTAAAGATGTTTATAAGAATTATGATAAATATAAAACGGCATCTTATCAATTAGGTAAACAAAATAAACAAAACTTTAGTTTAGAAAAAATGACTAAATTGTTTGATACTATTTTAAATCAGTATGGTATTTATACTAAGATACAACCAAAGTTTCAACAATTGCAATTGCCAAAATTGAAAATGTTAAATAAATAATGCCAAATTATAATCCAATATATCGTAGATTTATAGATGATAAAAAATATGTTTCTGCCACTAAAATGGTTAGAGCTAAATTTTATCTTATAAAAGAATATGAATATGTGGATGGTACTAAAGGTAGATTTACTGAAACAACTGCACCTATAATTTATACACTATTTGTATCAAAGGGAAAAGATATAGTTCATGCAGTTAAAGTATCAAATGTTAATCCAAATTTAATTAAAAAATTCTTTGGTAAATTTGTAAATGAAGATGAAGAACGATTGGAAATGAGAGGTGGTGCAAAAAAATTCTATACAGGGGTTGTTTCTAAAATTCCAATTATTACAAATGAATCATATCGAACTTATAAAATAAGCGGATTTGGTAAAGTTATAGAGCTTAATATGGATGTTAATGAATTGACTCCTAAAAATATGAATGTGATTGGAATTGATAAGAAATCTCAAAAAGGAAACGTATAATAGGTTATGATAAAGTTTTTTGGATGTAGTTTTACCGAAGGTGGTGGGCTGAATAATATAGATTATTATAACTATATTGAAACTCCCAAAACTCCATTAACATATTGGCCAAAGGATTCTACCGCAGAAGAAAGAGTTGCTATTGTAGATTTTTTAGATTCCTATAAAGAGAATAATAGATTTACAACAATATTGGAAAAATCTATTAATACTCCTATAATAAATTTAGCAAAATCACAATCATCTAACGATTTTATTTTAGAAACGTTATTTAAAGAAATTGATGAAAATACGGAAGATATTTATTTTGTGATATTATCATTACCACATAGAAGATATTGGTATTATGAAGTAGACAAAGAACAACATAATTTGAATATGTTGGAGTTTTCAGGTAATCCATTCAATAATAGAGAATCACATAGACCACTACATACTCATTTTATGAATTATTTGGAATATGTATTTGATTTAAAAACTGAAATCAAATTATTAACTAGAAATATAAAATTATTTGATTCATTTGCTAAATCCAAAAATTCAAAAATAGTATGGAGTGGTTGGGATTTTGGAGATGATGATATACATTTGGAAACTATACATTCTGCAGCAGAAAATTGTTTATTGTTTGATGATTTATCTTTAAAACATTTTTGTATAAAAGAAGGATTACAAATAGAAGCCGAAACAAATGGATTGGTGCCAGATAATCACATTAGTAAATATGGTAACATTGTTGTAGCAAAAAAGATAGAAGAATATATAATTAAAAATAAATTAGTATGACATCAAAAGAATTCGTCCTTTGGTTTAAAGGATTTACAGAGGGGGTGCATGAATTTAACATCACTCCAAAGCAATGGGATTTATTAAAAGATAAATTGGCAGAAGTTAAAGATGATGCTCCAATAGGATTTCCATTCGGAACACCAAATACTACTCCAAATACACATCCGTTTCCTACTTGGCAACAGCCACACTATGTAGACCCATACAATCCATATAAAGTAACATGTACACCTGATACAAATGGAACAACGATTACAACAACACCAGGTGTTGGTTCTATAACAATAGCTAATCCACCATTTGGATTTGGAACAACATCAACCACATACGGATATCCAAGCGGTTCGGCATGGCATTATACAAATGGTAAAACGCATAACGAAGATTAATGAAAAAAGTATTGGTTACAGGAGGAGCGGGGTTTGTAGGATACGCACTTACATTAGAATTACTGAAACGAAAGTATGAAGTAGATGTAATTGATAATCTTTCAATTGGAAATGAAGCAAAGGTATCACCATTTGTAAACTTTTTAGGTGGGGATATTAGAGGTATGGATAATATCAAAGATACTCCATACGATTATATATTCCATTTAGCAGCATTAAGTAGAATACAACCATCATTTCGCACACCAACGTTAACATTTTCAGTAAATGTAGATGGTACTAAGCAAGTAGTTGAATATGCATATCACAATAAATCAAAATTAATTTACGCAGGTTCATCATCTCGACATCATAATCCAATGTTATCACCATACGCTATGAGTAAACATATGGGTGAAGAATGGATAAAGATGTTTAAAGGGGTGTATGGGTTGAATGCGGAGATAGTTAGGTTTTATAATGTGTATGGACCTGGTGAGTTAGTAGACTCTCATATGGCGGCTGTAATTGGATTGTGGAGAGCAGCTGTAAAAAATGATACTCCTATCTTAATTCACGGAGATGGTAAGCAAAAGAGAGATTTTACACATATCGATGATATCGTAGATGGATTAATCCGAATAGCTGAAAGTGATGAGAAGCATGAAGATGCTTGGGAATTAGGTACAGGTCGTAATTACTCTTTAAATGAAGTAGCTAGTTTATTTGCACCACATCCTATACAATATGTAGATGATGTAAAGGGTAATTATAGAGAAACAATTAGAATTAACGATGATGCCTTAAATAGATTGGGATGGCAACCAAAAGACCAATTAAAAGAATATTTAAATGAAATTAAGTTACGCAATAACGGCTTGTAATGAAGTCGAAGAAACCATTAGATTGGTTAATCAGTTATTAAACTACAAAGAAGAGAATTCAGAAGTTGTAGTTTTATTGGATACACCAAAAGCACCTATCGAATTAGTAGAGTATTTAGAATTACAAGCAAACGCAGACCACATCACATTGATAGAATCTGAATTTGATAATGATTTTGCACAATGGAAAAATCTATTAAATTCACAATGTAAAGGTGAGTGGATATTTCAATTAGATGCGGATGAGTATCTTATGCCAGATTTAATTGTAAATATGGAAGCATTATTAGATAGTAATACTGATAAAGATATGATTGTTGTTCCTCGTATTAATACAGTCGAAGGATTAACTGATGCACATATTCAGAAGTGGGGTTGGAATGTAAATGAAAAAGGATGGGTAAATTTTCCAGATGTTCAAACTCGTATCTATAAAAATTCTGACAAAATTGGTTGGATGAATAAAGTACATGAAAGAATAGTTGGATTTGAATCATACACATCATTTCCAACGGATGAGATATATTGTATCAAACATCCAAAAACAATAGAAAGGCAGGAAAAGCAAAATAATTATTACGATACGTTGTAATGATACATGTTTATTATCACATATATGCAATAGATGGTGTTGAATCCATAGTAGATGAGCAATTGGAATTGATAAATACATTTTTTGATTTTAATTATATTTTAAATATTGGAATTTCAATTGCAAATGAAAATCAATCAATTTGTAACATTATTGAAAAATTTAATAAACCAAATTTTAAAATTAGAGAAGTTAGAGCATTTGGTAATGAATTTACTACAATCGATTTGATTGAAAAAGATAAACAAAAATTTGGTAATTCTGATTATATTTTGTATCTTCATACGAAAGGAGCATCAAAACAACATAATGAAAATGTTATCCATTGGAGGCATTTAATGAATTACTTTAATATTGAAAAAGTAAAAAATGTATTTAAACTATTTGAAAAAACAGATTATAATACATATGGTGTTTTATTATGTAAAATAAATGGTTGTACCTTTTATAGTGGTAATTTTTGGTGGATGAAATCAAATTATGCAAAATCAATTGTAGTGGAAGATTTATATAAAAATAGATTTAATGCTGAAATAGGTTATATACAAAGTGGAATTGATTGGAAACCATATTCATCTTATAACAGAGATGAAATAAATTATTATCAAATTGATTTTAAAAGAGAAGAATATGCAAAATAAAATAACATTTATATTCGATTACAAAGGTGAAGAATGGTGTATGCCATTAGCAATTGTTAATGAATTTAAAGAAAGAGGTTGGGATACCCAAATAGTTTCAATTTCAAATGGAGATGGGTTATTAAAACAATACATAGAATCTGATGACCAACCAACTATTATAATGTTTTTAGATTGGGGTAGATTTGATTCACCTTATTTGAATAAAGAATTAAAACCAAATTCATTTTGGATACAAGAAAGTGGAGATGACCCACAAAATTTTGAAAGAAATTCACCAAAAGCAAATAGATTTCATTATACAATTACACCTGATAAACGATGTGCGGAGGAATATAAAAATAGAGGAATTAATGCTGAATGGATAAATCATTTTGCAGATACTAAAGTTCAATTCCCTATGAATTCGGAATCACAATATGTTGCAGTTACGAGTAGAGGAAGGGGTGGTTCGGAATTTTTAGATTACTTAACTAATTGGGCAGAAGGTGCAATAGGTAATAGAAATGGTATGGGGCCAAAGGAACATACTGAATTTTTGAATAGTGGTTTAATGGTTATTCAGAATAGTAGATGGAAAGAAATCACTCGTAGAATATTCGAAGGAATGGCGTGTGGTAAAATGGTATTAACGGATAATCTACCACCAGAAACAGGATTAAGAGATATGTTTATAGATGGTGAAGATATTGTTTATTATGATGATATGTTTGATTGTATAGAAAAGATGAATTATTATAATGAAAATGAAGAGGAGAGAGAAAGAATTGCACATAATGGGATGATGAAAGTATTACATAATTACACACAAATACAAATAGTAAATAAACTAATAAACGCATATGAAACGTACAGACATAATTAATGCACTTATCCAAAAATATGGATATAAATCTTATTTGGAAGTAGGAACGCAAGACCCAACTTCTAATTTTGATTTAATAAATGCAGAATGTAAAGTATCGATTGACCCATTTCCACGAGGAGAGGTTACATTCGTTGGTACATCCGATGAATATTTTGAATCAATTGATGATAATGCAAAATTTGATATTATTTTTATAGATGGGTTACATCATAATGACCAAGTTCTTAAAGATGTTGAAAATTCATTGAATCATTTATCAGATAATGGAACTATCGTTTGTCACGATTGTTTACCAACCACCGAAGATATGCAAGCTAGAGATGACCACGGAAGAGAGTGGACTGGCGATGTATGGAAGGCAATTGCTGAATTAAGAGTTGAAACAATTGATTTGGATATCAAAGTAGTTGATACGGATTATGGATGTGGAATTATTCGTAGAGGAACTAATATTCCATATGAAACAACGGCTAACTATAAATCATATTATTATTACTCTACGAATAAATGGAATATGTTAAATATTATATCACCAGAACAATTCATACAATGGATAAATATAGCGTAATTATACCAACACTTTGGAAATCAAATAGAATTGGAAAGTTATTATTTAGTTTGATAGAATGTGAATTTGTTGATGAAATTATATTAATAGATAATGCCGGGAAATTCTTTGAACATTTTGAGGGATTAGATAAAGTAAAATTAGTTCAGGTAGAAGAAAACATTTATGTTAATCCTGCATGGAATTTAGGAATTAAAATTGCTAAAAATAATTGTATAGCAATATTGAATGATGATATAAATTTTAATCCAAATATATTTGAAGTGATAACCGAAGATATATTAAATCAGTTTGGTATCATCGGAATGGGTGAGGGTAATTATAAATCTTTAAACATAGAAGGTGACCCTATATTAGAAGTTTGGCAACCTGGTGTAAACGATTGGGGATGGGGATGTTTTATTATGTTAAACAAAAAGGATTGGATTGACATTCCTGATAATATTAAAATATGGTATGGTGATAACTTTATTAAAGATGTAAATCCCGCACCAAAAGCATGTTTACGAAATTTTAGAGTTGATACTGAAATGAGTACAACTTCGGATGAAAAAGAATGGGATGAAATAAAAAAATTAGATTACGAAAACTTTATAAATTATTTAAGAAATGCAAAAGCTACCAATTAGTATAGGGATATTAGCTTGGAATAGTGGGCAAGTATTAGTAGATACATTAACTACATACCATCAAAATGGATTGTTTGATATGGTAAATGATACTACTATTTTATTTCAGGAAGCATCGATGCAAGATGTGGAAATAGCAAGACATTTTGGATTAGATTTTATAGCATTACAAAATAATATAGGAATAGGAAAAGCATTTATTAGATTGACGGAAAATGCACAATATGAAAATGTATTAGTATTAGAACACGATTGGAATTTAATTGAAAATAGAGAAACTACTTACGATAGATTATCATCTGGTTTAGAATTATTGGATGGTAGTGTAAATGTAGTTAGATATAGACACAGAGAGCATCCAGGTTTCCCACATTTTTCATTTAGGCATATTGGTAAAGAACTTACTTATTATGATGATGAGATTGGTGCAACTTCGCCACACCTTTTAGATTCAGTTCATTGGTGTGACCCTAAAAAAGAATTTCCTGAATATATAGGACAATTTGGCGAATACTTTTTGACAAGTTCTAGATACGGGAATTGGACAAATAATCCGTGTTTATATAAAAAACAATTTTATTTAGATGTTGTTAAACCTTTCGCCGGCGTTGGTATTGCATTAGAAGGAAATATTGGTAAATGGTGGGTTCAACAAAATTATGGAGTAGCACATGGAGAAGGTTTATTTACTCACAATGATTGGCAAAAATACGGAAAACGATGAAATGTACAATAGTAGGTTGCATAACTAAATACGGAATAGAGCAAATTAAACCATTTGTTGAATCAATTGAACGAAGTGGATTTAAAGGTGAAAAATTGATGTTAGTATATGATATATCCAAAGAAACAATTGAATATTTGGATAGCAAGGGTTGGTTAATAGCACAATCAGAGCCGCAACAACATATCATACTTCAGAGATTTAGAGATATGTATGCTTTATTACAATCATACCAAACCGATGTAGTTATTTGGGTAGATGTTAAAGATATTATATTTCAAAAAGACCCAACTGAATGGTTAAATACTAATATGAATAAAGATATTCTTGCTTTTAGTGAATCATTGAAATTTGGAGATGAAGCTTGGGCTAGGTTAAATGCCGGAACATCGTTTCCAATAGAATGGGAGTGGTTACAAAATGAAGAAATATATTGCGCCGGTACTATTGTTGGAAAGAAAGAAGCAATTAGAGATTTATTTATTGACATTTATAGATGGAGTTTAACCACATCAAATCCTGAACAATTAGCAGACCAAGCTGCATATAATATTCTTATTCATTTAAATCAATTCAAAGATAAGGTTCAATTTGTGAAACAGCAAGAAGGGTTCGCCGCTCAATTGCATTTAAAATTGAAAAAAGGAGATACATTACCTTATACTGAAATATTACCAAACATAGATGGTATTGAAGTTAAAAATGAAAAAGGTGAACTATATACATTAGTACATCAATATGATAGAAATGAAGAACTTAAACAATTAATAGAAAATAAATATAAATGAAAAAAATAGTTATAACATCGTTTGTCATGCCACATGAGTTGGATGATTTGGAAAGAGTATTGGTTGATTTAAATAAAACATCAAAATACGTTGATGGAAACAATTATGAATTTTATGTTTCATTTTCAGTATCAGATTATTTATTTGATTGGGAAAATTCTAAAGTAGATAAACAATTTTTTATAGATAGATTCAATTCATTAAAATCATTAACGGATTGGGCTGGAAAATCCACATTCCAAATGAGAGATGAAATTATGGGAGCATTTCAATGTAAAAGATTTGCACATAAAGAAGTTACGGATGCAACTCATTTTATTTGGTTAGATACTGATATTTGCTTTGATGATAAAATATTGTATTATATGGAAGCGAGTATAGATAGATTAAAAGAAACAGATACTAATACAGATAAATACTTTATAACGCCCGAAATTGTAAAATATTGGGATACTACTTGGGATTGTTTAGTTAATGAAAACTATTTGGATAAACCATTAGATTATTGTAAAACAAATAATCCATTTGCAGAAAGTGGAGAAGTTGGAGATGTAGAGTTATTGACTGTATTAAATAATGTACCAGGTCAACCCATAACAAAATTTGGAGCAGGTTGGTTTACATTGTTATCTAAACCATTATTAGATAGAATACCTTTACCCGAATCAATGGGAGCATATGGACCTGATGATACATTTCTAATGTGGGCAATAGAAAAACTTAATCAAAATGGTGAAGGTATTTATCAATTTAAATTAAAAAACTATATTGTTTGTGAAAATTATATTTATAGAAATAGAGCTCACTACGATTCCATTATAAAAAGAATCGATAGGAAAGAAGAATTTAAAACACAATCATATTCAGTTTTTCAAAGTGAAATAAATAATATAAAATGACACCATTAGAAGCCAAAGAACATCTTCATAGTAAAGGATATTGTAGTTTTAACATAGCCGATTTGGATTACAAATTATTTGATATCGTAAATCAATATAAATGTGATAAAAACAAATCTGAAAGAGAAAATATGACTTTTCTTAGAGGAGATTTCTCTACTTCTTCAGGTGAAATTGGTATAAATACCAACTTTAAATCATTTGAAGAAGCTAATAAAATAAAAAATTCAAAAGTAGCATCGTTGGGTAAAGATGATATAACGCAAATATGGTTATATGGTCATCCAAAGGAAGGAAATAATTCTTTAAGAAAATTATATACAGAAATAACAAAATATTTTTATGATATAGATGATAATGTTGATTTAAATTTAGATATCAGTATATCATTATATAATAAAGGATGTTTTTTAGATGACCATATAGATGGTAAAAGTCCTGTTAAAAATTACGCATCGATGTTAGTATATCTTAATAAAGATTGGAAAGAAGAAGATGGTGGCAATTTAATTTTAAGAGGTGATGATAATATTGATTATAAAGTAGTTCCGGAATTTGGAACTGTAGCTATTATAGATTTACAAAATTTTGATATCTACCATCAAGTAGAGGAAATAGTAAATGATGCAGAAAGATATACTATAATTTGCTTCCCATTTGATAAGAAAAATTTAGCAAAAAATGACTAGAGAAGAAATAAAGTATAAATTAAAAACCGAAGGATATTGTCATTTTCATATTTCTGATTTTGATGAAAAATATGAAGAAGGATTTAAAAAACATATGATTGGTGAAGATGATTCGGATTATAAAAAATTAATGACGGGTATTAGGTTAGACATAACCAATAGAGAATTATTAAATGATGTAGTTTTATCAGATTTATTTGATGAAACAGGTGCTTCTAAAATGTATAATTGTAAAACAATTGAAAATTCTGAAAAAATAAAAAATTACGTTAGAAGCTCTTATCCAAAAGAAGATATATTTCAGATTTGGTATTTTAATGCGGCTGATATGGATATGAATGTTGAAAACTATTATAAGCCATATTTTGATAAAATGGCAAGATATTTTTATGATGTAGAAGAATCACAAAAATTGAAATTTAATTCTCAATTTACTATGTATAATAATAGATGTTTTTTACAAAATCATAAAGATGGCAAAGTAGATGGTAGATTATGTGTAATTCTTACTTATTTAAATGAAGAATACGATGAGAATAATGGTGGATTACTTATATTAAATAAAAACGAATCAATTTTACCAAAAATAGGAAATATAGCAATATTGGATTTATCTAAATTTGATATAGAACACCAGGTTACAGAAGTAGTTGGCGATAAAAATAGATATTGTGTACTTTCATTTATAGGATATCCAAATGCAGAATAAATTATACATTTACGGAGATTCGTTTTCAACGAATTATTCAACTGATGATTCCCACGTCGATAAAGAGTTTTCTTGGCCATATCTTTTAAGAGATAAATTGGAATTGGAAATTATAGACCAAGGACATGCCGGTATATCTAATCAGGGATTACTTCAAATGATTTATAGAAATTTTAATCCAAAAGATGCTCATACTGTTATTATAGGATTGACATTTTTTAATAGAACATATGATTTCTATAAGAATGGTGGTGTAGATATATTACATAATACAAAAGAAAAGCTATTAGAAAAAGGAATATTTGATTATGAAATAGATTTTTATACTAAAAGATTAGAAGATGAGGATGGATATAAAAGATATCTTGAGCAATTATTAGAACAATATTTGTTTATATTTAAAATTATGAAACAATTTAATATAAATTTTCATTTTTGGTGTTTAGATTCTTTAAAAGGTATTCATGCATTTGATGTAATGAAAAATGAATATAGAGAGCATTTTATACCAAATCCAAATGGTGAAGATGCTTGGTTTAAGCCATTTATTGATAAAACACCTGAATGGTGGCAAAAAAATAGTGATAGACACTTCTCAAAATTTGGACATTCTGAATTTTTTCAATATTTATATGGGTATATACAAAAAGATTTAATATGAAATTTGAAGTAACCAATCGAAAAGCTTGGAAAGCCGTAAATGAAAAAAATATTCCAATGTCTCATAAAATAAAAGTATATGAGAAATTAGGGGGAGCATATCGTTTAGGAGAAAATGGTGGAGAGCAGGTATTCAACAAAATGACAGAATTGTTGAAGCATAAAATAAAAGAAGGTGATGATAATTCCTCACCAGAAGAAACATTAGCAGGATTAAAAGAAATGGCAATGGGTAATTTGGAAAGAATTGCCGATTATTCGAATATGATTTTACAAAGAATGCAGGAAGGGCAGAATTTGGATTCGTGGATGTATTCTCAACTTACAATAGCCTTAGAAAATTTAAATTCAGTACACGACGCAATGGATGGAGATGATGGTGAAAGAGAACCAATGAAAGAAAATGTTGAAATTAGAGATGGTAAATATCGATTCTATTCTAAAGATGGAATGGGATATTTAACTTATGGGGGTAAGGAAATATCTTCTGGTGATTTCGATTGGGATGATGGGAGTAATTCATATTGGATGAGTCATTCTTCTTTCAAAGGTCAAAAAGGATTTGATACGGGTAAGGATATAGTTAAATATTTTAAATCAAAGCGTATTACGCAACCATAAAGTAATAGAATGGAAAATATATATTCGGTATTAATTACGGCAATAACCGTATTAGGTGGAACGGGTGCTTGGAGATATTATGAAAAGAGAGCACTAAATAAAGAAAGAGATGATGAGTTTATCAGACATGATTGTAAAGATAGAATCTCTAAATTAGAAGGTTTATTAGAAGCAGCTGGTAAAGAAAAGGATGAACTTCGTATGATGATTTTATCTCTTACAAAAGAAGTAGCAGCTCTATCAGTTAAAGTTGAATACCTTACAAAAGAAAACGAAGAGCTTCATAAGAAAACTAGACCTGCAAAGAAGCAAACATTAAATGGGTAATAACTTTACATCTGGTATGTGGAATGGTATGAAAGTTGAGTTTGGAAAAGTATATTCAAACTTAAACGCTTTCGCATTTAATCCATTAAATGAAGCCGGTGAAAAAAAATTGAGGATATTTGATTTTGATGATACATTAGTTAAAACAAAATCCAACATATACATCAAACATAAAGATGGTAAGGAATCAAAATTAACACCTGGTGAATATGCAATATATGAACCAAAAGAAGGTGATAAGTTTGATTTTTCTGATTTCGAAAAAGTAAAGCAACCACAAGAAATTAAAGGTGTTACACGATTACTTAAAAACATAGTAAGAGTAGGTGGTTCAGAAATAGTAATATTAACGGCAAGAAGCGCTTATAAACCAATTAAAGATTACCTATCGGATATTGGATTAGATAAGCTATTTGTAGTAGCATTATCGGATTCTGACCCACAAAAGAAAGCCGACTGGATTGAAGGTAAGATTAAAGATGGTGTAAAGGATGTATTCTTTATAGATGATTCTCACAAAAACATATCAGCCGTTAAATCATTATCTAAGAAATACCCAAACGTATCATTAAAAGTAAGACATGTTCAGCATGATATTCCAAATCCACCAAAACAAAAAGATGATATCAAAGGTGACAAAAAACAAAAAGACTTTATAAAAGGAAAACCTATGGCTAATAATGATATGAGATTAAAAAATCTTTTACCAAAAACAGATTTGGATAAAAAAATAAAAAACCCTGAAACCGGTAAAATGATTAAAATTAAAACAGCATTAGGATACGAAAAAGATAAACCCGCATTTAAAGCAGCACAATTCGCATTAAAAAAGAAATAGTTATGATTTACCTATTTACAGGTCAGCCAGGAAGTGGTAAAACTACTTTGGCTAAAAAGTTACAAATGTGGTTACAAACTGATAAGAAAAATTGGAGAAAATCCGTATTTCATATAGATGGTGACCAATTAAGAGAACTATTCCCAAACACAGATTATACAAAAGCAGGAAGAGAAAAGAATATCCAAAAAGCATTTGATATTGCAAAGTATTTGGATAATTGTGGAACTGATGTTGTAATCAGTTTAGTTTCTCCATATAGAGAAATGAGAGAGCAACTTAAATCGGATTGTAAAGTGCAAGAAATATACTGCCATACTAAAAAGATGAGAGGTAGAGAAAATTTCTTCGCATTAGATTATGAACCACCTGTTGAATTTTATGTTGATTTGGATACCTCATTATCGCCAGATGATACTTTTTCTAAATTAATAGGTTTAATTGGGTAGAAATATTATTTTTTTATATTTATAATATATCAAAATAATGTTATGGAAATAGAAAACAATGAAGGATTCTTTCCGAATCTAATACAACGTACTACAAAACGAGGATTGGGAGCAAAACCAATCTTAGAATCTCAAATTAAAGCAGCGCAAGATAATTCAAGTTCCGCAATGGAAGCTGCTAGGGTGTTGGGTGTATCTTACAACACATATAAAAAATACGCAAAATTATACGGAATTTTTGAAGATTTAAAAAATCCAACAGGCGTAGGTATAAAAAAAGCATTTGGAGCAAGAAAAAACAAATATCCCGCAGAAGAATTATTAGAAGGAATGCATAATCACATTCCACTTTGGAAGTATAAAAACAAAATATTTCAAAGTGGTTTAGTACCTGAAGTATGTAGTTGTTGTGGATATTCAGAACGAAGAATTACCGATAATAAAGCACCAATTATATTGGATTTTTTAGATGGAAACATAGATAATAGACATATTGATAATGTTAGAGCATTATGTTATAATTGCTATTTTTTATTAGCTGGCGATAATAGAATTAAAATCAAAAAAATACCATTAAGATATCATTTAGATGAAGAAGAAAATATACAGGAGTAAAGTTCCATTTAGAATAAGTTTCGGCGGCGGTGGTACTGATATGCCGGAATATACTAAAACGCATATTGGCGCTGTAATCAATACTACGATTCGTTTATTTACACACACATCTTTACAATTAAGAGATGATACCAAAGTTACCTTTAAATGGGTAAATAAAGATGAATATGAGGAGCATGAATTTAGTGATAAATTAGATTGTTCATATGGATTAAAACTCTTTAAAGCAACCCATAATCATATTTGCAAACGATTCAAAATAGAACCGATTGGGTATGATGTAGTTACACACCAAGATGTACCTACGGGCAGTGGATTGGGTACTTCATCTACTCTTATAGTTTCTCTTATTGGCGTTTATATGGAACTATTCAACTTACCATTGGGTGAATACGATATAGCCGAAATGGCTATTCAAATTGAAAGAGTTGAATTAAAAGAAAATGGTGGTAAGCAAGACCAATACGCAGCAGCATTTGGTGGGTTTAACTATATGGAATTTAGAGGAAATGATGTAATTGTAAACCCAATTAGAATCAGAGATAGAGTACAAGATGAAATTGAAAATAATATAGTTTTATACTTTACCAACTTTACTCGTAATAGTTCGGATGTATTAGAAGAGCAAGTTAAAAAAATGGCCGATAATAATACAACATCATTACTTTCATTACATGCATTGGTAGAGCAAGCTAAACTTATTAAAGATTGTTTGATAAGAGGAAATATTGATGAATTGGGTGAAATATTAGATTATGGATTTCAGCAAAAGAAATTATTAGCAAAGGGAATTAGCACACCCGAAATAGAACTATTATATAAAACTGCATTAAAAGCTGGCGCAACTGGTGGTAAAATAAGTGGAGCAGGTGGAGGTGGATTTATGTTCTTTTATTGTCCAAACAATACTAAATATGATGTGATTAAAGCATTGGATAAGTTAAAAATGGGATATTATCAACCATTTACTTGGAATAAATTTGGTATGAGGACTTGGCAAATTGGATAAATATTTGGTAATGTAAAGAATTTATTGTATATTTATAAACAAACACATAATATGGCATACGGAGATAAAGTAATAGACCATTTCAATAACCCAAGAAATGTAGGAACGTTGGATAAAAGTAAATCTAATGTAGGTACGGGATTAGTGGGTGCACCTGAATGTGGTGATGTAATGAGATTACAAATAGAAGTTAATGATAATATTATAACTGATGCTAAATTCAAAACCTTTGGATGTGGTTCGGCAATCGCAGCTAGTTCTTTAGCAACTGAATGGTTGAAAGGAATGTCAATAGACAATGCAATCAAATTGGATAATATGGAATTGGTAGAGGAACTATCATTACCACCGGTTAAGATACATTGTTCAGTATTAGCAGAAGATGCTATCAAATCTGCAATAAACGATTATAGACAAAAACAAGGATTAGAACAATTAGTCTTTGAAGAAACTCATATCTAATGGTAACAGTATCAGAAGGAGCAGCAAAAAAGCTAAATTCACTAATTGAAGAAAGTGGATTCAAAACCCCATACGTCAGAGTATCTGTAAAAGGTGGTGGGTGTAGTGGATTATCATACGACCTTTCATTTGATACCGAACAACAACCGGCAGATACTCTCGCTGAAAATAGGGGAGTAAAAATTTTAATAGATAATAAATCGTTACTATATCTTTTTGGGACTGAATTGGACTTTTCCGATGGATTAAATGGTAAAGGTTTTCAATTTATTAATCCCAACGCATCTCGTACTTGCGGATGTGGAGAAAGTTTTGCTTTATGATGGATAATATAATAAAAGAATCAATAGAAGTAAAGCAAAATATTTTATTGGATAAATCATTACATACGATAATTTACAATTCAATAGATAGTATAGTAACCGCTTTCCAAAGAGGTAATAAAGTTATGTTTTGTGGTAATGGTGGAAGCGCAGCAGATGCACAACATCTTGCAGCCGAACTATCTGGTAGATTCTATAAAGATAGAAAAGCATTACCATCCGATGCATTACATTGTAATACATCATATTTAACGGCTGTTGCTAACGATTATAATTATGATGTGATATATTCCAGATTGGTTGATGGTATTATGAATAGTGGCGATATACTAATTGGATTATCAACATCAGGCAATTCTCAAAATATCATTAATGCATTTGAAACGGCTAAAGAAAAACAAATTATCACAATAGGATTGACGGGCAAATTCGGTGGTAAGATGGGAATATTATCTGATTACTTAATAAATGTACCAAGTACAAATACACCCAGAATACAAGAAGCACATATAATGATAGGGCATATCATTTGCGAATTAGTAGAATCAAAATTATTTTAGTTATGGCAGTAAAAATATCTAAAGAAAACAATAGTAAAACGGAAAAACCTATAAAATTTGAGCATATATTTGAAGATGAAGATTCTAAATCAATTTGGAAATATGATTTAAAAAAATTTCCAAATGGACCAATTTCGGTTGAGTATCATTGGAAAGCTCATTATTTAAAAGAAATGGAACTTAGGAGAAAACGAGGAAGATAATTTGGTAATACAAAAAAACTTCCTTATATTTGATAATTAAAAACAAACAGTATGGCTAGTAAAAAGCAGGAAATTTTTGAAACAATGAAATCATTGTTTGCAAAATTCGAAGAAGAACACAACAAGACAACTAAAGTATCTCAAAAGAATGCAAGAACTGCAATCGGTGACTTAAAGAAATTGGTTACAGATTATAGACAAGCTTCAGTTGAAGAAACTAAAGGTACTAATTAAATTAAAGGGAGATTAATTCTCCCTTTTTATTTGGTAATTCAAAAAAATAGTAGTATATTTGAAACATTAAACAAAATAATTAATTTAAACAAACAAAGTTATGGCAAAGTTTTATTCAGTACAAGTAGCAATCGAAGTAGAAGATGCTAAAGGTAAAATCAAAAAACAAAAAGAAAACTATTTAGTAGATGCAATGTCAGTTACAGAAGCAGAAGCTAAATTAGTTAAGAAATTCGTAGCAGAAGGTGTAAACTTAGAGTACGAAGTAGTAAAAGTATCAGAAACAAACATTATTGAAGTATTCTAATATGGAAAAAGAGCTCAAAGAAGAAAAGATATTAGTTCTTAAAAGAGTTCCGCCAGGAGATAGATGGATTTTCGCCGATGGTAGTCAAAAAGGCGTTTATCCATCTCTTACTGATGCTTTGGAGGCTTGGTATCAAACTAATGGTGATACTAATTTTTATATAGAAGCAAGAAAAGGAACTGTTGAAATCATTAAACAAGAAGAAGTAGAAATACCTGTAAAACGTTTTTCATTATATGGCGAAGAATAAAACATTAGTAATTGCTTCAGGATATTTTAATCCAATTCATAAAGGACATATAGAATACCTCAATCGTTCTAAATCAATTGGGGATTTTCTATTTGTAATTGTTAATAGTGATTCGCAAAGAGCTATGAAAGGTTCAAAGGAATTTATGAAAGAAAATGAAAGATTACTGGTGGTCAGTAATTTAAAATCAGTTGATGAAGCTATGATATCTATTGATGAAAATAGCAGATTAGTAGAAAAATCAGTTGAATTTATATATAATCAAATTGGTTCTAAATTTGATAAAACTATATTTAGTAATGGTGGTGACCAAACCGAACATACTATTGGCGAAAAAGAAATTTGTGAAAAATTGGGAATCGAAATGGTATTTGGATTGGGTGATAAAATCCAATCATCTTCTTGGTTATTAAAAAAATAATATATGAGTTTTATTATTGGTAAAAGTTGTGTTGGATGCTTAGATATGGCATGTGTAAATGTATGCCCAGTTGATTGCATAAACGGACCTATTTATACCGATAAGTTGGGACAAGAAGTTTATTCAATGTCTGATGAAGAAAAATCAACTAAACAATTATACATAGACCCATCAATGTGTATTTTGTGTGGTGCTTGTGTACCTGAATGTCCCGTTGATGCAATATATAGAGATGAAGATGAGGCAATCTCTATGAATGATGAAGAATCCATTCATAAAAATTATGAATTTTATGGATTGAAGTTTAACTAAAATTTTTTATATTTATATTTAAATCAAAACAAGTTAACAAAAAACAACCATTATGAAAAAATTATTTCAATTTATTAAAAATCTATTTGTAAAATTAGATGTCATCGAAGAAAAGGTAGAAAAAGCCGTTGATGGTTCTAAATTACTATCAGTTGAACAAAAAGCAAAAATCAAAAAGGGATTGAGCGATTTTGACAAATTCGAAGAAAATATTGAAGATGTTGTTGAGGAAGCAGAAGTTGCAGCTGAAAAAGTTGAAAAAGCAGTAAAATCTAAAAATTTAGTAGATGTAACTGATGCATTTGAATCTACAAAAAAAGTTGCAAAAAAAGCTAAAGAAGTTGGTGATGATGCTAAAGAGATAGCCAAAAAAGCTAAAGAAGTAAAGGCAAAATTGTCAGCTAAGAAAGTAGCTAAGAAGTAATCAATCAAATCAGAGAATAACTAATTTTTATATGGCAAATAGTAATGCGCAAAAGGTTTCTTTCGGAAAAAAGGTAACAGGTAAGGCTAAAAAATCTTACGGACCAAAAGACCAAAAACCAAAAAAATACAAAGGACAGGGTAGATAATATGATAAAGCTTAAATCATTATTAACGGAGGAGGAAGTTGTTAAAAACAAAAAAACAGGTAATGTTTATGTGGTTCAAAACTTTGACTCAACAAAACATGACAAACCAACTCCTGCTGAAATTGATAAAGCTAAAGCATCTAATAATGGGGTACTTCCAAAAGGTGAACCTCATTCTCAAACTCCAAAAATTCCACAAAATACTGCACCAACAAAAGCTGGTCAGAAAATTAGTGGTAGTGATTTAAAAACATCTGCTGAAAAAGGTAATGGTATTCCTAAATTAAAAGATTTGATGCCAAATGCAGATTTTTCAAACAAACCTTTATCCAAAGTAACTCCGGTAGAAAGACAACAAATATCTACTATTATAGATAAGTTAGCAGAATTAGGTAATCAGGCAAAAGCAAGTGGTGAAAAAGCACCAAACTTTAATTTATGTCAGGTTTCAATTCCAGGTACCAACTTATATTGCGATGGTAACAAAGGTATTCCTCGTGAGGATATGCCACAATTCAAAGGAACGCCTGAACCAGGTTCTCCGGCAGATAAGTTACCAAAAGATAAAAGTGGTGAAGCTGATACCGAAGAGTTCTTTAAACAAATGTTGGAGAAGCAAGGTATAAATGTATCACAACCGGCGGCAGTTCCACCGGATAGATTAAAGGCAACTCAATCGGAATTAGTTGGTGTAAAAGTAGCTGGTATGGAAAAAGCATTGGAAGAAAATCCAAAGCATCCATCTATTACCGCACCTATATATGTTTCAAATGATGGTTATGTATTGGATGGACATCATAGATGGGCAGCAATTGTAGCATATAATGCATCGCATCCAAATGAGCAAATCCCAATGCAAGTTAGAGTTATTGATGAACCGATTGTACCATTAGTACATCGTTCAAATAAATTTGCGGAAGCAATTGGTATTAAAGCAAAAGCCGCTGATACCGGCGCTAAAGGATAAACTATGTACCCAGTTAGAGGATATCAAAAACCGGAAGCAACCTTTCACACAATAAGTGAGTGGGAAGAAATTGCGAAAGAATTTTTGATATTACAAAAAAAAGGATATGATGTTAGGGGTGGTATGGTTGATGATAATGCCGAATTAGTTGGTTTAATAAACAAATACTTCGGATATCAATTGTACATTGAAACCGAATTATATTCAGACCTTACAAAAAAGAATGTATTAGATTTTATCGAAGATTTCATAAACCATAGAGTTTGGGCATTGGCTGATGAATTTGCAGAATACATTGTTAATATACAAAATGATAAGATAGCATTTTTTCAAAGTAGAGGTGCAATAGAACCTTATATCTTATTAGATAAACAATTTACAGAAGATACATACAAAAATTCAAATATTGAAGTTATAACAATGCATTGGACATCTACCGAAGGAATGAAAAACTTAGTAGATAGTTTACAATCGGGTTACACATATGCGTTATCAACTTTTACTGTACAAGAAAAAGCGTTTTTTAGACCTGAAAGTAATGTTTTGGTAAAACTAAAAGGTAAGTTGGTAGCAGCTTTTCAATCAGATGTGAAATCATTTGCAACTGATAAAGGAAATAGAGCAGCTAATTTATTTAGATTCTCTTATCCTGATAATGAGAACAATCTTTGTAGAAATTGGGATGAATGTAAAGAAAATAAAACTTCTTTATGGAACGAAATCATCATTAAACCAATATCTATAATTGATTATAAAATAGTAACCAAATATTAAATTCAGAGAAACATGCTACTTAAAAAAGGTGACAACAACGAGAATGTAAAATTATTACAAACTAAATTAGGTGTAGAACCTATGGGTAACTTCGGACCTAAAACCGAAGAAGCGGTTAAAGCTTGGCAATTAAAAAACGGATTAACTCCGGATGGTATTGTAGGGCCAGCAACTTGGGCAAAAATAATGGAGCAACCTATTGTAGCTTCAGCACCAACTCCACAACCAACTATATCTACTCCAGCACCACAAGTTGCGGGATTAAAATTGGATAAACTTAAAGGACACGTACCACAAATTGTAATTGATTCTATTCCAGAAGTTGCTTCTAAATTTGGAATTAATACTCCATTGAGAGTTGCACACTTCTTAGCACAATGTGGACATGAAAGTGGTGGGTTTAGAGTTACAAATGAAAACCTAAACTATTCAGCTAAAGGTTTAAATGGTATATTTAAAAAATATTTCCCAACTGAAGCTGCAGCAGCGGCTTATGCTAGAAACCCACAAAAGATTGCTAACAAAGTTTACTCTAATAGAATGGGTAACGGAACTGAAGCAAGTGGAGATGGATATAAATTCAGAGGAAGAGGGTATATCCAATTAACAGGTAGAGATAACTACACTGCATTTGGTAAATCTATTGGAGTTGATATTCCATCAAATCCAGATTCAGTTGCTACAACATACGCATTAGCATCAGCAGCATGGTTCTTTTCTAAAAACGGATTACATAAGATTGCAGATGAAGGTGCAAGTGATGTGGTGGTAACAAAAATAACAAAAAGAGTAAATGGTGGTACGATTGGTTTGCCAGACCGTATCAAACATTTTAAAGAATATTATCATTTATTAGCATAAAAAATAGGGAGAAGAAATTCTCCCTTTTTTATTTGGATTTGTAACAAACTTTTCGTATATTTGTTACAATATAAACTAAAAATAAATGAAAGAGAGATTACAATTGGTTATACACGTTACATTGGTAACGTGTGTGATAGGGTTAGCATTATCGTATATTACGCAAATAGTTCCTCAATTTCCAAAATTAAATTTTTTGGAAGCAATAGGTGTGTATTGTATTTGGACACCAATTCATAATTTATTAATGAGAAGAGATGAAGAATAGTGTAAATATAATATATCAGCTATAATTTATAGAAATATTTGAGATGATATGGAAGGTTAAGTAAAAATCTTATATTTATAAGAGTAAAATGTAAATCGGTTATTTAAGTTATAAACTAATTAAAAAAATAACCGATGTTATCTAATTCAGTTCCCGTAAAAATCTTTGATTCTATCAAAGAAAAAGTAGTATTGTGGTTTTTATATTTAGCCACATGTTTTGTAGTATTAGCGTTAATAACGCAAGTAACATTTGTAATTCTTACCGCTTTAGGTAAAGATGACGTAATTCAAAAAGCAGTTAATGCATTTAATTGGAAATTTGATGGCAATTTCAAAAACAGCCCAGGCAACATTATGTATGATGCCGATGAGCATGTTTGGGTTGAATCGGTAACCAATAACGTTAAAATTGGAAAATTGGCTGGAAACAGACAATTAGAATTTGGCGTTAAAAATGTATTAGAAGAATATTTGCAAGAAAAAGGATTGGATTTAACTCCAACCGCACAAAACAAATTGCAAGTTCAAATCGTTTATTTAGACGTTTTGACTACTAAGCAAAACATCTCCGTATTTCACAAAAACGAAGAAGAAGTTGTTATCCGAATGAAGGGTATCCTTTATAAAGATGGCAAAAAGACAAAAGAGGTTATGGTTGAAGAATCATCATCAGAAATCTCTATGTCAACTCTCATAGTAGATGAAGGTGGTAAGTTCAATCAAACTTCTTTAAGTAACGCACTAAAGAAAGCTTCAGAAAAACTTATAACTAAAATCTTTGAGGGAAAATAAAATGAAAAAACTATTAACATTTTTAGGGATATTTTTAATATCTCTTTCATCATTTGGACAATTAACAATCAGCCAATCTTTAACACCCGCTAGCGGACTAAAAGTTGGTGATACTATTACTGTTAAGTATAATTTAACAAAAGGTACGGTAATTAAGAACCCTCGTTATATTTGGTTTAGATATCAATATAACAATAAAGCATTGACATATGTATCCACTACATTTAATCAAGGTTCATCTGCTCAAACATTCTATACAGGTTGGAGTAATTACAAATTTACACCAAGCACAGTTAATTCGGCAAGTGATAATGAATTGAATGTACAATATGGTTTAACTCCTTGGGCATACGCAGTAAATGCAGATTGGAACGTTGGACAATTGACGGTTCAAAGAGCAGATGCTTCTATTAGTGGAGTGATTGCTACTCAAAAGTATGTATTGAAAGACCAAAACACTTATAACAATATTTTCAAAATAGATTTAGCAACTGGTACTGATACTACCGGTGCAAATGTTGGAACTATTTATGGTGGTGGTTCATCATCTATAACAGGTGTAACGGGCAACACATCTCAATTTAAAGTAAAAGTATTATACCCACAAGGATACACTATTACTGACCATTCAGTTCAATTGATGAAATTGAAATCAAATGGTAGTGGTGAAATTGATTGGACACAATCTCCAATTGCACAATTACCATTGGATGCAAGTGGTGAAGCACTTTTCACAACTCAAATTAAAGTTGGAGATTCGGTTGGTGTATTTGTTGGGCCAGCATTTCAAAAGAGTTGGATGAATAATATAGTAACTGTATCGGATGCATATAAAGCATTCTTAGGTCATTCACAAACTGATATTAGTGGTACTGCAAACTTTTTTACTTATCCTAATTTAGAAAAGAAAGTTGGTAAAGTAACTAATACTCAAACTGCATTTGGAGAAGGTGATTCTTACGCTCTATTTGCTAATGTGATGGGACAAAATATGGATTCAAATTCAATGATTCCATCATCAACTTCAACATCGGTAAGATGGTATAGTGGTTTATTAAATCAAAGTTGGTTAGATGGTGTTGTTAAGAATAGAGTAATCATCGATACTCCAATAAAAGAAGTTCATGCAGTATTCGCATGGGGTGGAGATTTAAACTGGTCACATTCATCAGACCCAGCAGTAATTGCTAGTAGAATTAGTAGTGGAATATATACAAATTCAATAAATGGTGAGGTGAATGTATTAAAAACAATGTCAACTCAATCAATGGCATATAGAACTGAAGCTGTAGAAACTGCTAAATTAAGTGTAATATCTACTTTGGAAAATGGTAAAGTAGTATTAACTACTAATTTAACAAAAGAAGGTTTGGCAGGTTTGGAAGTGATAATGAACTATGATGAATCTAAATTAACATTAGAAAATATAATATTTGATAGTGGTTCTACCATCACAAACTTTTCAACTAATAAAGATGGTAGATTAACATTTGGTTCTATTGACCAATTAAAAACTGCAAGAATTAAAGTAGGCACTCCATATAAATTAATATTCACACCTAAAGTAAATTTAGCAAATACTGCGGGATTATTCTACTTTGTATTATCGGATGCAGTGGATGCGAAGGGTAATAAAATAGATTTAATCATTGAATAATATGAAGAAATTAGTTACAATATTCTTACTTTTACTAACATCATTTTTAGGGTTCGGACAGAGTGTATCTGCTCCGGACTCTAAATCGTTTTTACAATCTACTACCGCACAAGATGCAAGTGGATTCGTATTGAGTGGGTTTAGTGCAACATCAACTTTACTAACATCAATCAGTTTAATCAATCCACCATCAGGCACAACATTCTATCTTAATGATACGAGAGGTTTAGTTGCGGCAAGTGGATTTACTTTGAGTGGTAATAAAACTCGTTTGGTGGTAACGGGTACAATGGCTAGTATCAATACGGCATTAGCAGCTTTAAAAGTAAATACAGGTTCGGTAAAAGGCAATGTTCAATTATCAGTTGCAGCAACTGTGAATCCTGTTGGATATTATTACAATGGTGTAAATGGACACTTTTATAGACCAATATCAACAACAGCAACTTATACGGCAGCGAGAGCAGCATCTCTATTAACAACATTTAAAGGACAGACCGGATATTTAGTAACAATCACTTCTGCCGATGAAGATGCGTTTATATTTGCTAATGTTCCACAAGGTAATATATGGTTTGCATTAACGGATGAAGTAAGTGAAGCAAGATGGACAATTGATGCGGGTCCTGAAAAAGGAACTCTAATTAAAATCAACAACGGACAAACAAACGGAAATATTCCAGGTCAATATAATAACTGGGCAGGTGGTGAACCAAACAATAGTGGTGATGAAGATTACGCAGTAACCAAATGGGGTGGAGGTTCTCAATGGAATGATTTACCAAACCATTTTTCAAATCCGTATGTAATTGAATATGGAACTTGGACTAATCCCGATGACCAAACATTTACTGAATTTTATACAAATAGTGTAACTCACTCAAACGGAGAAGTTTTATCTGCAAGATTTAATGTAGATTTTGGTGGTAATGTAGATGAAACTAAATTTTCAGCAAAAGGATATACATACACAAATAATAATTGGAATATAGTAAACGGAACTGCGAAACAATTAAGTGGTTTAGGTAAAGTTGATTTGACAAGTTTGTTGGATACTACCAAAACAGCAAATGGGTATAAAGCATTAACATCAGCTGGGCAAGTTGAATGGGCAATAATAAATCCATATAATGCAACTTTAGATGGACATCAATTGTTAATAGATGAACGAGAATTTAGTGGAACAGGGGTATCTCCAAACGATATAACATCAATTAAATTATTTGATATATACGATGGGCCAGTTAGTGTTTATAGTGTAAATGGTTTTTGGAAAACCTATATAATGCCAGGCGATTTGACAACCAACATAACTTCATCAACATTTCAAGCTCAATTACGATTACAAGATGGTTGGTATGGAACGAGAGCTGAATTTACTTTCTCGCCAACAATGGTATATAAACCACATGGAATAGAATTAACACATTCAAGTCAAACGGAACTAAATACATTATATAGTAATATAGTGGGCGTATCCGATGTATATTTGGCATTTAAAGAATTGGCAGATAAAGGTATATTGGGAAATCAAAGTGGATTAGGATTAACAAATGGTATTCAGTATTTAAACGCAGATGTAGATGGCAATGGGATATTCAATGAAGCAGATACATACAAATTATTACAACATTTAA
>Ga0114978_10000782_pt1 | contig 26617 bp, 15 predicted proteins | sample S_140212_EF_Meta_FD_87027 | JGI IMG/M metagenome (GOLD analysis project Ga0114978, IMG submission 87027) | Freshwater microbial communities from Lake Simoncouche, Canada to study carbon cycling - S_140212_EF_MetaG | ecosystem: Environmental > Aquatic > Freshwater > Lake | place: Lake...
TGTAAAATATAATATTTATGTAAAAGATTTAAACATATATAAATATTATAATATACAATTACAAGTAGTGTTTGCCGAAAATGAAAAATAATACTTATACCCTCCGCACAGAAGATCGAATGGACATTTCATTTACTACATATTTTAGCACAATATCTTTAGGACTAATGTGTTACTCATTTTTTAACCCAGGATTTGTTTTTGATTTGTCGATATTTTTAGCATATGGCTTTGCAAAAACCATGTTTACTGGTTATAATATTTTTAATACATATATTTATAATCCATATAAAAAGCATATTAGAAAGCCCCTAATGCATATTTTGAATGTTGATAATGGTTTATATGAAATAGAAGTTGTAAAAAATGGGAACATTATTTATAGATTTAAAAAAATGTCAGATTTTATTAAACGCAATACGATTAAATTTGTTGAAGACGATGACTCAGGTTCGGAATCGGAATCAGACTCTGACTCCGGATCAGAAAATGACGAATCACAGCAACAACCACAACCACAACCACTGTCGCGATCAGAGTCGCAATCAAATATAGAATCAGTAGACGCTAGAGTTGAAACTCCTGTAGATGCCGACCTTACGCATGAAAATGTTGATATCCATGAAGTTGAACCATCTACCAAAAACGACGGCGCCAGCGAAGGTCACCAAAGCGAAGAAGTTGATACAGACAACACAAGCGACACAAGCGACGATAACCTTATTCTTGATCCAACCGAATATGACTTCATTCTAAGAAATATTTATTTTGAAGATGACGAAACGAATACACCATTTGGGTATTGTTTAAAGTATGAAACATTTCGCAAGTCCGATATGAAACCACTTGAATACACATATGAAAATATGAAGGGTATGTTATCTAAAAGAAGATTTATTGGAATACACCTTAATATGGATGAAAAAAACTATGTTATTAACTTGACCACTCCTCTAAACTACTACCTTGTAAACAATACGATTCTCGATTATTCATTTCTCAAAATGTACCTTTTTAATCGTTACAATGTTATTTTAGGAAATACTTACAAACTATCATGTATTGATAACTTTATCGAAATGTATACAATCGAACAGGGCAAAAAATTTTATATAAAGATGAATACTTTTAGTATCGTAGACGACGAAACATATAATGTTGATGAATCGTCGTCATGCGCATCCTCACCAGCACCAGCACCCTTACATTCACGCTCATCTTCTCAATCTGTTTCTGCAGAAGAACAAGGCGGAGAACCTTTGGTACAAGAAACGGGGGATGCTTTAACTGAAGCAGATATTGAAATAGTTGAGTGCAACTATAGTTGTTAATAATGTGTAAAAATAAATATTTTTTAAATTAAAATAAATTTAACAATAAAACAATAAACAATAAACAATAAATAAAGTATATTATAAACCTATATAGAAATATATGCTTATAATATATCATAATGGTTGATAGTGATACTCATAATTCTCCTATTGTATTAAAAATGAACAACGACGCGAATACATTAGACGAAAAATCCAGCGAATCCAATAATTTACATAAATTATCTGATACATGGATATTATGGGCACATCTTCCACACGATACCGACTGGAGTATTAAAAGCTACATTAAAATATGTTCTTTTAATACTGTTGAAGAGACCATTTCCATTATAAACGTACTCCCTGCAAAATTAGTTACGAACTGTATGTTATTTATTATGCGCGAAGGTATAACCCCAACATGGGAAGATCAACGTAATCGCAAAGGTGGATGTTTTTCATATAAAATTAGCAATAAAGATGTTTCGCAAGCATGGAAGGAACTTACTTATGTTTTAGTAGGTGAATCAATGGCCGATAATAAAACAATACTTCCTCTTATCAATGGTATAACTATTTCCCCGAAAAAGAATTTCTGTATCGTTAAAGTATGGTTAGCGAGTTGCGAGTTTAGAGACTCAAGTGTGATTAAAGAATTACACGGAATCTCATCTCATGGTTGTTTATTTAAAGAACATATGCCCGAGTACTAATATACTCGTCGCCTGTGACATATTAAAAATAATGTTTTATTATATCAATAATTAAATATTGATATAATAACTAGACTACAAATATATGTTTTACGAAGAAGGCAAAGGAGAAAGTGCAAGCTTAACTTCACCCAAACTTGCAACATAATATTTAATAACTAGAGGCAAGTCATTCTCCAAGTACATTTCTATTTGGCTACACAAGTTAGTGCATTTGATAAAGTAGCTCAAGTTTTTAAGTGAAAACTCGCCTTGAATAATTTTACTCGTTGACTGTTTCTGAATAAACTTCATGCTTTCATCAGACTCCACGCGTCGCACCTCTGCAGTAGCAAACTGTCCCGAACATTTGAAAATCAACTCATTTCCCACCGACTTAATCTCCAACTTTTCCGACAAGTACGACAAGTCTCGAATAATCTTTTGAAAATCAGCCGAAGGCAAATTAATTACAGAAGAAAATACAACATTGGGTTCTTCCAACTCCTCCGAATCCGGCTCAATTAGTCGCAACTTCTGTGTCTTACACTGCTTAATATCTCCATTTTCAAACTTAAGCCCCAAATGAGAGACGATTCCGTCATTGTAATCTTTCTTCTCAATGTATATCGTCAACGTATCATCGTTGTCAATCGAATTAATAAGCTTGAACAAATGAAACATATTGACACCTATGATAATCTTCTCCTTGTCACACTCATATAGCTCGAAATTCTCCGCCGCCAAGTGAAGATGCGCCAACATAGTATGCGACTTATCCATATTGATAATACGCATACCGTCCTTCTTAAACGTAATATTTGTTTCCAATAGAATATCCTTTAGCGCCGTCATTAGCGTCCTAAATGGCGCAATCTGAACCGTCTTGATTGTAAGAACATTATCTGGATTACTCATATTTATTTTATATATATCTTATTTTAACATAAATCTTTAAATAGTTATGACTATTATTAAAAATATACGAATTAAAATATCATTTTAACATTATTAGACCGACCTTAAGAAAATAAGAAAAATAAGAAAATAAGAAAAATAATTAACAAAATACTCTTTTCTCCGATGATCCCTCGTTAAAGTATTTTTCGTAATTTTTAATAACTTCTTCAACGCTTTTATCGGTGGCTTTTCTATATAATTCTCTATAAGCATCGAAACTGGGACCACTGTCTAAAATTGCTATAACATTGGTATTATTCTCCGCTTTTTCTTGTTCTTCTTTAATATTTTTTCTAATTATTTTATAACTTTTATCATTGTAAATAAAAACACTATGTTTTGTATTGGCTAAATCTAACCAAAATTTATATAACTTTTTATTTTTATTTCTAATAATATCACCATTATCTACATCTTGCATATTCTCCGTGCTACTTTTTACGGATTTATTACCGGATTTATTACCGGATTTATTACCGGATTTATTTTTTGATGTAACGCTTGATATCTTTAACCAGCGCTTTGTACCTTTTTTAGTTTTAACTATTTTCCACATATTACCGTCGTTACCTTTCTTTTTCGTTCCTTCGTTATATTTAGTCGCACTACACGCTGGCCCCTTTCGTATTTTTAATGTTTTAGCCATTATATAAGTATGTAGTTATTAAATTATTTAACTATTTAATTATTGAAGTATCTATAAAATTATAATTCAAGTTTGTATCATTTTTAGGTAGATGTAATTAAGAATAATAATTTATATATATATATATATAAAGCACATACATATTTAAATGAATAAACTAAAATCAACACCAGCACTACCAGCACTACCAGCACTACCAGCACTACCAGAAACACCGGCATCACCGCTAATACCATCTACTGATATATCTGTACTCGCACCAAATATATCACCAACTGCTCCTATGTTTCCTATGTCTCCTATGTCTACTATCTCTCCTTCTCCTGTTATACAGTCGCCAGTAGCATCAGCACTTATTTCTGCAGCATCCACCTCTACTCCATCATTTTCTTCACGTTCCTCCATTGATACGGAAAATGGAAAAAGAATAGAAGAACATGGTTTTATATATATATCAGTAAAAGGAAAACCATATGATAGGGGGCGCGCACAAGGATTTTTACTAGCAGATAGAATTGTAAAATTTGCAAGGACGTATGCATTTTTTCTTTGGAGTGAATATGGTAGAGATATTACATTTTTTAATAAAATGGTAAAAGATTTATTTGGACCTATCATTTCAGAACAGTACAAAGAATATCAGTTGGAAATGGAAGGTATTGCAAAAGGGGTTGCCGATAAAATATCAAAATTAATCACACAAGATGAAAAAGACAAATATTTTACTAAAGGAGCAGTCGAAGGTAACAAAATAGTTTTGCCTGCAGACTCACATCTTGATTACAGTAACTTAGTTTATAATAACCCGACTACAGAAGATAAACAAAAATATTCGAATGGTGGGAAAATACTAATAAATGTAGACTTTGATATAATTTTTCTTTTAAACTGTGTAGTATCTGTAGACTACGTATATTCAAAATTACAAGATATTTTTAATAATAATAAATCGCTAACTTCTTCATCCGTTTATAAAGAATATTCTAGAAGCATGCAACCCGTATCTGCATCGTCGCCATCAACGGGGGGAAAAACTAAATTTTTTAGTTTATTTGGTGGAAATGATGCTATGCAATCAGGTGGAGCTCCCGATAGATGTAGTGCTTTTATGGTTGTAGGCAGTAAATACACTTCTAATGGAGGTATAACGTGCGCTCATATTACATTTGATAACTTTATAATGGGACAATTTGATAATGTTATTTTATTCATAGATACGTCAAGTTCGCATACATCTCAAACCCCATCTTATAATATACTTATGCAAACCTTCGCTGGAGGGATATTCAGTTCAACCGATTTTTTCGTTACATCCGCAAAAATTATGGGAACAGAAACTACGATAGGTGGATTTAATGCATTTGAGTTGCATGCTCCTGCGTGTGTTCGTCATCGTAAAGCGATGCAGTATGCAGGAACGCTAGACCAATATATTACACATCTTAGAGAAAATAATTCTGGGGACTATGCTAATACGTGGTACATAGGACACAATATAAGTAAAGATGATAAAGGTAATCAGCGCCCAGAAATTATGAGAGTTGAGTTAGGGCTTAGATATGTACACGTTGAAAAAAAGACCGAAGGATATTTTATTGGTTTTAATGCGTGTTATGACCCACGTATTCGTAATCTTGAATGTAAAAATGATGGGTTTTTTGATATACGCCGCCACTCTGGCGCGCGACGTGTCATGTTAGATAGGAAAATTAAAGAATATACCGAGGGTGTTAAACGAATATCCGATGATGATGCGCGGTTAATCATTTCGGATCACACGGATGTATATTTAGAAAAAGCTAACAACCCGTGTTCTCGTACCATATGTTCTCATTATGACCTTGATAAACGCGAATATATGTCCCAGGAAAATAGACCAAAACCAAACCAACCAAAGGGATCCGTTGACGGTAAAATATGTACAAGTGATTTATGTGATAAAATGCAGTTTTTGGCGCGATGGGGGAACGCGTGTGGAACTGACTTTAAAAAAGAAGAATTTTGCGACAAGCACCGACAATGGGAATATCAGCGTGCTTACTTAGAAGATAGATTAAAGCAACCATGGGTAGTATGTAGCGAAGTTAACATAAAAAATAAAAACCCTGTTATGAGCAAAGCGTTAAAAGAATATGACTTTGCAAGTGGTAATGCTAGCAATAAAAGCAGTATTGCTACAGGAAGTATCGGAAATGTCAGCAGTATGCTTCCTACTACGCCTGTTCCTGCATCTCCGCTTTCCATTGCACCATCTCCGCTCTCCATTGCACCATCTCCGCTCTCCGTTGCACCATCTCCGCTCTCCGTGCCCGCGCTTACAGCGTCTCCGCTTTCCAAATCTACGTCTCCGCTCTCTATACAATCATCGACGTATGGACCGCTATCTTTATCTATAACTGAAAAAAATCAAGAAAATAAAATACCGAATCCCAATAACAATATTAGTGAATTTGATGAATTAGCGGGAATGGGTGGTTCAATCAAACCGATACAAGAGTTTGATAATAAAAAGGAGTTAAAAGACTTTATTAAAATGTTTAAAAAACAAAACAGAAAAAGTTATAAGTCGAAGAATTCATCTACAAGACGAAATAAAAAGAACAGTAAGTGATAAGCGATAAGTGATAAGTGATAAGCGATAAATAATATAATATAATATATTAAACATTGTTTTATATTATATACATACACTACAATGCAATCATCCACAATGTCATCGGTGCTACCATCGCTAGCATCAACTGCATCCGCAACCACAACCATATCCACATCAACAACTACACAAGATAAATGTTCTCCAAAAATTGGACCAAAAACCGACCCTATAACTGAATGCGAAGAACTCCTAACTATTGTAAAAGAATTATACAGTAAATACTTGGAAGACGACTACGCGCGTTCTGCACTAGTATCACATATAAAAAATACTCTTCCATCTTTTTTACAACAAAAATGCGATGTTCGTGTTCAGCGTGAAGAGCGTCGCAAAACCCTTGAAGAAACATCAGAAGAATTTATTCGCGAGTTTATCAACAGTTCTTCTTATTATTATAACCAAAATATAGACCTCTTTTTTGTCTATCATAATAACACATATAAAATAATAAATGAAGACGAAATCGAGCACGAGATTAGAACGACGATTACCGACCAACAAAATGCGGAATTATCTACATGGAAGTATAAAATTAAAAACCAGATTATTAAAAAAATAAAAGAGCGAGACCTTCTAATGTCTATTCCAGAATCTGAAACAATCCAGCGCGTATTAAATGCGCTAACTCCTTTCGTATTTAAGAATAAAGACAGTGCGAAATATTTTCTCACCATTATTGGCGATATTCTACTCAAAAAAAATACTCATACATATTTTATTTCGACAAAGGCGAAACACTTTATTAGCGAACTAGGCGAAGAAAGTTATGCTCTATTTGGTACATCAAATATGATGAATCATTTCAAGTTTAAATTCTATGAGCACAAGTACGAAGAGTGTCGACTTATTGACGTGGTCGATAATATTATTTCGTTTCCTTTTTATACACATAATGAGGGGTTAAAGCATGCGAATGGTGCGGGTATGGGACACTCCTTATCTTCATCGTCTCTCTCAAGTCTTGTAGGTGGTATGGGTATGTCATTATCCATGACAAATAGTGGAATATCTACACCGAAGACACCCACGACGCCTGGTCATGGTCATTCACATATACACATGACAAATATTATTCAGAAGCAAAGTATGCTCGATTTGTTTTGTGTAGCAGCACACTATTCGTGTCGTTTTAATAGTGCTGACCTATTTATTGAGAAAACATGCAAAGATCGTGCAGTAAAAGAACAGGCATTTTATTTGAAACATACGACCGATGACGGTATTCTTTCACGATTTATTTCATCCACGACAGAACCATGTAAAGGTGTACATATTACTTGGAAAAATATGCTTTACCTTTGGAAAATATTTATTGAAGAAGAGAAAATCCCTAATGTTTTTTTCACAAGTGTTCTTAAAAAACACCTTATGAAACGGCTCGAGTATTCATGCGATCATATAAACATCAGCGCAGCTGTAGGTGGAGATATGGGAGGGCTGGGGCTGGATATAGGAGGCACAGGAGATTCGGGAGAAATTGTCGAAGTGAATACGGAAGTAAATACAGAAGCACAGGATAACAGAGAGATGTTTTTAAATATTACAAGCAAACATTTACCACTTGTTGGGAAATTCATGTCATTTTGGAATGAAAATATTAGGTGTAATCATACAGAAATCGAACTAGAAATAGATGAATTATCGACGCTGTTTTTGAACCATGGGAATGTGTATCACGGAAACCAAAAAAATATTCAGACAATTACGGACCAGACAATTTTAGGATTTATTCGCCATTTTTTGCCCGATATTTGTATCGAAGAAGATAAATATTTGATGAATATTGGGTGTAAACTATGGGATAAAAAACAGGAAATATTGATCGGCATTGAGGAATTTAAGAGGGCGAATTTGATAGGAAACGGCGCTTTAGGAAAGGGTAAAGGTAAAAATAAAGATGTAAATGTGGTAACAAATAAAAAAGATAATGATACTGTAGATTTGGTCACATCACCTGCTTCATCATCGTTTCCTGTTCATACAATATACGACTTTTACTGTAAATGGGGATATAAACATAATAAAATGGTAGTAAGTAAACGATATTTTGAGAAGTTCTTTATTCATAACTATGGTGACAATTTAACAGAAAAAAATGGAACACTTTGGTGGAGTTATTAATTTAAAGATAAAATATTATATATATATATCATATTAGTTAATGGATGATATTCCTCCTGATGATATTCTTCCTCACAACGAGGGCGAATTGCCTCTTGTTGTAGATCGCATTGATGATGACGCTCAACTTGTTCTTCAACAAAATTTATTAACAATATGCAATGCGATATATGGAACAGATTTTAAAGGCATTGATATTGCTGGTGCTGTTTTATTAACATCTATTTTAGGCGATCAACCAGAAATGTATAAAAAATACATTCAAGAAAGAGGTGATAATTTTTTAGAAATTATGGAAAGTGATGAACTTTTATCACAAATGATTGCTGCCCAATCTTGTGGAGTAACACCCATAAATACAGAAGAAAGCGATGCTTTTGAACCAGTTATTTCAGGAAGAAGTCCACGAGCAATTGCAGCAATAGGAGATAATGGAGCTGTAAATGAAGCAGCTGTATATACAAATTTAATTCATTTTGTATCAGATATAAGAGGACATATGGGCAATCTTTGTGATTTGATGCTAGAACTTGTTTATAAAATTCGGGAACAAATTTTATCGGTTATACCTGTTGAAGCTGCTGTAAGAGCGCGCGTATATGATAATATTGATTTAGTTAGACGTGACGGAGCAGAACAAATATTTCCAAGATTTTCGTTAACTGTGGCATGTGAAAAAGACCCGTTGCTACAAACGGTATTGGTCGCAGGACGAGAAAATGGAATGGGTAAAGTTTTAAATACATTTATTTTTGGAACATTGCAAAGACACCCTTTGTTTGCTGGTATCGCATTATTAAAAATTGTTGAACCAACAGAATCAAATCGTCTTTGGCAAGTTAAAATATCTGTTCATAAAAATGATTTTGTTTTTCTTACAATACAGATTTTAAATTTTAAACCAGATTTTTTTATACCAGAGGCACAACTAACACCAGATCTACCAGAAATTACACGTGATCAGGATGCTACAGGATTTGTTACAATCGAACGAGAAGAAAGCTTGCAATTATTTGAAAATTTATGTTCGCTTTTATATATTAAAGCAACTAGTAAAGATTTCAATTGTTTCTGCGGTTTCTCAGCAGAAAATATAAAAATATTAGAACTAGCTCTTCGACAGGATGGTTTATTTGCATTTATACGATTTTTTTTAACAAATTTGGTAGATGCACAAATAAATGTTAAAAAAAAATATTTTATTTATGGTTTATTAAATTTAAGGTATTGTTTAAGGCAAGAAGATTATACAATCGAAACCAAAGTATATCGATGGTTGTTTGATCAACCCTTGCCAAGATTAACCGTTTTTCCAGAACATTCACAACAAAATAAAAATGTATTCTTATATTCCATGCGGTTAATAGAACGTGTAAATATGTTATGCGAAAATCAAATACGAATTGTTATGGGTGGCGGTAAGCAATATTCATTATTTCAAAAAGCATTATTTCGTTTTAAATTAGCTAGAGATAATACATTATTTTTTGATAATTGTATGATGACAGTTGCTAATGGAATTCTTGCAAATAACCCTATACCTCCTAATCCTCCTCCTAATCCTCCTCCTCCTCCTAATCCCGCCAATCTTGCAGTTCATGTTCCTGATATACGATATCCTACACGAGACACATTACTAGCAAATTTGAATCATCGCATTGTAAAAGCTGCAGCAGATCTTGATGCAAGTATATATCACCAACGTGGTGCGTTGGGATCTACACAGTGTATGACCGTTTGTATGTTATTACAATTATGTTTTAAAAAATTAATTGATCATCTTATTCGACAAGGGGGAGCGTATGTCAATTATAATATCGATATTGGAAATTCGTGTATTGGTAATCCGCCAACAACACTGAGTTCTTTGCGCATAAGTTTAAATAATTCATATCTATTTTATAGTAATCTTGAGGGTGAAGATATTGCCGCACTTATGGATGCGATTGGAATACAACTAGGATCACAACCAGATAGAAATATATCTTCGATCATATGTCCTTTTGATCTTGTTCCGAAAGGATTGATGGAAGATCAGGTTGAACATATATTAGAAGCAGTGTTATTATTTGGTGGTATGGGAGGTATGCCGCCATTAACTGATGCAGAAAAAGAAGAGTTAGCATTATTAATAGGTAATTATTGCATGACAACGAAACAAGGATTCTCATCTGCTTTAAAAGGTATATTTGATATATTTTATACATTGTTTATCATTGAAAATTTTACAAATAGGACATTGGTAACGCAAAAGATAAATAAAGAATTAAAAAGAATATCTATTTGTGCTCAGATTTTATATTTGCATTATTCTGAATTGGTAGATCGTGATAATGCAGGCACTATACAACCTATGTTAGATATTCTAAGAGATATGATAAGTTATGGATATGCTGGTAATTTACTTAACCCACGTCATTTTCATATAATAATGCAAAAATATGTAGAATTTATACGCAAACTTATTGAATTTAATCGATTACCACAATCACTTGAACTAAATTTTTACTGTGTCGAAAGCGTTACAGTTGTGGGTCTTCAAAGAAATTTAACTCGAACAGAACGCTTTTTTATGAATTTATTGGAAAATTCTCTTGATCTTCCCGAGTTTCCAGGAGATCCACAACATCCACCACCTCGATTTCCTGCTCAACCACGTCCACTGATACCAGCGAACCAACGTTTGTTTCCTACTATTGTGAATTCATTAATACCCGATGTTAATTCTCTTGAATCAATACCCCCCAATGTATTTTTGGGTTTAAATTGTATTAGACCAGCAATGGTAGCTGTGGATAATATGAATGATACGAATCAAACAATACTTGATAGACTATCTCAAAATAAAATATATGCTTCATATCGTGATACAGAAAATAAAAGCAATTCGATAGTTGTTATATCTAATGCATATCAAAACTTTTTATGGAATATAGGAAAAAGAAATCTCATACAGGTAGGAAATGTAAGAGATCCAGATTACGATTTACGTATGTTTTGCGTAGATCCCACTGATCCTGTTAATAGTAGTTCATTCGGCTTATTAGATGTATTTACAGCAAATCCTCCAAGATTTTTTTTTCGCGAATTAACACAAGCGATTGCACCGTGTTATGCTAATAGAGAGGAAAATTTACTAGATATATCTGATGAAGAATTTGATAATATACATATAGATGGTACGCGAAAATTACAATTTATGTTTTGGTTTATAACGTGTATTTTTGGAATAAAAACAAAATCGACTACTAAAAAGATAATATCTTTAGCAAGAACATATTTAAATGGTATTAGAGAAGCGAGAGAAGCGGGTATACGTATGAATCAAATATTTGGTTGTAATATTGTGTTTCCTGCACAACCAGAACCTAGACTAGCTCGTGTAGAATTAGACGGTCAGCATTTAGAACCTAATGCTATTCCTGTAGATTTTCATCCCGACAATGCATTATATTTAGCATATGATATGCATAGTATTCATCTTGCTCTTCGTATTTATAGAGGTGCAGAAGCAAATTTTAGAGTTGATCCTCAAAATTATGTATTTATTATGGCCAATACATTAGTAGTATTAAAAACTAGCGTAGTCTTACGACTAGACTTAATAGAAAGATTAACAGTTGCATTCTCTAAACATCCAAGAGGACAAGAATATATAAATGAATCATTTGCTTATATGAGACCTATTTTGGGGGAACTTAGAAATATTATACTCGATTTTTGTGCCCGTATTATTGGAAACCCCCAGGCCCAGCCACCACAAGGACCAGAAGAATTAACAATAAAACATTTTTTATACCGTGTTCGTGGTATACCAAATGTATTAACCGTAAATCCATATAGACCATCTGCTCATGATGTATCAAAATTTGTAGATTTTGAAGAAAATCCACAATATTATCGTAATAAGTGGATATCTTATTTTATTGAACAAATATTTAATTCAGATGTAAGTACTGTGAATTTATTCAATCATATGAAATTATTTATTTTATTGTTTCGATATTTAACTATGTTACCAACTAACGAGATTGATGGTATTTTAATAGTTCTTCGAGGAGATTCCTATACAAAACCACCAGCATTCCAAGGATTAATAGATGCTACAGGGTTAATTGCTATAAATCTTGAATGCGAATTAGTACAAGCAGAACCGTATGAGGAAGATGCAGTACGAGTTGCAAAACAAGTTAATCTTGATGATGGTGCAGTAATAACTGCTGCAGCTAAAGCTCAGATACAGAGTCACTCCAACAAACTTGGAGTTACAGCTACTAATGATTCTAGAAAAAAAACACCAGCACCTAGAAAAATAACACCAGCACTACCACCACCTCCGTTAACCGCCGATTTACTACCACCACCTCCGTTAACCGCCGATGTACCACCACCACCTCCTCAATCAAGAGTATCAACTAGAGCAAATCTATCAAGAGTATCAGGATTCGTAGCAGCAGCAGCAGCAACAGCAGCAGCAGCGAGAAAAGCTTCTTTAGAATTACATAGATACTCGAAAGGAGGTAATAGAACCAGTCATACTCGTAAGAATAAGTACAAGCGCAACAATAAAAATAAAAATAAAAAACATAAATCCAGTCCTAAATATAAAAAAAGAATCCCATCATCTCGTTCAGGGTCTCAATCAAATAGAAAGAAATCTAAATCAAAACTCCCACATAAAAACGTAACCTTCAAGCGAAGGCGCGCACGTAAATGAATGCAGATTCAAAAATGTGTAATAATATTTTTATATTTTCTATAAAAATATTCTGATTGAGTTTTTATTTACTTACCCGATTTTCGATTAATCTCACGCATCTGTAACACCTCATGTTTTTAAGTCTCTCATAAACTCGCCCGCCTATCCCTCAATCTACTTGCGAGCCTTGCGGGACTTTTTAGCACCAATCTTAACCGCGCCAAACTTACCTTTCTTTGCAGTGTACCCATGTTTCACTAATCTTTTCTCTTGTTTCGCAGTCTTATGCTTCTTCATTGAAACAATGCGACCATTTTTGTTCATAATCAAATCCATACGAGTCAAACCTCCGCTAGTCTTATAAGCAGTTTCATGCCATACTTGCGCGCGAGAACCAACCAGTCTCTCAAATACGCGACCATTGATTGAATATTTGCCGTCAGGGCGTCTTTTGTAGCTGTTATGCATTTTAATACCTTATAGAAAAGAATGAGAAAAAAATATTATTTTATTTATATTTTCATAAATACATGTATAATACAATTTAATATATTGCTAAATAATTATTATTATTATTATTATTATTATTATAAAAATATAAATTTTTATAATAATATCACGAGATATTTGCTGATTCAATATAAATACGAGATTATGAGATTATGAAATTATGAGATTATGAAATTATGAGATTATGAAATTATTAAATTGCGAGATTACTAGATTTAATTACGAATAAGAAGGGAATCTAATTATTACAGTACCACTTCCACCTTTCGCACCGTTATTTGAGTTCCCAAACCCACCGCCTCCACCTCCGCCTCCACCCAAAAAGTCTGTTCCAGTAGTAGGCGCAGTATAAGTCGAACCGGTTAGAAAACCACCACTACCGCCACCACCGCCACCACCCGAACCTCCAACTTGAGCTATTCCTGTATCATTCGCACCACCGCCACCACCCCCAGCATAAACAATACCCGAACTTCCAGTAATATAAGAAATAAACCAATTCCCCCCTAACCCTCCATCTTGCGTAGCACCTCCACCACGACCTGCAATATACAGCGGTGCTACACCTACTCCGGTAGCTTGCCCCGCAGACCCTTGTCCATCTGTCCCTGCTCCACCGGAACTTGAAACACCAGAACTATTTGATGAACTACCGCCACCACTACCGCCACTAGCAGCAGGATTTGCTGATCCTAATGCACCTCCACCTCCACCAATAGCAACTAATGTCGCACTAAAGAGTTCTAATGAACTATTAACACCATTTTCACCCGTGGGTTGGAGATCACTCGTCTGTCCTGCTCCGCCCTGACCGACCTGTATTTGATATATGGAGCCGGAATTGATGGACACTCCTGTTCCAGATAAAACACCACCAGCACCACCACCACCTCCGTTGCCGTTTACCATCGATTTACCACCTCCACCTCCTCCAGCAACAACTAAATAAGTAATAGACGACGACAAACTTTTTGTCGAATAGTAAGAACCGCTCGTAGTTGTAGTAGAGAAAAATCTATAAATAGTTGAACCACCAACAACAGGACTAGGTGCAATTGTATTATCGCTATAGACATATGTGACTTGATAGTTTATTCCCGATGTGAATCCGGTAATAGTTAGCGTGTTTAGTGAACCTATTATAGTGATCGCATTACTTATTGCAACGGAAGAACCATTCATGTTAGTTCCTGTTACGCGGCATGTAATGGCTTGTCCAACATCCGCGATCTGTGTTAGATAAGTATTATTAGTTGCCCCAGATATTGGTGTAGTTCCTCCTCTATACCACTGGTAAGTAAAAGTAAGAGCAGGAAAACCATTCCATATTCCATTTGTAGTCGTAAGCGTAGAACCTACAACCGCGCTACCCGATATTACAGGCGGCGATATATTTACAGCGGGAGAACTGTACATATAAGTGCAGTTACAGATAGATCCGCCAATAGTTGGACCAAACCCTGGTATATTTTCGTTAGGCACGTATCTCATCGTTGAAGAATATCCGGGCCCTGATCCTCCCGGACATCCCGCCCACTTTCCGTATGCATTTAACGTTTCATTCGCTACAGTATAACACGCGTTATGGTTACTCGAACCCACCGAACCATTAACCTTCATTGCTAATTTTATTTTACATGGGAATTTGTATACCAACAATGGACTATTAATATCAGGCTTGTAGATAGGAGGAGGACAACAAAGATGTTTTAAACGTTTCGGTTTCTGTTTAAACATAAAATCAGACATACCGTCCTGCTTATATATTTACACTTTTATTTTTTACGATTTACTATTTATAACATTTATAAAATTGATATAAAATAAACATCATATAATTATATAGCAAGCATACTCCAACACAAAATCAATACGTATAACCGTCTTGAAATCAAATCAACTCAAGCCAATCAAAACCAAACCAACACAAATGTCCATCCAACCTATCACACATTCTACCGAACAAATCGTGACATCTGTATCTGCTCCTAAAGAAAAAATTCCTAAATCAAAAAAATCTATTCCTATTCCTATTCCTATTATTGTTCCAAATATCAACGCGGTGGTACTAGCCAGCGGAGGAACCTCAGCTTCGGTCGCGATCCCATCCTCACTACCACCCCAGGAACTCGCTAAATATCAGAAAATGACAGACAAGGAACATATCCTCAAAAAACCCGATACATATATAGGCTCCATTGAAATGACAGAAGCCAGTACATTCGTCTATGACGCCGCTACATCTTCTATTGTAGAGCGCGCAATTCATTACATCCCCGGTCTTTACAAGCTTTTCGATGAAGGTGCTGTCAATAGCCGCGATCACTTTGTTCGTCAAGAGCAAGCAATTCGCGATGCGAAACCCAATGCTCTTCCTGTCACATGTATCGAATTCGAAATCAGCGACGATGGAACTATTTCAATCACAAACGACGGAAATGGAATCGACGTCGCGCAACATCCCGAACACAAGCTATGGATTCCGGAGATGATTTTCGGACACTTGCGCACATCTACCAACTACGACGAAAACAAGAAGGAGAAAATCGTCGGCGGAAAAAATGGGTTCGGTTTCAAGCTCGTTCTCATCTGGTCATCGTGGGGTCGCGTCGAAACAGTCGACCACGTTCGCGGTCTAAAGTATATCCAAGAATTCAAAAACAATCTCGACGAGATTTGTCCGCCAAAAATCACGAAGTGTACAACAACCAAACCATATACGAAGGTGTCATTTCGCCCCGACTATGCTCGATTCGGCGTCGAGGGTTTGACACCAGATATGCGCGCTCTTTTCGAGAAACGTGTCTACGATATTGCCGCAATCACCGACAAAACTGTTAAAGTCAAATACAATGGCGCTCTTATTCCCGTGAAACATTTTCAACAGTATATCGACCTCTATATTGGCGCGAAAGGCGAGACGAAACGTATCTATGAGGCGCCCGATTCGAGGTGGGAGTATGTTGTATCGCTTGCTCCAAATGGCGAGTTTCAGCAAGTCTCGTTTGTGAATGGAATCTACACACAGAAGGGCGGCAAACATGTCGAGTATATTATGAACCAGATTGTTCGCAAGTTGACCGAGTATATTAAAGCGAAGAAAAAGGTCGATGTCAAGCCGACAACCATCAAGGAACAGCTTGCAATCTTCTTGCGCTGCGATATCGAGAATCCGTCTTTCTCAAGTCAGAGCAAGGATGAGATGGGAACCGCGGTTGCGTCGTTCGGGTCGACTTGTAAAGTGAGCGATGACTTCATCGAGAAGCTGGCGAAGATGGGCGTGATGGATGCCGCATGTGCGCTGACCGAGGTGAAGGAAAACAAGGCGGCGAAAAAGACGGACGGAACAAAGACGCGAACGATTCGCGGTATCCCGAAACTAATCGATGCAAACTATGCCGGTACAGAGAAGTCGGCACAGTGTACGATTATATTTTGCGAAGGTGATTCAGCAAAGGCGGGTATTGTTTCGGGTCTTAGTCGTGAAGACCGCAACTTGATTGGCGTATATCCAATGAAAGGCAAGATGATGAATACGCGCGGCGAAGCTGTCAAAAAAATCGCGGAAAATAACGAAATCACGGAAATCAAGCAAATCCTCGGCCTTGAAGTCGGGCGCAAATATACACCGGATGATGTGAAGTATCGTTTGCGATACGGAAAAGTCTTATTCATGACGGATCAGGATTTGGACGGGTCGCATATTAAGGGGCTGGGAATCAACTTGTTTCAAAATGAATGGGCGTCGCTAACGGAGATTCCGGGGTTTATTGGGTTTATGAATACGCCGATCTTGAAAGCGAAAAAGGGAACACAAGAGAAAGTGTTCTATAGCGAGGGCGAATATCGTGCATGGAAAGAGGCGACCGAATCAATGGAAGGAGGCGGCGGCGCTGCACATACACAACCATCATCCGGATGGACTACAAAATATTACAAAGGTTTGGGAACAAGTACGGGCAAGGAATTCAAGGAGTACTTTCAACACAAGAAAATCGTGGATTTTACACATAGCGGCGAAGCATGTGACAATGCGATCGATATGGTGTTCAATAAGAAACGCGCCGATGACCGCAAAACATGGTTGGCGACATATTCGCGCGACAGATATTTGGACACGCTTCAACCTATCGTGACATATGAGAAATTCATTAATGACGAGATGATACACTTTTCGAAATATGATTGCGACCGTTCAATCCCGAATTTGATGGACGGCTTGAAAATCTCTTTGCGAAAGATTCTGTTTTCGGCATTCAAGAAAAACCTCAAGACTGAAATCAAAGTCGCGCAATTTAGTGGATATGTTTCGGAGCACTCGGGATACCATCATGGCGAGGCAAGTTTGAATGCTGCGATTGTCGGAATGGCGCAGAATTTCGTGGGCTCGAATAACATCAATCTGTTTGAACCCAATGGTCAGCTGGGGAGTCGTTTGAAAGGAGGAAAAGATTCTGCTAGTGAAAGATATATCTTCACACAGCTGAATAAACTCACGCGGCTTATTTATCGATGCGAAGATGATAATACACTTACATATTTGGACGATGATGGTCAGAGCGTTGAGCCGATTTATTATGTGCCTATTATTCCTATGATCTTGGTGAATGGAACAAAAGGAATTGGAACTGGCTTTAGCACCGATATTATGTGTTACAATCCCTCGCAAATTATTGCATATATTAAACATAAACTTGCGGGGGCAGTAGTAGCACCATCAATCGAACCGTATTATAAAAACTTCAAAGGAACAATTCGGCGTCTAGGTGATACCAAGTATTTATTGAAAGGATGTTATACGATTCTAGATGATAAGAAAATTCGTATTACGGAATTGCCGATAGGCACATGGACAGATGATTATAAGAGTTTCTTGGAGAATCTTATTGAGCCACCGCATACCGCCGCGGGCGGGAAGGACAAGGATAGCACCGCGCACACGGCACCAATTGTGAAGGAGTATAATGATATGAGTACGGATACACATGTGGATATCACGGTAACAATGGCTGCGAATATTATCAAGACGTATAGTGAAAAGCCGACGGAGTTTGAATGCAATATGCTGGAGAAAGTGCTCGGATTATACACTACGCAATCCACGACAAATATGAATCTGTTTGATGCAAAAGAGAAACTTGTGAAGTACAGTAGTGCCGAAGAAATTGCGGATTCGTATAGCGTAACACGTTTGGAATTTTACGGGAAACGCAAGGATGCGCTTATTGCGGCACTTCGCAAAGAGTTGATGGTGTTGAGCAATCGTGCGCGATATATTACCGAATTATTGGAAGACAAGATTGACCTTCGTCGCAAAACAAACAAGCAACTTGTGGAGTTGCTGAAAGAGAGGAAGTATGATTCGATGGATGCAAAGGATGCAAAGGATGCAAACAAAGATGAAAATGGAGAAGACGAAATGTCAGGTCAAGGACACCAAGGATACAAGTATTTGCTAAAGTTGCCGATGGATAGTGTTTCGGAAGAAAACGTGAAAAAACTGCTAAATGAAAAGGAGAAGAAAGAAAAAGAATTGAGCGAACTGAGTTCGAAAACGGTCGAACAAATGTGGATGAAAGATTTAGAAGAATTGGAAGTCGAATATAACAAGTTTGTTGAAGCGACAACGTATCCGCATTTGGCTACAAGTGAAAGCACGGCGAAGGCTGGTGGTGGTGGTGCAACAAAAGCTAAAAAAGTGAAGGCGAAAACTAAGGAGTGAGGGGTGTGGATTAAGGGTAAAACTTGTTGCTATATAGTAACAAAAAGTTATACGTCGCAGTAAGTTGACATAATATTAATTTTTTTATTTATATTTGGTACGGTATGGTAATTAAAACCAAGGCTTCAACTCAAGAGTTTTACCTTTAACGTTGTCATATGCAGGCCATGTCATGACGGTGTACATATTACTAGCATCACGTTTATATTTCAAGTATGCACGAACTTCGTTGATTAGTTTAGGAACACAGTGATCTACAACATGCTGATTTAGTGCGGCAACTTGTTCCCTTATATTTGTGGGCATATTAACAGCGCTTTCGAGATATAAAGCTCGCATAATAATTTTTAATTCATCATTGTCTTGTTGTGAAATAGTGTATTCGCCGTTGGATAAACGGTATACCTCGGCGCGAAGAGCATTCTGAATAATTTGGATATTATCTTTACTGAAAAAAACATTACTGACATCGCTATCGGTCCAGTTGCCGGTTAAGGCATCTCTAAATGTAGTAATTTGATTTACGGGTATTTTATCCCACATTGCGAACCTTGCATCAGGAGGAGGACCTTCGATATCGATACGACCGTTAGATACTGCTCTAGTAGATATATTATTAACACTTTGAGAATCGCGAGGCATACATGTTGAATTTGCGTTTCTATTTCCTGAAAACATTTTAGAAGATTGAGATGTTTTGTTATATATTATAATACCTAAATATAAAAATATCTAATATTTAGTATTTAATATTTAGTTGTATAAATAATTAATTATATTTACATTATATATACATTATATTTAAGCAAAAAGATAAATTATGTCATTCAATAGCATTACGTTAACTATAGCTGGTGCTATATTCGTTGTTTTATTAGCAATGACGGCTTATTTTATTTATCAGGACCAGAAAACTAAATTTTCATTGATTCAGGCGACTTGTCCAGATTATTGGTTACTAAAAAAGCATGAAGATGGACCACATAAAGGAAAACATTATTGCGAACCGAGTAGTAGGAATATGGGAACATGTAGCTCTGTTCCCGGCGCAGTAAATCTTGCACCTATGTATAATGTAGTAAATGATAACAATGAATGTACTAACTATAAAAATAAAATGACCTGGATTAATAATGTGTGTGGTAAGAAAGTATTATGGGACGGGGTTACAAATAACGCCGAACTTAAAAATAAATGTAAGTAATAAAATAATAAATAGTTTTATATTTTGTAATAAATATATAATAAATATATAATAATAATATAAGTATTGTTACTTTATTATTATTGAGATTTATATAGGATGGGTAAAAGTAAACCTGTTACTAGTACACCTGTTACTAGTACACCAAAATCAAATATTTTTAAGCCATTTTTTAGGCCTGAAATAGTAACTACACTTGAAGTATTAAAAGTTATTGAAGCTGTAACACAACAAGAACAAAAGAGATATAAAATATTAGAAGCATTATTGAAGCATACACCGCGTGCGGGCGGGGATATACTACCTCAGAATGTTATAAATTATTTAGATACATTATGGTATGCTTGTGGTGGTAATGTTAGACAATTTAAAAACTTAGTAATATCGATAATTGATATTATACATGATGCTGATAAAAGTCGAACCCATACCCCTTGTTCTACATTACAATTATTTATAACTACTGTATGTGGGATATATGTAATGCATCCGGATGTATATGACTATATTCGTAAAAATGTTGTACCTATAACAACAAAAGTATTAACAATGTATGTAAAAAGTTCACCTCCAACGAAAGTAGATAATGTTTATATATACTTTGCTCGTGTAGTTGCTACTTATCTTCGTGATACTATTGCTGCTGGTCGTGCTGCTGCTGCTGCTCCTGCTGCTGTTGCTGCAGCTGCTGTTGCTACAGCTGCTGCTCACGCGGGTGATACTGCTGCTGGTGGTAATCCTCTTGTAATCGCTTTAACACAAGCTAACGCAGTATTATACTTACAAACCGTTCGTCTAACAGATGGTAGTATTACAATTAATTTAATTAGAGATAATACAGGAATTTCAAAAACCGTATTAACCGCTCTGAGAACCGCAGGGGTTAGTTTTATCGATGAAGTAACAGGATCCGTACTTTTAGATTCTGTTTCAACCCCAAAAAGTCCTACTTTCGATATAGATTTACAAGCTTGGATAGCAGCCAATCCTACTCATACTGTTGCTAATATATTAGTTCCAGGTAATGTTACGGTTGGATTCTCATATGACCCACGTCAATCAGCATATGGTGTATCAGTTGAATATCCTGTTGGGACTACAAAAAATTTTTGGTGGTATCCCAATATTGTACCACCAGGGACGGGGTATCCTCATGTAAATTGTTCAAATGTACCTTTAGTTTTTAATGTTACACGCGGTACATCACCGTTGCCTCCCAATGATACAAAAAATTGTGCTATAAAATTAGCAGAAAGTTTGGGCGGATATGGTGCGTTTAATGCTGAACTTGCTGCTACAACACCAGAAGATGTGTCATATATAAACGTACCCACTGACCTTACGCCTGAGCAACTTGTACTATATAAAGCAATGGGTGATTGTTCATACGTATTGTTTAATAGTGGCGGTTCGCTAAGAAATGTTACTACATCAGATATTATTTCAGCTTTAAGGCTAACAGAAGAAGGATTTCAAGTAATAATTGGTTTGAATGATGGTCAGCAAGTATTTTATACAACTATAGATTTTAATACGGAATTCGTTGATAAAGAGTTAGAAAAAATTATAGCGGATATTTTTACTTCGGGTATTATAACTGGAATTAGTGCAAAGAAAAAAGTTACAGATAATACAACGTTACGAATACAAGGACCGGTAACTAGGTCTACTACACTTAACACAGGTACTATGACTAGATCTAAAAGTGCTTTATTAACACGTTTACAGATTAACAAGATAGTAAATGCTTTTGGACTTGGGATTAGGGGAGGTCAAATACAGCCTGTGGAAAACCCATTTGATAATAACGACAATTATTTTTCTAATACTTTACTCTACCTTGCACAACTACCCGAATTTTGTAATTTTAAATTCAGTACATACCAAGAGGACCAACATGAAAAACGTGTAATAAACTCTGAATCTGAAGAAATGTTTATGCTACTTTCAAATTTTAAAACTATTATAAGTAACTTTGGAAAAAAATTAGAAAAATTTAAAAATGATAAAACAGTTTACTTGGTAAAAGATGGAACTGTTAACTACTGGTATCATATCGGAACAGTTATAGTAAATTATTTAGAAGCTATTTTTGCTATAATGAGTTCAAATGAAGTTATAGAAACTATTAAAGTTGAATTCGAAGGAAAAGATTATAGTCAGTGTGTTAAAAATATGAATTTATACATTTTAATGTTTCCTTTAATTTATGATGAAATACAAAATAAATGGTATTTTAATTATATTTATCCATTTAGTATTTATTTAAGTGAATATGTACAACAGTCTATAACTAAGTTTCAACCAGAATCCCCAGATACTATATTATCGGCTAATATTAGAACAATAAAAGAGTTTGTAAGTGCTATACCTACCATTACTAAATCAGAAGATAATAAAGAAACATCATTTAATACGTCTTTACTTTTAACTATTCGTAAAAAGTGTCAAGAAAATGATATACAAAATAATACTGGTAGTTTACAAAAATTTACTTCAGAAAATGATATTTATAGAAGTCAGTCAAATTTAAAATTAAAAGATATTGGCGGAGACAATGTATATAGTTTTTTAAAAACTCTTACGGTGTCTATATCAGATGAAGATTTTGATAATATTATTTATATTATTTCTAATAATAACACCGACATTGAAGCACTTATTCAAAGATATGTTGAATATAATAATATACCTTATGAGGAATTTATAAAAAAATTTATTGATTTTATAATAGAAAATAATGATGGTATAAAAACTGGTATTTTTTCATTTATAAATTTTGTATTATATTTTCAAAACTTTGATAATATTGGAATAGTTGATATAGCAGTATTAGAAACGATTATACAAAATCTGTTAGATGGAGAATATAAAAATAAAAGTTATTACGAGATAAATGATAATATTCAAACTATGTGTTATTATAGTAATTTAAATAATTTTTTTTATGATAAACCTGAAATAGTTGAAAAAATAATAAAAACTAGAAACGATGAAGGGTTTACAAGTATTGACCAGTTAAGTATTTTAGAGCAAAATATAAGCATTTTATGCAGTATGTATAATTTTTCATTAAGTTATGCTGAAAGTAAATTTTATGACAATCTAAGTACGGAAAGTGTTGATTTTATAAGTAAATTTGAAACAGTTGACAAGTATGTTGAATTTGAAATGGGAAAACTACAAGAATACATAAATGAAGAAGTGAAAAGTTATTTAAATATCGATGAACTACTAAAACCAAATATAGAATTAACACCTGATGTCATGGCTCATGTAAAAGCAGTAATAAAAAATGCTTTAGGTGTTGAAACACCAACAGTAAAAAATAGTCTTCATTATAATAGTCTTCCTTATGTTAACAGAGAACTAGTCTCTCCAGTAGGAGCAGGCGGAAAAAACAACCGTATTTCCAATCCCAAGCAAAACACAAAATACCGTAAAAAGTATAAAAAGTTTGTAAGCAAGTACATCATAAAGAAAAAGAAAAACAACAAGAATAACAATAAAAATAAAAACAATAAGAAAAATAACAAGAATAAAACTAGAAAAAATAAAAGATTAACAAAATCCACCCCTAACTCCAAGCGCAATAATAAAACATTAAAGAATAAAAAGGGTAAGTCTAAATCCAACCATAAATCGAAACATAATAAGAAAACAAAGACCAATTATTATAACTATTACAAGCACAATAAAACATTGAAGCATTAAGCCTCCGATTTAATCCCACAAATTAAAATCTTATTTATTATTTATTATATATATTTATAATAAACAAGAAATCCCCAATTCTAACAACATAAATGGACGATTCTTTATCAAACGCGAATATAAACGTAAATCTAAGTTTTAGAAAAATAGCTGTACTAACAGCCGTAATCGTTTTTTTAGCATTAATACCTATTTTCGTCATTATCGTAATACGTGCAAATAGTAAAAAACAAATATGGGCTCCCATGGTAAGTGAATGCCCCGACTACTGGAAACTATCTAAGAGCGAAGATGGTCATGTTAGATGTAAACCGGATAAAAAGAATGCCGACTATGCAAGCCCGTACGGCTTTTTCAGTTACCAGTTACCCACGAAAATGAATAAATATGAATACGCTGTTCAAAATAAAATTACATGGGATGGAATTACAAATGACGACACGTTAATAAACAACTATAAAGCAGACGCGCCCAAATCTATTTTCTGGTTACTAGGAAAAGTGTTTACTGTTCAAAATAATAATTCAAAATAAAAATAAAATACATTCATAAATCGACATAGAAACAATTATAATATTTTAATAAAGAAAGATACAATAGTTATTATATTATATAACATAAAATAAGCATGAATAATTTAAATATCAATTCAATTCTTGGAAGAGACCAGACATATAAAAAAATAAAAATAATTCTTGATAGTTTCCAAGACAATAAAAGCGACATCACATTAAAAAGAGGAATATACATATACGGCAATCCTGGCTCAGGTAAAACAGAATTTATCGTGAATCTTCTCCGCGAACAAAACTACGATATTATTAAATATGATGCAGGCGATATTCGAAATAAATCCATCATCGACACGATAACGAAGCACAATATGTCAGATAAAAATATAATGTCAATGTTTGAAAAAAAGGTGAAGAAAATCGTCATCGTCATGGATGAAATCGACGCAATGAATAATGGCGACAAAAGCGGAATAAATTCGCTAATAAAGTTAATACGTCCTAAGAAAACGAAGAAACAAAAAGTGGAAGAGGTTTCGTTTAACCCCATTATATGTATTGGTAACTATCAGATCAATAAAAAGATAAAGGAACTAATGAAGGTATGTCATACATTCGAGTTAAAAACGCCATCAAATGAGCAAATATCGTCTCTTTTATTGTCGATGAATTTAAAATTCGACAAAGTATTAAATGATAATATTATATCATTTATTCAGGGCGATTTGCGAAAACTAGTATCGATATATCAGATGGCTGGTAAACAAAATAATATCCTACAAAATGATATTATAGAGACGATATTCCAACCGAAGAGTTACAACGACGATAGCAAAAAATTAACACAACACTTAATAAATAATAATTATCCGATCGAGCAACATAAAGTACTAATGAATGAGACGGATAGAACAACGGTTGCGCTCTTATGGCATGAAAATATCATCGACGTATTGGCGAAGTATAAAAAAGATGTTTCTATTCCTTTTTACCAAACCGTACTAGATAATATATGTTTTGCCGACTATATCGATAGAATCACATTTCAGAACCAGGCTTGGCAGTTTAACGAGATGAGTTCTCTTATTAAGACGTTTTATAACAATAAGCTTTACCATGAACAGTTTACAAAAAAGCCAAAATTTAATCCGGTAGAAGTGCGGTTTACAAAAGTGTTAACGAAATATAGTACGGAATATAATAATTCGCTTTTTATTAAAACGCTTTGTCAGCAGCTCTCGATGGACCAAAAAGATATGTTTTCTTTTTTCATGCATATTAAAACGCAGTATAACGAAGATGAAATATACAATATGCTAGAGAGTTACGAAATAACCAAGTTAGATATTAATCGAATATATCGATATTTAGATAAATATACGCAAAAAACTCTTGAAGTTACAAAAGATGACGATAAAGTAATTGATAGTGACGATGATGCGAATTGAATTTTTGAATACTATAGTTTTTGTGTTATAATATTATTTTATAGTTAAATAATATTAATATAATGTTAATTTATATATATATTTATTCATGTCGCAACAATTTTTTGGCTCATATAACTCCTATCTAAATTCTAAAAATTGCTGCAAGGATCTTATTCCTGGTCCTACAGGTCCGATTGGTCCAACGGGTCCGACGACAGGCGCTACGGGTGCTACAGGAGCAACGGGTGCTACAGGAGCAACGGGTGCTACAGGAGCAACGGGTGCTACAGGGGCTACAGGCGCTACAGGCGCTACAGGAGCAACAGGTCCGCAAGGTATTCAAGGCATAATTGGTCAGACTGGCGCTACAGGTGCGACAGGTGCGACGGGTGCTACAGGACCACAAGGAATTCCTGTAACAGTACAAGCGGGCAA
>Ga0114978_10000783_pt1 | contig 26612 bp, 18 predicted proteins | sample S_140212_EF_Meta_FD_87027 | JGI IMG/M metagenome (GOLD analysis project Ga0114978, IMG submission 87027) | Freshwater microbial communities from Lake Simoncouche, Canada to study carbon cycling - S_140212_EF_MetaG | ecosystem: Environmental > Aquatic > Freshwater > Lake | place: Lake...
CCAGGCCGGTCGCGCATACCACTCGCGTGGATCAACACGCCTCGACTTGGCGATGTATCCCTCTTGGATCTTTCGCAACGCGCGGCTGGTCTTCTGGTCATACACCACCAGACTCACCTCGAGGTTCAACTCGAAGCTGCGCCGATCGAGGTTTGCGCTCGTCATCAGGCAGGTCTGAGCGTCGACCACAATGGTCTTGGCGTGCAGAAGCCCGCCGCGGTAATGCCAAATCTCAACACCAGCGTCAAGGAGACGCTGATAGAACTTTCGACTCGCGATCTTGACCAACCACGAGTCATTGTGCTCGGGCACCACGAGGACCGTGCGTACCCCGCGCCGCGCCGCCGTCAGCAGAGACGCCAACGACGGCTCATCGGGCACGAAGTACGGCGTCGTCAACACCACTTCGTCGGCGGCAAGATGGACGATCGACAGCACCAACTGCGGCATCGCGCTTTCGTAAGTGGCTGGCCCCGTACCAAGCACCTGCGCAATAGCACTCGAGTTCCCGTCGTGAACGCCTTGACCAATCAGGTGCCAGAGTTGTTCGTCGGTCTCAAGATGCCAGTCTTCGACGAAGATCTTCTGCAGGTCATTCACCGCCGCGCCCGAAACGCGCATCGTCGCATCGACCCACGGCGCGTAACGCTCCTTGACCTTGAAGTCTTTGGCCGCGAGGTTGTGGCTGCCGATGTATCCGATAGAGCGATCGATCACGACGATCTTGCGATGATTGCGCAGGTCGATTCGGCCAAAGCGGCGACGCACGATTCCAACGGGCAGCGCCTCAACCACGCTCACGCCCGCCGCGCGCAATCGCGCAGGGCGATCGCTCTGAAGAAACCGGCGCGATCCGACTCCGTCGAGCATCAGGCGGCAGTCGAGGCCACGCAACGCCGCCCGCTCGAGCGCCGCAAAGACCCGCGCACTGGTCGGATCATCGAGCGCGATGTAGACCTCGATATGTACGCGTTGGACGGCGTCATCGATGTCGGTGGCGAGGCGTTCGAAGAGCGCGTCGGCATCCTCGAAGATCTCGATGTCATTGCCACCGACGGGAAAGTCGCCGGAGATGGATGCGGCCTGCACGGCGAGGTGGCGTTGCCCCTCGTTGAGCACGGAAAGCACTGCCTCGCGCGACTCGCGCCGCGCCAACCCCGCGCCCCCCGCTTCGTCGCGCAATCGACTCTCGCGCCGCTCGTCGATGACCGCGCGGTAACTCGCTTCCCGCTTGGCCGAAAGCCACGCCCTTCCGAAGATCCAGTAAAGCATCGGGCCAGCCAACGGCGCGACGATCACAAGCAGCACCCACGAAATCGCGCTCTGCGATTGACTGCGTCGATCGAGCAGAACGGCCAGCACCGTTCCGAGCGACATGGCGAACGCCAGTCCAACCAGGATCGGCGCCGAGATCGGCCAGTCGGAGAAAAGGTCCTTCAGGATCGGCAGCACTGCGCGCAGTCTACGGGCGGCTACTCTCCCCACATGCACGAACCGAATCCCGCTTTGGCCACCGATCGGGCGCCTGATCTCTTTGGTCCCCTGCTTTCGACCGCAATCTTTGGCTACTACGGATTTCTCGCTGGCCTCAACACCACCGACGGGGCGGGAGTTTCCATCGGCCTCTGGCTCGGCACCCTGTGGATCCTTCGCGCCGCCGCCGTGCTCTTTCTCCTAAGCGCGCTCCTCGCTTTGCGCGGCGACCGCCGGACCAACCTCCTCTACGGTGGCGCTGGCCTCATCGCCACCGCAGGCCTCGCCGCCATCCTGGTCTGGGACCAAATCGACACCAACTATTCCGTGGCATTCAGCCCCGTCTTGCTGATCCTCTTCATCGCCTGGAACGGTTACGGCTCGATCATGACGCTGCGCGACGCGCTCCGCTAAGACCGTATACTGCCGCGCTTCTTGCCCTCCTAGCTCAGATGGATAGAGCAGCGCTTTCCTAAAGCGCAGGTCGCAGGTTCGAATCCCGCGGGGGGCGCTACCAGCGTGCCGATAGACTTCAGACCGACGCAGTGCCCGCAAGTCGTAAGTCGCGCCAGAAACCAACGCAGGAACTCCCTTAGGAAATCGCCATGATCCCCGTCCTCTTCTCCAACGCCCTCTGGATCACCGCCTGCACCGTCTACTGCCTGCTGCTTGTTGGCCAAGCCAAGCATGATCGTGCCAAGGGCACTGGCTTTCAGCGACCGCTTTCGAAGGAAGAGCTCGAGCGCTGATTTCGCGGCAGACCGGATTTCCGGTCCTGGTGAACATGTTTCATCTTGTGCTCCTCAACCCCGAGATCCCCAACAACACGGGCAATATCGGGCGAACCGCCGCCGCGCTCGGCTGCACGCTGCACATCATTCATCCCATCGGCTTTGACATGGATGAGAAGGCGCGCCGCCGCGCCGGGCTCGACTACTGGCATCTGGTGGACTGCCGCGAACATGCGTCGTGGGACGCGTTCCTCGCCAGCGAGCGTCCCCAACGACTTTGGTTGTTCAGCGCGCGCGGTTCGGCGTCGTACTTCTCGGCCGACCTGCGTTGTGGCGACTACCTTCTGTTTGGCAAGGAGTCGGCGGGCGTTGGTCCTGAGACGGTGGCGTGGGTCGAGAACACCTTCGGCGCGGGGCACAATGTGCATATTCCCATGCCGGCGACCGACGGCGTCCGCAGCCTGAACCTAGCCACCGCCGTTGCCATCGCCGCCTACGAAGGTCTGCGCCAGACCACCGTAACTGGCTGAATCGCTCTGCTCAGCGCAGCGGAGCGGACAACCCGAGCAAACCAACGAGTCCAAAGTCCAGAGTCGCCTCGAACCGCGTACGCGCTCGACCCGAATGCGTAATCATGTCGGGGATCGGCCGCTCGGTTCGCGACCGCACTCCGCAAGGTAGGATCCAAACCATGACTGAACAGCCGACCGCCCGCCGCGCCTTCACGCTCACCGAGATGCTCGTCGTCATCGGCATCATCGCCCTGCTCATTGGGATCCTGCTTCCCGCGCTCAGCCGAGTGCAGGAGCGTGCCCGCAAGACGCAAACCGAGAGCCTCCTTCAGGAGTTCATCAAGGCCTGCGAGACTTTCCAGCAGCAGTTCGGTTTCTATCCCGGCATCGTGCCCGAGGCCATTCTGGCGTCGACGGCAAATCCGCAGCTCACTTCGATGGAGAACGCGATTCTGCAACTTTGCGGCGGCGCGATTCCTGAGGACGATCCGAGCTACGGCGTTGCGCCCTACTCGAGCTGGACTGAACTCACCTTCGGCTCCGGAACCAACACCTTCAAGATCAAGGTGAATGCTTCCAAAGTCGGCGAAGGTCCGCGCGTGCGCGGCGTGCAGTACAAATCGTTCTTCTCGCCCAAGGCCAGCGACCTGATCGCCGCGCAAGGACAGAACCTGACAGCGGTGCCATCGGAAGATCCGTATGCGTCGGATCCGCTGCGCATTCCCGACCTCGTTGATTCGTGGGGCCAGCCCGTGCTCTATCTGCGTCAGCTGCGTCCAGCGGCGACGAACTTGGTGATGGGCGCGCTGACCGGCGATGTCATGAACGACTGCATGTTCGCCTTCCAGGGCATCAAGCCGTACCTCAATTCAAACGCGCTCGGCGATCTTGGCGCATCGCAGGCCGACAGCATTCTGCGCGCATCGGCTCCCGCGAATCAGAACGCGACGCTCGCGCAGATCATCCGAAATGTGAGCTACGGAAAGCCGGAGCTGCCGATGCAAGGCGCACCGCGTGGCGCAGTGGTCGCGATCTCCGCTGGCCGCGATGGCATCTACTTCTCGAAGTTCGACGGCCGCGGCTCTCCTGGCCTCGCGCAGACCGACATCGTGAGCACCGCCAACCAGACCGGACCATATGTCGTCAGCGAGTACGACGATGTGCGCGTGTTCGGCGGAGGCTGATCAAGCACGACGACCTCGAAGCGCGGGGCCCATCAAGTATGGCGGTCCAGCAAACTCAGATCAATGAAATACGGGCTGCGCAATGCGCAGCCCGTGTTCGTTTTGAGCTCCATGATTCCGCGTGTGATCAGCCCATATTCTCAGTTGCGGGCTTCTCAGTTGCGGGCTTGTCGGTAGCGGGCGTCTCCATTTCAGGCTGCGCCGGCGCTGGCGTCTTGCGCTTCGCATCACCCTTCTGCTTGCGCTCCTCTTCGGCGCGGCGTGTCATTTCTTCGCGCGCGCGCTTCATTGCCTCGTCGAAGTTCGCGCGCAGCTGCTCGTTCTGCTCCTTGGTCAGCGCGGTCTCGATCTTCGCTCGCAGACTGGCGAGCTTCGGGCGCTTGGCCTCGAGTTCCTCCATGGCCTTCTTGAACTCGTCACTCGGCGGCTTGCCTGTTCCCGTCGGCGCTTTCTTGCGCTCATCGAAAATTTCTTTGCGCTTGACGCTGGCGACCTTCTCATACGCGGCGACCGATGCGACGAACTCATCGCGCATCGCGTTGACCGACTTGCGCGTTGCATCGTCGAGTGCGAGCTTGTCGAGCGCAATCGAGAACACGCGCTGCTCGAGCACCGGCCTCGAGACCTTCTCGATGGCAGTTGCGCCGTCGGGCTTTCGCGCGCGATCAGGCTTGAGTGCGTCCTGCGGAACGTCGGGCCCGCGAAGGATGTCGCCCGTCGGAGGCGGCGCGCCGAGGCTGACGGTGGCAGGCGTGGCGGAGAGAAGTGCGGTAAGGGCGAGGATGGTCGAAGTAAACATGGTTGGCTTTCTGTGTCGGTGCGCGTGAAGGAGGCCGAACTGGTACCGCGTGTTTCGGCGTTTCGCTGCGGTTTTCCACGGAGAATCCCGCTACCATCGCCGCCCCTTCGAGGTTCTCCATGCCACTCACTCCCGCCGATCTCACCGCCGCCCTCCGCACCGTTCTCGACCCAGACATCCGCAAGGACTTGGTCACGCTCGGCATGGTCAAGGAAACGCGCATGGTTGGCGACCGAGCCGCCATCACCGTCGAACTGACCACGCCCGCTTGCCCCATGAAGGACAAGATCCGCGGCGACATCGAGGAAGCGGTTCGAGTCAAGGCCGCCGAACTCGGCGTGGTGTGCGCGGGCGTTGATCTCACCTTTACCGCCGATGTGCGCAGGGCCAACGAGAAGACTCGCGACGGCGCCAATCCGCTCCCGGGCGTGCGTCAGGTGATCGCGGTTGGTGCTGGCAAGGGCGGCGTCGGAAAGTCGACCATCGCGGTGAATTTGGCGGTGTCGCTCGCGCGCATGGGCGCCAAGACCGGCCTGCTCGACGGCGACATCTACGGCCCGAGCGCGCCGACCATGCTCGGCCTCGAGGACGAAGCGACTCAGGCCCGCGGCAACATGCTGCTGCCGTTTGAAGTCCACGGCATCCGCGCCATGACCATCGGCAAGCTCGTCGAGGCCGACAAGCCGCTCATCTGGCGCGGCCCGATGGCTCACGGCGCCTTCAAGCAACTGGCAACGCAAACCGAATGGGGCGAACTCGACTACCTCATCGTTGACCTGCCGCCCGGAACCGGCGATGTGCCGCTCACGCTCACGCAGCTGCTGCCCGTTTCGGGCGCGGTGATTGTGTGCACGCCGCAACAAGTCGCGCAAGACGATGCCCGCCGCGCCGCAAAAATGTTTGAGCAACTGGGCGTGCCCGTCCTGGGCGTCGTCGAGAACATGAGTTACTTCATCGACGACACCGGCCGCGAACACGACCTCTTCGGCCGAGGCGGCGCGGAGATCATGGCGCAGACGATGGGGCTGCATTTCCTGGGCGCGGTGGCGATCCGCACTGCGCTGCGCATCAACAGCGACCGCGGCACGCCGCTGGCCAACTGGAACGATGCCGCGCTCGGCGCCGAACTCGACGCCGTCGCCCGAAGCGTGGCCGCACGCGTCTCCACCCTCTCGATGCTCGGTCAGTTTGTGCAGCCGACGATCAGCGTGCGCTAACCGCGCTCATCGTGCTCGGGCTGAGCTTTCCCAAACCGCGCGCGCAAGATCTGCATGCCTTCCTCGCCCACATAGTGGCCGAGGATGCGCTCGTCGATCTGCATCATGTCAAAGAGCATGAGCGCATCGATCACTTCGCCAAACTCAGCGTCGACATTGAACGCGAGCAGTTTGGCGTTGAGTCGCAGATATTGCCGCAGCAACACGGGAACCGCGCGCTGACCGCGTTCGATTTCCTCGATGAGCCGCTCGACATGGGTGATGTCGGTGAGGGCTTCGGCACGCTCGCGATCGGTCCAGCCCGCGATATCTCTGCGGGTCGGCGGATTGCGCGGCGACACCAACTTGGCAAACGGCGCCGCCAACCGATGCCGCTCAAGAAACTCCATGATGAGTTCCTTCGACATCGATTGATAGTCGTTAGAGATGCTGATCGGGCCGAACATTCGCCGATGGCCCCCGGCGATCATGAAGCGGCCGATGCCCTTCCACAGCAGTGCAAGCGGAAGCGGCTGGCGCTGGTACTCCGGTCGCACGAAGGAGCGCCCGAGTTCCACCGCATCGCCGAGTGCGTCGAGCATGGACGGCGAGTAGTTGAAGAGCGTGCTGGTGTAGAGCCCGTCCGTGCCAATGTCCTTGGTCACAACTCTCACCACGCCGGCGCGATAGGCCCCAACAATTTCCTTGGCATCCCGATTCCACACGATGATCTGCATGTAGGTTTCGTCAAATCGATCGAGATCAATCGACTTCCCCGAGCCTTCGCCAACATCGCGGAAGGAAATCTCGCGTAGGCGGCCGATCTCGTGCATCACCCTCGGGATCGCCGCGGCGCGAGTAACAAAAACATCGTAATGCGCCTCGCGAAACAGCAGCGCGCCGCTCGAAAGCGCCGCAAGTTCCGCCGCGAGTTGATCGCCCGACGATGCTGAAGGCGCGATCGGCTCAAGCACCTGCGCTGCACGCGTCGTGAGCGCATTTCGTCGCAGAAGTTCCGATCGTCCACGCAGAAGGCGCGTTAGTGACTCAGCGTCCATCGACGCATCAGCAACGTCCACCGGTCGCCCGATGCGAAACTCCATCTCTCGACCGCAGCGCGCGACGAACTCGTTGGGCAGCATTGCGGTGCGCAAGCGCGGATGAATCAGGCCAGCGGCGTGAAACACGCGACGATTGCAGCCATCGAACCAAGCGGGAACTACGCGCGCCTTCGCCGACAACGCCAACCGCGCCGGGATGGTCGACCACGGCGGATCGTGGGGCTGCCAAGTTCCCCACTGCGACGAACTCACCTCGCCCGCAGGAAAGCAGGCTAATACATGCCCGGCCTTCAACCATGCAAGCGCGTCGCGCAGAGCAATGGCGTTGCGGCGGGCGGCGTCGCCACCACCAAACGGATCGACAAACAGACAGTGTTCAGCGAGGAAGGGAAACTGAGCCATGATGCCGTTGGTCAGCAACTTGACATCGGGCCGGCGACGAAGCAGCGACGCCAACATGACGGTGCCATCGGCGCCGCCGTAAGGATGGTTGGAGCACACCACCACCGCGCCCTTCGAAGGAACGCGCTCGAGCTCGCCTGCCGCAATCTTGGGCCGAAGCCCGGTCGCCTGGAGCACACGCTCCATGACCGGCACCGAAGGATCGCCCTGCTCAACGGCGCTCGCCATCGCTTCAATGCGATCGAGCCCCAACGCACGCTCGGCAACGCGCAGCGGACCGTCGAGCAGTACACGCATCCACGACGATCTCGGACGAGCGATCGCTACAGGGGTGCGTCGAATGGGGTTGGCATTCATGGCGCTCATTGTCACTCGCGGCCTTCAATCCGCAACACGACGCGCTCGTGATTCGCGGGAATGAACAATGTTCTCGCAAAAAACAGGGGCATCTCCTCACAATGCTCCAAAAACAACACCGCGACGGCGCGTTGGCGCAGTCGCGGCGAGTGTAGAAGAGTGCGGTGGTGATTAGCGGCGACGACGAGCAACGAAGCCAGCAAGTCCGAGCAGTGCCAGCGCGCCCGGCGATGGGACCAAGCGGAACTGATCCTGAGCGGTTGGGCTGTTCCAACCCTCGGCTTGGCTGAACTGGAATCCGCCCTGGCCCATTGCGCTCACCATGTTTGCGAAGATCTGGGCTGCCTCGCCAGTCAGCGCGATGCGAAACGCGCCGGTCTGTGCCGAGATTCGGCTGCGAGCAATGTCGGCATCGTGGGTCGCCAGATTCTCGTGGATGATTTCCCAGGCCAACGCGGCGAATGCTGCGGTAGCCGCCGGCGCGCTGCCAGCCGACGCGATCACGCGACCATCAGCGCCGAGCCAGCGCGACATGGTGTCGCGGAGGAGGCAAGCCTTGGCCACGCCCATCGGTCCAGGCGCAGGCGGGGTGCTCGGCGCCAACTCGAGCTCCACGGCGCTGTAGTCGTAGGTGTAGCCGGCGGTCACGCCTTGATAGACCTGCGCGCACCAGGTGTAGACCGTGGTGCCACCGACATCCCACTTGTGCTCAGCGAGCTTCAAGTTAAACATCGTGACCGCTGCGGTGGAGTTCCAGGCGAGCGCAGTCGAGTATCCAACGCCGCCATTCTGAAATTCACCGTAACCGACGTAGTGGGCGCTAAAGTTGGCAGAAGCAGAGCTCGCAGCAATTGCTGTCGAGATCATCACGGTGGCAAGGGTGTAAGAGCTGCGCATATGTTTGTCTCCGGAGGGCGACGAACCCTCGAGCTGAAACTGGACGACTTACTCACCCGCACCTCATGGGAGCGGGATCTTGTCCTGTGGAGAGACTAAAGTGCTACTGGCTTTGCGTGCAGGAACTGCAATTTGATCAAAAGTTTTAACTTCAGTTATTTAATGGCTTTACACCTGATATGCGGGCGATGGTTCTCGCTCGTAAGTCCCATGCCAAAAACAAGAATGCCGCGCCCCCCGATTCCGCTCGGGGGGCGCGGCAAACAAGATTTAGTACGCAGGTCGAAGACCAGCGATACAACATTCAGGCGCGCAGGCGCCGTCGACGGGGTCGAAGCCATCCAACCGCCGCGTTACGCCATCAGCCCGTGGTGAGGCCTTGGCGGAACAAGTAAAGAAAAGCATGATCTGCACTCTCAACCGAGGGGCCAGCGGGAGTGCGGGTGACACTTCTGTCGAACGCGATGAACCTACCGCCGCAAACGCGGCAAACAAGTCTGCGTTGTCATACGGTGTTCAGATCTGCGGCAAAAATTTTTGTGGGGCGCCGCGGGCAAGCAGCGATCTAAATTATCGCGCTTGCTGGACTTAAGCAAACTCGCCGCGCAGAATTTTGAGGCCGTCCACCAGCTGCTTGATGTGATTTGCCTCATGAGCTGCAGAGATCTGTACCCGCAGCCGAGCGTGACCTTCGGCAACCACGGGGAACCCGAAGCCGATAGCAAACACGCCCAGTTCGAGCAGCCGCTTGGACATCGCGATCGCCTTGGCAGTGTCGTGCACGATAATCGGGCAAATCGCCGTCGGGCTTTCAAGCACCTCGAAACCGGACTCGCGGATACCCACGCGGGCGGCGTCGACATTGGCGCGCAACTTGGCCACCCGCTGAGGCTCGCGCATGAGCACCTCGATGGCCTTCTCGGCGCTGCACGCGATGGTGCAAGGAAGCGCGTTGGAGAACAGGGTCGGGCGTCCGCGTTGCAGCAGAAGATCGATCGCACGCCGCGAGCCGGCGATGTAGCCGCCCGCGCCACCGCCGAGCGCCTTCCCCAGCGTGCCGGTGATGTAGTCGATCTGCGTACCCGCGAGCCCCTGATGCTCATGAGTGCCGCGACCAGTCCGACCCATCACGCCAGTACCGTGCGAGTCATCAACAACGAGATAGGCGCCGAAGCTGTCGCAGAGCTTGCGCATCGCAGGAAGGTCGGCAATGTCGCCCTCCATCGAGAAGACGCCGTCGGTAACGACCCAGATTGTTCCCGTCATCTCGGAATTGGCGCGCGCCTCAACCAGCTTGGTGCGCAGCGACTCGATGTTGTTGTGGCGATAAACCGTCTTAAGCAAGCCCTTCTTAATCACCGCGGCAAGTCGAATGCCATCGATGATCGAAGCATGGTTGAGCTCATCAGAAATGATGATGTCGCCCGGCTCGCAGAGCGTGGGAAAGATCGCCTCGTTGGCGTTCCAACAACTGGTGAAGGTGTACGACGCCTCGACGCCGTAGAACTCGGCGATGCGGGCCTCGAGGGTCTGGTGGCACTCGAAGGTTCCGCAGATAAAGCGGACGCTCGCTGTGCCCGCGCCGTAGCGACGAAGCCCCGCGATGCCGGCTTCGACGACCTCGGGATGATTGGCGAGGCCGAGATAGTTGTTCGAGCAGAAGCAGGCGACCTCGCCGTAGCCCTTGATCCGAACGGTTGCATCCATCGGCCCCTCGATGGTCTGCAAGTGCTTCAACTGACCGTTCTGGCGCAGCGTGTCGAGAATCTGCTGGGTGCGCGAGGGAAAGGTCGGTGCTGCAAGTTCCGTGGGCATGCGGGTGGTCATGGACAGATACTAACGGAGGACACGACCACCATCCACACCGCTACTGCGCGAAACTTATGCGCTCGACCTCGCGCTCGAGATTGGTCGCCTCGAAAAACGGCGCAGCGCGCAGACCGCCGATCGCAGCGAGCCCGTTCACGGGCATCACCACGATGCGCGCGTTGTAGGCGGTGGCGATCGCGTTGTAATAACTGCGCGCGAGAGCGATGCGCGACTCGGTCTGCGACAACTCAACCTGAAGCGCGAGAAAATTCGACTGCGCCTTGAGCGCGGGATAACTCTCCGCCAGCGCAAAGATCAGCGGCGCAACGCCGACAACTCGCGCCTGCGACCCCCGCGCCATCTCGGGCGACACTCCGGACTGGCTACGCAGAAACGCGATCACGCGCTGAGTTTCCGCCTCGTGGCCGCGGATGCCCTTGACCACTTCAACCAGATTGGGAAGCAAATCATGGCGGCGGCGCAGCTGGACATCGATGTTCGACCACGCGCGGCGCACGCGCTCGCGCAGAACCAGCAACGTATTGAAGGTCATCCACGACCACACCAGCGCCAGGCCGATGAAGTACGCCGCCACGCTCATCGCGTAGCCAAACACAGTCTGCGTCTGCGTGAGGTTTACGCCACTTGCGTAGAGCGTGAAGCCAGCCACCGAGACCAAGAGGCCGAAGATGCTCCAGACCCACGCAGCCACGCGGTAGCCGCCGCCGATCGATGCTTCGTCGCGCACCGAGACGATGAACAGCCGCGCATCGGGGTCGAAGGCGATCTCCGCCGCCACGGTGTCGGCGCGCTCGCGGGCACGGCCAACCACAAAGACCTCTTGATGCAGGCCGATGGCGGTCTCGCTGAAAGTGCGCACATGGGTGGAGTCGACCACCGCGTTTGCAGGGCCTTTGACGTAATAAAGTGGATGGTCGGCGCCGCAAGATGTCGAAAGCGTCGTGGAAGGCTCGAGGCGCGCGCCGTCGGGACGAACGAGCACGAAGCCCGTGTCGTCCTTCACAAAGAACGGCGTCATCTCGCCACCGCTGGCGATGGTGGTGGTGCCGGCCTCGGTGCGGGTGCGGGTGCGGCTGTTGCCCTTCTCGTCGCGATAGGTCTCAACGACGATGCGGCTCCAGTGCTCCGCGACCGACCATGTGTAGTACACGCACGCGCTCTCGGTCAGAAAGCTCGTCAGCGGCTTCTGCAACTCGGCGGTGCCCTTCACCTCAACATCGCCGATGAACACGCCTTGGGCCTTGGATGTTGGCGTGTCAAGAAGCGAGCGGCGCACGCGGGCGGCACGCATCGAGGCGTAACTGCACGCGATGCCGATACAACCGCTTATGACCGAAATCAACGCCGCCGACAGAGCAGGCGCGTTGGGCATGTCAGCCCCACCGCCGTACATCAGCAGCCATAGCGCGCCTTGATCTTCGGAATGATGTACTCAGCGAACGCGCGGTCGAAATCGTGCTTCGGCTTCCAACCCCAGTCGCGGCGAGCGGCGGAGTCGTCGCAATTCTCCGGCCAACTGTCGATGATGCGCTGGCGCTCGAGCGTGGGCGCGTAGGTGATCTCGGCCTTGGGGAAGAACTCGCGCACCTTGGCGGCGATTTCCTCGGCGCTCGGCGCAAACGCGCTGGCGTTGTAAACGATGCGAGAAAGCTGCGCGCGCGCAACCTCGGAGAGTTCAATGAGCGAGCGCACCGCGTCGGGCATGGTCATGAATGGAATGCGCGCATCGGGGCGCACGAAGCAGGCGTAGGGCTTGCCTTGCGCGGCGGCGTGCAGCATTTCCGGCCCGTAGTCGCTGGTTCCGCCGGTGGGAACGGTGTCAGCAGAGATGATCCCGGGAAAGCGGATCGAGCGGAAGTCGACCGCGCAGTCAAGGCGATCGGCCGCGAGCAATCGGTAGTGACGCGCGTAGTAGCGGCCCATCTCCTCGACGGCATGCTTGTTGACTCCGTACATCGTGATCGGTTCGAGGCACTCATCCTCGGTCACGCTTCCCGCCGCGCGCTTGAGCGCAAGGGTTGGTACGCCATACACGGCGATCGTCGAGGGAAACATGAACTTCACCGAACTGCCACGACGGGCGGCGCAGTCAGCGGCGAGCTTGAGAAGGTTCGCGCTGCCCATGACATTGACCTTGAGCGCGAGCTCGGGGTTCTTCTCTCCACGCGTCGACAGCAGCGCCGCGAGATGCCAGATTTCCGAAATGTCGTGCTTGACGCCGAGATCGTCGATCGCGGCGCTATCGGCAACATCGCACGCGTAGGCGTCGGTCGCATGCACCGCGCGCTCCTTAGGGAGTTCGCGCACATCCATTGCGATGATTTCGCGACGCCCGCCAAATCGGGCCGCGAGGGCTTCAAGCAACGCGTGACCCATCTCGCCACCGGCTCCGGTCACAAGAATGGCGCCGGTCTCGGCAGAGGTGGACGGACTCGACTTCGGCTCTGTCATCGTTGCGTGGCTCATAGTGCGTGCGTTCGTTCGGCTTCAAGGATGCAAATCAGGGATGCAATTCAGGAACGCAGAGTATAGGTTGCGCGCATGGCTTCACACAGCATCCCCCTTCCTCCACGAGCCGAATCGGCGGAGGATGTCATTCGACTCCTCGACCTCAAGCCACACATCGAAGGTGGCTTCTACCGAGAAACTTGGCGCGACCCCACTGCGGACGCAAGTCGAGGCCGGGGCACGGCGGTCTACTTTCTGTTGCCTGGAAATGTCGTGAATCGCTGGCATCGCATCGACGCGACCGAGCACTGGCATTTCTACGCCGGATCGCCGCTCGAACTGTCGATCGCACCGCCCGATCGCCCACTGGGAAAGTTCATCCTCGGAGGGTCGATCTTCGACGGTGAGCGTCCGCAAATCGAAGTTCCGCCCAATTCGTGGCAGCGCGCCCGATCGCTCGGACCGTGGACGCTGATCGGATGCACGGTTTGCCCCGCGTTCGAATTCTCTCGCTTTGAATTGGCGGAGCACGGCTTTGACCCCGCCATCAACGCGCGCGAGTGCTGAAACGCCGATCAGGCAACGCAGCCGAGGCGCTCAAGCAACTTCTTGGTCGCGACGATTCCCTCGGCCTCGCTGAGGCGCTTGCCTTCGTACTCGATGCCGATGGCGCCGGTGTACTTCGCCGCGCGAACCTGCTCCATGAGCTTTGGATAGTCGAGAACGGTCTCGTCGCCCGCGGCGTTGAAGTCGTAACTCTTCGCCGACATGCCCTTGGCGTACGGCGCGACCAGTCCGACATTGCGCACGGGATCGTGCAGCACGCCCGACCCATCGCGCCAGTTGCCGAAGTCGGGAAGCGTTCCGCACATCGGATCGTTCACCGCTTTCATCACGCCGATCACCCACGCACCGTCGGATGAAAGCCCGCCGTGATTCTCAACGATCACGCCGAGTCCGTACGGCTTGGCGCGCGCGAGCAATTTGGTAAGACCATCGGCGCAACGCTTGGTTTGCTCCTCGGAGGTGCCCTCGCCGATGGCGTTCACTCGAATCGAATGGCAACCGAGCGTCTTGGCAAGCGCAAGCCACTTCTCATGGTTGGCGGCGAACTCCTCGCGCGACTTCTCCTCGGCTGCGCCGCAAATACCTTCGCCGTCGCACATGATCAGGACGCTGCTCACGCCGAGGTCGTCGCAACGCTTCTTCAGCTCCGCGCCGAGCGTCTTCTCGCCGATGCGCGCCCGATAGAACGCGTTCACATACTCCACACGGGAGATGCCGAACTCGGACTTGGCGAACTTGGGAAAGTCCATCGCATCGGCGACGGTCGTTGGCATTTCTGCCGCGCTGCAAAGGCCAAAGCGCCGATGGAGCGACCACTGGGCAAGCGAGATTGGATTCATGGTTGGCGAAGGCTTGGCTTGCTGCGCCCCGGCCGACGCGAGCGCCGCGAGCGCATTGGGCGCGAGAGAGGCGATCGAGGCAAGGCCGAGGAGTTGAAGTGCGTCGCGGCGATTCATGGAGATAAAGCGCACGCTACCGCAAACGCTTTGCTTGCGACGACATTCTGTGGGGAAACCTACACTGCGACGATGCTCGGCTCCGCCCTCCTCACCATACTCGCGCTGAACAACGCACCATGCCTGACCGCCGGAGCGCCGCGGTTGGAGATCGCGAGCACCAACGCCGCACTGCCTGAGCTTGCCGCGCCGGTTTCGATCGACTTCGATGCCGTGGACATCCCGACTATCCACGCCGGGTCGCTCGAAGACGCGGTGCGCGCCGAAGGTTGGACGCACGCGCGCGAGCGGTTTCTGCAAATGGATCTTGCTCGCCGTCAGAGCGCGGGCGAGTTGGCGCGCATCTTTCCGCAAGCCATCGCCAGCGATCGCGCAGCGCGGCCGCTGGGCCTACGCGCGATTGCGCAGCGCGCGCTCGGCGAACTCGAGCCCGGACATCGCGCGCTGCTCGAGCGCTACGCCGAGGGAGTCAATGCGCAACTGGCAAGCGGCGCGCCGCTCGAGTACCGCATGTTGCGCCAGACGCCAGAGCCGTGGAAGCCTGAGGACTCGCTGCTGGTGCAGTTGGGAATGGCGAGTTACCTCGATAGTTCCGCCGATACCGACCGCGCCCGCGCGGCGCTGTACGCCCGCGTGCCCGCGCAAGCCGCGGCGTTTCTGAGCAGCAGCGCAGGGCCGCTGTCGATGTCGATCGACGGATCGCCGCTGCCCGCTCCGTTGGCGATTCCCAGCGCCGCAATCCTCGACATCCACACCCGCGCGGCCGTGTCCACCCCCGCGGTTTCCAATCCCGCCGATTCCACCCCCGCCATCGTTCGCCCGCCCAACGAAACCACGCCCGGCTCCAACGCCTTCGCCGTCGCGGGAACCCGCACCAAAGACGGCCGCGCCATCGTCGGCAACGACATGCACCTCGCCCTCAGCGCCCCGGGCATCTGGTACCGCATCGCGCTTGAGTGGCCAGGCGGAACGCTCGTCGGCCTCTCGCTGCCCGGCGTGCCGCTCATCGCTCAGGGAAGCAACGGCCATATTGCTTGGGCCTTCACCAACCTCACCGCCGACCTCTCCGATCTGGTCCTCATCGAGCGCGACCCTGCTGATCCCAACCGCTACCTCGTACCTGGCGGCAGCGAGCCGTTCATTGTTGAGGAAGTCCGCATCGGCGCTCCGCCGCTCGACGAGGCGCTCACCATCCGCTCCACCCGCTACGGGCCGATCGTTGACGAGCAGCCCAACGGCAATCCGATCGCCCTGCATTGGGTGTTTTTCGAGCCCCACGCGCTCGATGTCGGGCTCTTCGACATCGCCGCCGCGCAGACCCTCGACGACGCGCTGAAGGCGGCGCGCGGCTGGCACGGGCCGCCGCAGAACACGCTGGTGGCTTCGAAAGATGGTCGGATCGGTTGGACCATCGCGGGGTCGCTTCCTGCGCGCGATGCCGCCACGCCCGCGCCGGTGTCTTGGCGTGACGCGCCCGCGTGGCACGGCGTCCTCGCCAGCGAGAAGAAACCGATCTTGGTCGACCCCGCATCGGGAGTGCTCACGAGCGCCAATCAATTGTCGATCGTGCCCGAAGGCGAGCTGGCAAGCGTGCTCGGCTCCAACGAAGCCCCAGGCGATCGCGCCTCGCGCCTGCGCACGCTGATCACGGCGCGCAGTGATTGGACCGAGCTCGAACTGCACAAGGTGCAACTCGATGTCTACTCGGCGCGACTGGTGCGCTGGCGGGACGCGCTGCTGGCGGCGTTACCGACGACGCCCGAGCTTGCGCCAAGTCTCGCGCAAGATCCTCCGCAAGACTCTCCACACGCCAACGACGCCGCGCATGCCGCTCGTGCGCTGCTGGTCAGTTGGAACGGGCAGGTCGACGCCGATGCCGCGGCGCCGGAAATCATCGATGCCTGCCGCCGTGAAGTGCGTGCCGCGATGGGCGCCGCCATTGGTTCAGGCGCCGCCGACGGCATCGATGACGAGGCGCTGTTGCGCATGCTCGAGTCGCGCGCGCCGCATCTTCTACCCGCGCCGACGGGCGGCTGGAGCGCGTTCATCGCTCGAGTCCTCGCGAGCGCCGCTGCGGCAACTCGTCTGCCCCATGCGGACACGAAGGTGGCCGCAAAGTCGGCCGCAAAAGATGGCGCGAGCCCGTCTTCATCCGCCGATTCGCCGCTCGTCACCATTCAGTTTCGTACCCGTGGCGCGTCGAACATCTGCGCGATTCGCCATCCGGCCGCCGATGCCTTCGGCCCCGCCGCCAAGTTGGCCGAGATGCCGCGCGCGCAACTGCCGGGCCATCCGACCTGCGTGCGCGTGCAGACGCCGACCTTCGGCGCCAGCGAGCGCTCGGACATTTCACCCGCGCATCTGAGCGATGGCGTGTTGGTCACGCCCTGCGGACAAGCGGGCATGCCCACTTCGCCGCACTTCCGCGATCTTCATCCGTTCTGGCAACGAGGCGAGCCGTATCCGCTGCTTCCGGGCGCAACCAAGCGTCGGGTGGAACTCACCAGTGCGCTCGCGCCGCCAAAGGTAGAACCCGAGAGCCGCTGAAGTCAGCCGGTCCAAGCGCTGAGCAGGATGGCGAGGTCGCCCCCGCCCACCAAACCGTCGCGATTGATGTCGGCCGCACCACCGGCCGTTCCCCACGCCGCCAGCAGAATGCTGAGATCGGACCCGTTGACCGAGCCGCTGTTGTCGATGTCTGCTGCGGAGCGCGCGCCGCCGTGGAACAGGCGCGAGGCAGGAATGACTTCCTTCGCAACGCCCGGCCCCTGCCACGAAGCGATCACGCCCGCGCCGCCGGTGCGCTCGAAAAACTCGATGCGCAACGCGTGGCGACCAGCGGCCAATGCAATCGTGCCCGAAACCTCAGTCATACCGTGCAGGCCGTCGTTGTTGGCAACGATCGTCGAGCCGATCTTGATGCGCGATCCATCATCGGAGTTGATGAAGAGCGTCCACACTCCGCTCGCGGGCACATCGAGCCAACCGCTGTAAACCGCGCCAACATCATCGGCGCGTCCGCTGCTGGCGAACACGCCGTCGGTTGAAACGAAGTTGACTTGCGCCACCGTCGTCGATTGGATCGGCGTGAGCACGCTGAAATCGGGAAGCACGCTGGGCGTGGTGAGCGCGTAGTAGGCGGCCGCGATTTGCGCGGTTGAACCGACGGGATTCTCGGGAAGGCGCAGCGATGTGATGGTGGGAATCACGCTGGCGATTGCGGTGGAAGCGCTGCTGTCGCGCAGGCGATAGACAAAGGTGTCGGTCCCGGTGAATCCCGCGGTCGGCATGCGATAAAGCACTTGGTCGCGTCCACCCGGCCCAGTACCAGCGCTCACTGAAAGTTCGCCACCGTTGTTGGTGGGATTGGTGGGAAACTCGATGGTGACCGCTTCGCAGTTGAACTCGATTTCGTTGGCGAGCACATCGATCAACTGCGCCACGGTGGCCACGGCATCGACGCGATCGGAGAACGCAATCGGCGGCCGCGCTGGACCGGTGTACTGGCAACCGACGCTGGAAAGATGCTGCTCGATGGTGGCGATGTTGCCCGGGTGAAAGCGCAGTTGGATGTTCTGCACGCCGCCCGAACAAAGATGGCAGTACGACATGATCGTGCCCGCGCCCGCCGCCGTGCAATCCTGCGGCGAACTTCCGCAACCGTCCAGCGGTGGCGCGTAGTTGTGGGTGTGGGGCGCGCCGAAGTTGTGGCCGATTTCATGGGCAACCACATAGATGTCCCAGTTCTGTCCGTTGTTGTCGGCGAGCGGCGTAGGAAAAAACCCGCCGAGATTTGCCGAGACACCATAGGGCGTTCCGTTGCAAAGTCCGGGCAGATACGCGACTCCGCCGCCAAGACCACGGCCAGAGATGAAGTGAGCGAGGTCGCGCGCAACCGATGTCATGTTGACCGACCAGTAGCTCACGAACTCATCGAGCTCGGTTGAAGTGCTGGTGGCGTTCCACGGATCGCTCGGCGTCTGCCAGAGTCGCGCGTAGACGCTGGCGATGCGCACATTCACATCGCGGCTGTAGATCGCGGTGAGCGCCGACGAGAGCGTGGCGATGTAGCCGGTGGCCGCCGAGGTGTTGGCGCCAAAGAGTTGCAGGAATTCGTAGTCGGTCTCGAACGCGACCCGCACTTGTCGACAAGGCTGCGTGCCAGCAATTCCACCATCGCCAGGCGCGCTCGGCGGCTGCGCGAGATCGGCGGTAGCGCAAGTCCACGCTGGAGTCTCGATGATTCCTGGAGGCAAGGATGTGAGATCGAACGACACCGTCGCTAGCCCCGCGCCAGTTGGACCGCTGGAAATGATGTAGGTGTTCGTCGCCGTCTCGACATAGCCAAAGGTTCCCGCGTCGCTGACGGCGAGAAACGCGTGCGTTCCCGGCTCATCAACGATCGAGCCCGCGAGGAACGCACCGCGCAACTCAACCGGCGAAGTCTTCAGCGTTCCATCGGCTTGGGCGCGCACCACTTCGATACGCGCATCGGCGGTGAACGAATCCGAAGGATGAAGCTGAAGCATGGCGACGCGCGTGTTGGCCAGCGGCATGGTGAGCAGGCCGCCGCCTTCGCGAGCGAAACGCTCGATGCGCGCACGATCCACCGAAATCACCGCGGTGTGCGCACGCGCCACCGCAGGAAGACGCATCGGCGCATCGGGTCGGCGCATGATCGGATCAGTGCGAACGGCTGGAGGAGCAACTGCAAGCAGCGCGGCGATGATGATGGTGGGCAATGGCATGCGAACTATTGGCCAGAGAGCGCGGCGAAGCGAAGACGCCGCTCGGGCAAAAAACCTCAGACCTCGCATGGTCTACGCCCGCATTGGTCAAAGTCAACCAGGCAACACCAACTCGCGGAGAATTGCCGCGACCGACTCGGATTTTTGGGTGAAATCGCTGCGCCGTCACTCGGTCCATGCAAAGAGGACCATGGTGAGATCCGCTCCGCCGATCACGCCGTCGCCGGACAGGTCGTAGGGCGAGTTGAGCTGTCCCCAATTGGAAAGCAGCACCGCCATATCTTGCGCATTGACCACGCCGTCGTTGGTGAGATCAGCGGGCGTGTTCGATCCACCGCGAAAGTACTGCGTGGAAGGAATGGCCTGCTTCACGCCATCGGGCCCCTGCCAGCTCGCGACCAGACCTGCGCTGCCCGTGCGTTCGAAGTAGTCGATGGTGATCGCGTGCATTCCCGCCGCAAGCGCAATCACGCCCGAACGCTCGGAGTAGCCGTGTACGCCATCGTTGTCCACCACCACGCTGGCGCCGATGGAAATGCGCGAGCCTTCGTCGCTAGCGGCGTAGAGCCGCCAATTGCCGCTGGTGGGAACGGAGAGCCATCCTGAAAATCGCGCGCCAACAAGATCGCTGCGGTCGCTGGTGGCGAAGTTGCCGAAGGTGAGTCCGAAGTTGACCGCGCCCACAGTGCCAATGGCAAAGGGCGTGCGCAGGCTGAAGTCGGGAAGCACGACTTCATTGAGGATCGCGTAATAGGCAGCGTCGATCTGGCTGCTGGTTCCAACGGGATTTTCCGGCGTGCGCAGCGACGCGACCGCGATCGCCGCGGTGGCAGTCGCCGTCAATCCGCTCGGATCGCGCAAGGTATAGGTGAATGAATCCGCGCCGATGAATCCCGCGAGCGGCATGTTGTAGATCAGTTCATCGCGTCCGTTGCTGCCCGTGGCCACGCTGCGCGAGATGGTCGCGCCGTGCAGGCTGGTGGCGCTGAACGACGAGATGGTCACGGACTCGCAGTTGAACTCCTCGTCGTTGGCAAGGACATCGATGCGCGCGGGAAGCCCAAGAAACGCATCGCAAGCGTCGGCGCTGGCGATGGGCGGACGAGTGGCGCCGGTGAAGTCGCAGCCGAGGCCGTTCAGGTAATTCAGCGCCAACGCGATGCTCGCGGGATGAAACTCGAGCCGAATGTTGGTGAGTCCGCCCGCACATTGATGGCAGTAAGACATCAGCGTGCCTTGGTCGAGATCGGCCGCGGCGCAATCGGGCGGAGCGTTGCCGCAACCGTCCACGGGCGGCGTCATCGAGTGGGTGTGCGGCATGCTGAAGTTGTGGCCGAGCTCATGAGCAACCACAAAGATGTCCCAGTTCTGCGAGGAGTTGTTGGCAAGCGGCGTTGGGAAGAACCCCGCGAGATTCGCCGAAACTCCGTAGCCGAAGTTCGAGCAAAGTCCGGGCGCGTAGGCGATGCCGCCGCCGAGGCTTCGCCCCGAAAGCATGTGCGCGGTGTCACGGATGATCGCGCCTTGGGTCGCCCAGACGCTGCGAAACTGCACGAGCTGTGCGGATGTGCTCGTTGATGTCCACACATCGTCGACCTCAGGCCAAAGCCGGAGGTAAGAGGCACTAACGCGAACGCCGAGATCTCGGCTGTAAATCGTGTTCAACGCCGAAGTCAGCGTGGCGACATAGTTGGTGGCGGCGGGAATGTCGCTGCCGAAAAGCTGGAAGAATTCGAAGTCGGTGTCGAAGGCAACCCGCACCTGGCGACAAGGCACGCCGGCAACGCCGCCCTCGGCGAACGCATTGCCGCCCTTGGGAACATCGCCGTCAACGGTGGAGCAGATCCACGCGGGTGTTTCGATGAAGCCCGCGGGCAGCGCCGTGAAATCAAACGACACCGTGGGCAGCCGGCGCGACTTTGGCCCGCTGGAAATGATGTAGGTGTGGCCGCTCCACTGGACGAAGCCGAAGGTGCCCGCGTCGGTCACGGCGAGAAACGCCTGCGAGTCGGCCACGCCTGCGACCGAGCCGCGAAGGAACGCGCCGCTGGCGCGCAGAGGTCGCCGCTCGAATGGCACGGGGCCGCGACGAGCGATTTCTAGAACAGCGCCGTCGTCGAAGGGATCGATGGGAACGAGCGAAAGCGTGGCGTCGAGCGAACGGCCCAGCGGAAAGTCCGCGAGCAGGCCACCGCCCGCGCTGGCGAACTTCTCCAAACCGGCGCGATCAACCTCGATGATCGATGTCCACGGACGAACCGCCCGTGGGATGGACTTCACTTCGGCGCCTCGACGCACCAGGCTCGCCGACTGCACCGGCTTGCCAACGACGGGCTGCGTCCCAACGACGCTCGATGTCGCTGGGGCGGGCGCCAGCAAGGAAACCAACAGGGCGGAAATCGCTGCGGAGAAATGGAGCATGGCGGCACCAGAGATGACGATGTCGCGGGAAACATGACCCACGACAGACTTGAGACAGTGAACGGCTTGACGGCGGCTTTGTTCGAAAACGGGCGGGAAACCCGCCTCCAATTCGCACTCTTCTCTTCGGCAGTCAACCCGCGAGTCCGCCAAATCTCTCCGCACCTTTCGGGTCTTTGCCGCGATAACCAACTGTCCGCCGCGAAAATCTGCCCTCAAGTTCCATCTGCAGCAACTCGACGGGTTGTGAAACGCAACTCCTTGTCCATCGGCGTTTCCGCGTCGAGATCGCCGACGACTACCGTGGTTTGGTGTATGATTTCCGCCCCTGCCACCCTAGCTCAGCGGTAGAGCAACGCTTTCGTAAAGCGTAGGTCGTGAGTTCAAATCTCATGGGTGGCTTTCGCCGGTTTCGCTGCACGCAGCCAAGCCAAACGCGAGGCAAAACAAAAAACGAAACCGCCCCGCGCAGCCGCGGGGCGGATTGTTTCGTTGCATCCCCAGCTGAAGCCGCGCTCCCGCGACCACCAAAACCGGCATCCCCACCAGAGCCCGTATCTCCACCAGAGGAAGGCGCCGCAGCGCCGACCGCTCAAACACGCCGGCGTTACGGCCCCGTAATCAGCTGAACCGCTTGCGCCGTGCCGGCGTCCAGTGCGCCGTAGAGGCGGCCCGCTGAGTCGGCGTTTGCGCCTTCGCTGGTGGCGATGAGTTGGCGCAGCGCAGTCAGTTGACGGTCGTCGGCCTTGGCGCCAGTCGAACGGGCCGCGTGGGCCGCGAAGTCACAAAGGGCGACTTGCTCCGTGCCGGTGGCGGCCAGCGCGGCGTCGATGAGCGCGCGCTGGGCCTGGTCGGAGCCAGAGTGCGCGAGCACATCGGCAACCATCAGGCGCAGGTCGCCCTGCTTGGTTGCCAGCGCGCGCAGCAGAGCGGGTTCAGCATCGGCGATGGCGAGGACCTTGCTCTGACCAACGGAGATTTCACGCAACGCATACGCAGCCGCAGCGGCGTACGAAGCGGCTTCAGTGTCATCCATCGCGCTTCCGCTCATCACGGTCATGGCAAGAGTCGCGGCGTTGCGGAAAGTCTCGCTGGGCGAGCCTTCGGTCCAAACGACGACGCCGCGGTCGCCTTCGAAGGCGCGACGGACGGCGGTTTCTTCGAGTGCGCCTGCGATGGCGATGATCGGGCTGGCGGCAGTCAGGCCACTGGCGTGCACGCGGGCAACCGATGCCTTGAGGTCCTCGAGCGAACCGCGAACAATCATGATGTCCACGCCTTCAGCCTTGACCACATCGTTCTCGAGATCCTCGAAACGACCGCCCGAGGCGACGGGCATGAAGCCAGCCGCGGTGAGTTGATCGGAAATCGCGCGACGGTCGTCGTTGGTTCCGCCCAACACCGCTGCGCGGGTGGTGCCGTTGTCGGTGATGGCGTTGGCCAAGATGGGAACGATGCGGAAGTCGCCGGCGAAGCTCTGCTTGGGGCTGCTGGCCGCAAGCGCAAGAGCGGCGTCGATGCGCACGCGGCGATCGCTGTAGGCAAGCGCCTCGAGGATCGGGGTGCGTCCGCCCGTTGCAACCAGCGCGTTGCCGCCGGCCGTCTGCGCGAGCACGCTGATGGCGTCACGGACGAGGGCGGTGTCCTTGGCATCCATGGCCATGGAGAGAACTTCGGAGCAGATCGACGGGCCGCTCGCGGTGGCGAAGAACTGCGGGCTGTAGCGGCCGGGCTGCGCGTCGCTGGCGAGAGTGTTCTCGCGACGCAGGTCGGCGGCAACATAGATCGCCAGCGCGCCGGTGTTGGTTGCGTCGGCAGCGAGAGCGCGGCGGGCAAGCGCCATTGCCATGACATCGCAGTAGACGCCAGTGGCGACCTGCGCGCCAACGAGATGTCCGAAGCCCGACGCGTCGTCGTGGCTCCAGATGTTGTTGACCGCATCGTTGGCGTAGGGCAGCAGCGAACTCTCGCGGTCGAAATACTTGCGGGCCAGCGCGGTGTACTGCGCGGTGACATCGCGGGTCTTGCCGCCGAGCTGCATGTACGCAGCCTCGCAAGCAGCCTTGACCTCGACGGTGGTCGACGGTCGCGCAGCGAGATCGACGATGAACGGCAGCGCGGTCGGCCAACCGATCTCAGCCAGAACGCCAACGATCTTGCGCTGCGACATCGGGTCAAGCGAGTTCAACGCCAGTCCGAGCGGAGCAACGGCCAAACGCTTGATGGCGATGAGATTCTTGGTCACAGCGAGTTCAACCGCCGGATCCTTCGCATCGACAAGGAACTTGAGCAGTTGGGGAACAGCGTGCTCTCCGGCGGCGGCAAGGCGCTCTTCGCCGAGATGCTGCTCGCGCTGAGACTTCGAAAGCATGGCGATCGCCTGCGCGATGCGCTGCGGATCACGAGCCAGATCGCGACGACCCGACTCGACGCGATTCTCGATGCGAGTGGCGAGATCGGAAACTCCACCCATGGCGCGGCTGCGGGAAATGGCGCGCGAAAGGCGCTCGGCCGAATCGCCGCCGTCGACGGCCTCGGCAAGATCAGCGTCGGAGATCGATGCGCCAAGCACCGCCTCGCCAGCGGCCTGCGCGAGATCAGCCTTGCCGATCAGCACATAGTGGATGAAATCCTGAACGCTCTTGGCGACTCCCGACAGGTCCTTCGCCTGCGCTTCGGGCGTGCCACCGTCCTGAGCACCTACGCGCGCGCTCGAAGCCGCAAGCAGCGTTGGTGCGGCCGCGAGAACAGCGGTGGCGACAAGCATCGCAGAGAGCGGAAGGCGGACGCGGGAAACGAGAGACGCATTCAGGGACATCGGGGGCTCCAATGATGACGACCGACTAGACACAACAGTCTGACAACAGTCTGGCCACAGCCTGGCAACATACGAACCGAACAGCGAAGGCTGACGGCGCATCACACCCGCACCGCTCCTCTTGAGTCCTCCTCGTGAGTCGCGGCGCGCGAGTCGCGCAATGTATCGGCTCCATGCGGAAGCCGTCAACCGCCGAAGTCCGTATACTCGCCGCTGCTTAGGCGCTCGAAGAGTATCTTCGGCGCTGCCCCGCGATGTGCTGCGAGGCAGTGAGGGAAGGCGGTGAAATTCCGCCGTGGTCGCGCCGCCGTGACAGGTGGGATACAAAGTTGACGCGCCGCACGCGCACCCTCAAGTGAGTTTCGCCAGAGTTCCGCGAGAAGTCCGCGAGAACTTCACGAAAGCCGTGCCCGCCGAAGCCCCGCATCCCGCGAGAGATGGCCCGTTTCGACGGGCAGCCACTGGTCGCCATGTGCGGCTGGGAAGGCGTCGATCGATCCGTTTGGACCCTCGGGACCAGCGGAGCCTGAAGTCGGAAAACCTGCCTAAGCACCATCGGCATCCGTCGGATGCCGCTGCGCGCTCCCGGTTTGGAGCGCATTCAGCCACCGGGCGCGAGCTCCCGGAGGAGTGCAGGTTCTATGCGCACGATTCGTCGCGCGATTTCGCGTCAGTCCCGCTTCTGTCCGTCCCGCTTCTGTCCGTCCCGTTGCTTCTTGCTCGCGGCAACCGTGGGCCATTTGGCGGCGTGCTTGGCAATGAGCTCATCGGCCTCCGCTGATAGCCCCTTTGCCTCGGCGGTGATTTCGTATGTCGCAGGAACTGGCGCGGCTACTGGCTTCACCAACGCCGCGTCGACCCTCGGCTCGCCCGAACGCTTCAGCGGCGAGGGCTTGATTCCCGGAGCAGTCACGCCGTTTCAGCCCGCCTTTCGGCCCGACGAGATTGTGTCGCTCGGCGTCGGCGGATCGCTGGTGGTGACCTTCGATCACGATGTCACCGACGATCCGCGCAACCCCTTCGGCATCGACCTCATCGTCTTCGGCAACGCGTTCTTCACCGATAGTTCGTTCGGCGTCGGCGTGGTCGCGGGACTCGCGACCGAAGGCGGCACCATCGCGGTGAGCGCCGATGCGGTGGCGTGGACCACGGTGCGCGGACTCGCCGCCGACGGACTCTTTCCCACACTCGGCTACCAAGATGTCGGGCCCTACTCCACCACCGCCGGACAGGTGCCCACGGACTTTCTCCGTCCGATGAATCCGACGATCTCATTCAGCAGTCTGGTGGGATTGGGCTACGAAGCTTTACTCGACAAGTACGACGGCTCGGGCGGCGGCGTCGGTATTGACATCGGCGCGCTCGGTCTGTCGGCGATCCGCTTCGTGCGCATCTCTGGGCCGACGGTCGCTGGATTTTCGCCGGAGATCGACGCGTTCTCCGATGTCGCGGCGCTTCCTCCGCAAGTTGATCTCGATGGCAACGGCGTGGTTGGCGCGGGCGATTTGGCGATGCTGCTGTCGGCTTGGGGAACCAGCGATCCCGCGGCGGATCTCGATGGAAGCGGAATGGTGGGATCGACCGATCTCGCCTTCATTCTTTCGGCGTGGACCATGGGCGCAACTCCATGACCCGTTCACCTCACACGCGCGGCTTCACCATCGTCGAGATTCTCACGGTCATCGGCATCCTGGCGGTGCTGCTTTCGATCACGCTTCCTGCGATCTCAACCGTGCGCACCTCGGCTCGAGCGGGGCGTTGCCAGTCGAACCTTCGCCAACTCGGTGTTGCAGCAACCAGCTACGCGCTGCAAAACCGCGATCGGTTTCCTGCGGCGATTCTGTATGAAATCTCCGGCGCGGGCCTAGTCACCAAGGCGTGGGACTTCGAGCAGCATCCCGACGGCAGCGTGCGCGCGGGCGCGTTGTGGGCGTATATCTCCGGGCCCAATCAAGTGCAGCAATGCCCGGAGTTCGAGGGCGCGTCGACTTTCGGCAACGACCCGTACACGGGCTACAACTACAACACCAGCTACATCGGTGCAGAAGGCAGATTTCCCGAGATCGATGGACAAGGCCGTTGGATCGACGGATGGAAGGTCGCGCGACTTGGCCTTGCATCCGGGCAATTGCGCCAAACCAGCACCACCGCCATGTTCGGCGACGGAGGTTGGCGCGGCGGTGCGAACAAGTTCATGCGCGCGCCCGCCAAC
>Ga0114978_10000784_pt1 | contig 26578 bp, 17 predicted proteins | sample S_140212_EF_Meta_FD_87027 | JGI IMG/M metagenome (GOLD analysis project Ga0114978, IMG submission 87027) | Freshwater microbial communities from Lake Simoncouche, Canada to study carbon cycling - S_140212_EF_MetaG | ecosystem: Environmental > Aquatic > Freshwater > Lake | place: Lake...
CGGGATTCAGGGTGAGGAGTTTTTACGGCAGGCGATCATGGCCCCGAAAGATCCTCTGGCGCGAGAACAGCAATTCGAAAATGATCGTGCCGCGAACTGGTTGCATGCACGACTGCGCAGCGGAAAGGTGGCTGCGTTCGAGCTTCAAACCGAGGCGGCCGAGAACGAGATCGGTGAAGCGTTACTGCGAAGAGCGTTTCGGAGTCTGGGCTGTCAGACGAACAAAGTGCAGGAAAAAGGGGAAAAAGTCCGCTGGTACTGGCGATTGCCGGACGAAGCTTTTTTTTAATCGTCACGCAGGTTGCCGTTTCATTAAGCCACCGCTGCCAGAGACCGAAATGGGAATCCCTCACGCAATTCCGCAAGGGAAAGAGTGTTTGGTTGGTTGATGACCGAGATTGCGAATCAGGGGGCGATTGCGGGTGTGATTCTCCAGCCGTGGCAGGCGGAGGATGTTTTCTCGGCCACTTCCGGTGAAGCGGCGGAATAAATGGGGTACACTCGATCGTGACTCGCACGCAGAATTTCATTGAGAAGCCGGTCGGGTTTCTCGATTTCGGCAGAGAATAACTCGTTCGCCAGACAACTTCGCCAGACAACTTCGCCAGACGACTTCGCCAGACGACTTCGCCAGACAATACTCATCGACGGAAAACGGACATGACAACACCTGTATTTGCTGCCCAACCCTACTCGGGAATTGCCTCGTTCGGTCGAGTTCCCATTGCTCGTTCCGCCGAGGGCTACGATGTTTCGATTGTCGGGGTTCCCTATGATGGGTCGGTTTCCTACCGCAGTGGGGCTCGGTTCGGGCCACGGGCGATTCGTGAGCAATCGCTGCTGTTGTGGGGTTACAATAACGCTCAAAAAATTGCCCCGTTCAAAGCTTTGAAAGTGGCCGACCTCGGTGACCTGGATGTCATTCCCCCGGATATCGTGGCGACACATCACGAGATCGAACAGGGGGCGTCCCGCATTTTAACGGCGGGATCGATGCTGATTTCCCTCGGCGGTGATCATTCGGTGTCGCTCCCTTTACTGCGAGCACACGCCAAAAAACATGGGCCACTCGCGTTGATTCACTTTGATGCGCATCCCGATACGTGGGATTCCGAGTATCCTGGCCAGCGATATAGTCATGGGACGCCGTTTCGTCGTGCGATCGAAGAATCGCTGATCGATCCCTCGGCCTATGTCCAGATTGGGATTCGTGGCCCCACGAATGGCCCGGAAGACTATCTCGATGCGATCGGTCTGGGGGCACGCATGATCACGTTTGACGAGTTTCGCCAGATTGGTCTTGAAAACGTGCTGCATGAAATTCGCCGGCGTGTCGGCGGTCGGCCGGCGTATGTCACTCTCGATATTGATGCGGTCGATCCCGCATTTGCACCCGGAACCGGGACGCCCGAAGTGGGTGGGTTTTCCAGCTATGAAATGCTGCAACTCGTCCGCGGTCTGACAGGGATGAACCTCGTCGGATTTGATCTGGTCGAGGTCGCGCCCCCTTTTGATCCGGCAAACATCACGGCGATCCTGGCTGCAAACCTGGTGTTTGAATTTTTGTCACTGATTGCGTTACGGAAGTCGATTGGAGTTTGAGGGGCAGAGGGGCAGAGGGGCAGAGGGGCAGAGTTTTGGGGACACCCGTGAATGGTTTGGAGGGATTGGGGGTTTGCTACTTGCGGTCGACCAGTCGTAGCAAGAGGGGTAAGAGGATGAGGTTGCCGAGTAATCCTCCTAGCATTGCCACACTGACGAGAATTCCAAAGTAAATCAGCGGGATAAAGTGGGACATCGCCAGGACCGAAAAGCCGGCGACCAGGGCGATATTCGCAAATACCAGCGCGAGACCAACCCCTTGGTGGGTCTCTTTTAAGGCGGCGGAAAAACTCAGGCCGCGTCTTCTGCGGGCGTCGATGTAACCGGCGAGATAGTGAATACTCGAATCGACGGTGAGTCCCATCGAGACCGAGGCGATCATGGCGGTGGCGATGTTAATGGGTAAACCGATCCAGCCCATGGCTCCAATCACCAGCACGATCGGAAAGAGATTCGGAATCAGCAGGATCGAACCGAGTGCCAGGCTGCGATAGGCAATCGTCATCAATACCACAATCGCCACCGCAGCGATCACGAAACTGCTCACTTGATCCCCCATCAGACTTTCAATCAGATAAGTCAGCAGTACAAACAGGCCGGTGGCTCGTGCTTCGGGAAATCGTTTTTGTGCCGCCTGCTCGACATCGGCGATCAGTTTCAGTTTTGTCTCGGAAGGCTGTCGCTCACGGGCGCGGAGCATGATCCGCATGCGACCTTGCTGAGGATTATACAGGCTGGTGATAAAGTCGGGCTGCATCCGTTCGAGTGCCGAGATCTGCCAACGCAATGGGAGCATCCCCAGCACATCCAGGCCGTCGGTAACGGCGATCACTTTGGTTAACCGACCCGGAGATTTCTGGTCTTCGAGCTCGCGTAATTCGGCAGCAAATTCCCGCACTTGTTTAAGAAAGGCCGCATCAAGCTCGTGGGGGGCTGGAAAATTGACTTCCCAGGTTCCCGCTCCACCCAAGCGGGTTTCAAATAAATCGAGCGATTTGACAATCGGACTGTTGGCTCGAAAATTTTTACTGAAGTCGGTCTCGACCTGCAGACGAAACAGGCCGGCAGCACAGATGGCGGTGAAGAGTGCCATCACCCCACCGACGATCAGGGGGCGATGTTCGACCCAGACGGTCAGGTGTCCCAGTGCTCGAGTCATCTGGGCTTCCGCCGGGGCTCGGCCCGGAATCCCTCGCGATTCCCCGAGCAGAATCGCACCGGGCAGGACGAGCCCGCAGGTGACCAGCACGATCAAGGTTGCCAGCGTCATCATGATGCCGAAGCTGGCGACGGGGGCGATGCTGCTAGTCAATACTGCCGCGAAGCCTGCTGCAGTGGTGGCGATGGTCCAGAAGATCGGTACGGTCAGTTCCAGCATGGTTTGACGCAGAGCTTCCACGGGTTCCCTGGTGAAACGATGTTCACGAAAGCGGAGCGTGATATGCATGACAGTGGCGATGCCAATGATGGTGACCAGCGAGTTCAGCATCGAGCTGACCATGCTGAGCTGCATGCCGCTCAAGACGAGCAGCGCTTTGGTCCAGATCAATGTAACTTGCACGACGATTAAGGGGAGCACCATCCAGCGGATACTGCGGAACAGGATGAAAATCACCAACATCAACAGCAGGGCCGAGGCCCAGCCGAGTGTGGCACCATCTTCTTCGACATAGCGGAACATATCATGGACCTGTACCGGTTCACCCACCACCGCTGCTGGGGGGTTATGGGCGGTGGCGATGTCGCGAACGAGCTGGTAGGTTTGGGCGCGAGGAATCTTGGCGGTTCCTTCTGGTTCCAGACGACAGAAGATCGCCGTCGTCTCGCCATCGGCCCCGACCAGAACTCCTTCCATCAGTTTGCGGATAATCGAACGACCAATCGGTGCCTGCAGCGCCTGAGCCAGATTTTGAAAGCTCTCTTTTTGCAATCCCGGGACCTGCTCGAGTTGTTTTAGCAAGGCCTCGATCCGTTCGCGGGCCGCATCGGTCAAGCGGTCTTCGCCGGGGACGAATAAATCTCGATCGGTATAGGCAATCACCACGAATTCATCACCGCCGAAGGTCTGCTTGCTTTCGCGCCAGGCGGCAAGTCGGACGTTATCCTTGGCATACAGCGATTCAATCGATTGCTCGAATTGCAACCTTGAGGCGGGAAACCAGGCGGCAGCGGTTAAGAGGATCGACAGTGCCAGCCACCACCTGCGGTAGTCCAGTAAGAGATTGGTGAGTCGGATCAACCAGGACGGGGACGCGGCGGTCATGATCACTCGCAGAACTCGGCATTCACGACAAAACTCCCCGTCACAACGCGACAGGGCCTGACAGAGAATTTAACCCAGTTTGCCAGCAACGGATAGTGCGCCGAGATCCACAAGCAAGGAACCCTAGCAGTAACAGACCCCAGCAGTAACAGACCACGGATCACCGATTCGTCAAACAGATCCTTTTCAGAAATGCGAAGAGTGTGAACCACGAATAAAACGACTCGCACGAAGAGGAAGAGCAGAAATTGAGGAAGAGTAGAAATTTCCAGATTCGGAAAACGGAATTTTCACAGCTGGGCATTGGGTTTGTCGTTCGAACCGCAATTCTCTCTGTACCTCTGTACCTTTGTACCTTTGTGGTAAACCATCTCTTTCTTCCCTTTCTTTTTCCCCAATCGGCTCAACCACGTTGCAGCGTGATGTCATCGCGAACGGGCGATGCTACGATATTCGCAAACTGTTTTTTCTCAATTTTGGAGATTTCCCGATGAAGCTCGGTCGGACCACCGCGTTCTTATGCGTACTCGCCGTTTTGGCGGGATTGATTGTCGAGTCAAGAAACACCTGCGCACAGGACAAACCGACGGCTGATTTGCTGAAGACGTTCGTCGACGAATTGGTGCCGATCGTGCCAGGGGAGGACAAGTTTCCCGCCACCTTTCTGATGGGTGATGAAGCGGGAGAAGCGAGCGAAAAGCCGCAACACTCGGTCAAGCTATCCAGTTCGTTCGCCATGGCCCGTTATGAAGTTCCCCAGAACCTGTATCAGGGGGTGATGGGGACCAACCCCAGTCGCTGGAAAGGCCCCCGTAATTCGGTCGAAATGATGTCGTGGGACGATGCCAACGAATTTTGTCAGAAGATCACCCAGCAATTGAAATCCCGCAAACTGATCGGGGAGGACGAGATTATTCGGTTGCCGACCGAGGCGGAGTGGGAATACTGCTGCCGTGCGGGGACGAAAACCCGCTACAGCTTTGGTGACAAGGCACAACAGGAAGCCGATGTGAGTCCCAAAGCCTCGCTGCTGAGTGAGTTTGCCTGGCATACCGGCAACGCGGCGGGTAATGATCCACCGGTCGGGGCCCTGAAACCGAATCCGTGGGGACTCTACGACATGCACGGTTACCTCTGGGAATTCACCGCCGATGGTTGGTCGAAAGACTATCAGCAAGCACCTGCCGACGGGAGTGCCGTCAAGCTAACAGAACAAAACCCCTCGGTCGTGATTCGGAGCGGCTCGTGGAAAGACCGCTTTGAGCGGTTGACCAGCAGCACACGCAAAAAGCTCGGACGGACCGACAAGGATGATGCCGTCGGCTTTCGCTGCGTCAAGTCGAAGTGAACCGAGTCCGGTGGCGGTGTTGATCGGTTCGGTTTTCCACTGTGTGGATATCAAGCCCCGATGTGAACATCAAGCCCCGATCTTTTCGTGCCTATTATTCTCCTTCTTTTCATTCCTGCGAGGAAACGATTTTATGCTTTCGAACCCGGTGAAGCAGACCGTTAAGAGTGGTGGCGTATCGATTGGGACGATGATGTTCGAGTTCAACACCACAGGGATTGGGCGGATCGCTGCGAATGCCGGGGCAGAATTTGCCGTGTATGACATGGAGCATACTGGTTGGGAGTTGGAAACGATTCGGACGTTGATTGCGACGACTCCACGTCCGGGCCTCGTCCCGATCGTGCGCATTCCGACGACACAGTATCATTTTGTTTCGCGGGTGCTCGACATGGGGGCGATGGGGGTCATGGCACCGATGGTGGAGTCGGCGGACGAAGCTCGGCTACTGGTCCAGTCAGCCAAGTATCCTCCGACCGGACGGCGGGGTGCCGCCTTTGGAATCGCTCATGATGATTATGGGATCGGCACGATCCCCGAAGTGGTTCGGTCCTCGAATGCCGAGTCGTTGCTCATCGTTCAGATCGAGACCGCCAAGGGGCTGCAGAATCTGGACGAGATCGCGACTGTTCCCGAGATCGACGTGTTATGGATCGGTCTGTATGACCTGGCCAATTCGTTGGGGCTTCCCGGCCAGATGGATCATCCACAAATTCAAGCGGCCATCGATCGGGTGCTGGCTGTCTGTCGGGCGCAAGATAAGGTTCCTGCTGTGCTGGTGACCAGTATTGACGAGGGGCGAGCCCAGCTTGCGCGGGGGTTCCGGTTGGTCGCCTTTGGCGGCGATGTTTGGATTTATCAGACCGCTTTGAAAGAGGGTCTGGCCGCCTTGCGTGCCCCTTGAGTGATAGACGGCGGCGGCGGGGGAAACTAGACTTAGTCGCGGTGCGGGGGACTTTTTCCCCCGGCACGAGTCACCGATTTTTAAAGATTTTGATAACGCCATGACCGAGACGCTGCCGATCATTCAGGCCGTTTGCTTCGACCTGGACGGGTTAATGTTCAATACGGAAGAGGTTTTTTATGTCTCTGCGGATCTGTTGCTGCAGCGGCGGGGGATGCGGATGACGCGGGGAGCCATGGATGCGATGCTCGGACTCCGGCCGCTCGAATCGCTGACCGCATTTCGGGATTACATGCAGCTGAACGAAGAACCGGCGGATCTGCTGGCGGAATCTCGCGTGATCTTCCACGAGATGCTGGTCGATCACTTGAAGCCGATGCCTGGTCTGTTCGAATTGTTGGATTTGATCGAGTTTCGGGGTCTGCCAAAGGGGGTGGCGACTTCATCCCCACGGAATTATTTGAACAATATTTTTAGCCGGTTTGATCTGGAACCTCGTTTCCCCACCAAGCTGACGGCCGAAAGTGTGACGCATGGCAAACCCCATCCAGAAATCTATTTGAAGGCGGCGGAACAGTTGGGGGTTCACCCAGGGAACATGCTGGTGCTGGAAGATTCGGCCACCGGAACCCGGGCGGCCGCTGCGGCGGGGGCCTTTATTGTGTCGGTCCCGCACGAACATACCGCTGGTCATGATTTCAGCCAGTCCAAGTACATTGCCAGCGGGCTGGGGGATCCGTTCATCCTGAACCTTGTCTCGTCAGGAATCTCTTCCGCTGGTCGTTAATCACCTTGTGACTATAATGGGTGTTGCCTGCTGGCAGCGATGATCGATGCGGGGCAACCGTCTGATTCAGGGCGAATTCAGTCCGGATGAGGGCGTCGAAAATCCAAACATACATCTCAGCAGGTGACTGACAGACGAATGCATTGATCACAGCTGGTGAACGCGATTTCATAAGTGATGGGTTTTTCATACGGTCAAGTCTTCATACCGTGGGAATCTTTGCAGGGAGGTAATGATTTCATGACCCGAGTTCGACCAAAAGTGTGTATCATTGGGGCCGGGCCGGGTGGGCTGGCCAATGCTTTACTGATGGCCAAAGCGGGGGCCGAGGTCACTCTGTTCGAGCAAAATTCGGTGGTGGGTGGCCGTTGTTCGCCGATCCATCTCGACGGATTCCGCTTTGATACCGGGCCAACGTTTTTTCATTATCCGCGTGTACTCGAAGACATTTTTCGGTCGATTGGTCGGGACCTCTGGTCCGAGATTCCGATGACGCGTCTGGATTTGCAGTATCGTCTTGCGTTTGGTGAAGGGGGCCAGCTGGATACCCGTTCGGACCCCGAGCTGATGCGGCAGGAAATCAGCCGATTTTCACCCCAGGACGCGGATTCGTTCGAGCGATACATGCAGGACAATCGCGAGAAGCTCGACCACTTTCGTCCGATCCTCGAGCAGCCCTTTAACAGCATGCTCGACCTGCTTCGGCCATCGGTTTTACGCGCGTTGCCGCTGCTGCGTCCCTGGCACTCGGTCGCATCGGATTTGACCCGACACTTCTCGGACCCACGACTCGTCACGGCCTTGTCCTTTCAGTCGAAGTATCTGGGAATGTCACCGTTTCAGTGTCCGAGTTTGTTTACGATCCTTGCGTTTCTGGAGTACGAATTTGGCATCTTTCATCCGACGGGGGGCTGTTCTGCGGTGAGTGAACGGATGGCGGATGTGGCGCGCGAACTGGGAGTCACGATCCGGCTGAACGAACCGGTCGAGACGCTGCGTTTTGAAGGTCGGAAGGCGGTGGGACTGACGACGATGCGCGGTGCGACCGAATTCGATGCACTGGTCATCAACGCCGATTTTTCCCGGGCGATGGAGCGGCTGGTTCCCGAAGCGTTGCGGAAACGCTGGAACAACAAAAAATTGCAGAAAAGTCGCTATTCCTGTTCGACGTTTATGATGTATCTCGGCATCGAGGGGTGTTACGACAAGCTTCCGCACCATACGATCTACATCGCCAACGATTATCAACAGAATTTGCGTGAGATCGATGAGCTGAAGGTGCTGTCGCAAGATCCTTCGTTCTATGTTCAGAATGCCGGGGTCACCGATTCGACTCTGGCACCCGACGGCATGAGTACCCTGTATGTGTTGACGCCCGTTCCCCACAAAACGGCAAATATTGATTGGGAAACCGAGAAAAACGGCTTTCGGGACCGCGTGATTCGCCAGCTCCAGAAAATCGGGATCGAGGATGTCGAACAGCGAATCCGTGTGGAAAAGGTGGTGACGCCGGCCGACTGGGAGACGGGGCATCAGATTTATCGGGGGGCCACGTTTAATCTGTCTCATAGTTTGAATCAGATGCTGCACAAGCGACCCCACAATCGTTTTGAGGATCTGCAGCAAGTTTACCTGGTTGGTGGAGGGACACACCCTGGAAGTGGGCTGCCGGTCATTTACGAATCCGCCCGAATTTCTGCACGCATGATGTGTGCGGCGTTGAAACTGAGCTTTCCGGAATGTGGGTCCGCCGCCCCTTCCAACCCGACGTTTGTCCCTGCTTCCCGGAGAGTTGCCTGATGGTTGGGGTGACCTCAGCCGGCGATCGCATGTCGCAAACGGAGCAGGAGGGGACGGCGAGCCTCGCCACCCTTCCCTTTTGTCCCGCAGAAACTTGTCACGCAGAAACCATGACGCACACGGAGGAATCGCTGGAATCAGTCGTCGCGAATTCGACCATGGATTCGTCGACCACGGATTCGAACATGGATTCGTCGCTGTGGCAGCAGGTGGTCGCAGCGATCGAGCGGGCGCGCATCGCACAAGTCTCCTGGAACGCGCAAGCACTCGGAAAACGCTTGGGGATTCTGCGAGACCTTCGTCTGGAAATCGGTCGTCATCCCCGTCCGCTGGCCGAAACCGTTGGACGGGACGATCTGGCTCAGACGCTGGCTGCCGAAGTTTTGCCGCTCGCCGATGCGTGTCGTTACCTGGAACTGCATGCCTCTGCGTTGTTGCGGGATCGCGTCGTCAGTACGCGTGGGCGTCCCGTTTGGCTTTGGGGGACACACGTCCGACTGCGGCGCGAACCTTTTGGGGTGGTGCTGGTGATTGGTCCTGCCAATTATCCGTTGATGCTTCCGGGAATTCAGGCGATTCAAGCGATCACTGCCGGAAATGTCGTCTTGATCAAACCGGGATTCGGCGGCGAACGGGCCGCGCGGGGACTGGTGGAACTCGCCGAACGAGCGGGGCTCCCCTCTGGCGTGATCCAGGTGCTGCCGGAGTCGCCTCAAGCCGCTTCGTTCGCCATTCAAAATGGGGTCGACAAAGTGATTCTGACCGGGTCGGTCGGGGCGGGTCAGGCGGTCAGTGGTCAAACCGCTCGGCAGGGGATCCCCGCCGTAATGGAACTTTCGGGGTGTGATCCGCTGTTCGCGCTGGATGATGCCGATCCGAATTTGGTGAGCGACTGTCTGGTGTTTGGGCTGACGTTGAATCAAAGTCACACTTGCATCGCGCCGCGGCGGGTTTTTGCTTCCGATTCCATGGCCACGGCGATCCTCGCAAAATTGCTCCCCAAGCTGCAGGCCCGCAAACCAACCCTCGATTTCCACACAGATATGGCGAAACAACCTGCTTCGGTGCTGGCGCAGGAAGAGCGGATTATCGAGCGGATTCGGGCGGCAACAGCGGCGGGAGCTCGGTTGTTGACCGAGGCGATTGAAGTGATTGAGGGGCGTCCCCGGCTGGTTCGTCCGGCGGTGCTCGATGGTGTGCGGCCCGAGATGGAAATTGTCCTGGCGGATCCGTTCGCACCGGTGGTTTCGTTTCTTCGGGTGGGGGATCCTGCCGAAGCCGTTGCGGCGGCGCGAGCCTGTCCACTGGCTCTGGGGGCCTCGATTTTCGGTTCGCCCGCCCGATGTCAGCAATTGGCAGATCAACTGGATGCGGGGGTGGTGGTGATCAACGATTTGATTGCTGCGACTGCCGATCCGCGCGTTCCGTTTGGTGGTCGTCGTCAGAGCGGCTATGGTGTGACCCGCGGTGCTGCCGGTCTGGAAGAGATGACGCAGATCAAGGCGATTGTCTCGGCCCGTCCCTGGTTTCGACCCCACTTGCAACGCCCCACACCGGTTGATGCGGATGTGCTCGAACAGCTGATCCGTATTGAACATGCCGCCAACGGACTGGCCAAACTGCGGGCGAGTTTTCGCATGTTGTCCAAGTGCTGGGCCCAAATCCAATTTCGCAAATCCCCTTGAACGAGGTTATTGTGGTAGATCGAACTGAAGTGGTTGTCGTTGGGAGTGGCTTGGGAGGTTTAGCCTGTGCTTGTACGCTGGCTGCCCGCGGGTATGGGGTCACGGTCATTGAACGAAATGAATGGTTGGGTGGCAAGGCGGCGGTGCTGGAAGAGGGGGGTTATCGGTTCGACATGGGACCGACCATTTTGACCCTGCCATCGGTCTTGAAGCGGGTCTTTGCTGAAGCCAATCGTTCGCTCGCGGACTACCTGGATCTGATCCGGCTGGATCCGCAATGGCGATGTTTTTTTGCCGATGGATCCCAATTTGACCTGGTCGAGTCGGTCGACAAGATGAAGGCGAGTCTGCAGGAATTTACCGGTTCCGGCGCGACAGGGCAGGGCTACGAAAAATTTCTCGGGATCTCAAAGGGTCTGGATGAGGTTTCGAATCGCTTCTTTTTCTGGAAAAGTGTGGGGGGAATCTGGGATACGATCAACTTCAAGGAATCGATCTCGTTGAAGGTGCTGAAAGATGTGTTAAGTCTTCGATTTGGGCAAACTGTTTCCGGGCTGGTTCGTGCGAACATACCGGATGAACGGATTGCTCAAATGATCGATCACTTCACGCAGTACGTGGGATCCTCGCCCGAATCCTCGCCAGCGGTACTGTGTGGAATCGCTCATATGCAGACGAACGAAGGGATTTGGTATCCCAAAGGGGGAACTCGTGCGATCCCCGAGGCGCTGATCAAACTCGGACAAGAGTTGGGTGTCAGTTATGTGACGGGGCGGCAGGTCAAATCGATCAATTCTCAGCAGGGAAAAGTGACTGGTGTGACGCTGGATGATGGGCGGATCATTCAAGCCTCGACCGTCGTCTCGAATTCGGACTGTGTCAGGACCTGCCAGGAATTGCTGGAGCCTGCGGTGGGAGCGAAAAAACTTTCCCGGCGGAAGTACGAGGCGGCCTGCTCGGGAGTGGTGTTGTATCTGGGACTGAGAAAAAAATACGACCACCTTTTGCACCATAATTTTGTGTTTAGTCGCGATCCCCATCTCGAATTCCATGAGATCTATGGTCAGGGTGAACCTGCCAGCGACCCGACCTGTTATGTCTGTGCCCCTTCGTTGTCCGATGCGGGTGTCGCGCCGGCCGATGGTGAAGCCCTGTATGTGCTGGTGCATACCCCGTATCTTCGACCCCATCATGATTGGACGAAGATGCTGCCGGAATATCGCAACGTCATTATCGAGAAACTGAAAACGACAGGGGGGATGCCTGATCTGGAGGAACGGATTCAGGTGGAACGGACGCTGACTCCGGCCGACATTGATGCGCGATACCATGTGTTGAACGGGGCGATTTACGGGCTGGCAAGCCATGGCCGATTCTTGGGCGCGTTCAAACCTGCGAATCGCGTCCAGGAATTGAAAGGACTTTATCTGGCTGGCGGCTCAGCGCATCCAGGTGCTGGCATGCCGATGGTGATGATGTCGGGCTGGATTGCGGCAGATGCTGTCGATCAGGACCGGCGATTGGGAGCAGGTGCTGCATGAACCCTGCTGGTACCCGGCCACCCGAGACCTATTTTTCGCGAAAGCTCGTCTGGGGTTTTCGGCGGTACGTCCGCCGTTTCATTCACCGGAACTTCAATGCGGTCCGGGTGGCGAATCTCGACGCGTTGACGCCGCCGATTTCTGGTCCGCTGATTTGCTTCGTGAATCATCCCGGTTGGTGGGATCCGATGGCTGCTGTGCTGCTGACAGATTCGTTTTTTCCGAGTCGGCGATTCTATGCACCGATGGATGCAGCGGCACTCAAATTATATCCCATCCTGGAACGACTCGGCTTTTTCCCTCTTGATCGTAACTCGCCTGCGGGTCTGAAAACGTTTTTGCGTTATTGTCAGACGATTCTGCAAGACCCAGCGACGGCACTTTGGGTGACTCCGACCGGTCGTTTTACGGATATTCGTGAGGCGGCGCCGTTCATGGGGGGACTGGGGCATCTCGCGACGTGTGCACCGGGTATCACGCTGATTCCGGTGGCGATCGAGTATCTGTTTTGGAATGAACGATATCCCGAAATTCTGATCGAGTTCGGGCCCCTGCTCCGTTCCGACGATTTGCCTTCCGAGAAAGCCGCACGATTGCAGTGGTTGGAAAAGCACTTAGCCGACACCCAGGCATCACTCGCCCTGAAAGCGATTTCTCGCAATCCGGATGCGTTCACCACGCTCGTCGCGGGGCGATCGGGAATTGGTGGCCTGTACGATGGCCTGCGCAGAATGGTGTCGTTTTTCACGGGAGCGACCTTTCAAGGTCGGCATCAATTGGACAAGACGATTGCAGCAGAACGAAATGCGGCAGAACAAGAGGGGAAGCAAGCCCCATGATATGGATCACTTGGCTCTCGGTATTGATCACTGGCCAGATGATAGTGCTTTTTTTAGTGAATCTTTGCCTGTTTCGTCGGTCCCCCCGCTGCAACGATTCCGCGGAAATTCCTGCGATCTCGGTTTTGATTCCGGCTCGGAACGAGGGGGCGAGGATTGGTGCGCTGTTGCAATCGATTTTGGCGAGTGACGGGATTGAATTCGAAATTCGGGTACTCGACGATCAAAGCACCGATGATACGGCCGAGGTGGTCCAGTCGCTGGCGGCGGTCCATCCTCAACTGGTCTTGATGTCCGGGGTCTCGATTCCCGCTGGCTGGAATGGAAAACAACACGCCTGCTACCAACTTGCCAACGCGGCAAAATATGAAGAACTGGTGTTCATCGACGCGGATGTCTTCGTGACCAAGGATGCGCTGCGGCGTGCGGTTTCGCTGAGACGGACGACGGGGGTTGATCTGCTGAGTGGTTTTCCGTTGCAACGGGTGGTGACGCTGGGAGAAGCGCTATTGATTCCGCTGATTCATCTGGTGCTGCTTTGTTTTCTCCCGTTTCCGTTGATGCGTTACTCGCGGCAACGGGGGGCGGCGGCGGGATGCGGGCAGTTATTTCTGACGACGAAAACGGCCTATCAGGCTGCGGGGGGGCATGCATCGATTCGCGACTCGTTCCATGATGGGATTATGCTGCCACGATCTTACCGTGGCCACGGATTGCGGACCGACCTGTTCGACGCCTCGGATCTGGCTACCTGTCGCATGTATGGGTCGTTGCGTGAAACTTGGAGCGGCTTGAAAAAGAACGCACACGAGGGGTTTGCGAACATGCCCTTGCTGCTCATCATCACACTGGTGATGTTTCTGGTCTATGTTTACCCTGTATTGGTCGTGCTCGCTTCGGCATTTGGTATCATGGATGCGAGCCAATGGAGGTTGGCGTTGGTTGCGGCAGTTTTGGGGTACTTGCCGCGAGTGGTGTGCTGCGTGCGGTTTGACCATGCCTGGCTGGGATGTCTGTTGAATCCGCTCTCGATTGTGTTGTTTTTATTGATTCAGTGGGAGGCTTGGTTCCATCGCTTGAGGGGCCGAGGTATCGAATGGAGAAGTCGGAATTACGGAACGACGACGACCTGAACAGGGGACCAGCCCCCCTGCTTTCGCTGGTGGATGTCAAAAAAAGCTATCGCGGTCGCCAGGCCTTGAATGGGATCTCATTAGAGTTATTTCCGGGCGAGTTACTTGGGTTTTTCGGGCCGAACGGGGCGGGAAAAACGACGATGATCCGTTGCATCGCCGGATTGCTCAGGCCGGATTCCGGGTCGGTGAGCCTCCATGATCAACATTCAGATCCTGAGCAAAAAACTCCGTCACGTTTGGGTGTGGTTCCGCAAAGTCTGGCTGTCTATCCAGACCTGACGGTGGAACAGAATCTGCAGGTTTTTGGCCGGCTGGAAGGGGTTCCCCGGCGGGAACTGGCTGGGCGAATTTCGAGTGTTCTGGACTGGTCCGCGCTAACCGATCGGCGACGCTCGTTAGTGAAAACTCTTTCGGGGGGGATGCAACGTCGTCTGAATATTGCCTGCAGCGTACTGCATCAACCGCATGTTCTGCTGCTCGACGAACCGACGGTGGGGGTTGATCCACAAAGCCGTGAACGGATCTATGACATGATTCGGGACTTGGTCGAACGGGGGTCAGCGGTCCTGCTGACGACGCATCAACTCGATGAAGTTGAAACCCGCTGCGATCGGATTGTTGTGATGGACCACGGTACGATCGTGGCCAGTGGAACGTTAAGTGACTTGATCCATCGTTCGATTGGCAAACCGCATCGTGTCACGCTGCAGTTTGATCATTCCTGCCCGAAGGACGCTGCGGCATTCGAATTTGACGAGACGCGGACCTTGGCCACTTGCGAGTTCGAGAGCATGCGAGAACTTCCCCGCATGCTGGGGGTCCTTGAAACTCTGGAAATTGAGCCGACTCAAATCCACGTTCGCAGCGTTGGTCTGCAAGATGTTTTCCTTGAACTGACCGGCAGGAGACTGCGCGAATGACGCTCACCATTTTTCGGATCATGCTGCTCAGGCTGTGGAATAACCCGCTGGAACTGGTCTTGATCTTCGTTGTTCCCGTCGCCTTTTTCAGCTTGTTTGCGATGATCTTCAGTCATGGCATCGCCACCAGCGAAAATAAACGGGTTCGCGTGGGGATCATTGATCCGGGTCAGAGTGAGCTGGCCAGTCAGTTGGTTGAGGTTTTCGAGAAAAACAAAGCGATCAATTGTCAACGTCCCACGAAGAGGAGCGAGGAAACGTCGATCGAGGAGTTCGTGCTGGAATGTCAGGCAACAAAACAATTTGATCTGCTGGTGCGTGTGGTTCCACCCGAGGCCCCACATGCGGAAGAAATTGCGGAAGAACCCGCACAATCACTGTCTCGCCAGTCCGGTCGGTTCCCGCAAGTGACACTCATTACGGATGGCCAGAACCCGATGGCTTTGGCCATCGTGCAGGCGATTGTTCAGGGCTTTTTTTTACAACGGGCCGCAGAGGCGAGACTGGCGGGGATGCCGGCAACAGAATTCCGCCAGCGTCCGGACGAGAAACAGGCCCGAGAACCCCATTCAAATCCGTCGGAACACGTTCCGCGTCATAAGCGGATGAGTCTGAAGACCCTGTCGAAAATTCGTGAGGTGGACGAGGTCTTTACCGAGGAAGCGACCGATTTTCTCGATGAGACCAACTCGCAGACGATCAATTGGCCTCAACAGGCCGATCCTGCTGATCCTACTGCTGCGAATCCTACTGATGATGAAGAAAATCGTGCGGAAGGGTCTCGGGATTCTGAGGTATCGGCGTCGGAAGAGCTCGATTTTGTCGTGCAGAATCCGCAATCGGGCAACCAGCAGCACCCGCAAGTGGCGATGTACGCAGCGGGGATTGCGGTGCTATTTCTGTTGTTTTCGACAACGGGTAATGCGGCGACTTTGCTGGAAGAACAAGAGACCGGTACGCTTGATCGAATTCTGGGGAGTCAGGCCGGATTGATCGATGTGATCTTTGGCAAATGGCTATGGCTGTTTGTGCTGGGAATCGTGCAGATTACCGTGATGTTCACTTGGGCGGATCTGGTCTTTGGAATTCATCTGCGGGATCATCTTTTGGGGTTCCTGGTGATGACCGCGAGTACTTCGGCGGCAACTGCCAGTTTTGGGATGTTTCTGGCGACAGTCAGTGGTTCACGCGCCCAATTGAGTGCCTTATCGGTACTGCTGATTTTGAGTATGTCTGCGTTGGGGGGGAGTATGATTCCCCGGTTTGTGATGAGCACTCGCATGAAAGAGATTGGTCAGTGGACATTCAATGCCTGGGCGATCGATGGCTATCAGAAAGTTTTCTGGTATCAGCTTCCGATCAAAAGTTTGCAAAACGAGGTTTTCGTGCTGTGCGGCAGCGCGATCATCTTGGGTCTTTTATCATTAATCTTATCGCGTCGGTGGAAGCCAGCCTGACACTACAGATCAGGGATTGGTCTTGTCGAATGGCAAGGAGGCAACCTGAATTTTTGATGAATCTCAAAGACAGTCCGGCGGTGCCATTTCCCATTCTTTCGCGGATGCGGCATACTCTCTCCAATACAACAAATCCCTGAAGCCCCGCAGAGAGACTGACCAGTCGCCCCTGAAAACTGAAAACTGAAAACTAATTTTTCCCCAAGGAGCCTGACATGCGTTTTCTGAGCTGCTGTTTTTATGCTGCCGTTTTTGGATTGATCTCGACGACGGTCGGTCATACTGCCGATTGGGGTCTGAAGGAAGGGGCTCCTGGGCTCAAGTCGGCCGGCTCGCTGGCATTTGGACCGGATGGGATTCTGTTCGTTGGCGACAGTAAAAACGCGACCATTTTTGCCTTGGCAACTGGGGACACCCAAGGTGACCGTGCGAACGTCAAGTTGAAACTCGATGGCCTCAACAAGCAAGTGGCGACACTCTTGGGGACGACCGTCGAGAATATCACGGTGAATGATCTGGCGACCAATCCTTTAACCGGAGCGGTGTTTCTGTCGATCTCCAACGGGAAGGGTGCGGAAGCGACTCCAGCGATTGTCCGTGTCAGCGAAGCGAACAAGCTGACCGAAATTTCGCTGAAAAAGATCCCGTTCCAAAAAGTCGTTCTTCCCGATGCACCGGAAGACAAAGAGGTGACCGTCAACGGTCGCACGCGCAATGCCCGGATGGATTCGATTACGGACCTGGCTTATGCCGAGGGAAAAGTTTTTGCCTCGGGACTGGCAGCCGGTGCGTCTCCTTCGAGTGTGCATCAGATTCCCTTCCCGTTTGCGGAAGGATTGACCGGGACCAGCGTGGAAATTTTCCATGGGGCCCACGGTAAAGTGGAAAGTACTTCCGCGATTCGAACATTTGTCCCGATGAACATCGATGGGCAGCCAAGCCTCTTGGCGGGATTCATCTGCACACCACTGGTTCGGTTCCCAATCAGCGACCTCAAGCCTGCGGAAAAAACCCGTGGCACTACTGTTGCCGAGCTTGGCAACCGGAATCAACCACTGGACATGATCGCCTATCGCAAGGATGGCAAAGATTTCCTGTTGCTGTCGAACTCGGCTCGTGGTGTGATGAAAATCAGCACTGAGAACATTGCTCGCAACGAGGGAATCACGACGGCGGTACCAGGGACCGCTGGCCAGGCCTACGAAACGATTAAAGAGCTTCAGGGGGTTGTTCAGCTCGATCAACTCAACGAGGACAACGTGGTCGTCATCGTTCAATCTGCCGATGGTACCCAGGATTTGCGCACCGTTCCGTTGCCCTGATCCTCTACTGAGCCGACATCGTCCGTAAAACGACTTTTGTTAATTCGGGTCGACAAAGGTATCGGATCGGCTCGCGTCCGCTGATCCCCCGTGAGACGACTAACAGCGTCGGGGCTTTCCAGAAGACGCCCGAGGCGTAGCGGCAACCGTAGCGGCTGGGGGAATAGACGGGGCCAAACAGAGGGAGCTGGATTTGTCCCCCATGCGTATGGCCCGAGAGCATCAAGTCGATCTGCTGACTCTGAGCCCACTGGATGTTGTCTGGTGTGTGGCTCAGTAAGACCCGAAAGCTGTCGGTCGAGGTCTGGTTGAGGTTGGGGTGAGTCCCCATCCAGGGGGTTTCGTCACCCGCCAGCACCAGAGCCGGGGCGGAATTCGTGGAATTCGGTGGCCGAACCTCGACACATCGACTCGACAGATCCATCCAGCCCAGATGTTCCAGTTCGGCTCGAACGCGATTTGAGTCCAGATACCAGTCGTGATTTCCCAGAATAAAGTATTGGCCGATCTTTCCCCGCAGTCGGCCCAAGGTTGTTGGAAGCCAATCGATGAGTTCCGCGTCATCCAGCAGGTCGCCGGTAAAGACAAACAGGTCCGGCTGCATGGCGATCGCTTGGTCACAGACCGCTTCGAAATACGCACGGGTCACTGCACCGCGAAAATGCGTGTCTGCCAGATGCACGATCGACAACCCATCCCATTCCGAAGGCAAGCGTGGTAACGAATAGGTTTTGGTGCTGACCTCAAGCGTGAATTGTTGATTGCCGGGGAGCAAGGCGACACCTCGCATCGGTCCCGGTCCGAGGTAAATCGCTTGCCATGTTTGGGCCTCTGAGGAATGACGGAAATCCACGAGTCGTGAGGTATGCGCCCGTTCGCACTGTGGGGGACGATAACGTTGAAAAATCCAAGTTGAACGAACCAAAAGCAGGAACCCGATGATCCCGGCGACAATCAGCAGACCTTGAAACGGAGTCAGATCGGACCACGGGCGATCTCGTAACCACAGGCCATGCTGAAAGAGGCACTGGATCAGCAGAACGGCATACAACGGGAGCAGTCCTAACTGCGGGACCTCGATTGCGGCGATGGCCCACTTTGGCAGGGGCCGCGCCAAAATTCGGTTCAGGATGACTGTCGAAAGCTTGGCGTAGCCTGCAAACAACATCAAGGCCAGAAACAGCATCAATCCGACAAACATGCAACACCCTTTACCTCGATCGCGGTTGCCAGCCAATCGTGTCAGTGTCAGCCTCACCCAGATTCGCGGTCAGTAGGATGCAGGAAGTTTGCATCCAGTGCAAGCCGGTCGGTTTTGTGAGGATCGATCCTGCGGCAAAATCAACAACAAATCCAACGTGTGACCGCAGGTAAAACCCGTCCTTCGTTATCCGCAGTCGACCGATGTCTGGGGATCGGCCCCGTGTTCACCGTAGCGGATGGTGTTTGCGGCGTGGGGAAATTAAACTGAGAGCGTTCAGATTCTGTTTACCATCTCTCCTGGAAGTTGCCTGCATGAGCCCTACATCGCATACGGAGGATTTTCATTCCGATGAGGAATCCCAGCAGACCTACCGATTGTCCCAGGAATCACCAGTACCTCGCGAAGGGATCCAGCCACCTCCTCCTGTCGAGCATTCGTTTCCCGTTCCGCGCAAGCTGGCGAAACCGAAGTCGTCGAACGTCATGGCGCTGATGGGGTTTAATTTATTGGTCTTTGTCACCAGCGTTTGCGTGATGACACTGGAACTCACAGCGTCACGACTGATCGGTAAACATGTCGGCTCGTCGCTCTATACCTGGACTTCGGTCATCGGTGTCGTGCTGGCGGGGATCACCTTGGGGAACTGGCTGGGTGGCTGGTTGGCGGACCGCTTTGATCGCGCCAAATCTCTCTCGTGGATGTATCTATTCGGTAGCATTTCGTGTGGCAGCGTTCTCTGGTTAGACCAGCTGGTCGGAACGCTACCGAGGCCCGAGTCCTTCAGTTGGCCTGCCTGGGTGCTGACGGTTGTGGGAGTCATTTTTTTGCTTCCTGCACTGGCTTTAGGGACAACCTCTCCGTTGGTTGCGAGTATGGCTCTGGATCGCAGTTCCCGCACCGGTTCGACCGTCGGGAATGTCTATGCCTGGGGAGCACTCGGTTCGATTGTCGGCACGTTTCTCACCGGGTTTTATCTGATCGATGTCTGGGGAACCCGATCGATTGTCGGCCTGACCGCCACCACGCTGGCGATCCTGGCGGTGATTTTGGCAGGATCACGGCGTGTTTTTGGTACGGGAGTTGTGTTGGGTTGGATGCAGTTGCTGGGCTGGACAACCCTGTTGGCGACGACGCATGCCGATGCGTTCGGCGCCGTCGGACTCGTTTTTGGAAATTGCGTTTCGGTGATGCAATCTCGAGCTGATGCCGATACCACGCGTGCTCGCTGGTACAGTTACGGTGGTCAACTTGGTGACAAATTTCACGAACTGGGGCTGGTCCTGGGACTTCGCGATGATCCGAGGCATCAATATCACGATGAAAGTAATTACTCGGATATTCGGATTAGTGACACCCTGCTGGATGAGAAGCCGATCAAGATGTTACGGCTTGATAAGCTAATCCATAGTTATTATGACCCTAGCGAGCCGACATCACTGCACTACGAATACGAAAAGGTTTATGCAGCCGTAACCAAACGGGTCGCCGCCCCCTCGGCACAGGAACCGCTGGTGGTTCCGCTGAATTTACTGACGGGTGTTGCCGTCAATCCACAAGATCTCCCCGCAGGAGTCACGCTGGATGAGGCGGGTCAGCTTGTAAAAATTGAGCAGCCATCGAACGAAGTGTTTGCTCGTCTGCTGGCTCTTGCCCCGGAAGCGGACTATTGGGCCGCAATCGAGCAGCTGCAGGTCGAGACCAACAAACTGCACTGGGGAGGATTTTCTTCCGCCAATCTAGTGAAGCTCCCGGAAGGGATCGTGATCGCTGAGGAATTGGGTGCCACATTGCGTCACGATGAATCGCTGGAAGTGCTGATCGCCTACCAGCCGATCTCAACGGCCATCCGGGATCGCCTGATTGCCAATACCCCCTCGGGAAAATGGTATGAAACGCTGACGACGCTGCGACGAGAATCGCGACGATCTTCGGCCTGCTTTTATGGTGGCGGCGGGTTTATTTTTCCTCGCTGGTTCCTGCAGGAATTTCCTGGTAGCACCCGGATCGACGTGGCGGAACTGGACCCTGCCGTATATCGGGCCGTACAGAAAGAGATGGGGCTGACTCCTGAGCTGGAAACCCGCATCCATACGACCGTCGGTGACGCTCGCAATTTTGTCGATGATCAGTTGCGAGCCAACATCCGACGGAAAGAGCGTGGTGAGGCCCCGGTGACCTATGACTTTATTTATGCCGATGCTTTCAACGACTTCAGTATTCCAGCCCATTTAACGACACTCGAATTCCTCAAGAAAACGTACGATCTGATGAATGATCGGGGTGTTTTTCAGGCGAACATTATCGATATCTATCCTCGGACCGAATACCCTGGAACATCCTACGGACAGGCCGAGTTTGAATACGCAGGTCGGCTGCCGAATGGAATCTTGCGTGATGAGGTTCGTCGAGACCAGCGCGTCCCTGCAGCGAAACCGTTTGCACCGCTCGAAGTAATGGAAATTGTCTCTCAACGCTATCGTCTGTCCGTGGCCCGAACTCTGACCCCTGCGGAAGAACTCCGATTGAAAGGGGTGACGTGGCCGCCGGTGAAACCACCGACTCCATTCGAGGTTTCCAAAGGATTCCAGCCAGAAGTCAATCTGGCGGACGAACGCGAAGGTTGGCGCAAGGCGATCGGAGGATTGGGGACACAATCTCGCAAGAAAAAGCCCTATTCCGGGACGATCCCGGCATCGCTCGAGTCTGCCGGGGGCATCCTCGAAGGCTGGGTCCCTTCGGTTCATCCGTACGAGTTTGTTGAGGTGCAGCGGATCGACGGCGACCAGCATCTGCTCGGTTTTCGTGGGATCGTTTCGCCCGCCGCCGCACGACAACTGATTGAACTGGATCCGGCGAACAAAGCCTGGGAAGAAGCCGTTACCAGCGCCGCCCGTCGCTCGCGTCTGCAGGGTCCAGGACGATTTATGGGTCGGTATGTGGCCACCGCGGCGAAAATCTTTCCGAATATTTACGTATTCAGTACCTCACACCAGCAGCCGAATGCCAGCCGTGATACGTTCGTAATGGTCTGCTCGCGTCAGCCAATCGATCTGAAATCCCTGGATAATACCGGTGACTGGACCGGTGGCCCGTTCGCATCACTGCAGACGGAACCGGGGCAAACCGAGCCGACTCTGGGTGGCCAGATGAGTGCCATCCTGGCCCTGGCAGAAGGGCAGATTCTGACGGATGATTTCGCTCCTGTGGATAATCTGCTGGTCCCCGTCTTCATGACGCAAGAGTAACTGACGCACGAGGAACCTGTTTGCCAATCAAGGCTGGCGGATACTGCAAGATTTCTTCATCGAGCGTCGTCGTTGGGTTTTGACACGGATTCCCCGCCGTTCGAGGTTATCAGTTCCTGCCATCGGTTGGGGGCGTGATTATTTTGCTGTTTTTCGGCGGGCCATCGGGGTAGATCAGCGGGGTGGGGTCCGCGGTCGGCAACTGCAGCGATTCGGCCTGGATTAAGGGTAAAAAGACCGCTGCGGTTCGGTCGGCAAAAACCAACCGCCAGGTTGGGGTCTGCAGCAAGCCGTTGATGGCTGGTCGCGAGTGTCGGCTATCAAGAATGACAACCGGTAAATCCCCATCCTGAAACCACCGCAGCCAGCGAGAATTACCGGTCGCCATGTCTTGTAAGGCCTCATTGAATTTTTCGAATGTTCGTTGCGTACAGACTTCAAGACGCGCGTCCATGAAGACTTTGCGCCGGGGTCCCTGATGGTAGATGTAGACTTCTGCTTGCCCCAGATGCGCGACGAAAGCGCGGTCAGGAAAGCCGGGTTGTCCCGCAAATTTCGCTGCGTCGTGAATAAACCAGTTCGGGGCCTCCCCCAGCCGAAACGGTTTGTTTTTCTCGCCGATCTCATTCCACCAACCTGTGACGACCGCCAGACAAAGCAGGCCGATTCCGCCGGCCATGCCGATCGTTGTGCGGAGCTGTTGACGGATTTGTGCGGCAGTCTCGGTTGTGAGACGCGACAACAATTGGGATCCCGCCGCGAAGTTTTCACAGGCAACGAATCCGGCAACAAGCGAGAAGACATTGGTATTGCGACTGGCCTGCCAGGCCAAGTGAGAATAGCCGGCAAACATCAGCACCCGAAAGAGACTCCAGCGTCGCTTGGCCAGCAGCAACCAGACGAAGCTGAAGGCCGCCACCATCCAGGTCAGTAATTCGGCGATCAGGTACAGGTTCATGATTCCGAATTTCCGTACGAATTCGATTGGGGGCTGAAACTCGCCAATATTTTGGCTGTAAAAGGCTTTTTCGACCGAGAACTTGCGATACAAAGTCCAGGGAAACAAGGCTCCTTCTTCGAAGTAAGGATTAAGGAAGCAAGCCAGTCCGATCAGTCCCGCAGCGATCCAGATCGTTTGCAACGGGGGGGCCGCTTCGGGGCGAGGTTCCCAACCGAGTTGGCTGGGCCACCAGGTGCGAACGACCGCGTCGACGGCGTAGCAGACCCCAACCACCAGCCCCAGGATGAATAACGCATGACAGTTCACCCAGATCAGGGTCACCAGTGGCAGCCACCAGATCAATCCCGGACGCTGGTCCGAGCGGCGGGCAATCCAGAGCCACAGGGCCAGAAACAGGAGGGACAGCATTTCCGGTCGTTCGTTACCCCGTCCCACAATACAGATGATCGGCGGAATCCAGATTGCGGCCTTTTTCCATGTCGTCAAACCCGATCCACCCGCATGCCAGCCGATGGCCACCGCTGCCGTAATGATCACCCCTTTGGCCAGTGTCACCAGCGGGACTCCCCCCAGGTGATATAAACCGGTAATCAACAGCTGAAACCCCCAATGGAGATCGATCCAGGGTTTGTCGGAGTCAGTGAATGTATACAGGTCGACGTACGGGATTCCATTTCCCGCCAGGATCCACTCACCCGTTTTCAAATGCCACCAGAAGTCGGTGTCCGCGAGGGGAACACAGAGCCCGAGAAACGTCCAGAGCAGTAACACAGCCAGCAGGGTTCGATCCCAAAAAACCACTGCGGAATGGTCGGCTTCGAGTGCGGCATTCGTGGTGGATGGGGAGATCGCGTTTCTCTGCAACAAACGTTTGGACCGCTTCGCGTTCAAAGAAGTTTCTCCTGGTTGATCGAGTCCGTTTCGGGTGCGTTTGTCCCCTTTCATTCAGGATTGTAACGGATGTTTGGGTCTCCCGAAAATCGATCGGTTCGCTTGACGGTTCACGATCGGGTCCGTGGCCCGTTGAGCATCCGCCCGATCCAGGTATACCGCACCAGATATTGATAGCTGAGCAGCAACAGGCCTGTAACGAGCACGACGATCAGGGGGAGTTTTACGGGGGCGGGCCAATTCCAGTCTCTCATCCCGCCTTGAACAAGGACGATCAGGGGGAGATGCGCCAGATACAGCCAGTAGGCCGAGTCGGCAAGATACCGAATTCGCTTGTTTTCACGTTGAATCTGACTACGGAACAAGCCCATCAGTCCGAATGTCATCAGCCAGGTATAGGTCACCTGGAACAGCCCGGAAATCACGATTTGACCCAGCGTGAAGTGACCAAGCGGCAGCAGAACCAGCAAAGACAGCGGAATCGTCAGCGGCCACCAGCGACCGACTTTTCCCTGTTGGTCGTCAGCATCGTAATAGAAGGTGCCAACCCCAAAAAAGATCCCGTAATACGCCAGCAGATGGGGGGGCATGATCAGCCCTGTTGAAGTATCAGGTCCGTAGGTCGGATTGAAACTTCCCATGAATAATTGGGGAATCATCGTGAAACCGATGATCCAGATCAGGCCAAACGGCGAGAGAATCAGTTGCCGTGGCAGCTTGGGGATCGAGAGCCACTGGCCGACTGTCACGCAGACCGTGAAGATCACGACCAGATAACAGAGGAACCACAAAAACCAGAGATGGTCGAAGAAAGAGGTAAAAATCAGTTGAATCGGCTTTTCCTTGGGGCTGCTCACCAGAGAATATAGCGGGGAAATATCCGTCAACCATTGCGGCAGACCACGATCGGGGACACGCAGCAAAAATCGTTCGGATATTTGAAACTTCACATAGTCCCGCCGTAATTGGTTCAAATTCCAGGCCTCGGTCGGCTTCGCGGGTGCTGAACCTTTTGGATTTTGATCGTCGGCTGCTGCCGGGGGATCGGTCGCTGCGGGGAGAAGGGGAATGATCAGGTTGCGGCATTGGGCTCGCCCCGCCCAGATTTCCGCTTCCTCACGCAAGGGAATTCGCAGCAATTGGGCGATGAATTGGGTCGTACCCCAATCGGCGGATGCGGAATCACTCGCCGTATCATTGGATTTTCCGATGGCGGCCGGATCTGCACCATGCTCGAGCAGCAATTCGACGACATCGGGAAAGCCCAGGAACGCGGCAGAATGGAGTGCTCGATAACCATCCCGGTTCTTCTGGTTCACATCGGCTCCCTGAGCGATCAGCCGTCGGGCGATCTCGAGGTTACCGTAATGGGCCGCCCAGGAGAGGGGGGGAATTCCAAACTCGGGGTCGGGTTGACTTACGTCGGTCCCTGCCACCAGTAGTTGATCAACCTCGGTGATATTTTGGCGGCGGATGGCTTCGACCAGCGGCGATTTCGGGGTTGTGTCTGCTCTTTTGGCATCCTGCTTTGCCGCCATCGTATTGGCAAAAGAGACGGACATTCTTAATGCCGGTACGATTGTCATCGCTCCGAGCAGGCAAGGGATAAAAACCCGGAGATACCGTTGCCATAAAAGCGATTTCAAACCCCGTTGCCGCCAAAGCATCATCGTGAAATAGCCGCTGAGAAAAATAAACAGTGGCATGCGAAACCCGTGAATGGCGTGATTCATCCATTCGAGCGCGGGCGTAGGATAGCGATCCATGACGATCCAGGGTTTTCCCGTCAAGGACAACACGGCATGCAATAAGATCCCGAGCAGCATGGCAAACGCACGCAACGCATCCAGGTCGTGCCGTCGGGAATCTTTGACCTCGGCGGGGATCTCACTCATTTTGGACCTCCGAAATGATTATGGTCGATTTGTTTACAATCGAGTTGGTTGATGAAACTCACGACAAATCCAAACCGGGCTTCTCAGAGGGGGCGACAGCCTCATTGCCGAGACATTTCAAAAGAATTTCGCAAGAGAGAGGTTAAGGCTGGGGATTCGCTGATCGGAGGCGGGTCACAGATCCAGACCTAATTGATCTGTGGGGAGCTCTCGCAAGATTTCTTCCGTACTGGTGACTCCCATCGCCACCTTGACCATGGCTGAGCGACGGAATTCGAGCATTCCTTGCTGCATCGCCAGCGCCTGAAGTTCCTCACTGCTGCAACCTTTGGCAACAAGCTGTCGCAGTTGACGGTTGAAGACCATCAGTTCCAGGATTGCTGTCCGACCTGAATAGCCCTGTTGCCAGCAGGCTTCACAGGAACCGGGGCCAAAAATATACGTGCCGAATCCTGGTTCCAGAAAGGGCTGAATATCGGCAAATGTTTCGGGGGACTCACTGATGTCGTAAGCCACGCGACATTTCGGGCAAAGCGTTCGGACGAGGCGCTGTGCGACAACTCCCAGCAGACAATTCGAGAGGAAAAATCGGTTGACGCCGAGTGCGGCCATGCTCATAACCGCCGACGCGGCAATCGGTGAATGGAGTGTCGAAAGTACGACCGTTCCACTATTTGCGGCCCGAACGGCGGTTGACGCCGTTTCTTCATCGCGGATCTCGCCAACCATGATGACATCCGGAGCTTGCCGCAACACATTCCGCAGCAGTTCGGGAAAA
>Ga0114978_10000786_pt1 | contig 26521 bp, 32 predicted proteins | sample S_140212_EF_Meta_FD_87027 | JGI IMG/M metagenome (GOLD analysis project Ga0114978, IMG submission 87027) | Freshwater microbial communities from Lake Simoncouche, Canada to study carbon cycling - S_140212_EF_MetaG | ecosystem: Environmental > Aquatic > Freshwater > Lake | place: Lake...
ACGAGAGGCTGAAATTGCTCAAGAGATAGCCATTGAGACGGCTACTAACACCCTCATTGCCCAAGCGGAGTCAATTACACTTGAAACGCCACGCATCAAACGTGAGGTTAAAGTCATCGTTATCGAATCGGAGGCATGGGCAAAGGCGGTGATTGTTAATTTTATACGTGTATTCCCCGTTGATAAGTTACGTGTAAAGTCATGGAGTAAACTAACACTTGCTCAAATGGCTGAGGCACTCGCTAAGTCTGGAGCGGAATTGCATAATCTTAAAACTGAAGAAATATGCAAGTGAGTAATATCCAGTATTATAGGAACAACTTCGAGGCTTACAATACCATGAAGGGGTACTCATATAGTGGTATAACCAAAGGAGCAGGATTCACACCATCAGCAAAGATGCGCCTTGGTACTGCGGTGCATGAGTATCTCCTTGAACCTGAAAACTACAACCATGAGAATAGGGATATCGTAGTGCCACTTGCCAACGCAGTTAAAGCCGAATTAGGGGCGTTATTGCCATTCTTGGATACTGAGTTATCTGTTTATGCTGAGTTCGAAAATAATGGTCTCATATTGCCTTACAAGGGTAGAGTTGACATGGTAAGAACGGGTAAAATAGTCTTAGATTTAAAGGTCTCACAAGTTCCTCTGCGAAATTCAATAGCATTCTTTGGTTATGGTAACCAAGTAAATGGATACATGGCAGCAACTATGTGTGACTATGGCATGATTATCCGCATTGATCCAAAAACTTCAAAGGTTGAGAAGAAAATGATACCTAAAGACCATTCATGGTGGGAAGATCAGATATCACGTTTAGGAGTTCCAAAAGAAATTTATTAAAACAAATACAATGAGTACACTTTACACAGGCAGCATCTGCGTTTCAGACATTGACAAGTCAAAACTACAACAGTCTAAAAATGGAAAACTTTACCTCCAGATTGATATCTGGATAAACGACCAAGCCGACAACTACGGCAACACTGGTTCAATCTCAATCCGCCAATCTAAAGAAGAAAGAGAAGCCAAGACAAAAAAGACCTATATTGGTAACCTAAAGCCCGTTGAAAAATCCAATAGTGCAGCACCTATAAATGATTTACCTTTTTAGTATGTTCAATCTGTGATTTACCCTCGGTGTTTCTACATCGGGGGATTTTTAACTAATTATTATGAAAGAACGCTACAACGAAGCACACAAAGCATGGTTTCAAGAACAATATCCAAACGCTTGGAAAGATGGACTTTATTCGCCCCCTCCAATGCCGACTATCACCAAGGCAAATGGTTTAACGAAGTATATCACAAACTTCCTGTTCTGGAAAGGTCATCGTGCCACAAGGGTTAATGTACAAGGAAGGATTATAAAGGGTAAATGGATTCCGTCATCTACAAGGAAAGGCACGGCGGATATCTCAGCTACAATAAAAGGCAGATCAGTAATGATAGAAATTAAGGTAGGCTCTGACAGACCAAGACCAGAGCAGATACAAGAGCAGGAAAGAGAGAGGCGTTCAGGCGGAATTTATGAATTCATAAGGACTGCCCATGAGTTTTTGGAACTTTATGATAAAGTTGTAAATTTGTGATTAATCTGGTGAAGTAGAACCCATCAGGTAATAAAAACATTTATGCCCAAAATGGCAGGGAGAGGTTGTAAGCAAACCTCGGTTCTACCCCTGCTGTTTTGGGTTTCTTTTTTTATGCAAGTATGTAAAAAATGCGGAAGTACAAACATCATTTTACAAGATGTTGAATTCAAACAATTTTTTGGATGCTATGATTGTGGGGAACATGGTAAGACTTACGATTATGGTATATGTTGTAAGTCAGAAAATCTAATACATATCATGGTTGAGCAATCAAATGGATCTTGGGTTAGAAAAACCGCTTGTAAGAATTGTAAAATAGTAAAAGGAAAAGCAATCCCAAAGGGTACAGACTACCATACATTGCCACATTTGACAAAAGAAAGACGTGAAGAATACCAAAAAAACCATGATCGTGTTTCTAATCTGTATTACGAAATAGTAAGACAATTTAATGAAGAATTAAAAAGAAGAAATCAACTTGAATGGAAAGCTATTTATGATACCTACATAAAATCTGAAAAGTGGAGGCAGAAAGCTGCAATGGTTAGGAAAAGAGACAATAACATTTGCCAAGCGTGTTTATCTGCTTCTGCACAAGCCGTACACCATTTAAGTTATCGTAATTTAACAAATGAACCACTATTTGAATTGGTATCTGTTTGCCATGCTTGTCATTCCCAAATTCATAACCATTAACTTTACTAACCTATGATAGAACAATATTATAACGATTACGCAGAGTTAGGCTTATTCCCAATTGGTGTTAATTGGGATGCAGATAAGAAATCAACTTACCACCCAGTAGGATGGGAGACGGCAAAAGAACTATTTCCACTACATAATACCCATAACGGGTTAATGGTTAGGATTGATGACGACTACGGATGCCTTGACTTTGACCTAAAGAATACCCAAAATAAGGACATATTTAACCAATGGAAGGCAATTGTAATAAATACAATGCCTGATGTATATAATAAATTATACATTGAAGAAACAAGAAATAAAGGCTACCACGTTTGGTTTAAGTATACAGGGCTAACACATAAAACAGGCATAGCCAAATCTGATGAAGGTGCTGAAGTCATCGCAGTTTACTGCAAACGTAAACTTATTTACACCTATCCTACACCTGGCTATTCTCTTTACCACCAATCAATGGAGGATGTTGGCTATTTGACATCAAAGGAATACCAAAACTTAGTTGAGACAAGTCAGCTTTTCAATGAATATAAACCTAAATACGATCCAAATAAGAAGGCGGTAAATTACCCAATAGAACATCAAGATGTTTTGATGAAATTCGATAAAGTGCTATCTGATGAGAATTTTACTCAGATACTTAATGAGATAGGTCTTGAGCAAGTACATGATTTTAGGTACAAGCAGAAAGATTCTTTTGTTGCATTTAGGCGTAAAGGATCAGAGGCTTTATATTCTGCTAAGGTTTATTATAAAAGCAAAAGAATGATGCTATTCACGGCATCAATGCCAGAATACCCATCATGGCATGACAAAGAAGAATATGAAATTTGGTCTTTGCCTCCATCATTTATATTATTTTATAAGAATAATAGAGACTGGGATACAACTGTTGAAGTATGCAAAATGATTCTTGAAGCACAAGGTGAAGAATTACCAATAGTGCAAAATGAAATAAAATTTCCATTGGATGTATTCCCGAATATTATTGCTAAATCAATACTTGAAGTTTCAGAGGCAAGATCACTCGCTCCTCAATTTGTTGCAACGGCAGGGCTTTGGACAATAAGCAGCCTTGCAGGGGATAGGTATTTTTCTGATTTCAATGGTGACGGCAAAAACATTCTTTTCTGCCTTATGATTGCTCCTGTTTCCGTTGGTAAAACTCCTGCTTATAAAGTAATGTGTGAAACACCATTAAAAAGAATACAAGAAGAAGGTGATAAAAAGTTTAACGAAGAATTAAAGGAATGGACATTAAAAAAATCTAAATCACAAAAAGATAAACAATCTTTTGATGAGCCAAGACCAAAAAGGTACATTCCAATAATTGTGGATGGCACTACTGAAGGCTATATAAGTAAATCTATGCACCAAAAAAACGGGATGGGGGTATACCAAGATGAAGCCGAAACCATTTTAAACGCAGGAGGATACAAGAAAAGCAATGATTCAATATCATTCTTTACTCAGGCTTTCTCTGGTGGCAGGATTACACAAATACGTGCCGATGAGACACTTGAAAGGGTTGTACCTAACTTAAACTTAAATTTATTAATGGGTACACAACCAAGCCGATTGAAAAATATATTTACTGATGATAGGCTTGAAAGTGGTTTTGCATCAAGGTTTTTAATGGTTGATTCCGATTACATTTTATTGAATATTGACGAAGACCCATTCAGTCAAAAAAAGGAGATGTGTACTGAATGGGTTCAGATAGTTGAAGACTTGTATTCCATTGGTTATCAATACAATAACGATGTTTTGGTAAAGCAAAGGATTATGATTACTGAAGAAGGAAAAGATGCTTTTAGGCATTACAATAAACAAATAAAAGGTGAAGCAAATAATAGGATAATAAACAAATCAGAAGGATTTATCATGGGTACAGAGGCTAAAATGTCTGCATACCTGCCACGACTTTGCCAAGTACTTGCAATTATGAACGATATAGTAAATCCAATAATTGATGAGAAAACAGTACACAATGCATACAGATTGTATAGGTACTATGCCGAGAACACAATTAGGATAATTGGTGGATTGATTAATGAAATTAACACAGGATTAAATAAAGAATCACAAAAACTTTATGATCTGCTGCCTGATGAGTTTACATCTAAACAAGCAAAAGAGATATGTAAAATAAATAATTTACCAGAACGTAAGTTTGAAATTAGCATGAAAAAAAAGGATTTCGCAAGTATGTTTAAACAAGAAGGAAGGGGTAGATTTAGCAAAATAGTGCCATAAATGACAAAGTTTTACACCATTTACACTAAGTTTACACCTATTTGGTGTAAAAGCAAACGCAGTCCCACATTGAGTTTGAGCCACTTTTACACCATTTACACTAAAATCTCTATTAATATATATTTATATATATATATATTATATACAAAAATGGTGTAAATGGTGTAAATAACGCTGAAACGCAGTCCCACATTGGTTTTCCTTTTACACTAACATGGTGTAAATGTGGTGTAAATGGTGTAAATGCGGTGTAAAAAAAAATATTTCGCCATAAATATCCAATTCTGATTAATTTTGTTTACAATGGCAAAGAAAGGTTTTTACATACGGCATAATACCAAAGACAATAGCATAATGCTCAATGTCTTTGTAAGCGATTTTAAGGCGTATTTAGACACTTTGCAGTCAGATGATGGTTGGATAAAGCTGAGGATATTTGAGAGGCAAGAAGTGGACTCTAAAGGCTTTACACACGATATGCACGCAATACAAATGAAAACTGGTAATGATGGGTAAGAAAACGATATTACACAATGATTTGAAAAAAGAGGCTTTCATTAAGGCTTTTCAGAATAACTACGGGAACATAACTCAATCCGTTGAGGCTGCGGGTGTTTCAAGGAGTATTTACTATCAATGGGTAAAGGATGATTCTGAATTTGTTTCCAGACTTGAAGCTATTGAACCAAAGGAAATTAAGAAGGACTTTATTGAAACTGCTCTCATGCGAAAAATCCGTGAAGGGGATACGGCTGCCATAATCTTTGCAAGTAAGACTCAACTCAAGGATAGAGGGTATATCGAACGCCAGGAACTGACAGGTGCCGATGGGGATAAACTTGGAGCATTCACAGTAGAAATAATCAATGGGGCAACCGCTGAAAATACAGACAAGTAAAGTTTTCGAAATCCTCAAGGATTCGTCTTCCCGTATCACTGTGATGCAGGGCGGATCACGTAGCGGTAAAACTTACAACATAATCCTGTGGTTTATCATCAAACTCCTTCAGGAACGGGGTAAAACGCTCTCAATTGTGAGGCAGTCACTACCAAGTATTAAGGGTTCGGTATTGCGTGATTTCATTGAAATCCTGCTGAAAATGGGGATTTACGATGAGTCAAACCACAATAAGACCGAGCAGACTTACAACCTCAATGGGAACCTGGTTGAGTTCGTTTCCGTTGACCAACCGCATAAAATACGTGGTAGAAAGAGAACTTACTTATTCATGAACGAGTGTACAGAGATGTCTTATGAGGCATGGGTGCAGTTAACCATGAGAACTGAAGGTAAAATCGTTCTGGATTATAATCCATCAGACATGTATCATTGGGTATTCGATAAAGTCATTCCAAGGGATGATGCAGATTTCTTCATCACCACTTACAAAGACAATCCATTCTTGCCGAAGGAACTCGTTGCGGAGATTGAACGCCTCAAGGATGCTGATGAGAACTACTGGCTCGTCTACGGCTTAGGACAGAAAGGCAATCAGAATGACACAGTTTACACCCATTGGAGGCCAGTGACTAAGATGCCTGAAGGTGAGACGGTATACGGTTTGGACTTTGGATTTAATAACCCATCGGCAATGGTTAAAGTTATATTTTATGATGGTGGCATTTACGCAGAGGAGATGTTGTATGAAACTAAGCTTACCACTAATGACCTTGTAGACCGTATCAAGAATCTTGGCATATCAGCGTATGATGAGATATTCTGCGACTCAGCAGAGCCGAAGACCATTGAGGAACTTGTTAGGAATGGGTTCAATGCCAAGCCATCGAATAAAGATGTCTTTGTAGGTATTCAAAAGATAAAATCTTTACCTTTCTTTGTACTCGACACATCAGCCAATCTCATCAAGGAACTGAAAAACTACAAGTGGAAAACTGATAAGAATGGCAAACGATTAGATGAGCCTGTGAAATTCAACGATCACGCAATTGATGGTCTCAGATATAGTGTGTATACTAAATTAAACGCACCTCAGTTGACCTGGGGTATAATGTAATCATATGGGTATTTTAGATATATTCAAGCGAAAAGGACTCAATCCGAATATCGGAGCGCAGCGTGAAGTTCAGACCGTTAATGGTGTTGTCCTTCAGCCGTACTACTCAGAGGCATACGTGACAGAGGGATACATGGGTAACTCCGATGTTTACTCAATTGTAACTTTCCTTGCACGGAAAGCGGGGTCAATACCTTGGTACGTTTACAAGATGAAGCCAGGGGAGAAGGCAAAGACATCATTAGAGCGTTATAAGCAACTATCTAAAGGTCTTCACAACAAAGGTGCGTTTGAACGTGCTTTGATGGAGAGAAAAAACGCCTATGAGGAAAACATGGTAACAGGAACTCCACTGGCTAAATTATTGGAGAAACCGAATCCACAACAAGCACAAGACCAGTTCTTTCAGAACTTATTCGGTTACCGGATCCTCAGCGGTGAGGGTAATATCTACGGAAACGATGGAAACATAGAGAATGGCAAATTCGTTGAACTGAACATTCTGCCAACTCAATTTCTTGAGATTTACCCTGATCCGAATGATCTTTACGGGTTATTGGGGTATAAGCTGATGGTCGCTCAAGGTATTAACATTCCAAAGGCTAATGTCTGCCATTGGAAGTCTTGGAATCCAGACTTTAACGATGTGACACGCTCACACCTTAGAGGTGTTTCTCCACTTCGTTCAGCGTGGAAACTCTTGAGAATGTCAAATAACGCAGCGGATGCAAGTGCGAAGATGACACAAAATGGAGGAGCGAAGGGTGCGCTCGTTCCGCAGCCTGTGAATAACAACATACCACAGATGACTCCTGAACAGGCATCAATAATCCAACGTGCCATCAATGAGCGAATAAACGGCACTGATAATAAAGGCTCTGTTGGCGTTATGCAATATCCGTACAACTATCTCAACTTTGGGTTGTCATCCATTGACATGGAACTTGTAAAGACTCTTCAGATGACACTGCATCAATGGTGTCGGGTGTTTGGAATGCCTATTGTATTGTTCGATACTGACACTTCATCTTACAACAACTACACCAATGGTATGCGTGATCTTATCACCAACACCATTGCACCGCTTTGTGCGGAGTTGAGGGATGAGTTGAATGCTTGGCTGGTTCCAAGATTCGGTGAAAACGTTTATATAGATTTCGACATATCTGCACTCCCAGAACTCCAAAGCGACATGGAGAAGATGGTTGCTCAACTCAAACAAGCCGATTGGCTGACCTTTGATGAGAAACGTACTGCAATGGGTTATGAAGAAAAGGGAGGTGCTTATTCCTCATCCTATGTAAGCGGAGGCATGATGCCACTTGAGATGTCAATGATGGATTTAACGGTACCTGATGACAATAATGGAAATGGTATATGAGAAATACCCAAAGACACAAGCCGAAAGGACTTGCTTGATAGAAAGGAGGATGATGGATGCGCTAAGGGCATCGTATAAAATAAAGTTAGAAAATGAACGCAAAGCAGCGGAAGGAATACTGGATGAAAACGGAGAGACTCAGAGCAGCTCTTGACAAAAAGTACTTTGAGCAGGTTCAAGAATCTGTTTGGAATACTTTCAAGAGATTCGCTCGTGACATCGAAGTAATCGGCATTGATGCTGCACGTTCACGGCTTGGATTGGATTTGTGGGACAAAGAGATGCTCAAGATATTTGAGGCACTCTATAAAGAATCCGTTTTGCTATTTGGCAATAGTGTTTATAGGGCATTGCGAATTGAATCACAAAAGTCAGAAACATTCGGATTTAATCGTGAGTGGACTGATGTGGTGTTGGAGTTCTTGCTAAAGCAGGGGTTTGTCTTGGTGGCTGATATAACATCAACGACAAAGAAGAAACTCAATGATATAGTGACCAAAGGAATTGAGGAAGGATTAGGAGTTGATGAGATTGTGAAATTGATTCTTTCTGATGAGAACCTCGCTTATTCAGCAATGAGAGCAAGGCGCATAGTCAGAACAGAGGTGATGCGGTCAAGCAACATAGGTGCAATGAAAGGAGCGGAGGCACATGGATTTTATGTAGATAAAGAATGGATATCGGCAAGGGATAAGAGGACAAGGAGAATTCCTGATGATGAATTTGACCACGTGCAGATGGATGGAAAGGTTGTGCCGTTTGAAGAACCATTTACCTCAACGGGTAAAAAGGGTGAGCCTGTAGTGGCGATGCAGCCAGGTGATTTGTCTGCACCTCCAGGATTTACGATTAATTGCCGTTGCACTGTTGGGTTTATTCCTAAACGTGATGCCAATGGAAGATTATTAAGGAAACCAAGATTAAATGAACCTCAAATAATATCATAATGCCGATTTCAAGGTGTGACAACGGGAAATATAGGATAGGTGATGGTGAATGTGTATTCACCTCAAGAGCATCAGCAGAAAGAGCATATGTTGCTTATTTGGCTGAGGAGGAGGATGAGGAATATGATGGCATGAAGGAAGAAACATACAACGATTATCCAGAGGCTGCGACTAATAACGCAAAGAAAGTTCTGAAATGGAGGGAAGAATATGGTGATGAAGTAAAGGGCATGACTGCCGTAGGTTGGAATCGTGCTAACCAATTAGCTAATAAAGAGCGTTTAAGCCGTGCAAGCATAGCCAAAATGGCTGCGTTTGAGAGGCATAGACAGAATGCTGAAGTAGCACCCGAATTTAAAGAAACACCTTGGCGTGATAATGGTCATGTGGCTTGGCTTGGATGGGGCGGTTCAGCAGGAGTAGAATGGGCGCAAAGAAAGTTAAATCAAATAGACAATAAAAAAAGTATGATATACAATTACAAACATCAAAGCATTGATGTCAAAGATATTGATGCCAAACAAGGTATAGTCACAGGCTATTTCTCCGCATTTGGAAATATAGACTCCGATGGTGATATTATGATGCCAGGAGCATTCAAGCGTTCAATCCAAGACTGGGGGCCAGAGGCAAAGGGAAGAGTAAAACATCTGATGAACCATGATCCGAGTAAACCACTTGGTAAAATCATTGAATTAAAAGAAGACGGCTACGGATTGTACTATCGTTCAAAGATAGGCAGTCACAAACTTGGTCAGGACTTCATCAAGATGGTTGAGTCAGACTTAATTAAAGAACATTCAATCGGATTTCGTATTCTGCGTGAGCAAAAGAACGCTGAAGCAAACGAGATACATGAAGTGATGCTATTCGAAGGTTCATCACTCACCGCATGGGGTGCAAATGAGGCAACTCCGATTGTGAATATGAAGTCAATAAATGATTTAGCTGATTATAAAAATCAAATTCGTAATTTTGAGAAGTTTATTCGTGATAGTGATGTCACCGATGAAACGATTGAACTTTGTCTAATAAAAGTCAGACAACTCGCACAGGCGGTTGAAAAAATGAGTACCACGATGGTTACTGAAGAAGAGCCAGAGCAGGGAAAAGAGATAAAAGTGCCAGTGGACTCATTTATAAACATTATAAAAAACATTTAACAATGGAAGAATTAAAAAAATTTGAGGATGCTCTTGCATCCAAACTGGCGGAGCAAAAAGCTGCCGTTTCAGCAGAAAACGAAAAGGCTGCAAAAGCCTTCGAAACACGCATTGAGCAAATCAATGAGCAACTTGTAAAGAACAACCAATCTCTTGAAGAGGCTCGTAAAGAAGCACTGGAAGCTAAAGCAGCATTGGGTAAAATCAACGCTAAGACTGAAAGCAAAGTTGCTACATCTTACGCAGAGCATATTAACGTTATCAAAGGCGAAATTGCTAATGTAATTGAGAAAGGTTATAACGAAATCAAAAATGCTGCACGTACAAATGGTAAGGGTTTCTCAGCAGACCTTGACCTGAAAGCAGTTGGCACTATGACCATTGCAAACAACCTTACTGGTTCTGTTTACACATCTTACGTTGACAATCCTGCACTGCGTTCATTCGTGAACCCACACCTTCGCAGCGTGTTCAACATCATCCCTGTATCAACTGGTTCAGTATCTTTCCCACGTGGTAATACCCCCACGGGAGAAGGCAGTTTTGGCAAACAATCGGAAAATACTGCTAAGCCTCAGGTGGATTATGACGTCACTGTTGTAAACACCGCATTGTCTTTCATCGCAGGATACGCTAAAGTATCTCGCCAGATGATTGATGATCTGCCTTTCCTTCAGGCTTACTTGCAGCAATCTTTAATTGAAGACTTCCAAAGAGCTGAAGATACATATTACCTGAATGCTATTGCATCTTCTGCAACCGCAGGTTCTTCTTCTGGTGCTAACACTGCCGAGAAGTTCATTGATTATCTTGCTCAGTTGGGTGCAGCGAATTGGACTGCTAATCTCGCTTTGATAACTCATGCAGGTTGGGCAGGTCTTCTGAAGACTAAGCCTGCTGACTACTCAGTACCTGGCGGTATGGTTATCGACAACAATGGTAATGTACGTATTGCGGGTGTTCCTGTTATACCTCATAGCCTTGTAACTGCATCAAGAATGTATGTAATGGATACTACTAAGTTCGCCATTGCACAACAATCTGGACTCGCAGTAAGGTCTACTGAGTTCGACCAAGATGACTTCATCAAGAATCTCATCACTTTCCGTTGCGAGGCTCGTTGTGAACTTCTTCAGTTCCAACCAAGCGCAGCAGTTTACGGAGCAATCTAATCCTGTTTCATTCTCATACGGGGGAGGTGTAAAAGCCTTCCCCTATTTTTGTTTTATGCCATATTCATACGATTATTTCAAAGAAGAGTTTTACCACCACATGAAATCTACTTTCCCCGTTGGAATGTATATTTTGGATGTCGGTGCAGGGTCTGGTCAGTATGGTAAAAATCTAAATAGTAAATTTGAGATTGATGCTCTTGAAATCTTCAGACCATATGTTGAAGAGTTTAATTTAAAAACAATTTACGATAACGTAATTATAGGTGATATACGGGAGTTTGATACCAAAGGTTATGATTATGTAATCATGGGTGATATCTTAGAGCATTTGACCTATGATGAAGCCACAGAGGTACTCAATGGGATAAAGTGTAAATATATGTTTGCCGTACCCTATAAAATGAAACAAGGCGAAATAAACGGAAACATACATGAAACGCATCACCAAGATGATTTGACACATGATTTGGTATTGGAAAGATATAAAGATGTTAGATGTCTATTTAGGAATTTAGACTATGGGTATTATGCAAACTATTAAATATGAAAATACTTGCATCGATTCATTTATATCCACCTCAACATAATTGTGGTGCTGAGTATATGCTGCATGGAATACTAAAACACTTACAATCTGAAGGGCATCAGATTAAAATATTACTACATCAAGCGAATCATTATAAAATAACAAATAATTACGTTTTTGATGACATTGATGTATTCCCACCGAATGCAAATGTCATTGATGGCTTAATGAGATGGTCAGATGTAGTATTTACCCATTTGGATTACACACGTTGGACAATTCACACCGCTAAACTTTATCGGAAACCAGTATTTCACCTTATACACAATTCACATCCGTACCCTGAAATTATTGATGCTGAAAATAAGCAGCACATTATTTATAATTCTTTGTGGTTAAAAGACCTATTGAATTACAAATATCCTAATTTTGTATTAACCCCACCTTGCGACTATCGTTTCTACGATACTAATACTGACACTTCTAAGAATAATTACATTACACTAATAAACTTAAACGAAAACAAAGGGGGTAAGGTCTTTGCAGATATTGCCCGTGCGATGCCACATAAACAATTTTTAGGTGTTCTTGGTTCATATGATGAGCAAGTAACCGAAAATCTGCCAAATGTGACATATTTTAAAAATAGTCCGAACATACTTGATGCTTACAAGCAAACTCGAATTTTGCTCATGCCATCGCATTATGAGAGTTGGGGCAGAACGGCAACAGAGGCAATGAGTAGCGGTATTCCTGTGATTTGTACTGAGGCGGATGGTTTAAAGGAAAACTGCGGTAAGGCAGGTATATACATTAAAAACAGAACCGATGTTAAGGAATGGGTCAGAAGAATTACTGAACTTGATGAAGAAAAAGCCTATCAAGGAGCATCAAGAAAAGCAAAAGCAAGGTCAAGAGAACACGATCCGAGAGAAGCACTCAATCACTTTAGCACTTGGTTCAAAGAAAAAGTACAACAATGGTATACATAAATAGCGTAGTTATTCAAGCCGATGCCGTTGCAGAGCCTGTGAGCAGGACTGATGCAAAGAATTGGATGCGAATTGACTACACCACCGATGATACTTTAATTGACAACCTAATCTCCGCTGCGAGGCAGCACTTAGAGAAATTAACAGGAAGGTCATTTGCGAATAAGCTAATTCAAGCCAATGTTGAATGCACTGGCAATAATCCACGTGTATGGATAATTGATTTACCATATTCTCCTTTAGTCTGCGTTAATAGTGTGACGATGAAAGAAGGGATAAATGACAATGAGGCTTTGACTGCGAATGATGACTATGAGGTGATAGGTGGTAAATTGTGGTTGTATATCCCAGGCACCTACACTGTTACTTACCAAGCAGGATACGGGACACTTCCAAATGATTTAAGGAATGATATACTTACTCTTGTTGCTTGGATGTATGAAAACAGAGGCAAGAAGATGAATGCTGATCCAAGGCAATCTATTTCGCAATATCCTTCATGGGAAGGTTTGAATTATCACCAATATAGGCAAGTAGTTATATAATGGCTAAAGGATTTAACATACAGGTAAATGACAGAGCAATTAACAATATAGTTAAAAAGTATAAAACACTTGTTAATGATGCTGCCGTTGAAATTGATATGGAATTAGCTGCTCATGGTGAGGATATGGCAAGGAGTGCAAAGAATCTTGCACCAGTTGACACAGGAAGATTGAGGGCATCAATAAGTCTGAAGAAAGACCAATTTATGAGTTATCAGCTTGTTGCACAAACGAAATACGCTGCTTATCATGAGTTCGGTACAGGTACATTGTATGAGGCTCCTGAGTATTCTGAATGGCAAGATTTAGCATCAAAGTTCAAAGGAAAAGGTATCAGACCTGTGAACATCCCTGCAAGACCATTCATGCGCCCAAGTATTTTGGCTTACTGGCCTAAATTCAAAACAAGAGTTATTGAGGTGCTAAAAATGTATAAATGAAAGACGCATCAAATAACATACGTGTAATATATGTAAACGCCTTAAATGCTAACTTGTCCTACAATGGGCAAGATGTTCCTGTTTATGGACAGACACCATTTCGGACTACTCCGAAAAACTATGTAGTAATTTCATCCATCACCGAATCAGCAAATAATAATAATCAGTATTTCGGAAACTTTGTAGATGTTGTAATTGATATATTCAGTGAACAATACAGAGTTTATGATAACGGAGTAGTGGATAATATATCATCACAAATATTAAACATATTAATTCCAGATACTGCGGTGGATGGGTTTAGTGATTCTGATTTCGTTGTATATCCAACGGCAAGGACATCGTCAACATATTTACCTCTACAAGACGGAGATAATTTTGTAGCGAGAAAGATAATAACAATTAGTAATTTAGTAAATCAAAAATAGAATACAATGCCACAAATTTTAGGATCAGTACAAAACATCGAAATAGATGTAACAGGCGCATCATCATACAAGAATCTTGTATGTCTTCGCACAAGTTCAGTTAACACAACAATGGATGCCACAGTTGAGCAAACTAATTGCGGAGTTCTTACTTCACCTTCAGAACCTCAGATGACCGTTGATTTTGATGCCATCTGCGAGGCTACTCCAACTATTTCTCAAGTATCTTATGAAGACCTTTTAGCTGCAACTGTTAATAAAACACTTGTTACCGTAAGGGTTCAGAATCCAACTATTACAGGTTCTTCAGTAGGTACAGTTTATTACCATCAATTCGCAGGTTATATAACTGATTTGACATTGAATCAGTCTACCACCGAATTCATCAACTTCAGCGGAACTATTCAATCTTCGGGAACTCTTGACGTAACACCATAATATGAACTACTGCACTATAACTATAAACGGCACTAAGACTGGTATTAAATTCGGCATGGCATCATTTAGGTACTTAGGTGATGGAAAACTTGTTGAAGGCAAGACTCACAAAGGTGATGAACTTAATGAAATCGGGATTGCTCATATTCTTTATTCTGGCTATTGGAATAACTGCATTGTAAAGGATGTAGAGCCTGAACTAACTTTCTCTGATTTCGTGGACTATATCGAATCCAATTTGCGTAATGAAGAGGCAATGATTGAAATAAAGAACGCATTGGAGATATGGACTAAAAATGAGTTCATCAAGCAAGTAAATGAGCCTGAAGCAAAAAAAAAGACTTCACCTTCGAAGAAATTGAAGCCTACGCCTTCGGTGAAATGATGCTGCTGCCCAATGAGTTTTATAAGATGTCACCACGGCATTTTTCATTAATGCTCAAAGGTCATCAGGAGAAGAAGGTTGATGCTTACCGACAGACGAGGTTATTAATGTTTACAATGGTTCGTCTGCATGGTGATCCGAAATCTTCACCTAAATCACCTGAAGCATTGTGGGAATTGCCTGGGGATGAGGTCAAAGGAATGTCCGATGAAGATTATAGAGAAATATTTAAAAGATTGGTTAAATGAATGAAGACTTTATATTTCGGCTTGGTGCGGATGTCTCATCATTTACCAAGTCTATAACCGAGGTTGAGAAGGAACTTGACTCAGCACGTAAAGCCATAAAAGGTGCTTTAGGTGATGACCTTGTAAAAGGGAATCAATATATTAAAGACCTTGAACAATCTCTTAAAAATCTTCGTTCGGTCGGAATACCTGATTTAAAACCTGGGTTAAAAGACATCCCTCCTGCTGCTCAGAAAGCACAAAACACCCTTACGGGGTTGTCAGGTGTTGTTAGGGATTTACCTTTCGGTTTTGTTGCGATTCAGAATAACTTACCAATTCTTATTGACCAATTCTCTGCTTTAAGTAAAACAAGTGGCGGAGTAGGTGGTGCGTTGAAGGGATTAGGTAGTGCGTTGGTAGGCCCTGCGGGCGCAGCCTTTGCCTTTGGTGCGGTTGTTTCCGTAATTACTGGTTTAGTACAAAAGTATGGTAGCCTTTCTTCTGCTATTAGTGAAGTACTTGTATTACAGAAATCTCAAAAGGATTTAACAAATGAGTTAAATACCTCTATTGGTAAAACTGTTGGAGAGGCACAAGCAGAGATAAATACTCTGAATAACCTCACTAACATACTTACTAATACTAATAGTACACTAAATCAGCGGAATGGTGCTTATGAGGAACTGAATCAAAAGTACCCAGGTTTATTATCCAATCTAAGTAAAGAAGAGATTGCATCTGGTAAGGTTAATTCAGTAATTGCGGGTCGTATAGCCTTATTTGCAAAGGAGATTGAATTAAATGGTAAGAGGAAGGCACTTGAAGGATTAATCGCAAAGGAGGCTGAAAAGTCTTTTACATCATTAAATAAGTTAGCAAATGCCTCATTTCTTGATGCTTTAGTACTTGAATTGGAAGGTGTTTTATTAGGTTTCAATGCAGGAACGGCAGGTTTACAAGTATTTGCTCAACAAACTCAGAATGGGGCGAAGGCAACACAATTCTTTGAAGGTGTTTTAAAAGGGGTTCAAGGCGAGTTATCAGAAACTGAAGGAGCAATAAAGACACTTACTGATGCTGAGAAGAAAAGAAAAGAGGAAGAAAAGAAAGCAGCAGAAGAAGCAGCAAAGAGAGCAGCAAAGGCTAAGGCTGAAAAAGATAAGCAAATAGCAAAACAAAATGCTTTAAACGCTGCAATAGAAAGAGAGACTGAGGCAGCAATGAAAGCAAACGTTGAGGCTAATAAAAGAGCAGCAGCGACCAAAGCTGAACAACTTGAATCACAAGCATTAAAGAACAGGACTGAGCAATTAAAAAGGGTTGCAATAGCAGAGAAAGAGGCATTGACTGCCTTTCAGCAAAGGCAACAAGCTGAAATGACTTTCGGCTTAGAAACAATGCCTGTACTGCCAGGGTTTAAAGACCTTGCTCCGAAATTAGTAAAGGATATCAATACACAAGCAGGACTTGATTTATTAGAAAATACATTCTTTAATCCTGTACAAACTTTATTCTCTGATTTGATTTCAGGTGCAGACAACGCATTCAAGGCTTTTGCTAAAGCCGTTTTGAGTGCAATTAATCAGATTGTAGCTAAGATTATTGCAACGGGTATAATTAAATTACTATCAATGATAGCCTCACCAGGAGGCTTTGGTGGTGCAGGAGGCTTTGCAGGACTATTGAAAGGTATTGGTTCAGCATTAGGTTTCTCTATCGGTAAAGTAGCCAATCCAAATTTCGGAGGTGTAATGGGTGGGGGAATGGCTATGAGTGGAGCGGTTAATGTAGTTTTAAGAGGGCAAGACTTAGTTGGATCACTTAATAGAACAAACGCACAAATAAATAGAGTTGGCTAAAGCACTAAAATATCAAATGGCATTCAAGACAGTTGACAATAAAGATGTCACTGTTGACTTTAGAGTTGAAGGTGCAACGGGTGCTGTGGTTGAATTACAAGCAGGTGTGAGACCTGTTATATTCCGTGAGTATAATACTGATGAGGATATATTCAAGCCAATCAGAGCGTTCCTATGTGAGATACAGATAATGACCAATGTCAATGGTGTAACCCTTGACACTTTCATTGCAAATAATGATACTGATATACAAGTAATTGTACATTACAATGGTTACTATGGTTTATCAACTTGGTATGGGTATATTTTACAAGATGACATTGAAGAGGTATGGGATGATGGTAATCACTACCTTTTGGTTCGTGCTGCGGAGGGTTTTGGGTTACTAAAAACAATTCCTTTTGCCGTAGCAGGAGCAGAGCCTGTTGGGAAATACACACCATTACAATTCATTGAAAATGCTTTATCAACAATGTATCCTGCGGGTGTTACGGCTGATTATTTTGTGCTTAATAATCTGTTTCATGATAGTATGTTGGACACTGGCGGTAGGCATCCTCTTAATCAATGCTATCTTGATGCTAAGACGTTCCAACAAGAAGGAACGGAATATGATGATTGCTACACAGTTATAGAAAAAATATGTGCTGCATTTGGTCAATCTATATTTTTTGATGGGCAAATGTGGTTATTTAGACCAGAAGAATTATATACTTCATATAATAATAATCTTAGGGTTGCAAATGCCACATCTGTGAATCAATTTGAGATACTTACACGATATGACATTGAAATAGGTGTAGGAAGGGAAATGCAGCCGATAATGCCAGAGATGCTACGAAGCCTAAATCGAGCAACAAAGTTTGATGAGGTTGATTTCTACTATAATGTATTTGATGAGGTTTTAATAAACGAAACATTCGAAAGAGGTACATTAACTTCATCAGGAGCGACATTTAAAGAGTTTAGCGTTAATTCTTGGACTTATGGCTTTGGTTCAATATCAAACACAACGCCACCATCATCAGGGGTTTTAAGGGCGAGAGAAGACTACGCAGTTGCATTGACAGGTCAATTGATTGACAGATATATTTATTTTCCGATTCAAAGTTTAGGGGTTGGTGACACATTCCATTGGATTAGGTCACAAAGTATAAATGTAAAACAAGGTGGCAGTATTAATTTCACCGTTGACTTTAGATTCCAAAATACCCATCAAGTTGGTAACGCAGTTGGTTTTGTAGTTATACAATCTGGTTTAACATATTATTCCCTCAATGAAAATGGCACATGGGCATCATCTGCCTCATTAGGGGGAAGTACTGCAATTATTGTTGATCTTACAACTACAAGTGGCGTTACCTCAACAGAGTGGAACACAATACAAGTTGAATCCTTACCAATCCCTGCTGATGGTACTTTGACAGTTTATTTGTCAGCGACTACATCGGGAGCGAGTGCCAATAATGCATATTTAAAGAACTTTGATTTTAAAGTGGTATCAGCTTTTGAATCTGAAACCGACTTGAGAAGGATTAAGGGTGAAAATAGTCTTTATACCAAGTCACTCACGATAAATAACTCATATAAACAAGAAATATATCTCGATGACCATTTTTCACCATCATTTAAGGGGGCAATATTTGAATCAGACCAAACAACACTCACCGATGCAGATTGGTACAGATATAGGTTCTTAGGGGAAGCATACGGATTTCGTAGGCAGAATGCCACGGCAAGGTGGGAGCATAACCGATTCAATCGTAATAAGATTGATGTGAATATGTACGGCATTTCATGGGATACGGGCAGCGGGTTTGAACTCATGAACTTTAAGAATACTTATCGGTTCATGGATGATGATGTGAACAAGGTTTATTACCCTGCAAATATTAATGAGATTGACCTTGTCAACAATACTTGGTCAGGTACTCTTGTTGAGGTTTGGGATCAGACCAAAGACCTACCAACTACGCAAACATTTGAGGCTGATTTCACACTTGGAACATATACGACTGCAACACTTACTGCTCCTTTAACTTTGTTAACTTCTGGAGGATTCAGCATTCAGACAAGTAACACGGCAAGGTATGATGCGTTGACAACAATAACATCACCCGTAACGGTTGGTATTTTTGGGAATGTTTCATGCAGTACTTATCCTAAAAACGTTACCTTTGAACTGCGGAAAAGTGGTACTGCAATACGGACTATAACTTATCCTGTTTACGTGGCAAATCAGCCATTTACTTTTGACTTATCCGTAGGAACGCAGACAATAGCAACAAATAACACTTTCACTGTTGTGATAATTGGTCATTCATCTGTGACAATAGGAGGAGGAGATATGAAGATTAACACACCAGGAACGGCATATACTTTCGACACATATACAGATAATTATTTATATCAATAATGGCAGATCCCGTAAAAGCAGAAGGTTTAGTCATAGCGTACACAGTGGGTGCTAATATATACCCGTTAGCCTGTGCGAAAGACGCATCAATGACCATCTCAAGGGATATGCTCGAACTTGCTCCTAAATCAAATAACACACATCGTCAATTCATACCTGGTAAAAGAGCATCAACAATAACTGGCTCAGGACTTGTAAAGATTGTGGGTACTACGCAACATGGGATAGATTTCTTTGAGGATTTGTTAACGACTGTTGACACGAAATATACTGCCTATCTTGACATTATTGACCCTCAGAATAATTACAGAGTTTATCAGTTCCAATGCTATGTTACTGAGGTTTCTTATGATTCCACGGTCAATAATTTTGCTCAGTATAACTATGCATTGCAGGTAACGGGTGGGTTTACGGAGTTAACTGTGGTTGATACATATACTGTTGCATCTGGAACGATAACGGGGCGTTCAACAACTACACACAAACTTGTAGCGGTTGGCTATGTTGGGAAATGGTATTACAACTACACTGTGAGCGCAGGGCCAGTAATAACCCTTGGGACTGCTTTAAATGGTACTTCAGTCGTTGCAGCTTATATAACATTATAATATGTCAGAACATAATTTAAAAACAATTCGAAAGGGTGACACGTGGAGCATGGATTTGTCATTTTATGAAGAACCCTGCGAAACAAAGCCTATCAACGTGAGTACATGGACTTTTAAACTCATGGCTAAGAACGCAGCAGGAGTTACTCAATGGACTTGGAACAATGCGGATTTTGTAGCAGGGGCAACAACTAATCAACGGATCGTTACACTTACTGCCGTTACTACGGCTACTTATGTTGTGGGTGAATATGCCTATGATTTACAAGTGACTAAGGCTGATGGAGTGTATACCTATATGACTGGTTTTGTAATAGTTGAAGACCAAATAACATCGTAATGACTATAAAAGTAACATATAATGTAACGGATGTTTATGTAACGCAGGATGTTTCGCCTGTTTACATAAATGTCTCATATAGTGGTGGCAGTGGCGGTGCAGCGGTTTGGGGTGGGATTACGGGAACGCTTTCGAACCAGACTGATTTGCAAAATGCCTTAAACTCAAAATACAACAACCCAACGGGAACAACCTCACAATATCTGCGTGGTGATGGTTCATTGGCTACGTTTCCTGCGATTCCAAGCGGTACGGTGCAATCGGTAGGGCTTACTATGCCAAGTGCATTTAGTGTCGCCAATTCGCCTATAACGAGTTCGGGGACACTTGCGGTAACGGGTGCAGGTACATCAGCGCAATACATTCGTGGTGATGGACAACTTGCTAACTTTCCCAGTAATCAAGGTGGCGGTTCAGCATATAACTATTATTTGAATGGTTCTGTAAATCAAGGAACATTTGGCGGTGATGTTTATTATGAAATGAGTAAAACACCAGTTCTTGGTGCAGGAACTAACTTTACAAGGACAAACGCACAAGGTAATGGCTATATCGCATCATTTATTACGGATGCTGGTGACCCATCACTTTTGAACATACCCAGTGGTAATTGGAATTTAGAATTTTATTTCCAATCAAGTAGCACGGGTGGAAGTCCGCAGTTTTATGCTGAATTGTATAAAGTTAGTTCTTCGAATGTTTTTACCCTTATTGCGAGTGGCTCAACTAACCCTGAAGGGATAACTAATGGTACAACTGTTGACCAATACTTTACGAGCATTCCCGTACCACAAACATCATTACTTGTAACAGATAGGTTAGCGGTTAGGATTTATGTAATCACAAGCGGTAGGACAATTACACTACATACCGAGAATAGTAATCTTTGTGAGATATTAACGACATTCTCAACGGGGTTAAACGCGTTAAATGGTTTGACGGCGCAGGTGCAGTATTTCGCAACGGGAACAAGTGGTACTGATTTTGCAATCAGTTCAGCAACTGACACACATACGTTTAATATCCCAACGGCATCATCTGTAAATAGGGGTGCATTGAGTAGTGCGGATTGGACTACTTTTAATAACAAAGTTCCTGCATCACGCACACTAACCATTAATGGTGTTGCATTTGATTTAAGTGCAGATAGGAGTTGGACTGTTTCGGGTGGTATTTCAGGCAGCGGCGCGAGTGGTCAGGTGGCGTATTGGACAGGTGCGAGTGCGCAGAGTGGGAGTACTGATTTCCAATGGAATGGTACTAATTTACTTTTAGGTAATGATAAAGGGTTAGTATTACAAACGGCAGGCACTAATAGAAATGTATTATTAAGACCATTAGTAATTATTGATAATTATGCAGGTTTATCAATGTACCCTAATAGTGGTGCAAATGTTGGGTTTAGTTTATCAGTAGTTCCAAAAGGTACAGGCTTTAGCTCAGTAATTAAGTCGCAAATAACAGTATTCAATACTGATTATAATACAGATTCAACTAACTACGAATTAGGAGTATTTAGAGCAGGTGGGGATAATTATTCATTATCTACTGGAAAGTCAGGAACAGGAACAACAAGACCACTATTGTTAAGTGCAGGATTTGCCACAGATGGTACTACTAATGGTAACCAACTTTGGCTTTATACTAACGGCAACGTAGGTATAAACACCTCATCCGACTCAGGCGAACGACTGCAGGTGACGGGGGATGTTAAGATAACGGGTAGTGGTGCAACAAGTGGTACAAGGGCATTGACGGTTCAGAATAGTAGTTCATTAAATGTATTTAGAGTATTAAATAATGGATTTATTAGGTTAGGAAATACAAATTCTTCGCCTCTTTTATTTCCTCAAACAAATACAGGAACAGGTGAAGATTTAGCAGGTACAAATCTATCTTTCTACTCTTATACGGGTTCTCAATCAGCAAGTTCTGGAAGATATTTTTTTGGTGGAGAAAACTTGGTTCAAACTACAGGTGCAAACTATAATATTTATTCAAGAGGTGCATTTTTCCCAACAAGTGGAACGGCAACATATGCTGACATTATCATCAATTCACAAATCAACCAAACAGGCGGCGCAAACGGCATTACTCGTGGATTATATGTTAACCCTACTTTAACGGCTGCTGCTGATTTTAGAGCAATAGAAACTACTAACGGTAAAGTAATCTTTGGCAATTTGCCAACATCATCGGCGGGGTTGCCAACGGGTGCAATTTGGAACGATGCAGGAACAATTAAAATAGTATAAATATGAAATCAATTAGTCCTTTCGCAGTATGGTTCAACGGAGCAAACGTTGACGCTGAGTATTTCGCAATGAAGTCTATTGACGATAACCTTGAAGACCAAGCACAGTTTTATTGGCAGCTATTCGCCAAAACACAGGATGCTGATGGTAATGATGTCGTAGGTCAGGCATTAAGTCAAGGTAATCTGACGATGAGCGGTGAAAGCTACGTAGAGTGGGGAAATCAAGGCGGTAGCGATATTAATAATTGGGCGTACACTTGGGCAGCTAATCTGTTGAACATCACGATTATATGAGGATAAACAAATCCTTGATAACTTATCAGCCTTCGTCTGGAGCGGGTAGTGGTACGGTTACATCTGTGGCGCTATCTGCTCCAACGGGTTTTACTGTGAGTGGATCACCTATCGTGTCATCGGGAACGCTTACTCTTGCATTCACAACGGGTTACGGCATCCCACCGCTGATGACGGGTAATAGTGGTAAGTTCCTCACTACCAATGGCACAACAATGTCATGGGTGAATATATCTGGGACTGATGTGACGGGTGCTGCTATCAGCACATCGAACGATACAAATATCCTCATAACTGCAAGTGGTAATACTACCAATGCCCTTCTCCGTACTATGACACTCACCGCAGGATGGACGGGTCAATTATCGGTAGCAAGGGGTGGAACGGGTGCAGGTACACTCACAGGCGTTGTCATCGGTAACGCCACGGCTAACATGACTGCGGTGGCAGGAACGGCAGGGCAATTCCTTCGCAGAAATACTGCAAATACTGCGTATGAGTTCAGAACGCTACAAGGTGGAGACATCGCAGGAAGTGAATTGACATTCACGAATGATACAAACGTGCAGATGACCCTTGGTGGTACTCCTGCATCGGCTTTGTTGCAACCCGTCAGTATTAATTTAGGATGGACTGGGCAATTATCGGTATCAAGAGGAGGCACGGGAGCGAGTACGCTTACAGGCGTATTGATAGGGAATGGAACATCAGCGGTGAGTGGGGTAACGGGTACATCAGGACAATTGCTTAGAAGGAACGTAGCGAATACGGCTTATGAGTTCTTTACTGCATCATTACTTACGGGTAATGGTACGGCTAATTTTGTACCCATTTGGACATCAGCAACAAATATCCTTGATAGTCCTTTGTCCTTTGTAAGCTCGGAAGCTAACTTTGGAAGTAATAAATTAGTAGCAGGAAACGTATCTGCACCAAACGGATCAATAATGCTCCAAGATAATTACTCAACGGGGCATCTTGGTAATATCGGAACAATGTACTCAGGTGGAAATCTAATGCTCGGATATTGTGTTACCCCTTCCACATCTTCCGCTACTGCATTCCTTTCGGCTACGGGATTAACTGACTTTCCGAGGTCTTCTGTTGTTCTTGGCGAGAACGTAAGCATTTATACAGGCGCAGCACAGACTGTTGCAGTAGGTTCATCAGTTACCATGTCTGAGCGGTTTAGGATGGAGAATAATGGCAGATTAAGACTTAACGCTTATACATCATCACTATCATTTACAGGCATCGCAGCAGGATATTTAGCCTTTACAAGCGGTGGTTACATAATCACTACTGCCACTCCAGGTGGTGTATCGGGTACGCAGGATTACCTTGCTAAATTCGATTCAACGGGGGTGGCAGTTGCCAACTCACGGATGATTGATAACGGCACAAACTTCCTGTTAAATGGTGCAAGTGCTTATGTAACAGGCTTAAATCTCATCGGTGATATTGGTATTCAATCCGCATCGAGTCAGGCATCCTCAATAATTATGAGAAGTAATCAAACGCCAACGAGTGGAACATCAATCGGAATAATTGATTCCTATGCAATAACTACGGGTTCAACATACACACTATCGGCAGGAATAGATTTCAGAGCCTCACAAAATTGGAACTCCACTTCATCAGGAACTGATATTTTTGTTCAGACTGCACCTGATAACACTATTGCACCTGCTGATATGTTTGTATTTCTAAATAACGGAGCGGTAAGGTTCATAGGTAGGACATCCAACCCATTGAGCCCAGCAGCAGGAACGATGTATTATAACTCATCCGGAAATAATATGCGGTATTACAACGGAACGAGTTGGATAACTTTTTAAATTTATATAACTTTGTTTATAAAACTTACACCAATGACTTACAAGGAACTAATCGAAGCAATGCAAATCTTGGTTCAGAACATCGGCAACCAAGAGACAAAAACACAGAAGAAGCTGCTCAAAATTCACGGCAAGCTCAAAGAATACTACGAAGAGTACGAAGAGAAGCTTAATGACATTAGGCTTGAGAATGCCATGACGGAAGAGAATGGTGCGCTGATTCTTGACGAGAAGCAAGGTTACAAGTACAATAAAGATGGTCAAAGGAAGATGTATAAGGAGATTAAAGAATTACTAAATAAAGAGTTCAATTATGAACATATTGAAGTAATAAATACAAAAGGACTTGAAGAACACATATATTTAAAATATTTTACCACAGGGATAAATTTTATCGAAGACAATGAGTGAGATGCAGTTCATAATAGATCGTTTGGAGGCAATTGATTCAAAGTTTGATGAGAAATTAGATAAGATTCTCATTCAAACTACGAGAACGAATGGTAGGGTGACTGGTCTTGAGAACTGGAAACGTGGTGTATCAAAAACGACATGGTGGGTTCTTGGTATAGTGGGCGCAGTTATTCTTTTATTAATCCAAAAATATCTATTATGATGAGCAGTTTTTTCAGTCTTAACAAACGTGATGCCATTAATGGTTTAATCGTTGCCTTTCTTTCTGCTGCCCTTGCAGGTACTATTGCTGCACTTGAAGCAGGTGTTCTTCCTTCTCTTGATGCTTTAAAAGCTGATGGTTTATTCGGTCTTAAAGCAGCAGGTGCATATCTTCTTAAAAACCTTTTCACTAATTCACAAGATCAATTCTTGAATGCTGAAAAATAGTTTTTTGATTGTTGTTGTTATGGTTCTGGTTGGGTGCAATCCTGTTCGATTCGTTCTGCGGGATGCACCTTCCTTTCGTATTGTTGCTGATGAAGTTATAAAGCGTGGGTATTGTTTGAATGATACAACGTACATTCATAGCACAGACACGCTTGAAATAACGGACACTTTGACAATGGTTTATGTTGATACTGCGGTGGTAAATGATACCACTTACTTTTGGGAAACAAAGTTTGAGACTATAACCAAGACCAAGACTATTCGTGATAGCATAAAATCTGTTGTTATTGATTCTGCCCAGGTCAAGGTTTTACGCAGACATTTACAAGACAGTGAAAACAAACTATCCGCTGCGTTAAAGGATCAGAAAATATTAAAAAGGATTATGTTTTTTATGGGTGGTGGGGCATTGATATTCTTTTTGCTCTTATTCAAACTAAAATGAATAAAACTGAAATAGTTCGTGACTATCGCAATAAATATGGTATGGATATGCCAAATCTAAAGTTGGCTCGTATCATATACAACGAAAACCCTACTGTTTACCCTAACATTGAAGCAGTCAGAACTACGCTAAGAAATATACAAAAAGGTCATTTTACACAAGGTCAGAGAAAAGTAACCCATCCTCATCCTGACAGACCACTTAACCCTTACAAACTTCCAGAGTCTTATAAAAAAAAGCCAGAAGTATTAAAACTACTAACGAATAACGATAGTATACTTGTTATATCCGATTTACATATTCCATACCACGACATTGATGCTATCACAATTGCGATTAAGTACGGGATTGATGAGGGGGTAAATACTATCTTTATCAATGGCGATTTAATCGATTTTCA
>Ga0114978_10000787_pt1 | contig 26517 bp, 26 predicted proteins | sample S_140212_EF_Meta_FD_87027 | JGI IMG/M metagenome (GOLD analysis project Ga0114978, IMG submission 87027) | Freshwater microbial communities from Lake Simoncouche, Canada to study carbon cycling - S_140212_EF_MetaG | ecosystem: Environmental > Aquatic > Freshwater > Lake | place: Lake...
ATAGCGTCTCTCGCATATGGTATCAAAAACAACCCATCCGTTTTAAATGACGGTGTTTCATCTTCTGGAATTGGTCTATTGACATTGTTAACAATATTTGTCTGGAGCATTCTATTTGCTACTGGAATTTCCGAAAGAGTTCCAAGCTTTGGCGAGATCCAAGAGTATAAGAAATCCCTTTTGATTTTATTCGGTTCTGCGCTGGCATTGATGGCTGTTGTTTGGTTAGTAAAAAACATTAAGAATGCTCCAATGATTTCAAGCATGTTGCAATGGTCATTTGTAATAATATTGGGCTTAGCGGTTTTGGCACTGTTGTACAAGGCTGCCGCAAAGACAGTCGGTAAAACGCCAGATCTCAAAGATGGCGCTACCTCCTTTTTCCGTTTTTTCAACACTGAATTTGCATCAACGGATCCAAGTGGATTGACAGCATTGATATTGATTTTGCTGGCATTTGCTGGTTATTTTCTCTCGCCGTTGATCTACAATAAGGTGAGTTTGCGTGGCGGGGAAACATTTGTCACGACTCCAATCAATTTGAACGAGCAACACACCCTCGCAACATATGAGCAACTGAATGGTCCCATCGAAATTGGAACCGATGCGGCAAAGGATTTGGAATTATACAATTACTTCAAAACCAAGCAGAAGAGTGTCTTCAATTACACATATGGACTATCATTTTGGGTATACATCGATTCGGCGGGACCAAACACGAACGCATCGTATTCCAAGTACACATCTATCCTGAACTATGGCCAGAAACCAAATATATTGTACAAAGCGAGCACAAATACTCTTCTCGTCACATTCAATGCTGGGGAAAACCAAGAGCTTGAGGAACTGAATGAATCAAATGACCATAATGGTATAATTGTGTATAAAAACGATAAATTCCTATTGCAACGATGGAATCACTTTGTGATCAATTACAATGGCACCAACTTAGATATATTCTTAAACGGTGAATTGGTCAAAGCAAATATTAAGGCGACCCCCTCAATGAAACTTGATTCGTTAGTTACGGGAACTGAAATGGGCATTTATGGCGGCTTATGCAATTTGGTATATTATCGAAAACCTTTAACCATTACCCAAATTTATTATATATACAATATGCTTAAGGATAAAAAGCCTCCAGTTTTATAAAAAAATTCTTACTCTATAATATACTATGAATCCAATTGTTGCAGTGATTTTAATAATCTGCGTTGTGTTATTGATTGTCTATTTGATTCGTTATACAATGGGCAATAGTTACTCATTACAAAGTGGAGTGCGAAATGGAAGGGATATGTCGACATTTCCTGCTTCATCTTTAGCAAGTATGGGTTCCGATGCCCCTGCCGGTAACTTTGCATATTCCGTTTGGTTTTATATAAATGACTGGAATATTCGGTATGGAAAAGCAAAGGTTTTGTTCGGGAGAATGACGAAGTCATCCGCATCAATCACTGGATTAGGTGTTGCTGGTTCGGAACCTTGTCCTTTAGTTCAATTCAACTCTAACGTGAATGACTTGGAGATCTATTTACAAAATTACTCAACCACTGGAACTGCTGCCGCCACTCCGTTTAAATGCGTCGTTTCCAATATTCCTATTCAGCGATGGGTGAATTTATCCATCAGTGTCTACGGGAGAACTTTAGATGTGTATCTGAACGGCAAGTTGGTGAAAACTTGTGTGATGCCCGGTATTGCCAAAATAAACAACACTACGGATCTCTCTTTGACGCCCAACGGAGGATTTGAAGGCTGGACATCCAAGTTTGCGTTTTACCCTATGCCGATGAACCCACAGGATGCTTATGATATTTATGCAAAGGGGCCAACGAGCGCTCTATCCGGGTTGTCGGCTTACCAAGTTCAACTTGCACTGTTACAGAACGGACAGACAATTAGCAGTGCATCATTTTAATTGTGTACTAATAAAAATTTCTTGTATATGTAATATATAAATGTTCGGTGCTCAACCAAATTATAGAAGTGGATATCCATCATCATCATCAACTTATGGAAGTGGTTTATCGAGATATAATCCATTTCCGTATGTTGGAGATAAATTAAAACAATTTGGAAATACAGGAAGCTCATTATTAAGAAACCCCAGCAACCCAAACAGTTTTTCGGTTTCATCGATAAATGTTTCTCAGGGTTTTTTTGAGCAGAATAGTTTAGTATCCAAGTTCGCATTTTTGATCTTGGTCTTGTTACTCTTCTTGATCTTTTTACGGATTGGAATAACAATATTATCTTATTATTTTAAGCCGAACCAATCGCCCAAGCTGATTAAAGGTATGATCAATGCGAAACAGCTGATGGTGATTCCACAAAATCCGTCCGAAACAAATGCGAAGACTATTTATCGTTCAGTGAACGAACAGGAAGGTGTTGAGTTCACATGGTCTGTTTGGATCTACATTAATGACTTGACTTATCAACAAAATATGTATCGCCACATCTTCCACAAAGGCAATAACGATCTAGTTGGTGATGCTTCTAATAAATTATTTGGTACAAATTCACCCAACAATGCCCCCGGACTCTACATCAAACCCAATACAAACACACTGGTTGTCATGATGAATACATTTGATGTTATCAACAAGGAAGTTGAAGTTCCGAATATTCCTATCAACAAGTGGGTCAATGTGATCATTCGTTGCCACACCACGACATTGGATGTTTATGTCAACGGCACATTGGCGCGCAGCATCGAATTGTCTGGAGTCCCGAAACAAAATTACGGCAATGTATATGTAGCGATGAACGGTGGGTTTGACGGATATATATCCAACCTGTGGTACTACAATTATGCTTTAGGAACTGCGGCAATTCAACAACTGGCGGCAAAGGGCCCAGATACCACAATTGCTGGAAATGACGGCATCAATGTTAAAAACAGCAAATATTTGTCGATGCGGTGGTTCTTCGATGGTCAAGGAAATGCTTACAATCCTGCTGTTATTGACTCTGTCGCCAGTAACTAAGTACAAAATTTTTGAATATATTGATTATTTAATAACCAATATATATATGAATATTTACAGACCTGTTCCAACAAGGGATTGGGCAAGAGTTCAACTCGACTGCTCATATACACCAGCAACAAACACACAATTGTCGAAACAAATGTTAGAAAAAGGGAATGTTCTACAGTACAAGAAGAACAGTTCCAATTTGACGAAATCTCAAAAATATGCATTGATTGCTCGAGGCAAATGGATCAACCGGACAAAGACATATGCTTCACAATCGGACATCTGCAGCAACCCAAATACAAATAGTCTGGCAAGAGAAGGAGGAGTATCTGTATGCAATGATAGAAGCTCGCCATTTCAATACAATGTATTGAATCCATTTGAGTGCACCGAGATTATTTGCAATCGCACATTAGAAGTAACTTGGGACCCGTTGGACGAACCAGCAACTGAGCTCGCTGTAAGACTCGTGTTCTCTGATTATGGGCGTGTTTTGGAGTGCTACTTCAAACCTGAAAACAATCCAGTCATGGCCATAGTGGTATTCGCGAAAGTTGAAAACTTGAACACAGCGATCCTCGATTACCCTGGACCATGGAATATAAAAGAAGGTCCTACTACTGAGTATGAACAAATAAATGATGTATATACGGCGATTGTCGATGGCGGAATTTTACTTGGAAATCAAACAGTAAACCCCTGCACTCAAGTGTTGGAGAAAACAACATATCTTAATCCTTGCAATTTGACTACCGCTTCAGATGTACCTGGCAAAGTCCAACCACTTTGCTGGGATCTTCGTTTGCAACCATGGTACACGAGAGAACGATATATAATGAACACAAGTGGAAACAAGTGGCCTGTCAATTACAAGAATTTCAATGTCGCATATGTTCCTAAATTGTCTGTCTCGGTAAATTTGACAGAAGTGTCATTGTCATGGACATATTGTTATCTTGTATTGTACTATCGTGTTTTTCAAAATGATGTCTTGCTCGGTAACACAACGAATCTTTCCATACCACCATTCAGTTTGTCACCAGGTACATATAAATTTTATGTTATTGCCGTTGTGGCAAATGCTTCATCTGGACCTTCAAATATTGTAACTGTAACTATCTAAGCCCTCAGCTTAGGGTTCACACAAATTTCATTGGTTGCGAAAATGTCGCCTGACAAGCAGTCATCGTTTACGCCGACTTGAGCACAACTGCGCACACCGTGGTCAGTGCCAATGTAACACCACCCAGCCTTTCCCGCTCCCTTTTGGATATTGCTGCTTGAGTCGTCTTCTGTATATTGGTCAGAAGTCTTCTGTTGTTTTGATGAGTTCAGCGCACGATTCATCGTATTTGTTTTCATGATGTCCGGCTGAGGAATGACATCCTTTATATTTGCACCACCAGGAGTTAGGTTTTGCACACCAGTCAACCCGGCATTCACTGTGTTTGCTGTCGTACTAACAACCGCCTTCGCACCTTCGGCAGTAACATCAACAATCTGTGTGCTGACAGTTCCGAATATTTTTGTAAATACATCTGTTAACGGTTTCAAAAAATCAGTAATACTCTGCGTACCTTTTGATAAATACATGAATATGTTGATTCCGAGAAACGCAAGAACAAATATAACTATTATCCATGTAGTCAAACTGATGCTTCGAATATTGTCTACAAAAGAATTGCCACTATCAGCAAACGACGATGGTTCGGGAACTGCAGATTCACTTGAATTTAAGATGAAATTTGATATATCGTTTGTCTTGTTGTCCATTATAATAAAAATAAATATATTATTTTTTATTATAATTACTCGAATTGCTTGAATTACTTGAATTACTTGAAGGTAAGTAAATACAAGAACTTGTTGAGATCGCCTAATATCTCATCGCGAATGTTGAGAAGATCTGTGTCAGTCATCGCCGTGACAGCCTTGTTGGTATTCAGATTCACCAAATACTTCTTAAATTGCTCGATTCTCGCCTTCAAACTTGCTTGCGAATTCAGATCAACGAGAGAAATAGACCTCTTCTGAGTCAAGTTGATGCGCGTTCCCGTCTTACCCAGCAAGACTTCGATGAAGCTGTCTATATGTTCGTTCAACGATTCATAAAGTTCGTCAGTTGCCTTGTGTGTCGCAAAACTGTGGGTCTTCCAGTGGAAGAGCTTGACCATCATCAGCATTTCCAAAAAATAAACTGTGATTTCCTTATCAAATGATGCGTTGGAGCGTCGGCTTACCGTTCGGTTTTTTGATGAACGCATTGATCTGGTTTTCGGCATTTATATAGATCAAGATTTTATACTAAACGCGCGGGATAAATGTATCACCGAAAGTATTCATCTTTTCCAGCTTCTCAATAGTCTTTTCCAAATTACTGGCCTTGACATTTTCAAACAAATAGTCGGTTCCGGGCGATTCCTCATTCTTTTTAATCTGTTTGTAAATAAGATGGATCTTCTTAATGATACCAGCAACCATCTCCTTCTGTGTCTCTCGGATGATCTCTTCGTCCATTGCCACATTCTCACATAACAGTGATACCACGAAATACAAAATGTACTTTCGTTTTCGATTGCACCCACTGGTGTATTTCAAAGTGAACAGACTAAGTAGTGCATTAATGACCTTTTTTAGTAACTTGTTTTTCTGTCCATTTTGTCCTTTTACACACCTATTATCTGCCTCTTTGAAAAAAACATCCCAAACAATCCAAATCAAATCCATTTGCGATTTGTTGTCGACTGGGATATTGCTTCTTCTCTCTGCCTTACACTTTTCCTTCCTGTTTTTGCAAATTGCTTCATATTCAGATATCCATTCGATCCAATAACAGGCGTTGATTATGTTCCTACCTTCCGTCGAGATGTTGTATGCAAGCTCATTAATGGCTACAAACAACTCCTTGGGGTCATCTGGTTTAAAAATCTCCTGTGCATAAGTTATATTTGGGGCTTTGAATCTGTCTGTCATTTGCGTCATGTCAAAATCTTCCTTTCGGATCTTGATATTGTCAAAACTGTGTCTTCGTTTGGCATCACACAATACGCACATGATTTCACAAAATAGTGATCTCATCTTTTCACTATTTCGCATGCGTATTTCGTTGCCAGCATATCCATTAGTAATAATTTCCTTGAAATTTTGAATTCGCAGTTCTAAATAAATCGCGATTTTAGGATTGCCTAAATGAATGTACTTGCTGTAGAATAAAATGATTATTTCCCACAATTCGCTATAATGACCAGCGCAAATGAGCTCGGCGCTCCAATAACACGCCTGTTCGATTCGCGAATTTATCAAGCTATTTAGCAATTCTTTACGAACATCCGTCTTCTTAAATTTTGAGAATGATATGCCTCTGAAATCACCCGCGCCACGAATATCGTTAATCTCGGAATCATTGTTCATATAAGACCCTTGGAGATTTAAAACGACGATTTTACGGAAAAAAAATAACAACAGTACATATAGATGAAGGGTTTACTCAAAACATACAATAAATTATCGAATTTTGGAAAGGTTTTGTTATTTGTTGCGCTATTACTCGCACTGATTGTATTTTTCAAAGGTCTAAACAACCGCGCGGATGGTGTTAACCGCGAAGGGTACGAACAAAATGACCAGTTCTTATTCAAAAAGGGTCACAAAGTGTACGACGATTTTTACGCAACGATTTACGACTACTTGGTATTCAACAACATGAAAGACGATTTCGAGATTAGTCAAATCGTGAATAAAACGAACCCTACATCAGAGAGCTTGATCCTCGACATCGGGTCCGGAACTGGGCATCATGTTGCTAAGCTGTCAAACAAGGGATTGAATGTGATTGGTCTCGACATTTCTCCCGCGATGGTGAAAGAGGCTAAAACGAAATTTCCTGAAGCCGCATCTAGTTTCAAGGTTGGCGATGCTCTAAATCTGTCAGAGTTTCGCAACAACTCGTTTACTCACATTATGTGCATGTATTTCACAATTTATTACTTCAAAAACAAGCGACAGTTCTTCAACAACTGCATGGAGTGGCTAATGCCCGGCGGTTACTTGATTCTGCATGTAGTGGATCGCGCCAAGTTTGATCCGATTTTACCTCCAGGAAATCCTCTGTATGTCGTGTCGCCGCAGAAGTACGCGAAGGAGCGCATCACAAAGACCAAGGTCACATTCAACGAGTTCGTGTACAACTCCAACTTTTCTCTCGACGAGTCGAAAAACATTGCGGTTTTTGAAGAGAAGTTCAAGTTTAATGATGGTAAAGTGCGGAAGCAGGAGCAGATGCTGTATATGGAGGATGACGAAGAGATTGTTTCCCAAGCAACCGACGCTGGTTTCGTGATTCAAGGCAAGATCGATCTGATCCAATGTGCATATGATCACCAGTATTTGTACATTCTTGTCAAGCCTGCCTAATCCAATCCACCTTTGGAAAAGGTGGAGCCAAATCCACTTTTGGAAAAAGTGGAGCAAAAAGTCTGGTTATAAGCAAATGTATAATAAACAATAAAAGCTGGGATTGGGATTTTGCTCCACTTTTTTCACGAAGTAATGAAAAGTGGATAAAAACGGCTTAAAACTTATACATTATGGTAAATCATATGTATTCTGAACAAAAAGTGGTCGAAGTATTCATTGAGATATCCAAGAATTCCAAGATCAAATACGAATATGACAAGAAAAGAAATGCCCTTGTGTGTGACCGCGTTCTCCACACACCATTTTCCTACAATTTCAACTATGGGTTTATTCCCGATACGCTGAGTGAGGACGGTGATCCAATTGATGTAGTAGTTCTCATGGACGATGAGCTGTTGCCGGGTTCCTACATCAAGTGCATTATCCTCGGATGTCTGGAGACGAGCGACGACAAGGGCGACGACCCCAAGTTGATTGCATGTCCTTGTCCGAGCGTCGACCCGACCTACACATTCAGCGACATCAGCGATGTATCGCCACACACAATCGAAAAGATCCGATATTTCTTCCAGCATTACAAGGACTTGGAGAACAAGCATGTCACTATTGGAAGCTTCCTAAATAGCGAGAAGGCATACAAGATACTGGACAACTCTATTTGTAAGCCACCTATCTGAGAAAAATATCTATCAGGTTTCCGTATTCGATCATATTAAACAAAATTTAATATGATACCAAATCATGATTGCCGCATATATAATTATCATTCTATTCCTAATAATCATGCTTGTAACGGGATATATCAAATACAAGTTTGGGTTTTGGGTATCCCAGCCTGTATTCCACATATACGATTTAGCATATATGATATATCCACCCGGTATCATCAATCACGGCATGCCCGAAAAGAATAAGTACACGAATTTCAATAATATAGAAACCATTGATTTTGGTGAGCTCTCCGATCTCAAGACTACACAAATGATGAATTTTATCAAAACCAATTTTCTAAGGAACAAGGACAATATATTTTCACCTGAGAAAACAAATGTCGTCTCTTATTTCACTTCTCTAAATGCTCCATCGTTTGTATCGTTTTACACTGAACCCATCGTTATGCAGGACTTAAAAAAAGGCACCATATTGGAGGACAAGGAGATTAATGGCATAATGACATCGCGCCCGACTCATATTAGCATCAGGACCGACGACCCAACTGCTTCATCGTTTGACGCGTATTATGTCGATTACTTGTGTGTGAAGAAGGGGAAACGAAAAAAGGGGATTGCGCCACAGATCATCCAAACACACCACTACAATCAAAGTCATGCAAACCCCAAGATATCTGTTTCACTGTTCAAGAGAGAAGATGAATTGACTGGTATCGTTCCGTTGTGCGTGTACTCCACATATGGGTTTTCCGTTGATAAATGGACAAAACCGCCAGCATTAAATGCAGCATATGTTGTGATGGAAGTCAACGAGCAGAATAGCCACTTGTTATTCGATTTCATTAAGTTGAATAGTGGAGCGTTCGACATAACTGTTATGCCAGATGTGTCAAATATAGTTGAGCTTATTAAAACCCGAAATATATTTGTAAATGTAGTCTTGCTGAGTGATCAAATCCAGTGTGCATACTTCTTTCGAAAATCGTGCGTGTCTGTGGAAAAGGGGATGGAAGTGTTGAGCTGCTTTGCGTCAATAAATGCCACAGACACAGACATATTTGTCCACGGATTCAAAATAAGTTTTTGGACAATTGCAGACAAGAATAAATTTGGGTTCTCAGCAATAGAAGATATATCACATAACCGAACCATAATTAACAATTTGATTATTAAAACGCATCCTCTAATTGTAAGCCCTACTGCATACTTTTTCTATAATTTTGCTTATCGTACATTCAAGTCGTCAAAGTGCTTCATTGTAAATTAATCCGCTTTTTTTGCCTTATCAGCCTTCTTGACATAAGTCTTCCGAGGCTTCTTCTCCGCAGGAGCAGTGGGAGGAGCCGGCGTAGGAGCCGGCGTAGGAGCTTGCACAGTAGGAGGAGCTGGCGTAGGAACAGAAGAAAAGGAAAAATCTGGCTTTTCGCACTCCTGACACACTCTGCCAAGCTCAATGTACTGATCGCGCTGCTCCTTCGTCAGCTTTCTGCACTTACGAATCAACTTGTTTGTCAAATTCATATTACAAATATCATGCTTCAACTCCCTCAGAGGCTCAAACACATTGCAACTAACCTCGGTAAGAAAGATCTGATGAATCTTATTGTAGAACATGATCGGATAACCATCTTCATCCAGCTCTACAATACCACAAGTGCAGTAGTCTGCGTGCTCTACATCCTCTCCATTCCTGCACTTGATGTCGACGCAGTCAACATCGTTCATGTACTCCTCGAAAAATTCTCCGGCAGACTCCTTGTCATCGAATACAAACAGCTTTGGAGGATTAATTCGAATTGAGGTCATGCGCGTCTGTCTGGCGATATCCTCAACACTCTTATATTCATAACACCCCTCATGCTTGCAGTGTACAATAATATACTTCATTATATTATTGTATTATGCTAATACGGTTTAAATTGTTTTCAAATAAATATATCCACTTTTGAGAAAAGTGGAGCCAAAAAGCTCCGAATGAGCGACTGACAAGCGAAGCGACTTCTCTCTTCAAGCGGGTATGAATTCCGAAACTTTATCCACATACATATGTAAATCACCCAACTTCGTCTTTGAATTATAATAATCATCATTCGCCTTCTTCTGGTCAGCCATAAATATTGCCGTCTTAATAAATAATTCAGCATCCATGACATCCTCGATTTTTCCATTAATATTCTTCTTACCAACAATCGGCGGAGTACCATATGTGCCTTCGTATTTTACCTTTCCTAGTATATTTTTCACTACGGCGCGCATTCGATGTGATTTGAAAGGTTCATCGTGCCAAGGCATCCTAGTCCACAAATCCTTCAGTAATCGCAAGTCATGACTCCGGTTGTTTAAACTGGAACTAATATAAAAATTCCAGTCTTCCTGCACAGGTTCCATCCATCCATAACCGCTCTTGTCTCCACATTTTTCATCTTCATCTTCCTCTTCCTCATCACCTTCCTCTTCGTCTTCTTCCTCTTCATCTTCCTCTTCCTCTTCTTTATGTTCGGCTCTTTTGTTACATTTGTCTTCAGCACAAATTTTGTCATAGTATACGACTGAATTTTTTTTGGCTTCAGTATTTATGAACGATCTTCCATAGTCAATCATCTTCGCAATATATTGACTTTTGAAACTTACAGTTTCATTCCGAAGATGATAATGGAATTCTATATATTTTCCATCAACCGGTTTATACAAAATAACATTTTCCGGATGTAAATCGTAGTGGGTAAAAATAGCAGCCAATCCACCCAAAGCAAAATATATTTGATAGATAGCATATAGGAAATCATTTATAATGAAATCAAAATCGGGTGTCCCTTTGTATATTTTATCTCCAATGGAAGCGGCGCCCTTTATATGCTGTATCAAAATGCACTGGTTTACAGAGTTTGCACAAGAATTGCCATAGTCATAATTTTTATGGTAGGTTAACATGTTGCTCAAATCGACAAGCCCAGACTTTTCTTTTTGAAATCGTTCCCTATAGGCATCTGTTTTATATTCGTATAGTCCATATGTCTCTACAAAGCAAGGTATTTGTTTTGCAATACCATTTAAATCCTTTCCTACGTAAAACTCATACATCAAGTTATCGGACTTCTTATTTTGTGACGACTTGAGGACCGCATATGATTTATAACCCTCGCGTTCATATTCAAGTTCCTTAACAAACCCATTCGCGGATACGGCACCAATTGCCTTTATACTTTTCAAATAATCGAATTTGATGAACCCATTGAAAAAATCTGTTATCTTCTTCTTTTCTTTTCCAAACGCGATACAAACACCGGAATCGGAACAAATGGCTTGCAAGAACATAGACCTACGCTTATTTTCAGTCTTCTTCATGAAAGTTCCGATGGTTTTTCGTGCGCGCTTTTTTGTAAATGTCTTTACGGCTTCTAACCGTGCAAGATTTGACTTGCGTTTCTGCTCCACTTTCTTCATGAAAGTTCCAATGGTTTTTTGGGCGCGCTTTTGAGTGTACTTTTTTGTAAATGATCGCACAGCAGCACTGTTACTGCGGTTAGAGGCACTTCGTCTACTATTACTTCGTGTACTGTTGCTACGCTTACTATTGCTACGCTTACTATTGCTACGCTTACTATTGCTACGCTTACTGTTGCTTTGGCTTTGCGGAATATTGCCGGGGTTACTGTTACTTTTACTCTTGCTACGCATACTACTCTCGCTTCGCATACTACTGTCGCTTCGCATAAGACTGGTATTGGCAAATTTTCTATTACCCAATTTGATATTGCCAATATTATTATTTTCATGAAAAAATTCCGACATTACAATATAATGATATTTTATTTCTAAAATATCATTTTATGCGGCTATAAATTCAAGACGGTATAAATTTAAGCCGGTATATATTCCGTCGGTTTGATTCCATAAATGTGCATATCACCCAACTTTCCCATTCCCTTATAATAATCGTCGTTCGCCGCTGCTTGTTCGGGATCCTGTATAGCGCGTCTAATAAATGCCTCGGCGTCGGTTACATCCTCTATTTTTTTAAAATTTCCTTTACCAACAACTGGTGGTGTTCCATACTTACCCGTATATACTACACTGAATAATATATCATTCATATGATTGTGTATTCTAGTACTTGATTTGAAAGGCTCATCATCCCAAGGCATTCTATTTTTCAGATCATTTAACAATCTCAGATCATGACTCGGATTGCTCATCGTAGAACTAATATAATAATTCCAGTCTTCCATTACAGGTTCTAACCATCCATATCCACTCTCGTTTCCACATGTTTCACCGTTCTGGTTGCATTCGGCATTTATGTCTTTGGAGCATATGCTTGTGTAATAAGATACTGAGTTTAAACCCTTATTACCTAAGAAACATCTTCCATAGTCAATTATCTTAACAATATATTGACTCTTGAAATTTATAGTAGTACCATGCGGCAAATGATAATGAAATTCTATATATTTACCTGCAACTGGTTTATATAAAATGACATTATCTGGGTGTAAATCGTAATGTGTAAATTTGGAATAAACCATAGCTAATGTATAATATACTTGATAGAACGAATATAGTAAATCATTTATAATATAATTAAAATCGGGTGGGTTTTTTATTACTTTATCTCCAATGGAAGCGGCGCCTTTTATGTGCTGTACCAAAACACATACAGTCTTAGAATATTTACAAGACTCTGGATAATTAATTGAACCCTTTTTATATGGAATTAACATAGAGTTTAAATCCTGATTACCCGGGTTCGCTGCTTGGAATTGAGCCCAATCGGATTCGTTTCTGTATCTATAATGTCCGTATGTCTCTATAAAACACGGAAAATATTTTAGCAAAAGATTATTAATAGTGGCTCCTATTAAATACTCATACATCAAGTTATCAGCATCTTTTTGTCTGGACGATTTTAAGATTGCATGGGCTTTGTACCCCTCGCGTTCGTATTCAAGTTCTTTCACAAATCCATTCACTGATACTTTTCCAATTGCCTTTATACTTTTCAGATAATCAAACTTTGTAAATCCATTGAAGAAATCAAATATCTTCTGTCGCTCTTTCCCAAATGCAATGCAGACACCAGAATCAGAGCAAATCGCTTGCAAGAACTTAGATCTACGCTTATTTTCAGTCTTCTTCATGAAAACTCCAATGGTTTTTCGTGCACGCTTTCTTGTAAATGCCTTAACCGCTTCTACTTGTGCAATATCCGCCTTGAGTTTATCTCCGACTTTCTTCATGAAATTTCCGATGGTTTTTTGTGCTCGCTTTCTGGTAAATGATCGGACAGCCGCACTGTTGCTACTGCGTCTGCTGTTGCTACGCCTGCTTTTGCTTTTACTACTACTCTGCTTACTCTTGCTACGCTCAATGTTGCTTTGGCTTCGCTGAAGGTTGCTTTTGCTACGCTTACTCTTGCTACGTTCAATGTTGCTTTGGCTTCGCTGAAGGTTGCTGGGGGCAGTGTTACCTTTACTGTGACCAAGCTTATTGCTGTTTGAATTACTTTTACTGTCGCTCCGCATAAGACTGTTATTGATATTTTCACGAACAAATTCTGCCATTACAATATAATGATATTTTATATTGTAATGTTTATTTTGGTTCAACTTTTCATAACTTCATGGAAAAAAGTTGATTCAGTTGCTATGCTTTTTGCTCCACTTTTTTTACACCTTCGCTCATTCAAAACGCCCCCTTCGGGGGCTGTTATGAGTGACGAAGATGATGCCGATTGCGCATTTTCAATGCGCAAAGGTGTAAAAGTGGATTAGCGGACATACTTTCCAGCCCTAGCAAATGAATCAACAACGAAAATAATGAAGATTCCTAAAAACGAATACAATACAACCTCTTCCGTCACACTATTCGTCTTTGTATCCTGCTGTTCCTCTAAAAGGTTGATCATATAATTCAGCTTCTGCATAACAACATCTTCGCTCGGGTTAGAAAACGACGGTTGTTGTCCCGCGTAATATTGCTTGTTTGCAGGGTTTTTATAAGGAGAAGGAGAATTCTTGTATCCGGGTAACATCTTGTTGTAATATTCATCATTGCTTTTCTCGTCACCGTAATTCGTCGTGTAGTTATTCATATCGAATTCGTTTCGGTCTTCATTGTTTGGTTCTGGTGCTTTTCCGACCAATCCTCTAAACCCAGAATTCATGCTCTGCATGCTTTCGGTGCGGTTGACACCCGCAGATTCAGGTGGAGGCGGTGGTTTGAATTCGCCTAGAATCGGTTGATCCTGATCATCCGGCACAGAATCGTGAATATTGCTCAACACTTTATTCACTTTATCCGTATTTACATCGGTATCCGAATATCTCTTTTGGGTTTTATTATGCGTTAGTTTTTTCTTTTCAACTATATTATCCGACTCATTGTTATTTGAATTACCATTAAATGGAGCAGCATAAATTGCTAAAGACATTCTTACTAAAAATTAAGATAATAATTTGAAAAACACACTGAAATAATGTTTTTCCAAATAAAAATTATATCGGAATATTTATATAATGATGGGTATTAGCAACAATAATATAGGTGCTGCAATTCTTTTAGTATTCATTCTTTTATTGACTCAATCGAAAGTTTTAGATCTGTTTATAAACACTGCTTTAGGAAGAATCGCTTTGATTGTATTCCTATTGGTGATTAGTTACATGAACAAAACCCTTGGTGTTATTTCGGTTCTAAGCTTCATCTTAGTTGCAAACAACAGTGGTTGGTTCATCCTGGAAGGAATGGAAAATCAGACTGATGACATGACAGCTGATGCTAAGGAGAGTGCTGCTGAAACAACTGATGCTAAAACAATGGATGCTAAAGCGACTGACGATAAGAAGAAGGACAAAATGGCTTCGCCTAGCGCCAATAACACACGCAGCATCGAAGATATCAAGAACGAGCTTGCTGCCGCCGTTGCCGCCAGCGCCGCCAATGAGCCTGATTCTGAACCGGCGGTAACCTCGGAGGGGTTTGATGTCATTGGCACGGAGCGCGAGCTGCAGGCTGGCAAGTGCTCCAACTCGATCGGTGTTAAGAAGGACTCTCAAGACTGCGATCTCGTGTCTCCCGGCGAGGGCAATATGTTCTCGAATTTCTTCTCTGTCTTCAATTAATTTTTTGTCGCATAATTATAGGATGAAGCTATACTATAATTATTTGCTTTTACTGGTGCTCATTGTTGTTGGTATCTTGTATTACAATTCTGCAACGAATGAGGGTTTTAGTTTACCCGGTGTTCGATTACCAGGTGTAAGTTTACCCGGTATTCGATTACCTGGAGTTCGATTACCAAGTGTGTATCCGTATGTGCGTCGCGCAAGATTATTCGGGGAAAACAGTGTTCGCCAAATTGAAAAAATGTCAACCCACTTGGATGCAAAGGCAATGATGGCTGGGAATTAAAAATATTATATTTGCATATTTTAACAATGGCAAAAGACGCGGTCTCTTCTTTAACAAATGCATCTGGTTTTTTACACGAACATGTATTATATTTGAACAATAGTAAATTTTTTGCAGGTGTTATGATGATATTACTCAATGTGGGGTCCAAGTTCATTACCATCCAATTTAGTAAATCGACGGAAGAGTATATCAAGAATTCAGTGACAAAGCAGCTCCTCGTATTCGCGATGGCGTGGATGGGTACTCGCGACATTTATGCGTCTCTCGGTTTAACCGCGGTCTTCACTGTTCTCTCGGATCACTTGTTCAATGAAGAGAGTCGATTCTGCGTTGTGCCCCACGAATACCGCGTTCTCCACAAGCTGATTGATTCTAATAGTGACGGGGAAACTACTGCTACGGAGATTACAGCTGCAATTGAAGTTTTAGAAAAGGCGAAACGAGAGAAACAGCGGAAACAACAGAAGGATTTGCTTTTGAAGACGGATTTTTATAACTTCGATTTAGGTGACCACGGCAACATGAATTGAACTTTTATTATTATATGTATATTATATATAATAATGAGTGCTTTTAGTGCATCTGCGTCTATGCCTGCACCAGCAGGTATAAAATTTGAAACATTTACTATGCCAGATCCTGAAAATGGCATACCAGAGGGTTATACCCTTGGTAAATCATTGGGGAAAGGAGATTTCGGAGAAGCGCATCAATTCGTAAAGTTGGCGCATGTTGAAGCAGGAAGACCTGAAAATATGGGAGTTCACATTGAATTACAATTACCAGATGGTAGACAAACTGTGTTGAAAAAGGTTAACTTAGTGCATCATAATGAACACGTAAATATGATCCCAATTCGTTTGCAGCAATTTAAAGATGAAGTCGAGATTGGATATAAGCTCGGATCACTCGGTATAGCCCCCAGAATTTACAATTGGTGGATATGTGAGAATCATCCACAAAACGACAGAACAACCAAACGATATGGTTATTATGTAATGGATACATTGTCAGGTGTATGGGCAAGTAGGTTTGGAAAGAATGTGGCAGTCGCACCTCCCGATTTGCAAATTAAATTAATTGGAAGTGTAATTGATATGGTACAATTGGGTCTTATTCACCAGGATTTACACACCGGCAACATCAGTTCTGATGGGTTATTGTTTGATTTCGGTTTGACGCTCAGCGTAGATCCTTCTTTAATTGAACAATATGGATCACTGTTGGTCGCTAGTCAACTGTATCAAATGATCGAACATTCAGATTACGACGACAGTGTGAATCCCAACAACTATGTGTTTAATGCGATTCAACTTATTCTTCAAAATCCTGGTCTACCACTATCACAACTAAAGGCTTTTTTAAGTAGCACATTACAAACCCGAGGGAACAAGCATCGTTTTGGGCATGGCAGCAACACCTGGTCAAGATTAGACAAGTGTGAGTCAAGATCCCTTATTCTAAAAATTATTTTGGAACACCCCGAAATAACAAATTCCCCTCATCCTATCGGTGTATCATTGTTGATGTTGTACATGTATGATATAATTATTCATTCGGCAACGAAGGACGAGTTATATGGTGTGGGTGATAGACAAGATGAGAAAAACTTTATGTACAACTTGATTTATTTGATACGAAACAATAAAATACGAATTGAAGATGTAAATGATTGGTTAAATGGCGGAGACATTCCGTCAACATTAAATTCAATGAAGGATTGCATGAAAAGGCGAAAAATAGAAGAGTCATTCGTTCCCCAGTCATTCTTTCCCCAGTCCTTAGTTCCACCTACTTTTGCTATTGGTGTTAAAAGACCCAAAAGAACAAGAGGTGGTGGTAAAAAATCGAAAACCAAGAAGAAGAAACGACGATCCAAAACCAGGAAAATGCGGCGGTGAAAATAATATGTTATGTTATAATATAATATATATGTCAAAAATAACTGTCGACTTTAAGAATGGACAAATCGAAATCAAGCGAGGTTCTCAAATCGTAAAGACTATTCCCGCAACGAACCTCTTCGATGTAGATCCCGAAAATCCAGAATTTCCACCTAGTAAACCGGAAACATTAGCTAGTTTGGTGGATGTTGTTAAACACAACAGTCAACTACGCATATTGGATTGTAAAAAAGATGCTGGTACTGGTGGTATTGGTTTGATAGACAGAAATTTAAACTTAGATCAATCGACAACTGGTTTAGAATCTGAAACAACAATTTATGAAGGGATTCCTGATGTAAGCTTTGATAAGTTGCATTCATGTGAAGATAAAGTTACAGAACATTTCAATGAAAGTACAACCCCTATATCTTGGGTCAAAACAATGGGCGCACTCGAAGAGACAAAAATGCTGAAACAAAAAGTGGCGTTCAAAGAAAGTGGTGTTAACCCCGAGCGCTTCATAAAAAATCCAAATTATTGTTTCAACTTTGCAGGTGAAGAACTTGATCCACTGAAGCGTTCCGATATGGAATCAACTCATGATAAGAATCCACCTGATTTCTTTTTCCCAGAGGTTGGCGAGGAGATTATATTCACTACCGAATTTATGAGTTATCTCGGGATGCCCAAGTGTTCCCTACGAGCAACAAGACCTGATAGCAATCCAACAACAAAATATAATTTTGAAATTACTGTTGGTGGATTGGTAATAAACACATCAAATGCACACGGAATTAACTGGTTTGCAGGTAATAACGAAAAAAATAAGATTTTAAAGGCTGCGTTGCCAAACGGAGCTAAACGCGGCGAAGCGTTTCTAAAAAAGCAGGCGCTGATTGCCGTAAAAGAGATGGGTGATTTGATGCAAGTGATTATGATGTTCGTATGGCGCCACTTGAACCCTGATAAGGATTACACAATGTCCACATGTGACAAGGTTGTTTTCATGGTATGCATGTTGATGCAAGTGAACTGTGTTTTTGCAGACACAGATAATACTGATATTGGTAAAATTATTAGCTTGTTGGAGTTCTCGTCTGCAATGACCAATGATCCGACAGTTTTGAAACAAATGATGAAAGAATTATATGACAAGATTAAAAAACAAAATGAAGATTTGGCAAAAACTATACAAATATATCAAAGAAGAGCGAGCGAAATTGTAATTGTACCTAAGGGTCCTATTGCGCGTATGAAAAAAGTAAGTGATGATCCGCGCGTATTCGTTGGTGCGTTCATAAGCGATTTGTACAACATCGGTAAAACCAAAAACCAGGAGATTCTCGTAAGTAGAATTGTACATGAATTTACAACTGGAAGTGGTTACAAGAATTACGAGGTGCTTTTTTCAAATGGGTCTCTTGGGCAACTACATGAAGTGCCAAAAATAGAAAGTTTATTGTGCGACCCAAGATTTATAGTGTCTGAAGCAGCAAAATTAAAATGGGCCAAGGATTTAAACGATAATGCTAGATCAGACCCGACTTTATTTGATAAAATCGATAGATCATTAGAAACAGATTTAGATCGACAACTATATGAGTATTCGCCTTCGTCAAAATATGCCCAACCTTCTATTGACACAAGCCATTTCCCACCCGAGTTTTATGCAACGATTCTTGCTGATATTGGGTCTATCAATGAATTATTGACTGCCAAATTTAATGGGTTGAATAGAGCACAAATCAGTGGCGTTAAGGTGAAGGGTGAATTCCAAGAAACAGCTGAAACGATCCTATTAAAAGAGTTCATCAAGAGCATGCGCAGGAATTTTTTGGTGAACAATGTGTTTCGCCCTTTACCTGGTTTTGACAATGTAGTAAACATTGTTTTCTGCAAACATTTACTCGTTGGAACGGCAGAAGGATTCGTCTCGAATTTTGGTCATGAGTACGGTGTGAAAACCTTTTACCAAATTGGACTAGAAATGGAAGTGCTCCCTCCGCCACCACCGAGTACAAGCGGAGCGACTGCAAGAGCATCAAGAGGAGCAACAGCAAAAAAAACCAAGGCAACTGGTGCTAATTTTGAAGGAGGAGGAGGTCTCACTCAGGAAGAAATAGACCAAATCAAAGGTTACTCATTTGACTCTGAAGAAAACTACTGGTTTTGGAAGGAAATGTTACCCGACAATGATGATAAAATCAATCGCAGTGTCGTTATGAAAATCAAACAAGAATGCAAAAACGATTTTATAAGCCCCGAGTATATTGTCGATAATGGGTTGTTTGAAAAGGGTATTCTGAACCGTGATGGTATTGCTAGCAAATATGGTTTTTTCAACCCAATGATAATATTGAATAATCAAATCAAAGACCATTTACTTAACTCTGGCACAGAAATGTACTATGATGATGTTCGAAGCAGGTTATATGATATGTTCAATGTGACTGGTTATGTCCAGTATGATGGAGATCTGGTTGGTTCGATCGATAAACTTATAAGTGAAATAATTGTGGATCCAATTTATGGTGGAGAAACCAGATCAGAATTCTCTATAACAATGATACCAAAAATGTCCGTTGGTAAGCAACAAAAATCAATGTCTTCAAGCAATCAAGATGAGCTGGAGGATATTATTGCAAAACTAAGTAAACGCGACAAAGAATCTCTATTTACATCTTTATTGAATCAAGGTGCTGCGCCAAGAAGTCGTGTTAGTAATTGGGCTGCGCCTCAACCGTATCGACGATTTGTAGGGGGGGCAACCAGGAAACGAGGCATAACTCGCAAAGCTAAACGATCTGTGAGAACAAATACTAGGAAGAGCCGTTCATGAGAACCCATCGGTTCTTTAAGTAGGAAAATCGTTAATATATATAAAATTAACGATTTTTGTTTTCCAAAAGTGTTTCCGAAAATTGATTTTGGACATTTATAAATGTCCAAAAACCGATAGGGTCGATCAAGTCTTGGATTTTCGAAAATTTGTGACCATATTTTTTTTTAGCGTGTGGTCACCAAAAAAATAATTCTAATTTTGTGAGCATAATTTTTTATTTCCGAGATTAATTGCAAAACTTTAGGCGTTTTTTTATATCCATTAATGATATAAATGGATGAGAATAAAACGCTGAAAAACGCCGATGATTTTTACTGTATTTATTGTGACTTTAAATGTAGCAAAAAGAGTGACTGGGATAGACATTGTGTGAGACCAAAACACGAAGTCAATGTGCAAAGATATGGAAATGATGATAAAAAAACGCTGAAAAACGCCGACCAGCATATGTCGTGTCATTGTGGAAAGGTATACAAGTATTATTCAGGTTTATGGAGACATCAGAAAATGTGTATAAACGAAGAACCCACAGAAAAGTCTGCTGACAACCAAGACCTGATTGCATACTTGATCAAGCAGAACAACGATCTGCAACATCAGATAATTGAAGTCTGTAAGAACAGTATGGTGAACAACACCACCAACAATGTCAATTCACACAACAAGACCTTCAATCTGAATGTATTTTTGAATGAGGATTGCAAAGATGCGATGAACATAACAGATTTTGTCGATTCAATCAAGTTTCAGCTTGCAGATTTAGAGCATATGGGGCAAGTTGGGTATGTGGACGGCATCTCCAACATCATACTTAGGAATTTGAAAGCGCTCGATGTAACTAAAAGACCGGTTCACTGTACGGATCAGAAGAGAGAAACAATCTACATCAAAGAAGGTGGTGTTTGGACGAAAGAGGACGAAGATAACAAGAATGTCCGAAAGCTGATCAAGAAGGTGGCATTCCGAAACAGCAAGTGTTTGTCGCTGTTCAAAGAGAAGTACCCTGATTGTGTCACGAGCGAATCCAGGTACTCGGACACTTATAGTAAGATTGTCATTGAGGCAATGGGAGGTGGCTACAAGTGTAATGATTATGATAGCGAAAACAAAATCATTAGAAAGATTGCCAAACAGATGACTATTGACAAATCGGCTTATTTAGCTTGAAACTGAATTTGGTTTGACCAATATGTATTGATCATATGGACCATCAGTGTACTCGCAGTTGTCATTCTTCAGTAAAATATACCCATCCTTCATCAAGCCAGTAATTACATCATCTGTTATGTGGCTCCAATCAAACTCCATTGTGGGGTAAACGGGATGATCTTCGCCCATTCCGCAACTGCCTTTCTTCCCCATTAATCTGCAGTCATCAATAATAATTATATCATCGTATTCTCTCTTCTTGAGAAGTTCAAGTTCCTGTAGCAGGGGGGTTTCCTCCTCTCCGTATGCTGTGGGACCGCCCGAATAATGCGCATCTAAGTAAATGGTAACCGGCTCCTTAATCGTGGACAAAAGCACAGGCAGCACCTTCTTGGAATCACCCAAATGTAGGATAACAGATGCATTATCCTTGAACTGTTCCACATTGTACTCGTACCATTTCTCAGACAATTCAATTGAATGAATCGCGTCGTACTGGTCGAGCATATGCGTTATTCCTTTTCCTAAATAAGCACCAGTTTCAATGTACTGATTTGTCTTAACCGTCTTGGTTTCATCGTAGAATGCGGGCTTCAAAATCGGCATTTGTATAAAAACAAAATAAATTATTGTATATAAAACGCATATACGCATACAATAATTCAATCAGACAATACTATATCAGGACGAAATAACTCCGTCACTGATTCATCGAATAATTCCAGTAATCGTTCGTCGCTCTTGCACAGAGTGATCACTACACCATACAGCATTGCAATCGTTAGTTGAAAGATAACAAACCCCTTGCTAGGGGTAATTCCATATTGTTTCAGATTGTGATTGTTCAAATAGTCGTTTAATATTTTGACTGATGTAAAAATACGCTTGCAATCTGCACGCTTCAATACATACAAAGTGTCGTGAATAATATCCGACATAATTTGTAAGATTGCATCATAGTGATTTTTCGGTAGATTTATAAACACTTCGACCGGTTCTATAACACCCATTTGAATGATCCTCTCCGCTGTAATTTCGGCACTCGTCGAAGTTAGCTCGGTTATGAAATCAAAAAATTTGGCGCGTTGTTCATTATTGAACTTGTAAACGATTCCATAATCAATGACACCAATTTTATATTTGTATTTTTTATCTGCTTCATCCTTGATAAACAATATGTTGCCTCCGTGCAGGTCGCCGTGCACGATTCCGTGTATGAGTCCACATGCAATGACCGACTTGATGTGATACTTTGCAAAGTGCCCATAATCCTCGTTATCGACCTGGTTGATCTTGAGGCCTTCGATGTACTCCATTAGAATGCAGTCACTGTGTGACTGAGTCACTTCTGGATATACATATGGTACCTTGACATATTTCAAATGTTTGCATTTCTCTCTGAACATCGTCATGTTTTCAACCTCTTGCAAAAAGTTTGTCTGCTGTTTTATAATATCAATATTGTTATGTATAATCGCCGAAATTTCCAATTCCTTAACGGCTGGAATCACATTCAGTAGATTTACGAAAAAAACTAGGTTTGCGATTGCCTCGTGCAGAATGGAATCGATATTGCATCGCTTCATTTTAAGAATAACAGGTTGATCGTCGTTTTGACGAAACAATTTGAATACGATGGAAATCATGCCCGAGTTGATAGGCTCATCATAACCTTCTTTGATTATCAAACCATTCTCAGAGCTGACCTGATGCAAAAGTTGCATATCAATATCTTTCTCTGTCCAAGGCGCATTGTCCGTATACTTCAGAAGCCGGTTGTTTGTATTTTCATCAATGAATGAGCTGTTCAACGCAACCGCTTGAAATACCTTCACATACAGTATATTTATCTTTGCCAACCTTAAAGACAGATTGTCTATGAACCTACTGTAATCCCTTGTAAAACCGTAGGTTACAATTTCACTTGTAAATATCCACGCAACCTTACATAAAAACGCACATTCTTTATACATTATTTTACTACAACTATTTCTATAAATTGTTTTACACGCTTAAATATTTTCGACAATAGTGTTCCGATGATCTTGTCTACGAATGGGGGAATTACAACAGCGTCATCCAATACAATTTTGCTGAGAACATCCACCTTATGATTCGAGTGAATTGTAAACTCATTTGTCAACTTGACGACATTTACAAGATCGACATCATCGGGGATTCCATCAGGTCTCTGTGAATGGATTGTCTGCGAGTCGAATGTAATCGCCTGCATATTTTGTGAGCATTTTACATGCAAATACAAATACTTCTGTGAGACACCGAGTTCTTCAAACAACGGTTTCACTAAAAGAGTGATAATCCCTTCGGTTTCATTTAATTTCTCTAAACTTGTAGATTCAAACAGATCGGGACTCAAATCATATATGACCTTCATAAAATCAAGATTGATAAGCGCAGGTATTCGTAGTTTATTAGTTTCGAGAGAAAATGATGCATGATATTGATTTGTTCCTTGCTTGCTGAAGTGAAACCCATCTTTATTTAATATTACTGATTGTTCCATTTATTGTATATTTGGCATACAATAAATAACATTTTTTTACCGAATCCACTTTTGAGAAAAGTGGATTTGATTATGAATTTGTCAATTGTCTCAACTCTGCCCAGAACGACTTGTTGTTTTTCAATGCTTGTTCCGTCTGTTGTGCATAATAGAATGCAGTTGCCATACTCTCGTTCTCTTGTTTGATTTGTTGACTGTGTAGTTGTTTCATCGCGGTTTCCTTGTCCAATGGTTTTTCGGTTGTTCTAGAAGTCTTCAACTCCTCAATGTTCCTGTACTTGGTTCGATTGTTGTAGTCATCTTGGGTCACAGGGATCACGCTCTCGACATACGCCTGTCTAAGGTCAGTGAAGTTATCAGAAGTGTAATTGTCTTGTTGACCTAGTAATGTGCCACCGAATGTTGATGCATACATGTCGTTTACACCACCATATACTGTGAGCGATTGAATCTGTTTTTTCTGCTTTTCAAACTCCTGTGCCATATTGGCTTTGGTCACATGTCCAACATCGTAGATCCCTTCGTCGGATTTCAACCAGTCGCCGTAACCATTCTCATTTGCATCTCCGACTTTGCGCTTCTCGAATTGCTCATTGAACCACGAATTAAATTGCTTGGTATCTTTTAGCTTTGTATTTTTCTGAAACATATTGTCAAGGAGACGGTTGTTTTCATCAGGATTGTGATCTTCTAGCATAACATTTTTCCTGGACGACTTGTTCTGAAACTCGTAGATGGAGTACAACCGCTTGTATGCTGCAGAATAAAACAGGAAATACTTCGGTTCCAGTCTTGATTTGTCGGGATGTGTCATGAGAACAATCTTCTTGGCATCTTTCATAATATCGTCGGATAGAGTTTGAGTGTTTATTTTGAACAAGTTGTATAAATCATTCAACGAATAATTTTCGATATTCAGGTCGATACCTGATTTCGGTTGTTGAATGCTTTGTATTTGACTCGTGTTTCTTTGCGTCGTTACACTTTGCGTCGTTACACTTTGATTTTGAGTCGTTACACTTTGAGTCGCGTTGCTTTGGAATGGATTGCATCTGTAATCATTATTGCTTTCGTGTATTTTTATTCCGGTTTTCGAACACTTCATTTATTTACTATGAATATTTGTTTTCAAATACTTATGACAATAAATTAGTTTATTGTTGTCATATATTAGGCAATGCGTTTCGATTTTGTGTTTTCTTATTGGATATTTGCGTGGTATTTGTTGTACATGGTCAAATTTGTAAAATCTAGTCCTAAACTTGCATTAGGACTGGGAATTATTGGAAACATAGTTTTACTTACATTGGTGATATTGTTCGGTGCCAACTTGCGAACTATACTGTCATTCATAATGATCAATTCCATTATTAAAGTTATACCATATTATTCTTTGCATCGTGAAACTATCCGAGCAAGAGATGTAAAACCAATAATAATCTTATTCATAATGTATTGCTGTTGGATATATTATAATAAACAGGGACTAACAGGGAATTACAAGATGATTTTTGATTCATTGGTAAAAAATCGATATGATACGCCAGCAATTAGTTTTATGAATCGAGTTTTCCCATAAATTTATTTTTGAAATAGTTAATATATTTCAAAAATTACTATGCAGAGCAGCAAGTGTAGACAACACCTGTCTGTGGGTTGCCGACGCAACCGCCGGTTTGGTAAGTGCAGACCCCATTGGTAAAGTAGTAGTTGTATGTTCCAAGCTGATTGGCGCAATAGTTGCACATCCAGGCACATCCGGTGCCAGAGCTAACGGAGAAGGACACACAGTTATTGGGCACGATCTGAGTGGCATTGAACAGCGCCGATGTCGAAGACACTAAAGAAAGAAGGGCAGTGAAAAGGGAGAGTTTCATTATAGTATATAAACAAAACAAATATTTCGATCGCTACGCTTTTCATACAATTGATACAGTAGCTATGCTTGCACTCACTTCCCACAGAGCTGTTTGGATACGATTTTGGCTCCACCTTTTCTAAAGGTGGAAAAGGTGGACTAGATGTCCAGGCTCACCGTATTGCTCGCCGACTTCTTGCGCCTGCCGCTGCGCTTCGGCATATTTCCATCGCTCTGCAGATCCTTCAGCTCGCTAATACTGATGGTGCTGCTATCGTTATTCTGCGTCTGTGACTGCGGTTGCTGCTTCTGCTGCGGTTCCTGGATGTTGATCGTCTTCGTCTTCAGTCCCGAAAGAATGTCGGTAATATCACTGGGTCCCTTCATCTCCGGTCGCTTCGTCTTTTCGCGCATGCTAATACCATCCTCATTGAAATTGCTGCGACTCATGTTCAGGTCTGGGCGATTGGCGTAGTTATTGTTTCCCGGACGATTCATGGGCATCGAGGGCGCGGTTGGGCCCTGGGTCGCCATCGGGGGGGGAGGACCTTGGCCAAAGGAGGGCGCCGGCTCCGGGTTCATCATATTGCTCATGAATCCCGAGAAACCAGGGCTCGTTTGCGCCATAGAATTGACCGCTGCATTCTGGAACGAGCGCATCAAGTCCGGATTCTGGCGAAGAATGTCGTCCATGCCCGGCATCGCACTCTTAAACATCGTGTTCGTCATGTGTACCATCATCGCGCTGCCTCCTAGCTGGAACAGCAGCTTGAG
>Ga0114978_10000788_pt1 | contig 26485 bp, 14 predicted proteins | sample S_140212_EF_Meta_FD_87027 | JGI IMG/M metagenome (GOLD analysis project Ga0114978, IMG submission 87027) | Freshwater microbial communities from Lake Simoncouche, Canada to study carbon cycling - S_140212_EF_MetaG | ecosystem: Environmental > Aquatic > Freshwater > Lake | place: Lake...
GTTTTGCATTTGTAGCTGCATTTGCTGTTGCATTTGCTGCTCGGCGGATAAGGGTGTTTCAGCGGTTAGATCCCGATAGACAACTCGTGCGGAAAGTCCCCGTACCAACGGACTGGCGGTACTGCTCTGATCAGGGTGCCAGACCAGGGGGCTCGATTCCCCCTCGATCGCATCGACCAAATGGCCATGTAAGCGGGTCTCGGCGGTTTCGAATCGTCCCCGACGCTGAGGTGATTGCGGGGAGTCGGACCTCGGCGTCAATACGACCAGTGACTGCATTTCTTCCATCGCAAACGAGAGGGGTTCTTCAATTCCCGCCGCCTGAAAATGAATCCGATTGTCTGCGACGCGAATTAAGTCTCCACTGATTTTGATTCCGGACAAGAGGCTGGCACGCAGTGACCTTGAATCAAGTTCCGTGGCGGGTGAAAAAACAATATCGCGCACCTGGTTCTCGGCAACTCGCTGAAATTCGGGCTCGTCGCCAATCAGAAACTCGTCCGTTTCCGCGTCATACCCAGACAACGTTCCGTAGTGAATGGTGCCATCATTCCCATGGATTCGCGTTTTGTTCGCCTCGGCCTTTTGCGGTAACTCCCCATTCCAGCGGCCGATTTGCAGTCGTTCCAGACGGACATCGCCGCTGCGGTTGGTCAGCTGCACACCGCCGAACGTCTGAGGTTTTCGGGTTTGGACGGTGAGATCCGCCAGCGGTTCACCACTCGCCGTAAACACCAGAATTCGCCCTTGAATCTGATCGAGAAAAGCCTGAACGTGCAGCCGTCCCGATTTTCCGGAGGCGTTGTCTGGCGTTACGATTTTCTGCAGTGGCTCGACATCTGCTTGTTTTTCGGTTTCGCGCTGCACAACAATTTCATTTTCCCAGACTTCAAACTGGAACGCACGCAAGAGGGTTTTTGCGTCCTCGCCGACCCCGAGTGCAAACTCGAAGTCCGGTTGACCGGTCCAGGACAGTTCGAATTCGAATCGAGCCTGATCCGGAATCCCAAAATCTCGCCGCAGAATGGCTCCGGATTTGGACGTGAACAATTGGCCTGCGTCGTCACGCCAGGAATCCGCGTCACCCACGATCTTCCAACCCTCAAGACCATTGGGGCCAATAAAGATCTGGTCCGCACCGCCACCCCAACGGTAGAACCGCTGCACCCGACCACGGTCCACGTGAAGACGGCCAACACCGGTGCTCTCAATCACAAACGTCTTGGAATCGAGACCGACCAGTGAACCGTAGAAGACATCGCCCCCGAGCAGTTCAAAGCAATAATCCCGGTCGAGCGCGACCGGTTTTTCCGGGAGGGGAAAGTGAATCGAGGTGACACCACCCAGGGGAAAATAAAAGGGACTCGTAAACGCCGGTGACTGCCAACCCAGACTCGCCTCGGCGGGAGCCTGAATCAACCTTCCCGTCAGGTGATCTCCATTGGAGAGATACAGAATCGAAGCCTGTTTTGATACCGCTGCGGAGGTCTCATCCGCACGGGTGATCGAGCAAGTCCCGAGCACCCACACCAGTGTGGTTGCCAGCAAAATTCGTTGAGTCGCAAGATTGAACACGAAGGGATTCCTGGTCGTCGCACAACACTTGAGCCATGAGGATTCACGGTCACGATCGAAGCATCAGCGTTCGTAGATGGGGAGAAAACGGTAATTCAGTGCGAGCGCCAAACAGGACATGGATGTTCCGAGCGTTGTCCCCATCTGGCCGGGGATGCTCCCATCCGCCAATTGAATGGTTTTCAGATGACGGACCAAGAGCTTGTTCCATTTTTCCCACGCCACGACATCCCCCTGAAACAGTGCTTGCGCCTGATAATAGCGTGTGTATTCCGGCCAGCTTTGTTGTGCCACATTTTCCAGACGTTGAACCAGATAACCGAGAGTTGCCTTGAACTGAGTCAGGTCTTTTCGACGGGCGACGGAGTAAACCAGGGTGGCAATCGAAATGCGGGCAAACGATTCATCAAAGCCACCGAACCCACCGGAATAGCCCACCTGACCTGATGGCGAGGTCATTTTCGTGAAGTAATTAATGGATTTATCGATCGCTTCATCGGGAACTTCGATCCCGGCATTGCGTGACGCAAGTAGCCCCATGAGCACCGCACCACTGACGGAGGTATCAGCGTCATTGCCATCGGGGGAGTATCTCCAGCCGCCGAACGAATTTTTCTTTTGCGAGGTGATCGCGGCTCGTACCGCCAATTCCAGTGACTGGCCGACTGTGCGGCGATTGGGTTCGTTACCGGTCCATAAATTGCGATCGTCGACCGCTCCATAGGCTTCGGCCAGGGCGAGCATTGCAAAGCCATGATTGTACATGCTGCTGTGCCCGCCGTTCTTGCCGCCGTAGAAGCCGGTCTCACCGTCCTGCCCTTCAATGATATGACGCAAGGCACGCCGGACATTGTTGCTGTACAGTCCGAAGTTCGGATCTTCCCCGCTGGCTAACAGGACCATCAGACAGAGTCCTGTGACCCCTGGTCCCTGTTCGCCGCCACTTTTCCAGTCACCCGCTTCATTTTGGTTGACCACCAGAAACTGCAAGCCCCGCTCGTAGATTTCACGGACATCACGCGGGACGACTTCTCCCACGCGAATGACAGGCGCTTGTGCCATCACTGGTGAACTGAATAACCCGCAGGCCAATAAGGCGATGACGGAAATCCGAGCCCGACAACGAGAGTTGCGATCGGGGTTTTGTGAACGTTGAGAAACTTGAATCATGCCAATTCCTTATCTGCAAACGTGAGCGACGAGATAGCCCGTTTCAATAGCCCGTTTCACGCTTATCCCTTAATCCGCTGCACGGTTTTGGGGTTTGGTCCCACTCGGGATTGCCGTGGTTTTCCCACAAAAGTCTGTTGATAACGGCCAAATCCCTGAGCCAACTCCGATCGATTCCACTCATTAATTTCGCTCATTTTTCGGTTCCGAATCCGGATCAATCGCCAAGTCGTCGGAAACTTTGACCTCTGCTGGGACCGCAATCGGCGCCGCAAAATTCAGCTGAATCGCTCGGATGACTCTCTTCTCGCCACCGTTGTGATTTTCTGGCGTTTCTGTTTCCGCTGCGGGTCCGTCGTCGCCGTTTTCTTTCGGGATCAGCCCATTCTGAATGAGAAACTGATCCATCCCTCGATACTGATTGAATTGGACCTGCAGTTGTTTCCACTGTTCTTCGTTAAACAGAGGCTTGAATTTTTCTTCGGGAAGCCTGGCCATCTGATACATCACCAGATATTGGTCATACTGGCCAAACACCGGTGGGGGCTGTGTTTCTTCCAGCAACATTTTGATGATCGCCTGCTGCTGCGCGCGTCGCAGCGGGACCGTATTTTGCAGATTGACGATCGCGACTGCGATGCTGGCGCGATAGCGAAATCGTCGTCGCTCATTCACCAACACTTCATATTTCACCAGTTGTTCGGGATTCAGTGTTTTACGAATGGATTTTGCGAAGAAGGACGAGTCACCAAATAAACCTGCCTGTTGCCTCGTGCGCAACGGCTGAATTTCTTGCCAGATCTCTTGCCATTCCTGTTGGTTAATTTTCCCTGCCTTGACCTTTTTACGAATCACTGCGACGGAACCAAAAAATCGTTTGATATCCATGGAGGCCGCGAGTTTTAGCTTATGCGATTGCGCATCGCTCAGCTCACAAACCCGATTGAGCTCATTCAATTGCAGATTGAGTTTGGTATCCATCTGGATGCGAGCCTGGTCCGCATTGCCACTGGGCTGAAAGACATTGGCATCAAAATTGGCTTCGTCCATTTGAAACATTTGGTCTTCAACGGCGACCCCCTGTTTAGCCGGAACGATGTCATCCACGGCACCCAATCCGACGGAAGGCGTGACCGCAAACAGGCTGATGGTCATGACAACAGCGAGCGTCCTCATTTGAACCGTAAAATCTCTTGTTGACCCAGTCGGTGGGAAAATTTCTGCCATCGAACGGGCCGAACGGGTCAGCGGATGAAATATTCGTTTCATCGAGACTACGACCTTCGCGGAAAGGATTGACCTCTGATCTCGAACCAGCAATATCGTCATGAATGTGGTCCCGTTATTCTTCGATTTCGATCGCGTTTTCGATGACGTTGATGTCGACTCCCATCGGAATTCCCAATATTTGCAGTTGCAAATTGGGATCACCATTTTCCGGTGCACAGGCATCGGCAGGATCCTCGCCCCACCAGGGATCAATCGGCTGGCCCTGATCTCCACCACCCCACCAAAAGCCGAAATCGATTTTCTGTAACGTCTGCCAGACCGCCTGCTGATCCGGATTCAAATGGGCAGCAACCAGCTGATCCGGAATGACCGGAAAATACTGATTACCGTAGACACTCATTTTCAACCATTGTTCCCATTTGTCCTGCCAATTCGCCGAAATGTCTGTTGTAATTTTTTCTCGCTGCTCGGAATTCAGAAACAGCGCCCCATCCAGTAGGGACACAACACTCAGAATCGCCGTTTCTTTACTTTGAGCGGTTCGTTCAGCCGCTTCCGCCCCATAAACTTTCGCCTGCTCTTCATTCAGTGTTTGCGACAACACTTTGCTGACCGCCTCACGAATCTTTTTATGGGGTTCCGGTTGTGCGCCTAATACGCCAATCCCCCCGCGTCCCTCATTTTGTCGATTCTGGAAGACTGCCATTTCCTTGGCCGCCTGCCTCAGTCCTGCGACCCCGGCCTCCTTGATCGCGGACCGTTGATCCGGTGTCAAATCACTGCAAACCAGCCGGATGAATCGTAGTTCTTCCAACAAGACCGGGCGAAACTGCATGATAAACTGCTGCGTCATCGCCTCGTTCTGAGCCTGTGCATCGGGGCCCGCCACTAAGCCCATGGGGCCCGCCATGATCTGAATCCCGACGGCTCGGTTGATCGCTCCTCCAAATAACATTTGAAGCGGAGCCGCGAGAATTCCCAAATTCAGAGGATCTTCCAAAGCCTCTTCGATGACTTGTTCAATCGCTTCTACCGCGTCTGGCTCTTCTTCCAAGTCAACCCCACCAGGCAGGATATTGAAATCAAAGTCGATGCCAATCGGGACCACCAGTGCCGGAACCGCCGCAGGCTCTGCCGCGACCGCTTTCAACTCGTCAGCGTTGATGACCGATACGTGCGTCATCAACGCGAGCAAACCGCACAGCAAACCAATTCTCACCAGGTTTTTCATGGATCGTTCCTATTTCCCCGCATCTCGTTCGAGACGGTTAAAGTATTCATCCAGCCCTGATCGGAACTCTTCAGGAAGCGCAGCGCCGGTTTCTCCCGTCGACTGCGATACTCCACGATCTTCGCGGACTTCCTTATCGTTCACCCCCGAGCCTACCAGAGCCAGAGCCGAATCATTCGTGGTTCCTGTCCCCCCACCGCCAGGATTCGCACCACCCGACCCGCCACCCTTGGGGTTGATCTTCTTCGACTGCAGTAAAAGTTCGATCGCTTCGGTTTCCGCACCAATGACTCTGGAGCCCGTATTGTGGTGTCCCAGCATGTCGGTTGCGTCATCCATGACCAGTTCGACCCGATTCAGTAACGCGATTTCTTTCCCAAATTCTTCCATTCCATCGGGGAGTTCCTGAATCCGGACGGCCAGTTTGGCGACTCGTTCAGACAAATCGTTTTGTGCTGTAGAAAGTCGTTCGGTTCGTTGATGGTACTCGGCTACCGTGACCGCAGGGCGAGCTTGTTCCGCGACCCGCGTCTCTTCCCGCAGATTGACTTCTGCTTCCAGAATCTGCATCGCTTCGAGCACCACCGAAGGGGGAAGACTGGCTTTGGATTTTCCCCCCGGACACTTCCCGGAACAGGCGGGATCGACCAGATCGTCTGCCCAGCGATCGAACGTGTCCGACCAGAACTCGGCTTGGGCGATCGATAATCCGGTTTCAATCTTGATGTCATCACCCAGTTGCCGCAGGCTTCCAATCGCGTCCTGGGATCGCATTTCATCCAGTACGGTCTTGAAACGCTGGAATCGACGTCGATCAAAATACGATTGCATGTCATCCATGATCTGCGACAGGTCCTGGCTGCTGGCCGTTTCCACTTTCGACAGATCTTCAATCTCTTGCTTCAAAAGACCGCTCGATTTGTTTTTCGTGCCGAACAGACCGCTCACCTGATCCCCAATTTTCCCGGCGACCAGGTACTGCTTTCGCGAGGCGGCTTTCAAGCGTTTGACGAGGGTGCTTCCTTCCAGGTTGGCCAGAACCTTGTTCAGTTCATCCGAGATTTTGTCAAACTCGGCCAGCAAATCCTGTTGTGCCTTCACCGCTTCCTCCAGCTTCTCGGCAGCCGGGGCAGGGGGTTTTGGCTTGTTATCACCGGCTGAGACGATCGTCGTCACTGGCAGCGTCAGGCGTGGATTGGAATTGCTTTTCCCCGGTTCTTCGGGCTCACCTTCGGTTTTCTTTGGCGGATTTTGTGACGATTCCCCATCGGTAACGGTCGGAACAACCGGCATCGGCTTGGTCTCGCCCGGTTTTTGCGGCGTCCCCGATCCTGTGGCGCGGTTTTGTCCGGCCATCGGTCCCGCTGGTTTTGGTGGCTGTTGACTCGCCATCGCGCTGGCAGCCTGCGACGACTGCTTTAAGAGCTCGGCGACATTCGGCATGCGGTTGCTCGAGATATCCTTGAGGATCTGCAGCATCTCGGCCCATTTTTCCAAGTGTCCCACACCAAACTCGGGATTCCGCATCGCCTGACGAACCAGTTCTTCCCCTCCATTCACCAGACCTGCCAGCCGGCGACCATTCGCTCGTTCTGCCGTGGATTGTGTTTCCAGTCGGCGACGATTTTCAGGGAGGTCGAGTTGTTCAGGGCTGAGGATCCGCAGCTCTTGATTGGTGTGATGCAGCTGCATCTCACGATCGCGAACTTCCAGCGACTGGCGGTGCCATTTGCTGAGCTGTTCGGTGAGCCACATCGAATGCTGTTCGGCACTGAGCACATACAAGGCGAACGGAACCGAATAGGTTCGGGTGCGACCGGGCAAGTAATCTTCCACAAACAGCCGTACATTCAGTGGCTGAGGTTCAATCTCGAGGGTCTGGGCACAGAACGTTCCCGTCAGTTCCAGCAATTCTTTTTCGCTCGCACCGGCAGCGAGGATCCGTTCCCCATGTGCCAGCTTGGAGACAGCGGTTTTGTCTGTCCCCTGCCATTCGATCCCGACCACCTTGATACCAAAATCATCCTGCGCACGAACTTGAAAGGTGAGTGTTTCGGAATCGATGATCACCTTTTGTCGGGGCAGGTCTTCGCAAGAGAGTGATGGGGCCTCGTCGTCGCGGGCATTGATCGTGACGGTCAGGGGTTCTTTGCCTGACAGGCCGTATTCGTCTTTCCATTGGAATTGAACTTTGCGAGCCGCCTCAATCCCCATCGCAGGACTCGACATCTCTGAACTCAATCCCACAGCACTCAATGCCGCCGCATTCGGTGAAGGGGGATTTGTGCCACTCACCAACGACTGGCCGGGTTGGTCAGCGGTCGTCCAGGACCCTGCGGCCAGAGGACGACTGGCAGTGACGGTCAAGGTGGCGGTGCTCCCATTGACGACGGTCACCGTCCCGCCCCGAATATCTTTATGCAGTGGCTGGGTTCGATTGAGGTAGGCGGGCAACTGGATTTCGGCGGCGACATGCGTCAGTTCCGGACGGAGCATCGGCTCGACTCGCGTTCGCTGCCGTGCATCACCGATCTGCAGGTCCAGGCGACTGGCATCGATTTGTGGGGGGACTGCAAACTCATAGCGCCCTTCTTTCAATTCAGCGGTCAACGGTAGCTGACTCCCGATTTTGACGGTCCCCTGTGAGGGATGCCAGTTCGAGTGATCCAGCAGCTTGATGGGAACGGTGGTCGCTTCGCCATGGGGGACGATCACCCGCTCGGCCAATTGTTCGACGTTGGTGAAGGTATAACGGGGGGTTGGCTGCCAGGGTGCGGCGAAGCGAGCCCAGGCATTTGAGGCGGCCGAGGGGAACAGCGCCAGCACCAACAGGGCTGCACCGACCGGAACTGCCGCGAGCGACGCCCAGAGTCGATGGCGGGGATGCGGGACCGCATCCGAAAAGTCTTTCTGGCTGGCAACATCGGCCACCTGCGCAATCGCTGCTTCGCACAAAGCGCGTGAGCGTTGTTGTTCATAATCGTTTCGGACCAGTTCGATCACACCCAGCATCTGGTCGCCGAGGCTTGGATAGCGACGACTGAGCAGTCGTGCCATTTGTTCGAGACTGCGATGACACCAGATCCAGCGATGCAGGGAGACGGGAACGTAGGCACACACCGCAACTGCCAGCAGAAAAATCCCCAACCTGACAGAGGTCGGGGTATCCAGGAGTCGATCGAGCCCAAACACGACGAGGTAAGCCAAGAAGACCCCGCAGAGGGCTCCACAGGCCGCCTCGATCGATTTGATCGTCCAGACGCGTCGACGCAGTTGATCCAGTTGCGTCTTTAAGGACGAAGGCAACTTCATTCCGGTATTCGGCTGTGAAACACTCATTTCGACGTTCTCCAGAACCACCCACGCATCTCGACCACTTGATTCCGCCTGAAAATCGAGAATCGAGCCCGCTGGCTGGCCTCGATTCTCGATTCGATTTTCATTTCATTCTCGCTATCACATCCGCTGTCGATCATCCGCTGTCGATCAGGTTAGCCGGTTCAGGTCATCCGGTTCAGGTCATTTTGGTACGCTCGGACCCTCGCCTTAAATTAGACCGACTATTTTTCGTCCAATCCAGAAAATTCCCAACAACACGACCAATAATGACGCGACCAGCGGATGACACCATAATTGGACTCGTCGGATGGAAGGTGGTGGCTCTGGCAAAGCGGCCAGTGATTTGAGCACCTGTTCCAGACGATCAAGCCCGATCATCTCACCCTTGGTGACTCGTGAAATCTCGTCCAGCACTTCCGGACGTGCGGCACGCCCGATTCTCTCGACCGCCAATCCCTGCACGAAAAACGAGGCTTCCAGCGTTGCCGCAGTCTGTTTGCAATTCAGGAAGAGATCATGTTTTCCGGGCTCTTCGGCGGTAAACCGCGAGGCAAATGCTCCCCATTCATCACCCGATGATGTAAAGCGAACGGTTTCCGCCTTTCCGGACGGGGCCACAATCCGGGCGGTTACATCACCGTTCGGTAACGGCTCACCACTTTTGTCCATCACGTTGGCACTGAGTGCAATAGTTTGCCGGACTTGGGGTTGTTCGGGCGAGTAATACAATCGCATCGATTCCCCTTTGGCCATGTTTCGCTGATAGGCCATCCAGCGGACCACCTGTCCCCAGAAGCGGTAGTGATATTTGTCTTCGACCCCTTTTCGCCAGCGCCAGGCCCCGTCGGTCCCCATGAAGAGGACTTTCCCGGCACCGAACGTGCGTGTGGCGAGGAGCGGAAGCCGGCCAAATTCGTTCGAGACATCTTTATGGACGGCCAGCACCTCACAACCCGCTTTGGCGCGCAGGGCCGGGGCGTACCACTGAAATCCAGGCAGACTTTCCCAGACTTCCATATTGTCATCCTGAGTATCAGCCAGCTTGGTGAGCAGACTACGACGCCCCAATTCGGTCAATTCAAAATGACTCGGTGTGCGCGAACCCCAGCCACCCGGCTGAGCCGGATCAAAAATGACGGGACAGAGTTCTCCCAGTTCGGTGTCGATCAACGACATCTGTCGACCCTGTATCCCCGGCATGAAGACCAGACCACTCGCCTGATGTTCGACCAACCCCTTGAGCAGGCGGCAGTCTTCTGCCGTGAGTTGCCCATCTTCAATCCCGACATCACCGAGAAACACCACATCGTACTTCGATAATTCGTCCAGCCCCTGTGGAAACTGTTTGATGTAATCTTTATTTCCACCACCTCCTTTTTTCAGGCCGGGGTGAAACAGCAGGCACGAAACCTCGACACCGGGATCGCGCGATAACGCATTCCGCAGATAGCGGTATTCCCAGCGGGGGACGGATTCGACGACAAGCACCCGCAGCTTTTCCTCACGGATCGCGATCGGTGCCGACATGGTGTTGTTATCGGGAATCAGCTCATCCGGATGTCGGGGGACATCGACCGTCAGCGTGTAATCACCCGTCGCTTTGGGTTTCCAATTGATGAAATCACTGGTTCGCCCCATCGGTGCAATGCGAACTTCACGTGTCAGCACTTCACCGTCCGAAACCTTCAATTGAACTGTGGTGAGATGCTCACGCGGTAAAGTGCTGTCGATGGTGAAGGGGATGCGGACCGATTTTCCTGAGATTCCAAACGTCGGTGAATCGAGACTCAATAACTCGATATCCGGCAGACGAGACGAACTTCCCACCGGGACCGTAAAGACGGGAACCCCTTTTAAACGGAGGGCCGAGGCAGCCTGAACCGGTGGTTCTCCTTCGTTCCAGTCCCCATCCGATGCGAGGACAATCGCTTGCAGATTCTTGAACTGTTGCGGGGCATTCGCCAGCACTTCATGCAGATTTGTCCCGTGACTTGCCGCCGCAGTTTCCGCCGCAGTTGCTGCAGGATTTTTGCTACCAAAGGGTTGAATCACCACCGTCATCCGTTCTTGCAGCGAGGCCCAGAAGGGATTTTCGGTTAACTGGGCGATTGCCTCACGACGGCTGGTGACGGTCGTGGCCGTCGTGACCTGACTGGTGACATCGCGGGTCTGCATACTGGCCGAGTCGTCCCACAAGACCGCGACAGTCGGCTTTTCGTCCGGCCGGAATTCCTCAACCCATTCGGGCTGGTTGAACAGCAGTACTCCCAGGCTGACCAATCCCAACCGCAAGAGCTCGAGCAGTCCGATCGAACGCCGGTAGCCGTTTCGTTTCCAGGCCACGTAACAGAGCACCGCCGTCACCGCGATGAGGATCAACGAGACGGCAATTGACCACGGAGCCCAGACAAACGTCAGTGAACGAACGGTATTCATGCCGCCGCTCCTGGCGCTTGCGCCGGTTGAGTGGTCTGGCCGGTTGGGGAAAGACCCCGTCCTGGTTTTAGCAAACCTCGTTTTGGCAGACAGAGTGCCGCTTCCACGATCAGTGAAATCAGCATCATCACCAGAAAGATTCGCCAGATCTCTTGAATCAGCGAACTGAGGCTTCCTGCCGAGTCATCGACACGGACAAAATTCAATCCCCGGAATAACTCGGCCACTCGCGGTTCACCCACCACTCGTGCTTCATCTTCCGCCGCCGGACGATTCACCGCCAGCAGTCGGTCATTGGCGCGATAGACACCCCGGTGATAGGACGATTCGGTCGAGAGGCCCTGGTCCCCTTCGGTGACGGTGTTCCACGATGACGGCGTTTCCCCACGGGGGTCCCCGGCATCGATTTGCCTTGCCTTTCCCAGGACGACAACCCCCGCCGAAAGGGCACGCTGTACAAAGGCATACAGTACCACGCCGCCGGTTGCCATGGACGAGTCGCGCAGGGCAGGGGTGGTCCCCCAGAAGTAGACACCCCCATTTTTCGAGGGGACCCGAGCCAGCAAGGTTGCTCCCCCTTTCAGCGTTGCCAGCGACGTATGCTCGCCACTCAGACGACAGAACTGGCGGACTTCGAGCTGGCCAACGGGAAGTGCGGCACCGCTGAGTGTTCGACCTAATAAATCTTCATCACCACGCCAAGTCTCGATCGGAATCGACTCGTTCGAGCTCGTCCATTCATTCCAGCGAACCCCGAACAATTGTTCGTCACCGGGAGTGCGTGGGGGAAGAAAGACCGCTTGTCCCCCTCGTTCCACAAACGCCTGCAGCAATCCCGCATCGGCCCCTGTCGGCAGCAAACCCTGCCAGAGAACGAGTGCAATCTGGTCCCAATCGACGGTCGATAGTTGTTCTCGTCCAATCACTTCGGCATCACAGGCCAGGGAGGGCTCGGGAGGGATCGCTGCGGCCAATTGCAGCGGGCGTTCTACCTGGGCTTCTTCGGCGATGATGATGGTCTTGCGACGCGGGGGGTGATCGAAGGCAAAATAGAAATCATCGTCGGCGGGGTTCGCATCGGCCGGGATCGAAACACGGCCCCAGCCTCGTTCCTGTGTTCGTTCGAGCGGAATTCGGTGATCTTTCAATTCGGTAACAGGCCCTGTGAGCTCGACTGACAGCAGCGAACGAGCCCCCTCGATGTCGAATTCGACCGGAACCTGAATCTTCTGATCATCAGGCCCCTCGCGTGCGACCTTGAGGGAGATCAGGAGTTCGGCCCCTTCACTTGTCACCTGTCGCTTGACCTCGGTAACGCGTATCGAGGTATTCGTCGGGGGAAGCTGCGAATAGGCTAACAGGTGAAAACGCACCCCTTGCGGAAATTCGAGAAAGGCATCGCGTAAGGTGGCCCACCGGCTGCTCTCGGCCGCCCAGTCATTTTCTCGCAGGTCTGAACAGATCCAGATCTCGGTCCGTCCCGAGCGGTTATCCCGAATGTAGTCGTGTGCCGACTGCAGCATCAACGGAAGATCCGCTGCCGAGGATGCGGGACCTGTCGTCGGCAGATTGATCAAGGCGGCGGGTGATTCGACTTCGTGCGGCTCATGATTGGTGCTGTCGATGAGGACCCAACGGGTCGAGCCGAGCGTTTGCAGCGTCTGGACCAGTTGTTTTTTGCCTGTTTCCAGCTTGGAATCGCCTGTTCCGGCACCTCGCTGCTGCATACTGGGGGAGCGGTCCAGCAGTACAATGGTGGTGTCGGCATGGCCTCCTGCGGCCAGTCCGAGCCAGCCACTCGCCAGGGGGCGTGCGACGGCAAAAAGCAATCCTGCGATTGCCAGCATGCGAAATGCCATGATGAGCCATTGCCGCAACCGGGAGTAGCCACGAGCCATCCGGTGAGCCGCCAGCAGAAACATCATGGCCGCCCACTGAATCGTCTGAAACCGGCGCTGATTAATCAGATGGATAATGAGCGGTAACGCGATGAGAGGGAGGCCCCACAGCAGCCAGGGTTGCAGAAAACTCATCGCATCCCCTTGGCCTGAGCTCGTCCCATCAGAAATCGGACCAGTGCCTGCTCGTAGTTTTCATCAATGCTGATCCGCTGGTAATCGATTGCCGATTCCAGCACGACCTGTTTCATTTGTACGAGATACTGCTGCAGTGCTTTATCATAACGATCGGCGATGTCATTCGGCTCGGCAAAGATTGCCGGCCCCCCCTCCATATCCAGAAACCGCATCGGTCGGCGGAATTGAAAGTTGAGTTCCAATGGGTCGAGCAGATGAAATACCGTGGCATCATGATGTCGAAACCGCAGGTGTTGAAAACAACCGCGCAGCAGTTCGGGTTCGATAAACAGGTCTGAGAGAATCACGATCAAAGCGCGTTGTCGGATCGTCTCGGCCAATTCATGTAGCACGTTGACCAGCTGCGTTTCCCCTTTTGGCTGGGAATTTTCGAGCAGATCAAGCACCAACCGCAGATGAGCGGCATTCCGCTTGGGGGGAAGATTTTGCACGATTCCCTGCGCGACAGAGGTGAGTCCGACGGCGTCTCCCTGTTGACTGGCGAGATATCCCAGTGTCCCCGCGATGCGTCGAGCGTACTCGATCTTGGTGACACCGGTCGAACCGAAGTTCATCGATCCGCTGGTATCGAGCACAAAACAACAGCGAAGATTGGTATCGGCCTCAAATTCCTTGACATAGAATCGGTCCGAGCGACCATAGGCTCGCCAGTCGAGTCGCCGCAGGTCATCACCGGGAACGTACTTGCGATACTCGGCAAATTCGACGCTTGAACCACGATGAGGACTGGCATGCCGTCCTGAAACGTTCCCTTGCATGGGTCTGCGGGCGAACAGCGGAATTCCCGCCAATCGCGACAAGACGCGTGCGTCGAGAAAGCTTCGGGGCTGTCGATCGGATAGCATGCACGATACTCCGTAGCACGCGGACACTGTTCGCCTGTGAATTCACGTCGTCTGTGAATTCACGCTTCACCTGAGGAAACATTCCTGCAGATTCGCCGGGGCGAGCTCGGCTCGCCCCGCTCGGTTATATACTCGTTCTTCTCGTACACGATCTCATGAGCTTTGTCTCATGTTCGTCGTCTAATGTTCTTCTTTCGTCTCGTTGATCAAGCGTTTGACGATCTGTTTCGCGTCCAGGCCTTCCGCCTGTGCTGCGAAGGTGGTAATGACCCGGTGTGTCAGGACCGGAACGGCCACCTCATGAATATCTTCCAGGCGAACCATGTAACTTCCATGAAGCGCCGCCCGCGCTTTTGCGCCGAGGATGAGAAACTGAACCGCGCGCGGCCCCGCTCCCCATGCCACCAGCGGCTTTAACCAGGCGGGGGCTGACGACCCCTGTGGACGGGTTTTCCGGACCAGCTTGGCTGCATATCGGTAGATGTGATCGGGAACGGGAACACGCCGGACCAGTTGCTGATGCTCGATGATCTCGGCTGCCGTCATCAGATGGTCGAGTTCCGGGAGCGCCTCACCGGTCGTGGTTCGAGCGATCAGGACCTCTTCCTCTTCTGAAGGATAGTCGAGTTCAATCAGAAACATAAATCGATCGAGCTGTGCCTCAGGGAGGGGATAGGTCCCTTCCTGTTCGACTGGATTCTGGGTGGCGAGGACAAAGAAGGGAGACTCGAGTTTAAAGGTTTTACCGACAACGGTCACCTTCTGCTCTTGCATCGCTTCCAGCATCGCCGCCTGCGTTTTTGGAGGGGCGCGATTAATTTCGTCAGCCAAAACGATGTTGGCGAAAACCGGGCCGCGAATGAACTGAAACTCGCGCCGACCGTCGGCCCCATCTTGCAGAATGTCCGTCCCGGTAATATCCATCGGCATGAGGTCGGGAGTGAACTGGATGCGGCTGAAGTGGAGCGACATGGTTTCGGCCAGCTTGCTGACCAGCAAGGTTTTGGCGAGACCCGGCACCCCCATCAACAGAGCGTGCCCGCGAGCGAACATACAGATGGCGAGTCGCTCGATCACATCATTTTGCCCGATGATGACCCGTGCCAGCTCTTTCTTAAGTCGCGTATGCAGATCCCGCAACCGATTTATTGCCCCGACATCATCGTCACTCAGATTGGTTGTCGTTGTCGAGTTTGAAGCGTTGGCCATGAAAGCATTCCCCTGATCAAACTCATGAACTCGTGAAGTGGTTCGTCAGCCTATTTTTGAAGTCTTGCTCTGATCGGATCCCGGTGTGAATCCCGCCAAGCTGTGCACCCTATTCGACCAGAGACAATCGGTCTCTATTCATACCAAACCCCCCGTCAGAAAAAAAGCGTCACTGTCTGATCTCGTTTTTGTGGTGGAACCGCACCACCAGCGTGCTGGCCACCGTAATAAATATCAGAAAATCAAGAAAGCCTCTTGCACTTTCAATCCGGGATTCAATTATTGTAGCATCGGTTGGCGTGCTTGCCCGGTTCGAAGTTGGTGCGGCGGTTCCGTAAGGGTCGTCGAAGGGGGCTTGTTGTTGCAGTGAGGCGCCGGCTTGTGGTGGAAGAGGGAAAGCGGTAAGTATGACGAATCGAATCGATGAGGGGGACAGACGTTCGAGTCCTGAGGGCTCGGACGGGGCAGGGGGTGGGTCGAGCCCACTTGAGCTCACGCAACCTCCTGACGAGGATTTTAATCCGCTCAGTCGCTTTCCCGATTGTTTGTTGCATCACCAACCGGCCACGTTATGGGTTTCGGTCGAGATCCGGGATCCACGTTCTCAGAAAAAGAAAACCGAACAGATTCCGCTCTGCCAGGAATGTGCCGCACACTTTGGTATCGAGACCTCGAACGCACCGAATCCCGAGGATGCGCCTCGTACTCCTTTTTTACAGCAGTATCTGATCAATCCGCTGCGGCGAATCATTCGCTTCTGTGGCCAGCTGAGCAATCGATTGAGAAATCGTCACGAGCTGCCGCTGAACCAATTGAAAGATTCACTGAGCCAATTTCAGCCATTCGGCCCCTGGATGGTCGAGTTTCCGGGGGCACCGCTGCGGGTGACTGGTGTCCGATTTATTCCTCCGATTGGCGAGTCTCTGCGAGATGCCAAGTGGATGGGGTGTAATGTTCGCTACGAGAATCCTGACAATATCGTGGATCCGAATGCACTCAATGAAATTGAACTGCATGTTCAAACCATTCGGTCGCTGATCGAGTCTGCGCGGCCGAGTGAATTGCCACAGACCCCTTACTATCTCGGCTTGGATATCGCCTATTTTCCCCAGCAAGGATTGGTGACTGAAGTTTATCAAGAGCCGTCGCTCCTCAGCGATCAGGCGCTCAAGGATTTCGCGGAGGCCGTTCGCCAGTTGCCTCGGCCCCGCTTCGAGACCCATTCGATGGCGGTCAGTGTCTTCATGGTGTTCGGTTATCCGTCTCCGGAATCGGCACATCTGTGGCGTACCCCGTTTAAAGACGTGTTCAATACGCATGAGGCCTGCGAGCCGCCGTCACAGGAAACGCGTCAGGTGCGGCTTGCCCGCTATGCAGAGCCGCCTGGGGAATCGCCGTTCCACTCTCCGTGGGGGCTGGTCGAGTTCAATGAGTTTTTGCGGATTGATGCAGAAAATCCCTGGGCACGGATCCAGCGGTCCCGATTTTATTCGGAACAGGGTGACTTTGTTCGCGCTTCGGAAGATGCCCTGTTTGTGGCGGGGTTGCCCAATATGACCGATTATGGGCGTGCCTGGGCTTATCTGCGGTATGCCCGCAATCAGTTCTCGCTGGAAAATCGGGCCGAGGGGGCAATCGCTGTGCGGAAGGGGCTGGAAATTTCGCCTGAATCCCCGGAGCTGCGGCTGCTGGCGATTAACTTACTCTTTGACTTTCAGGATCTGACGACGGCAGAGGAGGTGTTGGCGGCGGCCAACCAAATGGGGATCCGATCGGCGTTACTGGATACCGAATATGGTCGTTTAAAATGGTATCAGGGTGATCTTGAGCAGGCACATCACTATTTTGAACGGGCGATAGAAATTGATCCCCAATACCCGTTGGCTTGGTATCATCGGGGCTCATTGTACGCAACGCAAAATCGATGGGCGGAAGCAGAGCAGGATTTGACCCGATGTCTGGAATGTCTGGGGACCAGCGACGAGACATTGAAATGGGAAACGTACTTGCGGCGGGGACGAGCTCGCTGGGAAATGCGGAAGATCGAGGGGGCGATCGCCGATTTTAATGAAGTGCTGGGTGTGATTCCCGAAGATGAAGAATGCCTGCTCAGTCGCAGTCAGTTATTCTTGTCCGAAGGGAAGATCGAGCTTGCTATTCAGGATGCGCAGCAAATCCTGAAAAAATCACCCGATCAGGTCGCCGCCTGGGGAATTTGTGCTGCGGCCCACTTCCAGCTGGAGCAGTTTGACGAATCTCTTGCTGCCGGTTCGCGCGCGATCGAACTGGGGTGGCGTCATGCCAATTCGTTCTGTGATCGTGCCGCGATCTGGCTGACGCGACAGCAATTCGAGGACGCGTTGGCGGATATCGAATCGGCTCTGGACGTCGATCCGGAACATTCGCGAGCCCATGATTTGCGGGGTTTGTTGTACGAAAGTGAAGGGGAGCATCAATGGAGCCTAGCGGAAGAGTCGTACTCGAAGGCGATCCAGTTCTCGCCCGAATGGGGTTTGCCGAATTTTCATCGGGCGAATCTGCGGTCCGCCTCGAAACGGTCTGAAGAGGCTCTCGCCGATTATCGCCAGACGGTGGCACTCATTCCCAGCTTTTCTGCCGGTTGGAAGATGCTGGGGGCCTGCTATGCCAGTCGTGACGAGACCGAAGAGGCACTCGAGGCTTTTGCGAAAGCGATCCAGGTCGATCCCGATCTGATTGACGGATATCTCGAGCGGGGGGTGTTATTGGGAAGTGAAGCCCGGTACGAAGAGGCCATTCGGGATTTCAATGCCGTGCTCGAACGGAAACCCGATCATGAGCTGGCATTGATGTACCGTGCCAAGTCGTTCACTGCGACGGAACGCTTCGATCAGGCCATCGACGATTATTCGCATTGGATAGACCTGGATCCATCGATTCCGGCATTTCTCGGTAGGGCGCATGCTTGGCTCAAGAAGGATGTCCCGGATGAGGCCGAAAAGGATTTTGACGCAGCGATCCGCTTGCAACCTGAGTTCGCGGATTCCATTCAAGTCGAGCAATATCTGATCGAGGGACGCGTCGCGTTGTCGAAGCATGTCTATTTGAAGGCGATTGAGAAAGCGAATGCGGCACTGGAAATTCAGGCGACCTCGACGGATGCAATGCTGTTGCGCGGCACCGCGAAATGGTACGGAGAAAGCTGGGTCGAAGCGGTTGAGGATTATACCTCGGTGATTGAGCAGGATCCCGAGTCTTGGGGTGCTTATTGCGGTCGAGGTCAGGTTCGAGCCGAATTGGGTGAGTACGTGGAAGCGATCACTGACCTGGATCGGGTGATTGAACAAGAGGCCGAAAACGAAGACGGTATGCAAACTTCACTGGCTTACGCCTTCAATGGCCGCGGTCTGGCCCGGTCGGGTTTGGGCCAGTGGGAGGAAGCTCTTGAGGACTTTGATCGCTCGATTTGTTTGGCCCCCGCAAATTCGCTCGTACACTATAATCTGGGGTGCCTGTATGAGCGGCAGGGAAAGCGAGAGGCCGCAATTCTCTGTTTCCGTCTGGCATTGGTGCTGAATCACCCTCGTTTGCCACCACGAAAACGGGACCGGGGACTCGCCTACCTCGATCGTTACCATTCACCATTGCCCCCGCCCGGGCCACAGGGTGCCTCGTCAAATGTTCCTGATTGATCATGGCTGACGCGAAGGGCTGATGAGGGACTTTTCAAGGGGAACGGGATGACTTTTCTGACGGGGTCGTTCGAGGCGGCGACTCGATAATTCCGGGTTTCATCCGTTTTTACGGGTTTCGCTGGTTTCGTCAGGGAGGTGACTTCGGGTATCGTTAATTGTCATTGGTGATCGGTATGATGACCAGGCAGGTCAGTTCCCGATTCCAGGGTCGTGTCGTACCTCTCTCGCAAAATTGATTTTCCATGCTCAATCGTCCAACACACTTATTGCTGGGACTCGTGCTTCTGCTATGCAGGACCGCGGGTGCGGAAATTCAACCTGATTTTTTGATGGAGGTCGATCCCGCAATCATTCCGGCCCCCAAGGTCCCCGTATTTAAGCTGGACTTCAAAAGTCTGTGGATGCAGGCACTGGAGCGTCCCGACGCCGACCTGCAACGAATGACCGCCGAGACGATTGCCCAAGCGCATCAGACAGGGGTACCAGACCTGATCGAGACGGTCCCGCTGCTGGAAAAGATCCTGCTGGCGGAAACGTCGCATTTGACTGCCCGTTTCGCGGCCGCAAGGGCCTTGATCTCGCTGGACTCACGCTCGTCAGCGGCAAAACTCTTGGAAGCGACGCAAAAATATGGATCCGAGTTGCGTCAACTGGTTGAACCGGTGTTCGCCGAGTGGGACTTTCTTCCCGTGCGCGCGGTCTGGATCGCCCGTTTGGCAAACTCGAAGACCCGTCCGCGCGACTTGATCCTGGCGCTGCGCGGTTTGGGGCAAGTCCATGAGGAATCCTCGTTGCCAGCCCTGTTAAAAATGACCAGTGACTCGATCCTCGAATCTCATTTGCGATTAGAAGCCGCCACCGCAGCGGGAATGTTGGTGGATCAGGGATTGGAAGGGGATGCCGAACGGTTCATGAAAGAGCCCCGTTTGCGACAAATGATTCCCCGTCATTGTGCCGTTCGGTTGCTGCACCGGCATTCCAGTACACAGGCGCGCCAGTTGCTGGCCGACCTGGCTGGCGACTCCGAACCTTCGATTGCGGCGTACGCGCTCGAACGATTAAACGCGATCGATCCCGCACTGGTGCTGCCGCTCGCGGAACCAGCGCTCTCGAATGCGGATGTTCATGTTCGGACCGAGGGGGCGATTGCGTATTACCGTTTGCCGACAACCGAACGAATTCGCTCGTTGGCCCCCTTATTGGCGGATCCTCATCCGAAATTGCGACGGCTGGTCTGTCAGGAATTTGTTCGACTGTCTGAAAATCCCGATTTTCTGGAAACGATTCGAGACGCCTCAAAGAACGTGCTGGCGGGGGACCGTTGGGAGGGGCAAGAGCAGGCGGGTTTGTTATTCGGGGCTCTCGAATACCAGCCCGTCGCGGGGAGGCTGATTGAGTTGCTTGAGTCAACCCGCCCCGAAGTCATGATCAGTTCGGGTTGGGCGCTGCGTAAGTTGGCCGACCCAACTTCGATTCCCGCGATTGTCGACAAGATTCAGCGGCAAACCACTGCCAGGAAACTCCAGGGAAAAGAGGGAATTGATGAACAGGTCTCGCACCTGTTTGAAGCGTGTGGTCGGATGCGGGCGAAGGAAGCGGAACCCCTGATGTTCGAATATGTTCCCAAGGCGTTGATTATGGGAGAGCTTTCCCGTGGTGCCGCCATTTGGGCTTTGGGGCGACTGCATGAAGGGACACCCGATGAAAAAACCGGGAAGGCCCTGATTGATCGAGTGATGGATATGGGGATCTATCCGCCGGAGACCGAGCGGGTGAAACAACAGTCGATCATTTCACTGGCTCGAATCAAGGCCGTGGAGCACGTTCCCGCCATGCGGACGTTGATCGCCAAGGAAACGATCAATCGACGGATCGATCTGGCGATTATCTGGGCAACCGAACAATTGACCGGCGAAGTCTTGCCTCCCCCGCCAATCGACCTGATTTCACCAGGAAATTGGTTTCTGACTCCCCTCGCACCTGCAGAGACCTCGGCCCAATAGTGGGCGGTGCGGCTGGGTAATGGTACGGCTGGGTAAAGATGGCTGGATAAAGATGGCTGGGGGGATTCAGCCGGTTGATCTGATACAGCCAAACCGTTGAGCCGGGTTCAAGCGGCGGGGCAGGGGGGAAGCAAACAGGAAAAAACGGTTCAACCACAAACCGAGTGCGCGAGGTACGAATACTCGACTGCAAACTGCAAACTGCAAACTGCAAACTGAAAACTGAAAACTGAAAACTGAAAACTGAAAACTGAAAACTGAAAACTGAAAACTGAAAACTGAAAACTGAATCAGGCAGTCTTGCGACTCAACTGACCAAAAGCCAAGTCAACAGGATCGAAAACAGTCCCAGTGTCGTCGCCAGCAACTGGACCGAATCTGGGCTTTCTTCCAGGAACTCAGCCTGTTCACCCAGCAGGCTGGGGACCGTCGCCGTCATCAAAGTCCAACCCTGCTGGGCACCTCGACTAATTCTGTCAAGCAGTCGAGACAGCCCGCCGAGGAATCCCGATTCCTGGTGAGCCGGGGCGTCTCGTGTGTCCCGAAACGAAGGGGTGTCCCGGAAAGAATCCCGGAAAGAAGAAGTTGCGGAAGCGGTCATTCGTTCGATCGGGGGCCGACTTGCCGAGAACGTCTCGCCTTGCTGGGGATTGAAGATGGTTTCCGTTTTTTCGCTGGCTCCCGGATCTGCGGTGGGGGGTGTCAGTCGGATCGCGAGGAAGCCGAGCAGGCTGAGGCAACCCCAGCTGAAAAGTGACTGGTGAAAATTCGGGGACAAAAAAAAGGTGGTGATCGCGAGGTAGAGCAGCCGATTGGCAAGGCGGGCCTTGTCGGTGAGGGGTCTCTGATCGCGGGTTTCAAGGTGTTTTTCCCATAGCAAAAACAATCCCCCCGCCAGCGTGACCAGGGCTGCAGTGCTCCAGGTCGCCTGGAATCCAAAGTCCAGAGAGAGGGGGCGGGGCTCTTCCAAGGAAAAAACCGTCCAGAGTCCCGTGGTTGCGGTGGTGATCTCGGTTTGCAGTTGGCTGGCTAATAATCCCGCCAGCACCGCCGAAAACAGGCAAGCACAGCGAATTCCCCATCGTCCCGCGAATCGTCCCCAGTCAGGTTGGGGAATCCAGGGGATGACCAGGATCCCTGCTGCCGCAACTCCGATCGAAGCCACCGTCGCGACTAGTGACAGGGAGATGACCGATTCCATCATACGGGCCCCTTGCGATCAAGCGTGTCCTTGTCGGGACTTTCGGGATCCCACCAGACTTGCATGAGCAGTAATCCCCCGATCAAAAGTCCCCCCAGCTTCGCGTCGCTGTTTCGATTGATGGACGCGGCCCCAACGACAAAGGCGAGCAAAACTCCTTGAAAAAACAGGCCACGAACCAGTCGTGGATTTCCACGAGGATCCGCAGAGAGAATCCCAACCATCCCCAGGATCAGCATCAGTCCAGCGAACAGCAGGCCCACGTTCTGGTAAAGAGTCTTGATATTCACGATTCGTCCTCGGTGATCAGGTTCGGCAGCAACGGAGCGTCAGGAACCGCTTCGATCACACCGGGGGAATGGGAGGTACTCATCGCCAAATAAAGAAAAATCACCACCGCCACCATCGCGACCAGATCGGGTCGAAGGCTCAGTAGCTGTTCTGTCAGTGAAATCTGCGGCGGTGATGGATGTTTGCGGTCAAGCAGCTGTTGAATCCGTGCTGGAACAGGGGAAAAAGTGCGTCGATGTCGGCTGGTGATCAGATCGGTTTCACGGGTCGAGGTTTCAAAGAGAGGCCCCAATAATGCGAACGCCATGCCGAAGGTGACGATCCCCAGCAGCAGGAATTCGCCCCAACGTGATTCACCCCAACGAGTCTGGTGCGGGGGGGGAGTTGCAGACCCGGTAAACTGCAGGAATTCGGTAAGACGGTCACGAACGGATTCCGCTGCTTTGACGCGCCAGGCGTGAATCAGGCGTTTTCCCAGGATCCCGGCCACAATCACGAGCAAGGTCGCCACTTCGGGTTGTTGCATCAGCAGGCAGAACAGGGCGTTGGAAATCGTCAGCACGACGTAACAACTACGTCGACAACGAGCGGAAATCGGCGCCAGCAACCAGACGCTGGCGATCAGGCTGACCGCAACCACAACGGGGAAAACAAATACCCACAGTGATTGTGGCGCTGTTGCATCTGGAAGAAGGGGGGGCGTTTCCGCACGAGCGCCGAACACCAGAAAGATCAACAGCAGATAGAAAATCGTGGCGATTCCCGACCAACACCGGATTTCCCGGTTCAGCGAAGGATAAATCCAGAGGATCAGCCCTCCGCTCCACATTCCGAGCAGGACTAGTGACCAACCAGAAAGAAACAGTCCATTCGTATCCAATTTTCATGCCGCTTTGCAGGAAGGGTCCCGGTGTCAGCCTGAGTCGTTTCGTCGTCGAATTCAGCCAGAGGGGATCATGCCGGACGTATGATCCGTATGTCAAACCAGGTCCAGAAAATAGCTCGAGCCAAAGCCGCCGGCTTGGGTGGGCCAAAATCCACGGATTCCCGTATGAAGAAGGCTTCCTTTCCGGGAAATTTCCGGTGGTCCGTTTCGGCCAGTGGTCAGTTTCGGCCAGTGGTCAGTTTCGGTGGGTGCAGACTTCAGTCAGGGGATGCCACAGAAGGCATTTTCCTCTGCAGGGAGGGTCCGTTTGTCAATTTTGCATTTTTTTCGATTCCGGTCGACATTCCGTTTGACTGTTTAATTCCCTGAACTAGGTTTGCATCGTGAAGGGAATCCATCGCCAGTTCGGTGGTACCCACACCCATATCCATGCGGGATTTGACTTCTCCAGGAGTCAAGTGCCTGAACGCGGCAAAGTTGAAGCTGGGAGCTTCGAGGGGACTTTGCCGCGTTTTTCGTTTTTTCTGGCAAGTTCCAGTCGGCTAAAGTCCGATGACTGAAGAAGACCTCCGTCTTTTTATGAAGCCGAACTCGGAACACTCAGTGTACTGACCCGCCAAGACTCTTTGATCAGCTGGATTGATGGGTCGATCAGCCGGATTGATTGGCTGTGGCGGTCAGGGATGAAGCCATGCCAAGATCTCCTCGCCCATTTGATGCTGCGTTTTTGGCAATTGCGCTGGCAGTGGGGTTGCCCGTTGTGATTGGAATGTTCGGTGCCATTCGGTCCCGTCAGCTTCAGTCAACAGCCAATCCCCGCTGGGCACAATTCGCGCGGGGAACCGTGAAATCTTTGGGAAGCTCTGAGAAGCGGGGGGCGTCTGAGCATTCCGTGCCCCCCTCAAAGGTCCCTTCGGGGCCGAGGTCCATCAGGATCGCGAGCCATCCCGTCTCTGATCAACCCTACGCGACCTTTACGGGAACCGTTACAGATGGTGATTCCTTCACAACGGCGGCGAAATTTCCGCTCGTAAAAATGGGGATTCCTGAATCGGCCGACGCAGAGGATGCGGTTGACGCGGATCTGCCCGCAACCGACCTGACTGCCACGGAAGAGATGCCGACGATTGTTTTGCAGCCTGTGGACGAAGACCGCCATGAGTCGGCGGCAACGCAACTGATTGATCGCCTCGAGTCTCAATTGCAGGATGTGCAGCAACGACTGGATCGGCTTTCGACCCAGCAGCAACAGCAGCAAGAGGCGGAAAGCCTTCGTGAGGAACAGCTTCTGGCGAAGCTGAAGCGGCTCTATGACGAGTCTGTGAAAGAGAAAACGCATCAAGACCCCTCGGCGGCACCCGAACTGTCGATCCCCTCACAACCAGGCGACTCGGTCTATGAACCTGAGATTTCGCTCGAGGTTGAAGAGTCGCCCCGGAAGAAAGAGCATTTCGGAGCACCCCAGACTTCCGTGGACGAGACGGTCACTCCTGCGCCCTTGCCGGCAGATCTCCCCGAACCCGAAGAGTCGGCGATTCGGATCCGCAAGTCGACGGGGAATTCTGTGGCAGAGACTTTTACGATTGATATTCAGGATGCGGACATTCGCCAGGTTTTTGCGCAGCTCAGCGAAGCCGCAGAGATCAGTATTGTCCCGAGTCCCGAGATCGAGGGCCGTGTCTCACTGAATCTGCACGAGGTGAGGATCGAACAGGCCCTGAATGCACTGATTCACTCCCGAGATTACTCGATCGAACGAGAAGGGGAAATTCTCATCATTCGATCGGCAAATGAGGCGGTGCGGAAACGGGTTCAAAATCGTCAGCGGATGGTGAAAATTTATCGCCCCAACTACCTGACCACGGAGGAGTTAGGTCGGTTGATTGAACCGTTGCTCTCGGAAGATGGACGCCATTCATTCTCGTCCTCGGTCCGGATCAATATGCCGTTGATCCAGCCCGTTCAGGGTGACCGTTTGGAGGAACCGAGTGAAGCGATTGTGGTGCAGGATACGCCCGAGGTTCTTGGTCAGATTGATCGAGTGCTCGTTGATGTCGACGTTCCGCCGCTACAGGTACGGATTGAGGCCAAAATCCTTCGAGTCCGAATGTCTGAAGGGTTGCGGCACGGGGTCGATCTGGGACAACTCCCCTGTCAACAAGACTCGATCTCGAGTTTTGCGGAAGGGGGCCTCAGGCAGGGGCGGCTGACCTGTTCTGTCCCGTCGTTCATTCGATCGGTGGAGCAAATCGCAGAGACCAGTGTCGTCGCCTCGCAACGGATTCAGGTGCTGAACCGACATCGAGCCGAAATGCTGATCGGTGACCGAATTGGGTATCAGTCTGCCGCCGGGGGTGAGGTTCGTTTTCTGGACGTGGGAACGAAATTGGTTTTACGCCCGTCGGTAAGCGCAGACGGTTACATTCGGATCGAAATTCATCCCGAACAAAGTTCTTCCCCGGCCCCGAAACGCCGGAATCCCCCCGTCACCAATACTGCCGAATTGACGACGCACGTCATGATTCGGGACGGTGCTACCGTGGCGATTGCCGGTTTAATTGCCGAGCAGGCCATTGCCAATTCAAAACCAACGGCGTTGATTGGTTCCTTGCCGATTGTGGGGAATTCGTTCCGCCAGCGGAAACAGGCTTTGCAACGGACCGAATTGATCATGCTGGTTACCCCCCGAATCGTGGTCGACGAGGAGTGTGAAGCGGAAGGGCGGTATCTGGAGCAGCTTCACGAGCGCCGGGCCACCGAATTCCGGGATGCGCACGGCTCGTTTCCCCGCCAAAACCTCGCCCAGGCTCATTTTGACCGGGCGGTCTGCTACATGCAGGGGGGCAACTACGTGAAGGCGCGTCAGCAGATTGACGCTTCGATTCGCCAGGACAGAACGAATTTACCGGCGCTTCAACTCCGCGAGCAGATCAATCAAGTCTTTAAGGCGCAGCAGCCGTAAATATCTGTTTTGCTGGACTTTACATCCGTGTTCCGTCTCCTATCCGCCCGAGCCCCGTGATATCGGGGCTCAGTACCGGCGAGACCACGGCGGACGGAAAATGCGACTGAGCAAACAAAATCTGACAAAGTGAAAAAGAAGTGGTGGCAGTGACTTGACGTAAGAGGCCGCCGCAGATAAAGTCTCCCTCCCGCAGCAAACCCAAACGGGGAATAAAATGCTGTAACGATCTTTGACAACACGGTTTAAGTAAAAAGAGCTTGGCGGAATCGCAAGCTGCTGGCGGGGTCACCTTGAGTGGGGCTGCTGTTGGTGGATGCTTGAGATTCTAGAACCA
>Ga0114978_10000790_pt1 | contig 26460 bp, 22 predicted proteins | sample S_140212_EF_Meta_FD_87027 | JGI IMG/M metagenome (GOLD analysis project Ga0114978, IMG submission 87027) | Freshwater microbial communities from Lake Simoncouche, Canada to study carbon cycling - S_140212_EF_MetaG | ecosystem: Environmental > Aquatic > Freshwater > Lake | place: Lake...
CGCGTTGAATACAGCTGCGACTTGAGTGCGCTCATAAATCTTTGCTTTCGCCAATACATAATTTTCGAAAGTTCCAAAATGATCGATGTGATCATCGGCGATGTTTAAACAGACCGAGGCTAGCGGGCTCATCGACTCTACGAACGGTAGTTGCGGCGCCCCTACTTCAACCGCAATCACATCAAGATCGTCGTGCATAACAACACTGACCAACGAATGACCAATATTGCCTGCTGCTACGGCGCGCAGACCCGCAGCTTTCAACATGGATTCCAGCATCAACGTGGTGGTGGTCTTGCCGTTGGTTCCAGTGACGACCAACCATGGAGCCGCACCCTCGGCCGCCCGTAGACGCCAGGCGAGTTCGAGTTCTCCCCAGACAGGGACTCCAGTTGACTGAGCCTGCAAAATAAGTGGATCGGAAGGCCTCAAGCCTGGCGACACGATCAGCACATCGGTTGCCGGTAGCGAGCCGTCGTGTCCAAGTATGACTTCGACACCAATGACCTCGAGGATTGCAGTTTTTTCGCGCTGCTTTTCTCCGTCTTGAGCATCAACAACGGTCACCTTGGCACCAAGCTGGGCCAAGGCATCTGCTGCAGCAAACCCAGCTATCCCAAGGCCAGCTACTGTCGCGTGAATACTGGACCAGTCAGATTCACGGTTAAAACCTTGGATCACGAACGCACCCATTCTGCGTAGAACAAGACGATGCCGGCTCCAATGCACAAGCCGTGAATAATCCAGAAGCGCACCACGATTTGAATTTCTGGCCAGCCGAGCATTTCAAAATGATGATGCAGCGGTGCCATCCGAAATATCCGACGCCCAGTGAGTTTGAAGGATCCGACCTGTCCAATAACTGACAGTGATGTGATGAGAAACAATCCTGCGAGTAGCGGCAGCAATAACTCAGTTCGGCTTAAAATTGCTAGACCGGCGATCCCGCCACCGAGTGCGAGTGAGCCGGTATCTCCCATAAAGATTCGAGCCGGTGCGGTGTTCCACCACAGAAACCCAAAGCTTGCCCCAGCCAAGGCTGCGGCGACAATGGCTAAGTCAAGTGGGCTAACCGTGGAATAACACGTGGAACTCACAGAATCACTGAAGGCACAGTTTTGACCGTACTGCCACACGGTAATGATGACGTAGGCCAGAAACGTCATGATCGAAGCTCCGATAGCTAATCCGTCTAAACCATCGGTGAGGTTGACTCCATTTGTGGTGGCTGTGATGAGAAACCAAATCCACAACAAAAAGAGTCCCAGCGGCAGAACAATCGCGGTGTCGCGAACAAACGAGATAGCCATTGAGGCAGGAGCCCCGCCGTCATTAACGAACTGCAGCGAAAGCCATGCGAAACTCAATGCGATAACTGCTTGACCGATGAGTTTGGTGCGTGCACGAAGACCCGTACTTCGTTGTTTGAAGATCTTGAGATAATCGTCAGCAACACCAACCAAGCCCAGCCCTAGTGTCAGATACAAGACAAGCATCGCCGACGGTGTTACAGGACGCCAAGTCAATAAATGAGTTAAGAAATACCCCACAACCACGCCCAAAATAATCGCGACGCCACCCATTGATGGGGTGCCGCGCTTACTCTCGTGATCGGGGTACAACTCACCTTCGGTCGACACCCGGATTGCTTGGGAATATCCATGCCGAGCGAGCAATTTAATGAGCAGCGGGGTGCCAATGAGCGTGACGATCGTGGCGATCGTCATCGAAATTACTACGAGTCTCATGGCTCTTCCTGGTCTGTGAATGCTGCGGCTACCCGCTCAAGTCCAACCCCACGAGACGCCTTAATCAGCACGATATCGCCGGAACGCAGTTCCTCATGTAACAGTGAGATGGCGTCGTCAGGGTCTTTTGAAAAGTAGGCCTGCATGGCTGGTAAGCCCACAGCCTTCGCGGCTTGATTTCCCGCTGCTATCGCAGCTTGGTAAATCGGGTCCGCGCCTTGGCCGATACACAGCAACCGAGTAATCCCAAAATCCACTACCTGGCGACCGACCACCTCGTGCGCATCTTTTGAGCCAGCACCAAGCTCTAGCATTTCGCCGAGTACAGCCCAGGTAGCGCGTCCTGCGCCCATGGCAGACAGAGTTTCTAAAGCTGCTCTCATCGACTCAGGATTGGCGTTATACGCATCATTAATAACAGTGAAACCCTCTTGAGTTTGCGTGACTTCCATCCGCCATTTACTTGGGATTGTTGCGTCACTCAATGCTTTCACAACATCTTCAAGCGCTATCCCAACTTCAAGAGCAACCGCAGCGACAGCGAGTGCGTTGGAAACAAAATGTTCGCCATGAATTGACATCCGAACGCTTGCTTCGTTTCCTAAATAGTGAAGAGTGAATGACGGTCGGGCCATTTCGTCAAGTGTTACACCAGCAGCGCGAACGGTTGCATTCGCAGACTGGCCGAAGCGCACGATTCGCGCCGATGTCATCGACTCTTGCTGAGTTACATGCGGGTCATCCCCATTAAGAATTGCGATTCCACCAGCAGGCAGTCCTGCAATGACTTCACCCTTAGCCTGCGCAATACTTTCAATCGAGCCCAACATGCCCATATGCGCTGAACCAATGTTCAGAAGAACTCCAATTGACGGCTTTGAAAGTTCGCAGAGATATTCAATATGGCCGATTCCACGCATTCCCATTTCCAACACTAGATAACGCGTTGATTCATCGGCCCGCAGCATCGTGAGCGGTACGCCAACTTCAGTGTTGAATGATCCACGCGAAGCAACGGTCTCCCCAAAACGCCCTAGAACATTGGCGAGTAAGTCTTTGGTTGAAGTCTTTCCACTTGAACCAGTAATCGCGATGACCGTGCAGTTCAGTTGGGCGCGAACGTATTTCGCCAACTGGCCGAGTGCCTTAATCGAATTAGGGACAACAATGCAGGGAACGTCTAACTGACGTTCAGCCAACACGGCTACTGCGCCCTTAGCCACCGCGAGGGCAGCAAAATCGTGGCCATCAACGCGTTCTCCAACAATGGCAACAAAGAGTGATCCAGCCGTTACGTCATTTGTATCGACGACAACATTTATGACTTGTTCTGCTCCTGTGGTCTCGAATATTTCTCCTTGGAGAATCGCGCACACTTCGGACACCGTTAATGTGATCACCGCACACCTGCATTGATCGCTTCGAGAGCCAGCTCGAGAACCACTCGGTCATCGAAGGGCGTCATGACTCCGGCAATCTCTTGACCTAATTCATGCCCTTTACCAAGCACCACAACCACATCGCCAGGGCGCGCTAACTTCACTGCGGTTGTAATTGCCAAAGCTCGATCTGCCACTTCATGAATTGATTTACTTGGCACCTTGAACGCCCCGTTTACCCCAGCCAAGATTTCCGAACGAATCAGTGCTGGATTTTCAGAGCGGGGATTGTCATCGGTGATAACGAGTTGATCAGCAAGGCTTGCCGCTAGCTGCCCCATGAGTGGCCGTTTGGTGACATCACGATCGCCACCGGCACCCATAACCGCGATCACCTGACCTTTTGTGAGTTCGCGCACTGCAGTGAGCACTCGCTGTACGGCATCAGGAGTGTGTGCGTAATCGACGAACCCTTCGATCCCTGCGGCACCATTGCTGCCCTTAATTTTTTCAAGGCGCCCAGCAACCTGAACGTTTTTTAGAGCCGAGACAATTTCCTGGCTTGGGATATCAATCAAGCGCAGCATGGCATAGGCCAATACTGCGTTCGCTCGGTTGAATTCACCTGGCAGTTGCAATTCAACCTCCGCCTGCTCCCCCAGTGGACCGCTGATTTTTGCTTTTGTGAGCGAGGTGAGTTCAATGGACCAGTCAGCTTGTTTGCCCGTTGCAGTAACGGTTGAAATAGGAATGTCAGTCTCAGCAACTAACCGCTCACCCCATGCCGAGTCAATACATACGACGCCTCGACTCGCATAATCTTTGCGAAAGAGTGAACTCTTAGCCTTGAAATAATTCTCCATCGTACTGTGGTAATCAAGGTGATCTTGGGAAAGGTTTGTGAAGCCAACTATTTCAAAATGGATTCCCCCAACTCGGTACTCGCTCATCGCATGGCTTGAAACTTCCATCACCACATCTGAAGCACCAAGGTCATTCATCTGCGCAAATAATTCATGCAAAGTTGTGGCTTCGGGCGTCGTTCGAAATGATTTTGAAACCTCCTCGCCAAAGCGCACACCAGTTGTCCCAATGAATCCTGTCGAGCGGCCTGATGCTTGCAAGGCGGCTTCAATCATGGTTGCGGTCGTTGTTTTTCCGTTCGTACCAGTCACTCCCAGTAACCGTAATTTTTCAGCTGAGCTGCCGTAAATCAGATTTGCAACCGCACCCATCCACTTGCGGGCATCGGGAATAGCAAGCACCGGAATCTGGAGTTCCATGGATGGTTCGCCATTGATTTTCGTCCAACCGGCAGCATCTGTGAGGATTGCAACAGCGCCACGCTCGATAGCTTCAGTAACAAACTGCAGTCCATGACTGTTGTGACCGGTGATTGCTGCAAACATGTCGCCGGGATTTACGTCTCGTGAATCTAAGGAAATGCCCGTGACAACGGTCTGTGCTGATCCAGATAATTGCACTTCGGGTATGCCTAAACTCATGAAAGCAGAGAGTTCAACCGGTGCCAATTCTGCGTGAGAGTGTGATGCCATCGGCTATCTCGCGGTAAGCAGCAGTCGTGGGGCGGTTGTGCCAGTTGGCGGAATGCTGTGAGCCTGCAATGCGTATGTCATCACACGCTTGAATACAGGGGCCGCAATCTGCCCACCGAACCGACCATTACGCGGATTTACCAAACTGACCGCAACGACAAGTTGTGGATTGTCGGCTGGGGCCATACCAATAAATGACGCCACGACTTCGCCGTTATAACAACGACAAGTCGGATCAACATATTGCGCAGTTCCAGTTTTACCGCCCACGCGATAGCCAGGGATCGCCGCTTTAGGCGCTGTGCCGCCTTTACCGACCACACCTTCCATCATGAGTCGGACTTGCTTTGCTGTTGAGGCTTTGACGACTTGCACAGCCTTGGGTGTTGGTGTTGGTGTCACCGTTCCATCGGGTGAGATAACTGACTGCACTATGCGAGGTGGTACGCGCAATCCATCGTTGGCAATAGTTGCGAATATGCTTGCCGCCTGTAGAGACGTGACTGCGAGCCCCTGTCCAAAGGCCACTGTGGGAAACGTTGTCGGTGACCAATCTTGGTAATCAGGAATCAATCCGCGGCTTTCGCCAGGTAGACCTGAATCAGTTGATTCACCAATCCCGAAAGCTTTGAGATAGGAATTCAATTTCTTGCTACCAATACGTTCAGAGGCAAGAATCGTGCCCAAGTTACTGGACTTGGCAAGAACCCCTGCAAGAGTTAGATGCCATGTTCCGTGGGCAACATCATCATGAAAAACTTTTCCGCCACGCTTCAAAGTGCCAGGGATTGTGAAAGCGGTGCCTGCATTCGCTGCGCCTTGGTCAATAACTGCGCTCATTGTCATAACTTTGCTCGTTGAACCCGGCTCATAAACCTCAGAGACTGCACGATTACCGCGCACGTCATCTGAGGAGGAAGCTGCGGTGTTTGAATCGAAGGTCGGCGCCGTTGCCATAGCCAGAATATGTCCACTTCGCGGATCCAGAACTACAACAGTCCCGCTATCGGCGCGAGCCGATAACACCTGACGAGCGATCTGTCTCTGAGCAACTAACTGAATGTCTCGATCGATCGTGAGCTGCACGTTTGAACCTTGAACAGAGTCAGTGCTGGATACATCGCCCGTCGTGATGATTCGGTTTCCTGATCCGCGCTCATAAGTTTTCGTTCCTGCTTTGCCAGCGAGCAAGGTCTGCATACTTGATTCAATCCCACCCAGACCCTTGCCATCGGCGCCAACAAAACCAACAACGTTAGCTGCTAGATCACCACCAGGATAAATACGGCGTTGAGTTTCTTCGCTGAAAATACCAGGCAACCTCAGCGCTTCGATTTCACGCCAGGTTGTTGGGGATAGACCTTTTGCGATGTACATATACCTTCGCGTGCCGGTAAGTCGGTTAGCAAGAATTCCAGGATCAACGCCGAGAATCGGTGCAAGGGCGGCCCCGACTGCCGCCGGATCAGTCACCAGCGTTTGATCAGCCGTGACATCTCGAGCTTCTACGGTTGTTGCCATTGGCTGGCCAGTCGCGTCCAAAATACTGCCACGAATTGCTGGGATTGAAAGAGTTTTGATTCGTTGATTTAAGGCCTGTGCTGCCAGATCAGGCCCTTTGAAGACTTGCAAGTCAACGAGTCGCACCGCGAATAGCGAAAAGGCGATCGTGGTGATGATCAGCAAGATCATCCCTCGCCTACCTCGATGACCGGTGCGCACCTGACGACGGTAGTTGCTAGGAGGCCCAGATCTGTGCTGCTGGCGCGGTGGGGCGACCAATTGCTTCACGGTCGCTACCGAACCGGGACAGCTACGAGACCTGCGTCACCCGAGCCGACGTTGCCAACCTGGATAGGTACTTCTTGCCAGAGTGAATCCTCACTCTTTTTTGCGCCTTTAGCCTTGGCCGCTGCTGCATCCGTTTTGGCTGGATCGTAATTAGGACCTGGAACAGCTCGCTCACCGAGCGCACCGTTGTCTACTGCTTCGCTAGCCGTCACGTTTGCCGCAAGATTCAGTGGCACTCCGTCGCCAACAGCTGCCCGCGGCTTTCCAAGAACCGTGCCGTCAGGAACGCTCAGAAACACTGGATTCTGACTTGCCACCATACCTAGATCGTGTGCCATGTTCGCTAAGGATTCTGGTGCCGCTGCATTAGCTACTTGCTCACTCAAAACTGCTTCTTGTTCGCTCAAAGTGTTGAGCTGTGATTTCAACGAACTCATCGCGAATGAGCCTTGTGCAAGTTGGGTGTTGATCACGAGCATCGCGCCAAGCCCTACGACAAGCAGAACACCAACGACGATCGCGAATGTTCCGCGACTCGCCTTAACTGGACGAAGCGGGGACACCAATTTGAGATTTGGACGATCTTCATTTCGAGCAACCGCACCGCGAGTTGCATACTCAGTTACTTCTGCAGCAAGTGCTGTTGCGCCAGCCACCGCGCCATGGAATGCGCGGCCGGCAAATTCACGTGGTGTCTGTCGACTCATGCTGCCACCCGCTCAAGTGCACGAACTCGAACTGATGCAGAGCGCGGATTCTCTTCCAACTCTTGTTCGGTTGGAGTTTCGGCTCCACGGGTAAGAAGTCGCAGTTTTGGTTGGTGCTCGGCTGGGATCACAGGCATGCCATGGGGCACCTTTGCGGTGGTCTGCTCCGCAAAAACCTGCTTGACGAAGCGGTCTTCGAGTGACTGGTACGACATCACAACGAGTCGCCCGTCAACCGCTAGAGCTTGGATCGCAGCAGGGATAGCTGAACGCAAAGAATCGAGTTCGCCGTTGACTTCAATACGAAGCGCTTGGAAGGTGCGCTTTGCCGGATTGCCACCAGTGCGTCGAGTGGCTGCCGGAATAGCTTCGCGCACGAGTTCAACAAGACGAGCAGAATTCGTGAAGGGTGCATCTTCGCGGGCTGCCACAATGCGTCGAGCAATTCGCATTGCGAACTTTTCATCGCCGTATTCGCGAAGCACATCGGCTAGTTGACCTGCACCATACGTATTAACAACATCTGCTGCTGTGATTCCGCGTGATTGATCCATCCGCATGTCAAGGGGTGCATCTTGCGAATATGAGAATCCGCGATCGCGCAGATCAAGCTGCATAGAGGAAACTCCGAGGTCGAACAAGATACCTTGGACGGAAGAAAACCCTAGCTCTTCAAGGACTTCTGGCAATTCGTCATAAACAGCGTGCACGAGATTTGCACGATCACCGAATGGCGCTAATCGTTGACGCGACCTCTCCAGAGCATCTGTATCTCGATCGAGTCCGATGAGACGAAGTTCTGGGAATTCAGTGAGTGCATACTCAGCGTGACCACCTAGACCAAGAGTCGCATCAACCAAAATTGCATCGGGTGTACTGATCGCTGGTGCGAGAAGTGCGAATACCCGCTCGCGCATGACTGGAATATGGATGCTCATGAACTCAAGCCATCAACAATCGCAGAGATCGCCGCCAACGTTAGTGCGGTGAAACTTCCGGCCACGATAAGGAGTCCAAACGCGCGTGCACCGTGACGAGCGGCATGGCTGTCAACCATGTCAGTCAAGGTGTTCGTTGGCGTTGTCATGACTTCCTTTCGTGTGGTGCACGGTTCGCGGTCAAAGAAGGTGTTGTACGCATTCGGGTGATCAGGTCCCCGCCCGTCCCTTGCTTCTCCAGGCTCCGGGGAAGTGAGTCAGGAACAGTTCAGCAACGGGAGGAGGCCTCACCACTCGATTACAAAATTCCGGGAACAACCTCCTCGCTGATGTCCGAGTAGGCGTCTTCTTGGCTAGCCAGGTAGCTCTCCCATGCGGAGGCATCCCAAATTTCTACGGTGGTGCCGTTACCGACCACCACAACATCTCGATCAAGTCCGGCATATTCACGAAGGGCAGCGGGAAGCGTCACTCGACCCTGCTTATCTGGCACTTCGTCAAAAGCTCCAGAAAAAAGCACGCGCAGGTAGGCGCGGACTTTGGCATCAGAGCGAGAAGCTTCATTGAGGCGATCAGCGTGATCAGCGAATTCAGCAGCCGGCCAGACCACTATCGAGCGATCTTGGCCCTTGGCCATCACCAAACCAGCCGCGAATCCCTCACGGAACTTTGCTGGTAGGACAAGGCGACCTTTGTCATCAATACGGGGGGCATGCGTGCCTAGAAACATCGCTCGACCTCCCCTCATCCAGATGAATCACTTCCGACCCATCAACCGCACTGGCCTCTTCTTTAACTCCAGCAGACGCCACTCTACTCCACTTTCCTCCACCGTCAACCATTTAGCCATGGCAATTTGGGAAATTACTCCACTAAATTCCTTGCCTCGCCGCCCCACGATCTGCCCTAGAGTGCTAACACCAATCAAAAGGGGCCTCTGATGAAAAAAGCACTTCTCGCTCTAGGGGCAATAGCACTGAGTGGGCTGCTGCTCGCGATCGCCCTTGTCGGGGCAAATCAACAGACGGCGAATGAAGAGCAGGCAGCTGTCGCGCCCTTTTATGAGACCCCAGCAAACCTGCCTTCGACCCCAGGCACGCTCATACGTACCGAGCCTCTGGGCGTCGTAGTTCCAGGTGCAAGGACCTACCGCATGCTCTATTCCTCGCAGCGACCTGACGGATCTATAGCTGTATCCAGTGGAATGTTGTTTGTTCCTACCGCCCCGGCGCCTGCTGGCGGGCGGCCAATCGTGGCGTGGGCTCACGGCACGATTGGTCAAGGCGATTCATGTGCGCCTTCGCGCCCAGGAAATTCCCTCAATGACACAGCAAACTGGCTCAATCAAATGATCTCGTTGGGCTGGGTTGTCGCCGCCACCGATTACACCGGGCTGGGAACAGCGGGACCAAATCTGTATCTGGTTGCCAAAGCTGAAGTCAGTGACGTTGTGAACTCTGTGCGAGCAGCTCGTCAACTACCCGGAATCAAAGCGAGCAACCGTTATGTGGTGTGGGGTCACTCCCAAGGTGGGCATAGCTCTCTGTGGTCTGGTCACCTTGCACCGAAACTTGCACCAGAACTGAAACTCCTTGGCGTTGCTGCCGCAGCGCCTGCCGCAAATCTCAACTTAATCGTGGGAGCGCAGTGGAGTGGCCTCATCGGTTGGGGAATCGGACCCGAGGTTGCCGACTCTTGGCCACTCGTGAATCCCGCATTAACCCTGCCAGGGGTGGTCTCTCAAGCCGGAATAAATAACTTTGATTCCATCGCGCAAGAGTGCTTGAACAGCAACACGTTACTCGTGCAACTCCTTGTTCGAACGGCTTTGGGACAAAGCTTCTTCGAAGTGAATCCAATCAATAATCCACTGTGGAAAGCCATGGGCGAACGTGAAACTCCGCCACCATTGCCTGCTTCTATGCCTGTCTTTGTTGGCCAAAGCACTGCAGATGAAGTTGTGCTTGCTTGGCCAAATGCGGTCCTGCAAAACCAATGGTGCAAAGCTGATTCAACCATCAGCACACTTTGGGTTGGTGAAGTGTCACACCAACTGACCGCAGAGACCATCGGCCCAGATGTGGTGCGGTGGATTAATGATCGATTCGCCGGACGTCCAGCACTACGAACATGTGATCTTGCGCCGCCAGTGAGTCAGCCGGTGAGCCCACCTGCGGGAAGTTAACCGCTACTCGTCGCCTTGGCGCTTGCGCCAGCGGTCTTCAACACGATCCATGAATGAGGTCTTCGGCGCATTGGGTTTAGGTGAACTGCCTGCGTTTCCAGCATTGGGATCAACGACTACAGATGGGGTCTTGAAAGCGGAATACACCAACACCGCACCGATCAACATCAGTGCAAACCCAACGATGCCAACGGGGGTCGCTTGTAAAGCCATCGCCGTAACGAGCAAAGCAATACCACCGAAAGCAACCAAGACGCCTAAAGCTGCTTTACCCCGGGATGCGCGAGCTAGGGACGCTGAGCGCAGACTGGTAGCGAACTTTGGATCCTCGGCATAGAGCGCACGCTCCATTTGCTCGAGCAGGCGCTGTTCGTGCTCTGACAACGGCATCTGAACGACTCCCCTTCTTCGCTAGGTAGACCAAGTTTAGACGCAATTCCTTAAATTCGATACCTCAGCCTCATTATCACCAACTTTTTGTCGCTATTCGCCCTCGGGCGTGACTAATCGGGCAGATCTGACCGCCTTTGGTCCGAATTTGACCCGCAACTGATCGATGGCTACCTCGGCATCTCGGCGCCCGTGCTCTGGCTCCCCCAGAAGTAACTGCTGAGCCGCCCCTGCGCTTTCCTGCAAGCCATCAACTCGCACCCCAACCAGGCGCACCCGGGCCCGCTGCAGCCCAAGGGCATCAAAGAGTTGCTTGGCCGTGGTGTAAATCTCTTGGGTGACATCGGTGGACTCAGTCAACGTTTTAGAACGAGTGATAGTGCTGAAATCAGAAAAACGCACTTTGAGATGCACACTGCGTGCGACCCGATCTGACTTACGTAGTCGGCTACCCACTTGATCACTGAGCTGCATCAGATGTGCGTGAATCGTTGGCGCATCCTCGAGATCGTCAACAAAAGTTTCTTCTGCACTAATACTCTTATCTGGCACATGCGCAGTAACCGAACGCTGATCCCTGCCCCAAGACAAGTCGTGAAGGTGCGCGCCTGCTGCTACGCCAACTGCCCTCTGCAACGTAGCAAGTGGGGTGTGTGCGATATCTGCCACGGTCGTCAAACCCAAACGCGTGAGTTGCTCTTCAGTCTTCTCACCGACTCCCCACAACGCGCCAACGGGCAAGGGATGCAAGAAGGCTAAAACCTCATGAGCTGGAACCACCATGAGGCCATCAGGCTTAGCTCGAGTTGACGCTAACTTCGCAATGAATTTCGTTGATGCAACCCCAACTGAACACGTGATTCCCTGCTCGTCGTGAACACGCGCTCGGATCATTTCACCGATTTCACTTGGACTACCAAGACGTCGCAAACTCCCGCTGATATCAAGGAAGGCTTCGTCAACGCTTAAGGGTTCAACTGCCGGAGTGACTGACGAGAAAAGTTCCATGATTGACCGGCTCACTTCTGCGTACTTGTGATGTGACGGCGTAATGACAACCGCAGTAGGTGCAAGTCGGCGGGCTCGACTCATTGGCATCGCAGAATGCACGCCCATAGCTCGCGCTTCATATGTTGCTGAGAGCACTACGCCACGGGAACCGCCCGCGCCAATAATCACCGGCTTGCCGTGAAGTTCCGGCCTTGTGCGCAATTCAACCAATGCGAAGAATGCATCCATATCAACATGCAAAATTGTGCAGCCAGCATCATCATTGCCCACGCCGGATCCACCGGCGGCACGACGCACCTGATTACGACTCACACTGACCATTGTTGCGCTCCCCTGCTACCAACCACTGCTACCTGGACTGCTGTGCCACAACTTTGTGACTGGACCTGCCGGCACGACATCGGCATAAGGGGAAACCCGGAAACCACTGGCGTGCACCAACACCCGAGAACCTGTGGCATCGACTCCAACCGGCCGGTCACTTATCAATGTCTGACGAACCGCATCTGCACCTGACGTGCGCCAGTGCTCATGCACCGCACCCAGTTCCCATGCTCCCGTGGCCCGAATTGAGACGCCTCGCGGGCCAGTTCGACGCACATGTCCACGCACAAGCAATAGCCAAGAGGAAAAGACCGTACTCGCGTATGGCACTTGGAAATCTTCGAAGAAAGTGGCATCAAGCGGACCTGTGGCGTCGTCAAGGGTTAAAAAAATGACGCGCTTACCGTTACGAATTGGCGGAGTTTGGGTGGCGACCTTCACTCCTGCGATGTAGATCTCTTGCTCAGAGCGGCAATTCAATAATTGCTCAGCGCGGGTAATCCCCAACTGGGTGAGCATTGGCCGGAAGAACTCAATGACATGTTTACTCACATCAAGACCTAAAAGATCCAACTCAGCACGTACTGATTCACCAATAGTCATCTCTGGTAATCCAGATGCCGGAGTGGTTGCTGGGTCATCGCCTAAATCAAGAAGCAACTGACCTGGGCCATCACCTCGTGGACGCCTACCAAGATCTGCAAGCTGCAATAACAAATCTCGACGAGTGAGGTGTCCGCGTTCGCGCACTGATCGGTTGCGATCGATGTCATATAACTGATCAAAAGCACCCGTCAAGACAAGATGCTCTGCTGTGGGGCGTGCAATTCCTGAACGGTTCCATGCGTCGCTTAAGGATTGATATGGCTGGCCGGAAACGAGTCGTTCAACTTCATCGGCATTGATGCCTTTGATCTCACCAAAAGGAACGCGTACGCCTTCTCCGGTTGGTGTTGACTCCACTTCGTAGACCTGCGTGGAACGGTTGATGTCAATACCGAGAATCTCTACCCCAAAATGTCGGGCATCATCAAGGATGAGTCGCTTGGGATACATTCCCGGATCGTGGGTAAGAATGCCGGCATAAAACGCGGCTGGGTGATGAGTTTTCAGCCAAGCCGATTGATAGGTGGGTAGCGCAAAGGCTGCGGCGTGTGCTTTACAGAAACCAAATGATGCAAAGGATCGCAAAACATCCCAGACTTTTTCCACCATCTCTAAGGAATAACCTCGGCGTAGTGCTGTGGGATAAAACCAGGTGCGCACATCATCAATTCCTACTTGGGTATTCATCGAACGACGAGTCTCATCTGCTTCAGCAAGCGAACACCCCGTCATCTTCGAAACGATGCGCATCACTTGTTCATGAAAGACCACAACCCCTTGAGTTTCTTCGAGAATCGGGCGTAAATCCTCGTGCACAAACTGCGGCGCGCACCAGCCTTGTCGCGCGCGTAAGAATGGATTGATCATGTCTGACTTCACCGGACCTGGGCGAAATAGCGAGATATCAATAATGAGATCGTTAAACGTTTCAGGGCCAAACTTGCCGATAAGTTCGCGCTGACCGGGTGACTCGATCTGAAAACAGCCCAGAGTTCGAGTTGAAGCAATCAACTCATAGGTTGCTGGATCGTCAAGCGGAACCTGGTCAAGTGCGAGCGTGACTCCTTTGGTGCGCTGGACCTCTGACACCGTGTGTGCGATTGATGACTGCATTCGCACACCCAACACATCAAGCTTGAGTAATCCCATGTGCTCGACATCGTCTTTATCAAACTGACTCATGGGGTAACCCGCATTACTGGATTGCACGGGAGTGCGATCAAGGAGAGATACGTCAGAAAGCAATACACCGCATGGATGCATAGCGATATGACGAGGCAAGCCATCGAGTGCTTCAACGCGAGCAAGGAAACTATCCAGTTTGCCTTGCGCTGCCATTACCCCAAACCGACTGCGTTTGAGTTCGGGTAGATCATCGAGAGCTGCTCGAGCATTACGGGCCCGAATATGCGGAAACGCTTTCGCGAATGAGTCGATCTCATCAGCGGGTAGACCAAAGGCCGCGCCTACATCACGAATGGCATGCCGTACGCGATAGGTCTCCATCATGGAAACGCATGCCACCCGCTTGTCACCGAACCGTTCGAAGATCCAGTCGTAAATTTCAAGGCGGCGATCAGATTCAACATCAATGTCAATATCCGGTAATTCCTTGCGCAAGGTCGACAGGAACCGTTCCATGAGCAATCCATGCGAAAGAGGATCAACTCCGCTGATGCCAAGCAAGTAATTCACCAGACTTCCTGCACCTGAGCCTCGCGCGGCAACACGCACCTTGCGGCTCGTAACAAGATCAACAACTTCAGCCACCGTAAGAAAGAATCCGGCAAAACCCAAAGCACCAATCGTTCGCAACTCTTCTTCGAGACGAATCCCAGCGGTTTGTTGATCGGTCTTGGATGAATATCGCTGTGCAACCGCTTGACGGCATCGTGTCGTAAGTAAGACCTGAGCTTGCTCTATTTCATCACTTACATCTGCCCCTCTGGCCCCAGCTAACACATCAAGTTCGGGAACAAACGCTTGATCAAGACCCAAATCATTTTCTGGGTCAAGTGCACAACTTTCAATCAAGGTCCAGGTATCGCGATGCAAGGTAGAACGTGCAATTCCAGCAGCCTGAGCAATCTCTTGAACTCGCGCATCAAGAACTTGCGGACTATCCAAACTCGCCTCACCGTTGTTACCCAGCACACGCGATGAACTCAACGGCACTAGTTGGCGCGCTGCATCCAAGACGTCTGCAGTGGCTGCATCTACTGCTTCCAAATATCTCGCACCGTGACTCAACACCACTCGTACGTGATGTTCGCGCGCCCAACTCCACATCGCAGCGGCCTGACTTGTGGACCAGACAGCCTTGTGATCAGTGCGATGACTTCCAATCGCAATCGCAAGACTTGGGCCTACGAGATCACGACAATGTTGAAGCACTACAGTTGCTGCTCGTAATTGTCCTCGTAATAAGCAAGCACCGAGTTCAGAATCGGGACCCAGGAGCGCGACTAAGCCTTGGCTATGCGCAATGACATCTGATGTTTCCAGAATCGGCATCCCATAGGTATCGGTGTTGGCGTGCGCAGCTGAAATCAATCGACATAGCGAAGCCCAGCCCTGCTTGCCTCGAGCAAGAAACACCACGCGGGTATCTCCTTGTGCTACCCATGCGCCGCCTCGAGCAGGTGTACGGCGAGCTCTCGAATCAACCACCGGAGCATGGATAGGAACCACAGCAAGATCAACTCCCACAACTGGCGTAATACCCGCACTCAGCGCAGCTTGCACCCACTGAACTGCGCCATACACCCCATCGCGATCAGTGAGCGCGATGATGCGATGACCATCAGCTGCAGCACGCTCAATGAGCCGCGCAGGGGTCGCTGTGCCGTACTGCAAGGAATAACTCGAGGCCACACGCAGATGCGGCCATGACAACAACATAAAGACTCCAGAAAAGGAAAAGTACGAAGCAACGGCTACCGGTTGGGAAGGCGCCACAACCGATAGCCGTTGCACTTCGGCTGTCGGGGATCAGCCGGTGACCTAGCTGCTCGTAGGCAACATGGATTGATGCATCACACCAAGGGATGCAGTGACACGCTCAACAAAAGTTTCGACATCACGAACCAGATCATCGGCTTCGCGAGAAGTCACGCAGGGCACACCTGCCTGCGCAAGAGTTCGCTTGCGAGCCCCAGCCGCAAAAAAGTCGGACCATTCGGCGAACTCCCCCGCAACTTCGGGAAGTACTTGCCACACGCTGCGCACTCGACTGCGAGATTTACGTTGCACTCGGCCATGAGTTGCGAGTACAGCTGCTGCTGCTCGCAGCGCGGCCAAATGGGCTGCTGCATATCTATCAGCAGCCGTGCTGGCCACGATCGCTTCAGTCAGGCTGCGGCGAGCTGCAGTAATGAGTTCGTGTGCTGCTGAAGGAAGTGCGCTCAGCGCGGTGGCTGAGCGGGGGGTTGCTACCAAAATTGCCATGACAAGCTCCTTCTTCGGGATGTGGTTCGACTTCTTGTACTTCGACCCATCGACCCCGGCTCCTTGCACCGCCGAGCCCGGGGTCGAAGCGAGCCCGGCGGGGCAAGAAAGCTCTCTGAGAACCCCGGCCGCGAATCCTGCGAGCCTCAGAGTGTTCGAACACTTGTTCGAACAAGACACACGTTAGCCCGAAGGCCTGACAGTCGTCAATCCCACACGTGCTTTATGCCTATGTTCCCCCTCAGATATGGTCCGCAATACCCAAGTCAAGGAGCACTCATGAGCAAGGTTTGGTTCATCACAGGCGCATCACGCGGCTTTGGCCGTTCATGGACGATCGCAGCGCTCGAACGCGGCGATCGTGTTGCCGGCACTGCTCGCGATATCTCCATGCTCAGCGACTTGGTTGCTACCTATGGCGATGCCTTTTTGCCGTTGCAGCTTGATGTCACCGATCGTGCTGGTGATTTCGCTGCTGTTCAACAAGCACACGAATACTTCGAACAACTTGATGTCGTGGTGAACAACGCTGGCTACGGTCATTTCGGCTTTACTGAAGAACTGTCTGAAGTTGACATTCGCAATCAAATGGAAACGAACTTCTTTGGTGCCCTCTGGGTAAGCCAGGCAGCAATTCCCATCATGCGCAATCAAGGCTCAGGCCACATCATTCAAATTTCAAGCGTTGGCGGGGTCTGTGCCTTCCCAATGCTCGGTGCCTACAACGCGTCAAAGTGGGCGCTAGAAGCCATGAGTGAAGCGCTCTCCCAAGAAGTTGCTGACTTTGGTATCAAGGTAACGATCATTGAACCTGCAGGCTTTGCTACGGAATGGGGCAATACTTCATCGGTGCACTCCACTGCACTTTCACACTACGAAGATAAACGAGCAGCCCGCGCGGGAGCAGCGCGCCAAACGCCTCCAGCGGAAGCCACAAATGCTGCGATTTTTGCTGCAGTTGATGCCGAACACCCACCACTTCGTTTGCTGCTCTCAAGCTTTGCTAACACCCTTGTCAACATTGCATACGACAAGCGGTTGGCTGAGTGGGATCAATGGAGCGAAGTCACCGCGGCTTGCGACAACGTGTAATCAGATCCGGGCTACTCCCCTTGTGGGTTCAAGGCTTCGGCATACCCCTCGCGGAATCCATGTTCTTTTTCCATGATTTTCAGTTCTAACGCAGCTTTTTCAGCCGCAATATCAAGTGTGGCTCGCTTATCGGCGATGTAATCCGTGACCGCGAACAACACACCTGACACTACGAAGGTCAGGTGAATCATGATCATCCAAAAGATCTGATCAGTGTCTGTCATCTCAGGCTCAAGGAACACCGCAAGCAGCTGAATCACCGAAATTGCCACCAATGAACCGATGAGCTTGATCTTCAGGCCAGAAAAGTCAACCTTGCCCATCCAACTTGGACGATCTTCGGTGTCTTTGGCAACTGAGATTTTCGAAACAAAGTTTTCGTAACCACTGAAAATTACGATGATAATCAAGTTTGCTAACAGCACGATGTCAAGCAACTCAAGCAAACTGATCGTGGTGTCCTTCAAACTTGCGCCCGAAGTGATGGTTAACAAATGCCAGAACTCTTGGGCAAACTTGACTACGAGTACGACTAACCCCAGGAGTAACCCGATATAGAACGGCATCAACAACCAGCGACCATTGAAAAGCATCACTTCTACACCATGTTCAAATGACTTAAATTTGCCGACAAACCCACTGCCGTGGGGGTGTGGATTCTTGGCCATGATTCACTCCTTGGGAATTGAACTGGGCTTTAATCTTACTGACCTCGGAAGGCTTCTCCTTGCCCGCTCTAGACTGATGTCTTATGAGCGTACGGGTCTATACGGGGGGTCATGCCGACCGCGGCAGCAACCTTCCGTCGTGGGTACCAAAGGTTCCCTGGGCGCTTCTCGGTATTGGAATTTTTTCCCAAATAGCCTGGATTTTGGTCGATGGCAACGTCCGTCGAATCTTGACTATCGTTTCGGTTCTTGCGTTCTTTGGCGCCTCAGCGATCCATGCTCGCCTGACACGACGCACGAAATGGACGCTCGAATATCTCGGCATCACTCTTGGTGTGAGTTTCCTCGTAGAAGTTCTCGGTGTTGCAACACAATTCCCATTTGGTGAATACGCCTACACCGATGCTCTTGGGCCACAACTTTTCGGCGTTCCTTTGCTCATCCCGCTGGCCTGGGCCTCGATGGCTTACCCCTGCCTGTTGGCTACGCAAAGGCTTGCAGTCGACCCACTAGCCACCGTTCTTATCGGCGGTGTGCTGCTTGCTTCATGGGATCTTTTCCTTGATCCACAAATGGTGAGCCAGGGCTACTGGAACTGGGCTAACGCTGGCTGGGCGATTCCTGGCATTGACGGCATCCCACTGCAGAATTTCTTGGGCTGGTTACTCACCGCATTCGTTTTGATCGCTCTGCTTGATCGACTGCCTCGCCGGGTCGCCAAAGACGGCGTTCCCGTGGTGATGCTTAGTTGGTTGTATGTCTCAAACGTGATGGCAGCGCTCGTGTTCTTTGGTCGACCAGGAGTCGCCTTATGGGGCGCAGTAATCATGGGCGCCATTGTGATTCCCTGGTGGTGGCGAAGTTGGAGCAGGCCGCAATGGTGATGAAACGAATAACCACGTTGGGTTCCCTGACCGCTGGTGCGCTTGCAATCCACACTGCCTTCAACTTAGCTCACTTGCGCAAACCAAATCCCACCTCACCACTAATTCTTGAAAAAGTTAGCGTGCTGATTCCCGCACGCAATGAAGAATCTAATATTCAACATTGCATTGTTAGCGTCCTTGCATCTTTAGATGTGCCGTCACTCGAAGTGCTCGTCCTTGACGACGGATCAACAGATCGCACCGCAGAAATCGTCAGCTCAATCACAGACTCACGAGTTCGGTTAATCCGAGGAACAGACGAACCCCCTGCAGGCTGGCTTGGCAAACCTTGGGCTTGCGCACGTTTATCTAATGAAGCAACCGGCACAGTTCTGGTTTTTGTTGATGCTGATGTTGAACTGTCTCCTGATGCAATTCGCGCTTGCGTCGGTGAACTCCGAGCACACAATTATGCGCTGGTCTCGCCTTACCCGATGCAACTTGCACGAGGCTGGTTGGAACGTTTAGTGCAACCAATGGTGACATGGTCATGGTGCGCATTCTTGCCGCTGGAATGGTCACAACGATCAACCCGTCCATCGCTTTCAGCAGCAAATGGTCAACTTCTCGTCGTTGATGCGATGGCGTATCGAGGCATTAGCGGTCATGAAGCCGTTGCATCTGAAGTCCTTGAAGATATCGCCCTCATGCGTGCGCTGAAAAGTTCTGGATCATTAACGTGCACGATGGATGGCTCTGCAATCGCTACCTGTCGGATGTACTCAACCACGAATGAAGTCATTGATGGCTACGCAAAATCGTTATGGGCAGGCTTTGGCGGACCGCTCGGCTCAATAGGCGTGAATGTCTTGCTGCTTTCTACGTTTGTCGTGCCTCCTCTTGCTGCAGTCGTTGCTCGATCACCACGAACCCGCGCTATGGGCACAGTTGGTTACCTCGCTGGGATTACTAGCCGTGCGTTGGTTGCTCGGCGAACTGGCGCGCGAGTGTGGCCAGACAGCGCCATGCACCCAGCTTCGATCACTGCATTCAGTGCGCTATCCGCCATCTCATGGTCGCGCCATCTCAAGGGAAAAAATACTTGGAAGGGCCGGTCTCTTTCATGAGTCGCATTGTGGTGATTGGCGCTGGGGTTGGTGGCTTAGCTACTGCAGCGCGCACCGCAGTGAAGGGTCACGATGTTGTCATTGTTGAACAAGGTTCACGCGTGGGTGGAAAATTGCACACCTATCGCCGCGATGGTTTTGCCTTTGATACTGGGCCTTCGCTTTTCACTCTTCCTGCGGTCTATCGCGATCTCTTTTTGAAAACTGGAGAGTCACTAGAAGACTGTGTAGATCTCCGAGAAGTTGAACCTGGATTCACTTACCACTGGAGTGATGGAACAACGGCTGTACTTCCAGGCGTTGGTGTCGGCAAGGCTGCTGAAGCACTTGGTGATGCGCTCGGCGGTAACGCCAGCGATCAATGGCGGACACTCATGCAGCGGGCAAGCGACATGTGGGCATTGACGCGTGCACCCGTGCTTCAATCACCACTGGTCGGCTTGCGAAGTGCTGTGCGACTCACAAAAAGCGTGAGCGATATTCGCACGATTGCTCCATTCACAACCTTGCGCGGACTAGGCAAGCGCACCTTTAACGATCCTCGGCTTATTACTTTGCTTGATCGTTATGCCACCTATACCGGAAGTGATCCACGGCGTGCTCCTGCAGCGTTAGCCACGGTTCCGTTTGTTGAACAAACCTTTGGTGCTTGGCATATCGGCGGTGGCGTTGGCACGTTGGCTCCAGTGCTAGCCGATCGAGCCCGGGCACGTGGAGCCGAAATTCGATTGAACTCCCCCGTCGCCTCAATTGCACTACGCGATGGTGCCGTTTCAGGAGTCGAACTCACAACGGGAGAATTTCTGAATGCTGACATCGTTATTTCCGATGTAGACGCATCAATTCTCTATGGTTCGCTCTTGCCATCAGATACCCGTTCAGCAAAGATGCTACGCACTCTTCACCGTTCTACCCCTTCCTTAGCTGGCTTTGTGATGCTGCTTGCTGTGAGTGGAGAAACGCGAAACATCACTCATCACAACGTTTGGTTTCCGGAGAATTACGATGCCGAATTCGATGCGATTTTTGCCAAGCATCCACATGTTGTCCCAGACCCCACTATTTATGCGTGCGTTCCAAAGGATCCCGGAATGCGACCAGATGCAGACCATGAATCGTGGTTCATCTTGGTGAATGCGCCTCGTCACAGCGATTGCAGCGCTGCGGGCACAATGAACTGGAATACTCCCGGAGCCGCCGAGTCCTATGGAAAGCACATACTCGACCTTCTTGCTGCTCGCGGAACTGATCTGCGTTCGCGAATTATCTGGCAGGAAATTTCCACTCCAGCCGATTTAGAACGTGATGCCGGCGCTCCGGGCGGTGGGATCTACGGAATGGCTAGTCACGGTCCGCTATCAACATTCAAACGCCCAGCAAATCAAGCACCTATCCCAGGATTATTTGTCGTTGGCGGCTCTGCCCACCCCGGTGGTGGATTGCCATTAGTTGGCATGGGAGCTGAAATTACAGCCGAAATTATTGGTCGTGCGAAAAAATAACATTGATCTTGTTTGCCATAATTCGCAGCCACGAAGGTTTGACGTGATTTCGTTTTACCGGCTCAGGCAGATGAATCCACGTGGCCAAACGACCATCTTTAGCCACCAAACGAAGACGCTCCTCAGTAGCGATCCGAACATCACCGGGACACACCACTAGAACTCGATCTAACGCGCGCAAGCGTGAGTGTGCGTCGATGGGGAACGGCTCATTTTCTCGAACGATCAACGACACTACCGCGCCTTTAGGTAATCCCAGTTCACTAATAAACACCCCAATCAGCCCCGACCCTTCTGGAACATCCAAAGCTAAAACCACTGCATTCATCGCGTCTAAGGGCGCACTTTCAAGATCGAATTCCGCAGCTTCAGTTGGCAAGGTGACACGAAGTCTTTTTGCCAGCACTGGCAGCAACGAGGTCTGTACTGCCAGCAGCACGATTACTACGATCACGGTGGCATCAAAAACTTGTTCGGCACCAGTTACTGCAAGCCCTAACGGAATTGCCGCAAAGACAATCGGTACGGCCCCGCGCAAACCAGCCACACTGACAAAAACTCGTTCTCTTAGCCCCCATCTAAACGGAGTCAAAGAGACAAAGGACGCGATGGGACGTGCGATGAGCACCAACGTCACTCCAGCAACAGCTGCAATACCTAGTGCTGATGGCAAGCGACTCACGTCTACGAGAAGTCCGAGCATGACGAAAAGCCCAATTTCTGAGATCCAGGCCAGACCATCTGCAAAACCAATGATGGATCGTCGGTGAGGAAGTTGCGTTGCAGAGCCTAGGAGCACTGCGCCGACATACACCGCCAGGAAACCTGAAACGTGAATGAAGTCAGCTAATGCGAAAGTGCCGACAAGCATTGCCATCGCTGCGATCGGATACAACCCAACGGCCGACAACGCCAATCGTGGCAAAATCCATCGCGCAGCAAGGCCGCCAAGAACACCAATGATGGCACCGCCTATTAATTCTCCAACGATCTGTAGCGAAATAATCCACCAAGGAGAATCAGTAAATGCGCCGCTCGCAATCAGGCTGACTAACACCACAACGGGAGCATCGTTGAATCCGGCTTCACCTTCCAGCAATGTGCGCAACCTTGGAGCTAGCTTCAACTTGCGAAGAACGGAAAACACTGCGGCTGCATCTGTCGCAGCAAGAACCGCGGCTAGAAGCACTGCATTGCTTATAGACATTCCGGTAAAGAAAATGAGCGGGACTGCAACGACTCCAATGCTTGCCAGCACACCGACAGATGCCAAAGTGACCACCGGCCACAACACCGGGCGCAATTCCGATATTCGAGTGGTTAACCCTCCCTGAACCAGAATCAGCACAAGTGCGACGTAACCCAGGATTGCAGCAAGTTCAGCATCTTGAAAATTGAGTTGGTCAAAAAATGTTCCTAGGAAAAGTCCAATACCGAGGTAGAGCAACAGCCCCGGTACACCGAGTCGCCCAGCAAATCGAACTCCAAGAATGGAGATTAAAACAATAACCGCCCCAAGGAGCAACGCCGGAGCAAGGGAATCCAGCGTCATCGCTGTTACCTCGAACCTAAACCGAGAGCTTCGTACACCTGCAAGGTTGAGGTTGAACGATTCAATGTGTAGAAGTGCAAACCTGGCGCACCCATATCTAGTAGTTCATTCGATATTTCTACGGCAATTTCCACACCGAGTTTGCGCACCGCATCATCGTCATCCTTGAGTCCTTCAAATCGCGCAGCAAGCTCCGGGGGAAATGCGGCGCCGGAAAGTTCTGCGAACCGTGAGATCTGAGCCACGTTGGTTACAGGCATTAAGCCTGGAATTATTGGCATTGTGACACCGTGAGCGCTAGCCCGTTCCAACAGATCTGCGTAGTCACGAGCACGAAAGAAGAATTGGGTCACCGCAAATTCGGCACCTGCATCTTGTTTTGCGGCAAGAACACGAGCATCCGTATCAAGATCTGGTGACGACGGATGCCCCTCAGGGAAGGCGGCAACTCCGACGGTGAAATTGCCAAGTGTCTTGATGAGTTCGACGAGCTCATCTGCGTGCTGCAAACCGTCAAGATGTGGGGTCCAAGCAGCGTTGGGTCCACCCGGTGGATCACCACGAAGAGCCAAGATGGTGGTAATACCCGCGTTGGCATACTCGGCAATAACGCCGCGAAGTTCTTCCCGGCTTGCCCCTACGCAGGTCAGGTGCGCCACCGGGATCATCGATGTTTGTGCTGCGATCTCTGCGGTGATTCGTACTGTGCGATCCCGAGTGGATCCACCAGCCCCATAAGTCACTGAAACAAATGTGGGATGCAAGCGTTCAAGATCACGCACGGTTTGCCACAAAGCCCGCTCGCCCTCGTCAGTCTTTGGGGGAAAGAGTTCAAAAGAAAAACTTCGGCCACCTTGAGCAAGTAGGGCTCCTAGATCAGCGCCACCTGCCGGATATGTCATGACGACAGCCTAAGGGTGACCTGTGTTTGGCAACCTTTAGGCTTAGACATTGTGAACGCTTTCGCACTCCCCCCGATGGATAGCGCCGCCTTTCGTGCGGGCATCCAACGTGTGGTTGATCGCGTCAATGCCGAAGAAACTCGCAACCTGGCCATCATCAGCCCAGACCTTGCTCCGTTAATGGATTCTGTGATTGCCCTCATGAGTGGCGGCAAGCGTCTGCGGCCGGCTTTTTGTTATTGGGGCTGGCGGGCAGTGGCTCTGGAACCTGATCTCATCGCCCACCACGAGGCAGTTTTAGAAGCCGCGGCTGGACTGGAATTTTTGCAATCCTGCGCCCTTATCCACGATGACGTGATGGATGGCTCTGACACTCGACGTGGACTTCCCGCCGCCCATCGAGTCTTTGAAAAGATGCATGACCAATCGCAATGGGTCGGTCAAGCACCAACATTTGGCATTGGCGCCGCCATCCTGCTGGGAGATCTGTGCCTGGCTTGGGCCGATCAGGTTTTTCTCGCAGCACCGCTTCCCATCGAGGCTTTACAGCGAGCCAAACCAATTTATGATCTGATGCGTACCGAACTTATGGCTGGGCAGTACCTTGACCTGCTCGAACAAGCGCGCTCGAACACTTCACTGGAACGCGCGCGCACGGTTGTTCGCTACAAGTCTGCGAAATACACGATCGAGCGCCCCCTTCACCTCGGTGCATCACTTGCTGGAGCAAGTGATGCCGCTATGCAAGCTTTTTCACGCTACGGACTGGCATTGGGTGAAGCTTTCCAACTGCGCGACGATGTACTCGGTGTCTTTGGTGACCCACAAGAAACAGGGAAACCTGCTGGAGATGACATTCGCGAAGGAAAGCGTACGGTGATGGTTTCACTCGCCTACGCGCATGCAACTCCTGCAGAACAAGCCACCATGACAGGACTGCTAGGAAAGCCCGATCTTGACGCGCATGACGTTGCTACGGCTCGCGAAATTTTGAGCTCAACTGGTGCTCTTGCCCAAACTGAACTACTGATTGAACAAGGCATTTCCTCCGCGTACGATGCATTGAATAGCACACCAATTTCAGATGAAGGCCGCTCGGCTTTAGCGGATTTGATTGAAGCCTCGACTAGGAGAGCGACCTGATGAAACGCAATCCTTTTACTCCTATTCAACAAGTCACTGGCCCCACGGAAAATGTAGTGATTGTTGGAGCCGGCCTTGGAGGACTGAGTGCAGCAATGCATCTTGCGGCCGCAGGTCGCACCGTCACCGTGTTAGAGCGTGAAGCTATTCCTGGCGGACGCGCCGGTCGACTGAGCGTTCCTACCGCTGACGGTTCGTTCGAGTTTGACACTGGTCCGACAGTGCTCACTATGCCCGACTTGATCGCTGACTGTTTCAACGCTCTAGGTGAGAACATGGGCGACTGGCTCACCCTTGAACCAGTGAAGCCTCTCTACCGGTCGTTTTATCCCGATGGTTCCGTGCTTGATGTGCATTCCAATACCGATGAGATGACTGAAGAAATACGAAACGTCATTGGCCCAGATGAAGCGGCTGGCTATCGTCGCTACGTAGATTTCGTCACTGAGCTCTATCGCTATGAAATGAAAGACTTCATCGATCGCAATATCGATTCCCCACTTGATCTGCTCACGCCAAACCTGGCAAGGCTTGCAGCAATTGGAGGATTTCGGCGACTTGCTCCAAAAGTTGAGGAGTACCTTAAGGATCCACGCACGCAACGAGTCTTCTCCTTCCAATCAATGTATGCGGGGCTTTCTCCTTACGACGCCCTGGCGATCTATGCAGTTATCGCTTATATGGATTCCGTGGCTGGAGTCTTTGCTCCCAAAGGCGGAATGCACGCGGTTCCAAAGGCGATGGCCCAAGCCGCTGCAGCACATGGTGTGACGTTTAGGTATGGCGTAGAAGTTGCGCACGTTGATCGCATAGGCGGCCGAGCCACTGCAGTGATCACGACCGAAGGCGAACGTATTCCCGCTGACGTGGTCGTTCTTAATCCCGATGTTCCCGTGGCTTTTCGTGATCTCCTAGGCATTGAGCCATGGTCGATCCGTCGACTGAAGTACTCGCCATCATGTTTTCTTTTCCTTGCTGGCTCGTCGGCTAAATACAACTCAATCGCGCATCACAATATTCACTTCGGAAAGAAGTGGCGCGGAGTTTTTGACGACATAATTCGTGATCGAAAGTTAATGTCAGATCCAAGCGTATTAGTGACAAACCCAACATATTCAGACAGGTCTTTGGCGCCTGCAGGTAAAGAGGTCTATTACGTACTCTTTCCGACTCCAAACCTTGACGCCGATATCGACTGGGTGAAGGAAGGTCCTCGTTATCGCGATGAGGTGTGTCAAGTGCTTGAAGAACGCGGTTACCGCGACTTCACCTCATCGATAGAAGTTGAGAACGTCACGACTCCCCTTGATTGGCACCAGCGCGGCATGGAACGAGGCGCACCATTCGCCTCATCACATACCTTTGGACAAACGGGTCCCTTTCGCCCAGGCAATCTCTGGGGACAAAACATTGTCTTCACCGGCTCTGGCACCCGACCAGGAGTTGGCGTTCCGATGGTGCTGATCTCGGGTCGACTAGCTGCAGAGCGCATCACTGGGCCTATTTCAGCGAAGAACTAGCAGTGA
>Ga0114978_10000794_pt1 | contig 26418 bp, 26 predicted proteins | sample S_140212_EF_Meta_FD_87027 | JGI IMG/M metagenome (GOLD analysis project Ga0114978, IMG submission 87027) | Freshwater microbial communities from Lake Simoncouche, Canada to study carbon cycling - S_140212_EF_MetaG | ecosystem: Environmental > Aquatic > Freshwater > Lake | place: Lake...
CGCCCTTAGCGACTATGTCTGCATCGATGTCATCACCAAGTGACAGTTCAAGACCAAGTGCACCGAGTATTTCAATAACAGCTGCACGCACTGACGCGACAGTGGCAATGTCACCAGAATCCATGGCAGTGTTGGCACGACGCACAGAATCAAATACCAACGCCATTACGGTTGTTGTATCGAGATCGTTGTCCATTGCAGTGGTGAACTGATTCATAACTGTTGGATCTGGTGTTCCATTGCTATGTGTAGAAGTACGTGCGGCGAAAGAATCAAGGCCTGCAAGCGCTGACACACATGCATCGATGTTTTCTTCACCAACACGTGTCGGTGAGCGATAGTGCGTTTGCAAGAGCAACATGCGATACGCGCGCGGGTCATACTTTTCAAGAAGATCAATGAGATTCAACACATTGCCAAGACTCTTCGACATCTTTTCGCCTTCAATGTCAACAACGAAGCCGTTGTGCATCCAATGGTTCGCAAATGTCTTGCCTAAAGCAACAGCTTGTGCTCGTTCATTTTCATGGTGTGGGAAACGAAGGTCTGCACCACCGCAATGAAGGTCGAAACCTTCACCAAGAAGATCAAGACTCATTACGACACATTCACTGTGCCAACCTGGTCGTCCATCGCCCCATGGTGACGGCCATGATGGTTCACCTGGCTTTGAGAATTTCCACAATGCAAAGTCTGACGGGTGTCGCTTGTTGCTTGCACCGAACACTTCACGATCGCCGCCGCCGCTGAGCATGTCATCAAGACTTTGATGCGCAAGTAGCCCGTAGTCAGGAACACTTGCAATGCTTAAGTACACGCCATCGTCAGTGGTGTACGCCTTGTCGTCAGACACCAACGTGTTGATCATGTCGACCATGCTCTGTACATATTCAGTAGCGTGTGGAACATCGGTTGGCCGAATAACGCCGAGCTTGCCCATTGCTTCAAACCACACGGATTCGCACTTGTGAGTGATATCGCTCCACGGGCGACCTTCTTTATTCGCGCGCTCGATGATCTTGTCGTCGATATCAGTGATGTTGGAAACGAGACGCACCGACAAGCCGGTCCAAGTGAGGTACCGGCGCAAAATGTCATAGACCAAAGTGGCGCGGCCGTGGCCCAAATGGGGTGGCCCGTAGACCGTCGGACCACATAAATAGATGCTGACCGACCCCGGCTGGCGCAGAGCCAAAGGTTTCACGCTTTGCGTGGCGGTGTCGTAGAGGTTCAGCACTCTGACAAGCCTACGATTTAAGTCCTATGTCCGGTGTCCCTGAGAAGCCCTCCCTCGAAAATGTTGAGCCAAAGTGGATCGACTCGTGGGACCAGAACGGCACGTACGCCTTTGACCGGTCAGCCACCCGCGACAAAGTCTTTTCGATTGACACTCCGCCACCCACGGTCAGCGGTTCCTTACATATGGGTCACGTGTTTTCCTATACGCACACCGACACCGTGGCCCGCTTCTGGCGTATGCGCGGCAAGAGCGTGTTTTACCCAATGGGCTGGGACGACAACGGACTGCCTACAGAGCGACGCGTACAGAATTACTACGGAGTGTCATGCGATGCATCAGTTGCGTACGTAGCCAATTTCCAACCACCGTTTCGTGGTGACCCGCCGAAAGATCATCGTGCCGTTCCTATCTCACGGCCGAACTTCATTGAGTTGTGCGAAGAGCTGACTGCAGAAGACGAAAAGATTTTCGAAGATCTCTTCCGTCGACTTGGTTTATCGGTCGACTGGTCATTGTTGTACACCACCATTGAAGACCGCTCACGCCGTGCAAGCCAGCGTGGCTTCTTGCGCAACCTTGCTCGTGGCGAGGCGTACACGCAGGAAGCGCCAACGTTGTGGGACGTTGATTTTCGTACCGCAGTAGCTCAAGCTGAATTAGAGGACCGCGACCGTCCTGGCGCGTATCACACCATCGCGTTTCACAAGTCAGACGGTTCTGGTGATGTCCTGATTGACACAACACGTCCGGAACTACTGCCTGCATGTGTTGGACTTATTGCACACCCTGATGACCCGCGTTACCAGCCGTTGTTTGGAAAAACAGTTCGTACCCCATTGTTCAATGTTGAAGTACCAGTGTTTGCTCACCCGCTTGCACAGATTGATAAGGGCACAGGCATTGCAATGTGCTGTACATTCGGCGACTTGACTGATGTTATTTGGTGGCGTGAGTTGCAATTGTCGATGCGTGCAATCATTTCTCGTGATGGGCGCATCGTTGCCGAAGCACCTAATGGCCTAACAGACACCGCTGGTCTTGCCCACTACGCATCACTTGTTGGAAAGTCTGCCAAGCAAGCACAAACTGCGATCGCAGAAATGCTCACCACCTCTGGCGAAATGATTGGTGAACCTCGCGCGATTACGCACCCTGTGAAGTTCTATGAAAAGGGCGATCGGCCCCTGGAAATTGTCACTAGCCGTCAGTGGTACATCCGCAATGGCGGACGTGATGCTGCACTTCGCGATGCAGTGCTCGAACGTGGCGCTGGGTTGCATTGGTTGCCTGATCACATGCGTCATCGCTATTCAAACTGGGTAGAAGGCCTCAACGGCGACTGGCTTGTTAGTCGTCAACGTTGGTTCGGCGTGCCAGTACCCGTGTGGTATCCGCTTGATGCACAGGGCGAAACACTTCATGATTCTCCGCTTGTTCCCGATGAATCGCTGTTGCCTATCGACCCAAGTACCGATGCGCCAGTGGGATACACAGAGTCTCAGCGCGGACAACCCGGTGGCTTCATTGGAGATCCTGATGTCATGGACACATGGGCAACGTCTTCACTAACCCCGCAGATTGCTGGCAAGTGGCAAGACGACAACGATTTATTTGACCGCGTGTTCCCCTTTGATGTGCGCCCGCAAGGCCACGACATCATCCGTACATGGTTGTTCTCCACCATGGTTCGTTCACACTTCGAACATGATGTTGCCCCATGGTCGCATGTCGCATTATCGGGTTGGATTCTTGACCCTGACCGCAAGAAGATGTCGAAGTCAAAGGGCAATGTTGTAACGCCATCTGATTTGTTCGATTCATATGGAAGTGACGCAGTGCGTTACTGGGCTGTTGGTGCTCGCCCCGGTGTTGATACTGCGTTCAGCGAAGACCAAATGAAGGTTGGCCGCAAGCTGGCAACCAAGTTGCTGAACGTTTCAAAGTTTGTACTTGGTATTGGCGAAGTAGCCGATGATGTTGTTCCTACGGAAGCAATTGATATTGCAATGTTGCACCGCCTTGCTGGTGTTGTTGATGAAGCAACTAAAGCATTCGAAGAGTTCGACTACGCGCGCGTGCTCGAGCGCACGGAAGAATTCTTCTGGTGGTTCTGCGATGACTATGTAGAACTTGTCAAGACTCGCGGATATCTCAGCCACACTGAAGAAGGAGCCATGTCGGCTCGTGCTGCGTTGCGTCGCGCTCTCTCAACCTTGCAACGACTCCTGGCGCCACTTCTCCCCTTCGTCACTGAAGAGGTATGGAGTTGGTGGCAGTCAGGTTCGGTGCACCAATCGCAATGGCCAACGACGACTGAACTAACGCAAGGTCTTGCTAGTGGCTCGAATGAGGAACTACTCGATGCCATCTGCAGCGCCATCGGTGTCATCCGCCGAGCAAAGACTGAAGCCAAAGTAAGCCAACGAGCCGTGGTCACCGAGGCGTCATTTGTCACAAGTATCAATGCCGCATCTGCCATCACTGCCGGCTGGGCCGACATTGCTGATGCGGGTTCAGTCGAAAAGTGGAGCATCTCCACCGCAGACACGAACGAGATCACGGTGAACGTGACCCTCGCGCCCAATATTCAACAGGTCTAGCCTCAGCGACTGTGGCAGACCCACGCGCGCAACTACGGTGTAAGGGTCATGTCAGATGAAATCACCTCTCCCCACCACTCTGGCAAACACCGAGTTTTTCTCCTTGCAAATCTCACGCTCGCGGTATTGACAATTCTTTCTGGCTCAGGTCTGCTGTACGCAAACTGGAAACTGAACAACCGCAAAGTTGTCACCATCGATTCGGTTGACCCCAATGCCAACGGATTTGATTTGCCAATCGGCGACCTGCGAGCCAAGAACTTTCTAATCACTGGCTCCGACAACAACGCATGCATCGCCAAAGATTCACCGTATGCGGGTGGCTTCGGAAAGCGCAGCTCATTTGGCGAACGCAGCGACTCAATCATGGTGATCCGTGTTAACCCCATCGACAACCAGGCTGCAGTTCTTTCCTTTCCACGAGACATGTGGGTAACACAAGCCGGTTCAACTCGCCATGGGCGCATCAACACCAACTTCGACAAGAAGAACCCAAATCGCCTGATTCGCACAATCAAAGAGAACTTCGGTATTTCCATTGACCATTACGTCAACATTGACTTTTGTGCGTTCAAGGAAGTTATCGACGCTGTTGGTGGTGTCCGCGTTCCATTTGCGAACAAAGCTCGAGACAAACGCACCGGATTCAAAGTTCTAAAAGCAGACATCTGTTACACCTTTGAAGGTGACCATGCACTTGCATACATGCGTTCACGTCATTACCAGTGGTTTGACCCAGCTCTTCAAAAATGGCGCACAGACCCATCATCAGACTGGGGCCGCATTGCACGCCAACAAGACTTCATGCGCCGTCTTGTGAAGAAAGCTCTTGACAAAGCTCGCACTAATCCACGCGTTGCAACGGGAATTCTAAATGCGGCACTGAAAAATGTGATCACTGATGACCGCCTCAATGCATTAACAGTTCTGCAATTGGGTCAGGCCATGAAGAACTTTGATGCAAACACCATGGGCAGTTACACCATGCCAGGAATTGGTCAAGTTATCGACAAAGCATCTGTCATTGTCCCTGACTTTGAAAGCGATCAGTCAAAGAAAATTCTGTCGGTATTCCAAGGTAAGGCAAGTTTGTCCACCACTTTGAAGAAGACTTCAAGCATTGCCCCTTCTGCAGAATTTACTGAACTCGCTTCAGTGATTGCGACCACATCAGTAATGCGACTAGCGATTTCAAAACCTGCAGCGGCAACAACTACCAGCACAACGACAACAACAGTTCCCGCTGTTGTGATTCAACAAGAGACTAAGGGGATCGTTCCGGTTGACGACCCCAACTGCCAGTTCTAGTTATTCAAGTACTCGCGCGAGTACTTCTGGTATCTCACTTGGCCCATTCACCAAAGCAATGCGTGCACCAATCCTGTCTGCAAAGGCTTGTGCCTCGTCATGATCTTCTGCTGGTGCAATAACAATCACTTCATCCATACTCATTGCGGCTGCTTCAGCATCACCATCAACAGTGGCACGGCAATCTGAGAGAAGAATTGCGACGCGCCGGCCAGCACGCGAGCGAGATAGTTGCTGTTGCCCTGCAAGTAGTGCACCGGCCAGGTCTGTTGTGCCGTGACCTCGCAATGTCAACACATCGTTAATGACTCGCTCGCTTGATTTGGGAACATCTTGTGATTTTGCAACCACCACATCTTTTCCGAATGCAATAACGCTGTAATCCTCTGGGCACCGACTTGCGATTGCGCCAGTGGCAACGGCGGAAGTAGCAAGCGGCTTGCCACCCATTGATCCGCTGCGGTCAAGAAGCAAACAAAACGCGGTTCCGGGCTTTCTCCAACCACGAATGCGCAGACGTTCCGGATCAAGTGCTATTCCATTGCGAGCTTCACTGATGGCATCAAGGCTTGCATCGATATCGATATCGCCTGCATCGGGGCGATACGCCTGTTCTTCCATCTTTCCAACGCCGTGTGGTCGTGTGCGGCCGCGATTTCCGATATCAAGCATCAGACGACCAGCAAGTCGTTGCGCTAACGCACGCAATGCTGGGTCTGTTGCACCAGTTAGATCAGCAAGCATGCCCAACATTTCATCAGGGCTGTTCTGCATTGCTTCATCAACAGCAACTTCATCAAGTTCGCCAACTTCTGGCGAAATGTTTTCGAAATTCTCATGGCGAGAAAGATCACGACGCGACGTGGTGCGTTTGCCTGCTTCGGCGACAGCTTGATCTGCTTCGTCGCCCTCTTTCGTTAGCGGGAGGTCGTGTCCGCCCCTATCGGGGCCGTCACTTTTCCCCCGTTGGCGTCCCCTTCGGTTCGACCAAACACGTCTTGCCAGATTTCAGTGACAATCTCTTCAGCGGTGCGCACGCTTCCTTCGCGTACTCGCACGCGGCCAGACAATGCAACTAGCGCAGAATCAACTCCGACACTCGGGTTTTCAATATTTGCTTCCCGAAGTTCTGCCAACGACACTGCAACTTTTGCAAAGTCAACTGCGCCACGTACTGATGACCCAACGCGTAAGTCAGCATGTGAACGCGTACGGCGTACAACAGTTACTGCCTTTTCTAGCCATGAATCAGAAACACCAGAGCCTTCAGTGTTTCGACGAACAATTGCAATCTCATCTTCTGCAGACTGATACGACATAGACACCCGGCACACTCGGTCGTACACCGCACTTGAAATTCGCGCAGTACCAACGGCATCGAATGGGTTCATTGCAGCCACCATGCGGAAACCGTGAGCGGCTACGACACGACCAAGGCGTGGAACATTCAGTTCGCCTTCGCTCATGACCGTGATGAGAACGTTCAGAGTTTCTTCTGGGATACGGTTGATCTCTTCGATGTAGAGAAGTGATCCGTCACGCATGGCACTGACCAGTGCGCCATCAACGAAGATGCTTGGGTCGTACCCATCGTTCAGCACTCGCGCTGGGTCGAAGTGACCAACGAGACGTGCTGGTGTGAGTTCGGCGTTACCTTCAACGAATTCAAAACCGATGCCAAGGCCTTGGGCCACTGCACGCAACAAGGTTGATTTACCGGTGCCTGGAGGGCCTTCCAGCAAAACATGGCGGTCAGCAGCAAGGGCAGCAAGAACTAGCTCCACTTCACGGGTACGTCCGACGACTTGAGTTGAAAGCGCCGTGCGCAATGACGACTTAGTCATTGACTATGACACCACGAATGTTTTCGCCTTCACGCATTGCACGGTAACCCTCGTTGATTTCATCAAGCGTGTAACGCTTCGTGATGAGTTCATCAAGTTTGAGGTCGCCTACGCGATACATGTCGAGCAACTTTGGAATATCTGCACGTGGGTTAAGGCTGCCAAAGATGGTGCCTTTCACTTCTTTGTTCCACATTGCGAGTTGGAACAAGTTGATGTCGGCACTGGTTTCATCCATTGGTGAAATTGCAGTGACAACACATGTGCCGCCCTTGCCAACCATGGTCATTGCTTCACCCATCATGTCGCCATGAAGAACACCCGGAGTCATGATGACCCGATCAGCCATTTCGCCCCATGACAATTCATTGAGGTGAGGAATTGCTTCAGCCATTGATGCGTACGTGTGCGTAGCACCGAACTCCATAGCCTTTTCACGCTTGAACTCAACGGGGTCAATAGCAATGATGCGCTTTGCACCAGCCATACGAGCACCCTGCACAGCATTGATTCCGATGCCGCCGATTCCCACAACAACCACAGTGTCGCCAGGTTGAGTATCAGCGCGGTTGGTAGCAGAACCCCAACCTGTTGCAACGCCGCAAGAAACGAGCGCTACACAGTCAAGTGGCAAATCTTTTTCAACTTTGATTAAGGATGCTTCAGCAACAGTGGCGAACTCAGAAAATGTTCCAAGTTTTGCCATCAGCTTCACAGAGCGGCCATCTTTCACATGATGACGATGAGTGCCATCTGTAATCATTCCGCCGGTCAAAGTACCTGCGCCCAAGTTGCACAAGTTCTGACGACCAGTTGAGCAGTAACGACAACGACCACATGATGGAACGAAACTTGCTGACACATGGTCACCCACTTGCAAGGTTGTGACACCTGGCCCAAGTTTTACAACAACACCAGCACCTTCGTGCCCACCGATAAATGGGAAGAAGTCATCGACACCCATCATGGCCAACAGTTCCTTCGGGGGAACCATGTCGCCAGTAACGAAGTGTTCGTCTGAGTGGCACATGCCGGCCACTTTCCAATTCACCAATACTTCGTTGGCTTTTGGATCATCAACTTCGATTTCTTCAACCACCCACGGTTGATCAATCCCGTACAAAACTGCTGCGCGTGACTTCATTGTTGTTTCCCCCTGGAATTGTGAACCATTTCTGGTTGCATTTTTTTAGTAGATCAAAACTCCGCGGATGTTTTTGCCATCACGCATGTCTTGGTAGCCCTCGTTGATGTCTTCAAGCTTGTATGTCTTTGTGACAAGGCCATCAAGATCAAGTTGACCTTCGCGGTACAAACCAAGAAGTTTCGGAATGTCTGCACGTGGGTTACCTGAACCGAACAATGAACCAACAAGTTGCTTTTCCATCAATGTGAGGTCAAGAAGGCTCATGTTTGCGCCGCCCATTTCAAAAGCTGGGTGAATGTTGGTCACAACAACACGGCCGCGCTTCGCAGCAAGGGCCATCGCTTCGCCAATCATTTGTCCGTTGCCGACGCCCATTGTCATGATGACTTTGTTCGCCATAGTTCCCCATGTGAGGTCTTGCAGCAATGGCAATGCTTCGGCCATTGAAGATGCAGTATGAGTTGCACCGAATTCCATAGCCTTTTCGCGCTTGAATTCGACAGGGTCGATTGCAACGATGCGCTTTGCACCCGCGAGGCGAGCACCTTGAATTGCGTTGGCACCGATACCGCCAACACCAACAACAACGACTGTGTCTCCAGGAGCAACGTCAGCTGCATAGACAGCAGATCCCCAACCGGTGACAACACCACAACCAAGAAGACATGCCTTTTCTAATGGCACGTCTTTTTCGATTTTGATGCACGAAGCTTCGTTAACAACTGTGTGCTTGGCGAACGTTCCGAGCATGCACATGAGTGTGAGGTCTTTGCCGCCAGCATGATGGCGAGATGTGCCATCGGTGACCTGCAAGCCAAGGCCCATGAGCGCACCAAGGTCGCACAAGTTCTGGTGTCCAGTTGAACAGCTTGGGCAACGACCACATGACGGGATAAACCCGAACACCACGTGGTCCCCGACTTCAAGCCAGCTGACTCCTTCGCCAACAGCTTCAACAACTCCGGCGCCTTCATGGCCACCAATGATTGGCAATGCGAATGGCAAGTCGCCCGTAGTGAGGTGTTCGTCTGAGTGGCACATGCCTGAAGCGGCAATCTTGACCAGGACTTCGCCGGCCTTCGGCGCATCGAGTTCAATTTCTTCGACGCTCCACGGAGCGTTTACTTCCCACAGAATTGCAGCGGTTGTCTTCATGGAAGCCCCTTTGTTTGGCTGCCAGGTGCCTGGCAGGGTCTCCTCTGAGATTACTCATTCGCACCACATATTCTCTAGTGGGCTCTGTGGCGGGTACTCTCGTAGGCATGGATAAGGACACCACCCCACAGTCAGTACCCGAGCAGGCCTCAGCCAGCGTGGAAAGCCCCATCGTCGAGGAACTTCTCGTCGAGGAGATTTCCATCGACGGCATGTGCGGCGTCTACTAACTAGCTCGCTCACTCATGACAGTCACGCTTGAGTCCTCGTGCGAACTGCACCCTCAAGTCGCGATCCGGCCTGAACCGTTTGGTGCGCTCGCTTACCACTACGGCAACCGCCGCTTAGTTTTTCTTCGCCACCCAGACATTGTGCGTGTTGTCAAGACAATGGGTGAACATCCATCCTTGCGCGACACGTTCGTCGCAGAAGGTGTCGCCGAATCTCGGTGGCCCTCATTCATTGAAGCTCTTTCTTCACTCACTACATCGGAGATAATTCGTGTCCTCTCATAGCCTCGGCCAACAAATGAAGCAGGGGCTTGATGCTCCGATTTGTCTCACATGGGAACTGACATACGCATGCAACTTGGCGTGCGTACATTGTTTGTCCAGCAGCGGACAACGCGACGACCGTGAATTGTCAACTGTACAAGCGAAGGCCGTTCTCGATGAACTCGCAGCGCTACAAGTTTTCTACATCAACATCGGTGGTGGTGAACCAATGATTCGCCGTGACTTCTTTGAAATTGTTGAGCATTCGATTGCTAACAACATTGGCGTCAAGTTCTCCACGAATGGCGCGTTTATCGACAAGAAGAATGCAGAGCGCCTCGCCGCAATGGATTATCTCGATATTCAAATCAGTCTTGACGGAACAGATGCAGTTACAAACGACGCGGTACGTGGCGAAGGTTCTTACGACACTGCAATTCGCGCGATGGACAATTTGAAGGCTGCTGGTTTCGGTCAATTCAAAATCTCAGTAGTTGTCACACGCCACAACGTTGATCAACTCGATGCATTCAAGGCCCTTGCTGATTCATATGGTGCGCAACTTCGCATTACGCGTTTGCGTCCAGCAGGGCGAGGCGCAGACACATGGGATGAACTTCACCCCACAAATGCTCAACAACGTCAGATCTACAACTGGCTGCTTGCACACGGAGAAAACGTTCTCACTGGCGATTCGTTTTTCCATCTCAACGCATTTGGTGAATCTCTTCCTGGTTTAAACCTGTGTGGTGCTGGCCGAGTGGTGTGCCTCATTGACCCAATCGGCGACGTGTACGCATGCCCATTTGTTATTCATGACACCTTCAAAGCCGGCAACGTTCTTGAAGACGGTGGATTCACTCACGTGTGGCGCGAATCAGATCTATTCACTGAATTGCGCGAACCGCAAAGCGCTGGTGCATGTGCATCATGCGGAGCGTTCGATGCCTGCCAAGGAGGCTGCATGGCCGCCAAGTTCTTCACTGGGCTTCCCTTAGATGGCCCAGACCCCGAGTGCGTAACGGGCCATGGCGAAGTCCTCTTGCCTTCAGTCCCCGTCTCACTTGTCCCACGTCCGTCCATGGACCATTCAAAGCCAGCGCGAACTCTCATAAAGAGTAAAGTTTCTACGTGAATTCTTTTGTCGCGGCAGCTGCGATCATCATCGCGTATTTCTGCGGCACCTTGCCCATAGCAATTCTGATTGCAAAGTCAAAAGGTATTGACATCACAACATTCGGTTCTGGTAATCCCGGAGCGAGCAATGTTGCGCGAGCACTAGGCACCAAGTACGGCATTTATGTTTTCGCCGGTGATGCCCTCAAGGGCGCACTTCCCGTTGCCACGATGTTGTCGAATCGCCCGATCGCATACGCATGTGCCGCTGCATCGGTTCTTGGCCACGTATTTCCCGTGACTCGGAAATTCAAAGGTGGTAAGGGCGTGGCGACTGCTGGTGGAAGCTTGTTGCCGCTCCACCCCTTCCTGGTTATTGGTGCAGCCCTGACATGGCTTCTTGTGACGAAGGTGACAAAGAAAGCATCAATTGCATCGATCGCAATTGTCCCTGTCTTGATTCTCGCGTTCATTATGAGTGGAACACCAGGGTGGGAAATTTTCTCCCTCGTTGGCATTGGTGCCTTGGTTGAAATTCGACATGCATCGAACATCAAACGTCTTTTATCCGGTACCGAACCCCCTGTGACAGGTTCAACCGTCTAACCTCCATTCGTGCTTTCATTTCTCGATACTTTCTTTAATTGGCTCGAGCATTATTCCGGATCGCCATGGTTCTACCTAGCAATTTTTGCGATAGCACTACTTGATTCTGTTCTTCCTGTCGTTCCCAGTGAATCACTAGTCATTATTGGCGGAGTAAGCGCCGGACTGCATCAACTGCACTGGTCGTTAGTAATCGTTGCAGCTGCTGTTGGCGCTTTTGCCGGAGACAACATCAGTTACCAAATCGGAAATCAATTCTCTGGTGCATTACGCAAGAGATACGAACGAAGTGCAAAAGGTCAGCGTCGACTGCAGTGGGCACACGAACAAATTCAGCTACGCGGAGGCGAACTGCTGATCACTGCGCGTTTCATTCCTGGTGGACGCACACTTCTCACTCTCAGTTGTGGCATCACTAATCAAGAACGTCGTTGGTTCATGAAATGGATTGCTATTGCTACTCCAATTTGGGCAATGTATGGAACCCTTCTCGGCTTTATTGGTGGTCGCTCGTTTCAAGACAACCACACAAAAGCGTTTCTCGTTGCCTTCTCTATAGCTATTGGAGCAACCATGTCTTTGGAATTGATTCGACATTTTCGTCATCGTTTCGGGTCATCCGCAACACCTCTGAACAAATAACATGACGACCACACGTCTAAGCACCTCTCATTCATGCGTCTTGTTGTTACCCCTTGGTTCATTTGAACAACACGGGCCACACTTGCCTCTCGACACAGACACCATCATCATTGAGTCGGTTATTGCCCATGCGTTGCAAGACAGCAGCATCCGTCCGAATTCTTTTGTAACTGCCCCAACTATTGGAATTTCAGCAAGTGATGAGCACGCCGGATTCCCCGGAACGCTCAGTACGGGCACAGAGGCACTCGTGCAATCGGTCGTTGCTATTTGCCGATCTGCATCATGGGCACAAGGCGTGTGCATTGTGAATGGACATGGCGGGAATGCAGATGCACTCATGCGTATTAGTTCAGCTCTGACATACGAAAAGATTCAGTACTCAATGTGGTCACTGCCGTCTTATGACGGTGCTGATATGCACGCAGGGCACACGGAGACTTCAGTAATGATGCACGTGGCTCCTGACACAGTTCATACTGATCGCATCGAACGTGGAGCTGTTGGAGACGCTTCTGATCTTGTGGCGCAGATGCGCACCAGCGGTGTCGTGGGCGTGTCCGACAATGGTGTTCTCGGTGACCCAACCACGGCGACAAAAGAACATGGCATTGCCGTAATGAATTTATATTCATCGAGTCTTACTGCACACCTTGTAAAACTTTCCACTGAGTGGCTTGGTGATTCTTAATGACAAACATGTTTGTTACTGACGATCAATGGTTTCGCTCTCGTAAAGGCAACGGCGTCCTTGCTGGTTCTCCACTCACTTACTTTGGCGTCACCGATGCAGGATCAAAAATTCTGGATGCAATTGAAACCAATTCCGAGCTACCACAAAATCACGGGCAGTTAACAGAACGATTGCTGGCTACGGGTGCAGTTCACCCTGTTCCGGACAGCATCGCACCTTTATCTGACATCACTGTTGTCATTCCTGCTTTCATTACGAATACAGAATCACATGTTTATCTACAGGAACTAGTTGCAGCACTTGTTGGCCTGGCAATAATCATCGTGGATGATGCGTCGCCTCGCCCCATAGACATTGAAGGCGTGCGTGTAATTAGACACGACACCAACAAAGGCCCTGCTACTACGCGCAACACCGGAATCTCTGTCGTCACAAGTAAATTTGTTGCATGTGTCGACACCGATGTCATGGTCACCACACAGCAGATCACCACACTTGCCGCGTATCTCACAGATTCTCAAACAGGTGTAGTTGCCCCCCGTATTACATGCGTGAATGATGGAACCTTCATCGGTGAATTTGAGTCTCACCATTCCCCTCTTGATCTCGGCTCCGTTCCGGCCCTTGTTCGCCCAATGTCACGCGTGTCATATCTGCCTGCAACTGTTCTGGTCAGTGACGTGGAATCGCTGCGCGCAGTTGGTGGATTTGATGATTCAATCCGAATGGGCGAAGACGTTGATTTGGTATGGCGATTGATCGAGAACGGAATTGCTTGTCGTTACGTGCCATCGATTGAATGCCCGCATAGAACGCGTCAATCCATGCGCAAAATGCTCAAACAGCGTTATGACTACGGCACTAGTGCTGCATTGCTCGATGCCCGTCACCCTCGCGCAGCATCACCGTTACGCGCTCATGCTTTACTACTGACTACGGCAATAACTTTGTTGATGGGCTACATCTATTTTGCAATTATTCTTGTTGTGCCAACTATGGCATATTTCGTAGTGTCATTGCGTTCAACTTCCATTCCCATTAGAACTCGCACACAACTTGCATGGAAAGCTCTTACCAGCACCACTCGCTTACTTGCCCGCGCCATCATGCGGGCGTGGTGGCCATTATTTTTTATCGCATCGCTCGTGTCCTTGCGTCTCGGTGCGATGTTTACGTTCAGCGCTTTTGTCCCGCCAATAGTCGGACTAATGCGTAACAAGCCAGGCCACCCCATTCGTTATCTCGTCATGCGCATTCTTGAAGGCATGGCATACGGAACAGGTGTATGGGCGGGCGCTCTACGCGCACGTTCGTTGCGATGCTTGTTGCCGGTAATTACCGTGCGGCGCTCAGTCGCGCGCTGATGTCATTGCACTCTTCACAAACTGAAGCAGGAATGACACCCCATCGCATAAGACGAGAAAAGATTGCACATCCCAGGCAGAAGCCAACGAATGCTTCAAGGGATGCAGCGCCAGCCAACATTGCAATGACAACACGTGACGCGGTGTGTAGATCAAGAATCCACAAAACTGATCCGGCGACAGAAAACGCTGCACCGATACCTTGAGCGAAACGTTTGGGCGGACCAGCTACAAGAACATGATCGCGCTTAATCCGTGGAGTAATGACCTGCGTTGAAATACGACCAAGCGGGCTGAGAAGCGGGCCTGTAAGGACTCGAGCAATGAACCCGTATGTCAGTGGTACAAGTACCCACGGGTTTCCTGTGGCGACAAACAGAACACTCATCAGAACAGCACCCGTGGCCACAATGCGGGCTGATGTTTCGTTGACCGGATTGGGAAACCCAAATACTTTTGCCATACGCCCACGCTATGTCCAATTTCTGGACTGACCACTCAGGAATTGTTCTCCCGAGTACGGTTCAGGGGGTGACTATTCGACTCACCGTCCGCAGAGCCGACTGGCTAGCCCATGTCCACGGCGTAGCTGATGCAACCCCTGGCCTTGTACCGGTCGTGAAGGGCAACGGCTACGGCTTTCGACGTTGGAACCTCATGGAGATCGCTGGTGAGTTGTCTCGTGAAGTCGCAGTAGGAACAGTGTTCGAAGTGCGTGACACGCCTTCCCATCTAACACCAATCGTGTTAACTCCAACAATGACTGCACCACCGAAGAATCTGCCCATGAATACGGTGCTGACAGTAGGAAGCCCTCACCATGTTGTTGCTCTCACTCGCGCCCAATGGCGCGGTGATGTCATTGTGAAGTTGCAATCATCTACCAAACGGTTTGGAGTTGCCCACGCAAACTTGCAATCGCTGCTTTCTGATATTGCTGACGCACAATTCACTATTCGTGGTTTTGCCATTCACCCGCCGATTGCCGGCGATATGGCAGCTCACATCGCTGACATCACACAATGGTTGGACCACATTGATCCCGCGTTGCCCGTGTACATCAGTCATCTTGATCCCGCTGCATACGCCGCGCTGCGCCGCGACTATCCATCGCGAGAGTTTCGTATGCGACTTGGTACATCACTATGGCACGGCGATAAATCCACCATGCATCTGACAGCCGACATCGTTGATCATCACCCAGTGGAATCAGGGTCTTTTGCCGGTTATACGCAGGTTCCAATCAAGGGCCCTGGTGAAATAGTGATAGTTGGGTGCGGTACAGCTCACGGGGTGGTTCCACTTATTGACGGCCGTAGTCCTTTTCATTTTCAACGCCAACGAATGAACATGTTGGAGCCTCCACATATGCACACATCAATGTTGTTTATTGCACGCGGACGACCAGTGCCGAGTGTTGGAGAATGGATTGACGTGCAACAGTCACTGACCAAAGTACAAGTTGATTTGCTGCAGTGGTCGTAGCGCCATTACAGCGATAAAAAATTAGTGCGCCAAAGGTGCCATACGGTTGAGACCGCGCCATCCAACTGCTGCTGCGCCGATGAGTCCACCTTGATCGGCCAAGCGAGATGGAATGATTCGTGCACCGCGAGAAAATTCAAGCCCACATAACTCGTCAACTGTGCGTTGAGCCGAATTAAAGAATGTTGCGCCGAACCCGAGCGCAACGCTTCCACCGACACATACAAGTTTTAGATCAAGAAGATTGCACACTGATGCAACACCACGACCAACGAGCCGTCCGGTACGCACCATAATCTCGTACGTTGGCTGCGTCGGCGAGCGACCAGTAATGGCCTCAATTGCCGGGCCAGACGCTTCGGCCTCAAGACACCCACGACCTCCACAGGCACATCTGCGGCCATTTGGCTCCACAACCACGTGCCCTATATGGCCCGCATTGCCACTGGCGCCTTCTAGCAGTTGCCCATTCAGAACAATTCCGCCCCCGACTCCGGTGGACACCACCATGGCCATGAAGTTGTCGACGCCACGTGCGCCACCTACCCAGCCTTCTGCGAGCGCCAACGCCTTTGCGTCGCCATCACCAAAGACAGGTAATCCAGTGATGTCAATCAATCGATCACGTAGCGGAAAATCGCGCCACTGAGGAATGTTGAGTGGTGACACGGATTCAAGATTGTGTGTACTTGGACCTGCGCATGCAACACCAACTGTTAACGGACTCTCGCCATGGTGTTCGCGTGCACGTGCCAGTTGTTGCTGCACTGCCTCTGCAATGTCAGAAAAAAGATCCTCGGCATTGTCGCGCGGGTTCACTAGAACAGATGTGCGGTCAATTAGTTCGCCGTCGCGCGTGACTAAGCCGACTGCACACTTTGTGCCGCCAATATCAATAGACAATGACAATTGCATGAGGTATCTAGTGTGCCAAAAAGTAAGCAGTAATTGCGACATGCATACACAATCGGCATCATTCAATTCTCTATTATTTATAGGCTATGCACACTTCGTACGATGAGACCGTGCACCCACAATGGAAAGAACCACTAAACAATGTGATGTCTACGGTTTCCGCACGTGAACTCGCATCATTTGTTTCACAAGAGCGAAAAGAATTTACGGTCTTTCCACCAGAAGATGAGGTTTTTGCTGCTTTGTCATTCGCCGGCCCACGCGACATCTCAGTTGTAATTCTCGGGCAAGATCCGTATCACGAACATGGTCAAGCGCATGGTTTGAGTTTTTCGGTGAAACTCAATATCCCTATTCCTCCTTCGTTACGAAATATTTTTATCGAACGTGAAAATGACATCGGACTTCAACCGCCTACACACGGAACACTCACACCGTGGGCACAACAAGGTGTTCTTCTTCTCAACACATCACTCACGGTGCGCGAGGGAAATGCCGGTAGCCATGCGAAAAAAGGCTGGGAAGAAATCACTGATCAGATCATTCGTATTGTGAATGACAACACAGAACGATGTGTATTTATCTTGTGGGGCGCGCATGCTCAGGCCAAGAAAAAGCTAATTACGCACGAGCATCACGCAATTCTTGAGGCTCCCCACCCATCGCCGTTATCGGCATATCGAGGTTTCTTAGGCAGTGCACCGTTTTCACGCACCAATGTCCTTTTGCAAGAAGCAGGTCGAACACCCATCGACTGGAGCCTGTAGGCAGGCCCGTGCCGTGGGATGTTCGTCTAGGCGCGATCTGTGAGACAATTTGAGCATGGTTATCGCTACCAAACAGTCGGAAAAATCTCGACAGACCGACCTTAAGGTTGCCCACAGCGCTGCCAGTGCAGTGCGCACAGTGGGTGTTGACCAAATGGCACTAACGCGTGTTGCTGCCGACGCCGGATTTTCAAGCGGCGCCATCTATGCCCGTTGCGATGACAGATCAGAACTCGTTGTCATGGCGTGGGAAAAAAGTTTCTGGCCAATGTTGTCAGAGATAATTACTTTGCTTGCTGATGCAGTGATCTCTAAAGACAACAGCAGCATGAGCAGAATTGCTGAATTGTTCATTCGCTCGACCGACCCAGGAATTGTTCCTGACCTTGGTAGCGCTATGGAAGTCATCATCGCATCACGACGCGACGAAACAATCGGTGAAGTTGTACAACGGGACATCAATGGTCTCCTTGATGACCGAGGTGTTGGTCCATCAACTGACGGCGCTCTTCGCCAGTCAGTTGTGTCGGCTATCAGCACATTGTTTGGTGCGTCATTATTGAACTCTGCGTATGTTGACAACAAGCACAACATGATTGACCCGACAGCACTCATCGAGGTGTTTACCCTTTCAGCTCATTCGCCAGTAAAGCCTGCAAAATCTGCAGGTACGCTGCGAAACACCGCCCCGTACCAATTCCCCACAACCTATGACGATGTTCGCGATGCGCTTATCGCCGCAAGCGAATATGTCATCTCTCGCACAGGTGTACACAGAGCCACTGTGTCGCGAATCGCTCGTCGGGCCGGCGTCAGTGTCGGAGCAATTTATGGCCTATACGAAAACAAGGATGCTCTCGTTGCAGACTGTCTTGAAGTTCTCTTTCCGCCACAGAGTCGCCGTGATGTTGAAGAATGGTCACGAGTCTTCACGGCTACTGATCAACGAGCAGTTGTCACCGATATTCTGGCGAACTACATGTCGCCATCGTTTGCTCAGTGGCGCACATTCAGATTAGAGAGCATTGTTGCTGCGCGACACTCCCCCGATATTGCGGCTCAACTAGCGGCATACACATTTGCAGCCAGACGCTCGCTCATGGCTGCTGCTGTAAAAGCCCCTGCTGGTGCCACTATTCGCCCTGACACGGGCTTATCTGCCCGCGCAAGCGTTCTGGGGCTCTCCATTCTTGAAGTTGTTGACCCCACAATCTGTCAGCTCGACTGGCGATGGATTCCTCTCGGCAGATAATCACTAGTCTTCGCTGATGCTTGAAGAACTGTCAGCCAAAGTCCGATCCGGAGAAATCAACCCTGTTGATCTCGTGAATGAGAGCCTTCGTCGTATTGAGGAAGCCAAGCCACTCAATGCTGTTGTTGCGACATACGCCGACGAAGCACGATCACTCGCAGCATCACATCCGCGCACGGGTGCTCTTGCAGGTTTGCCGTTCTTGGTGAAAGACATGGCGCGTGTAAAGGGCCATGTCACTACTTCTGGGTCACAGCTGTATGCCGATGGTCTCGCAGACGATGTTGATGACTCTGTCGTGTCACGACTTCGCAATGCCGGAGCAATCATCATTGGTCGAACAAACAGCCCAGAGTTCGGCGCAACTGCATTCACTGCAAACAAGGTTTATGGTGCAACACGTAACCCATGGAACTCTGAAAAATCTCCAGGTGGTTCCAGTGGTGGTTCTGCAGCTGCGCTCGCAGCAGCTTTAACACCTATTGCCACTACGTCAGATGGTGGTGGCAGCGTGCGTGGACCTGCATCAGCATCAGGGCTCGTTGGTTACAAGCCATCGATGGGCGCAATCGGAAGAAACGTGCTGCCTCGGTGGATTGATTTTTCGACACAAGGCACAAGCGGACACAGCGTTGCTGACGTTGTCTACGAAGCCGCAATCACTCACGGACCAGCCGTTGGTGATTTCTTAGGATTACCGGCGCGCAGCATTGCACTGAATCCTGTGATGCCGCGTCGCGTTCTTGCATGTCGCACATTTCGAACAGACGTAGACCCAGATATTGAAACAAACTACGAATCAATGATTGATGCGCTGATTGCAAGCGGAGTCACAGTGGAACGCGTTGCTTCTCCATCAGACAACGACACAATCTGGAATTGGTTCATCATGTCCACTGCACAACTCACGCAAAGTTTGCGTCATGAGGAACACCGCTGGCATGAATTGACTGACTATGTGCAATCTCAATTGAAATTCGGCGCCACAGTCACAATTGATCAATACATCGCAGCCCAGAGAAAACGCCATGAAATCAGCGTTCGATTTGATGAATTGATGGGAGATGATGCAGTGCTCCTCACGCCTACTTCGAACGCTCGGTCCTGGCCCGCAGAAGGGCCATTACCTACGCGTGCCGGTAACACAGATGATCCGATGGTGACGTTGAATACGCCGGATGCAAACTTCACAGGACACCCGGCGACAAGTGTGCCAATGGGTCTTGACGACAATGGTGTTCCCTGCGGCATTCACATCACAGGTCCTCGATTTGCGGACAACATCACTCTGGGCCTTGCTGCCCACATAGAGCGCATCAAACCGTGGCCTCTGACCGCGCCTGGTTACACGCCGTTTGGTCTCTAAGTGTTGGTGACATATTTCGTCATCTAATTCTCATTAGCGTGGACACACCGCTTCGGTGTCTTCCATGAAACTTTTTATCGCTCTTATCTTGTTCTTCGGAACTGGAATTCTTCTTCCGCAATCAGCGGTTCACGGCGCGACCGACACCGCAGGTACTCCTGGAATGGCAGTCATCCCTGTGATTTCATCTGTCAGTGCCGGTGCAGAACACACCTGCATGGTCCGGGATGGAACGGTGTGGTGTACCGGATCAAACTCTCGCGGCCAGCTCGGAACAGGTTCTCTCACCAAGACGATCGCCTTTAGTCCTTCCGTAATGACAAACGCATCAATGGTCGACGTTGGCGGCACTACTTCATGTGCTGTTCGCACCGATGCCACTGTGTGGTGTTGGGGAACCGTAGCGACATCACTAGATGTTGTGACAGGGAAAATTGTGACAACTGATTCTCTGCTTCCCGTCCAAGTTCCACTAATGAATGTTCGAACAGTTGCTGTCGGGATGTCCCATTCATGTGCAACTCAAAATGACGACACCGTGTGGTGTTGGGGATCAAACACATGGGGACAACTGGGAAACAATTCAAATATTGATTCTGTACTTCCCGTTCAATCACGCATTGACACAGTGCAGTCACTTGATGTTGGTGCCGAACATACGTGTGCGGTTCGGCGGACAAATTCTGTCTGGTGCTGGGGATCAAACGGCTATCACCGTCTTGGTGTACGGAATAAAGGTCCATTCCTGGTGCCCACCTACGTGCCAAAAGTACGTGCAAATACTGTCGCTGCTGGAGACGCATTTACTTGCATCATTTCATTGAATGCTCGTGTGCAATGTTGGGGGCGAAATCAATTCGGTCAATTAGCCCGCACCGCTGGCTCATCACGCATTGCACCTCACACAACGTCAATCAAGAAGCCAGTTGCCTTAACTGCCGGCGGTGAATTTGCGTGTGCCCTCACGGCAGCAACGACGACATGGTGCTGGGGTCGAAACCGATTCGGTCAATTATCAAATGGATCATCAGTCGCATCAGGTAAACCTCAAAAAATTCTTACGAGTTCCAACATAGGTTCGTTAACCTCACTTGCTGCGGGGACATCCCACGTATGCGCTGTAGCTAATACCTCAAGTGCAATGTGGTGCTGGGGTCTTGGCGTGCAGGGCCAGCTTGGAGACGGTGGAAGTGGTCAAAGCGGAATGCGCTCTAACGGAACTGAAATATGGCCAAACGGTGTTCGTATGAAATCTATTGGTACTGACCAATCTGCGCGAATCATTGCAGCGGGTGATATCGCTTGTGACAGCAACAGACGCACAACAAGCAACACGGGACCAAGTGGCGCGCAATGTGGCGACTATGCAACAGCTTCAATGATTTCATCCTTGAAGCCCGACGGAGTATTTGCTCTCGGAGATCTTCAGTATGAAAGCGCAAGTTCACAGGAACTCCTGACCAACTTCGATTTGTCGTGGGGACCACTGCGCAGCACTACCTACCCTGTTCGCGGCAACCATGAATACCTCACGTCTGGGGCTGCGGGATATGTCGATTACTTCAGTGAAATGTCGCCGTCGTACTGGACAGTTGATGCAGGTGGTTGGCGCATCATCGCAGTTGACTCATGGTGCCAAGGTCAAATTTATGCAGGTTGTTCAGCAACTTCAGCACAGACACAATGGCTGAAATCAGAGTTACAACGAGCGCGTGATGAAAGCAGATGCACAGCTGTATTGATGCATCATCCGTTCGTGTCGAGTGGTTTGTTGGCAACTGCGAGTGTCAAGAACTTGTGGGAAGCCGCAGTTACCGGCGGAGCAGATCTCATGGTGGCAGCACATGACCATATCTATGAACGCTTTTCGCCGCTTGATGCATCGGGTGCGCCTGCTGTCGGCGGAATGCCCTTCTTCATCAGCGGGCTTGGTGGTGCGCCTGCTACTCCAATCGGAGACGCAGTTTCAGGAAGCGCCTTTCGTTACAACGCTAATCATGGAGCGTTATCGCTCACTTTGACCCCACGCTCATTCTCGTGGGGATTCGTCAACTCTCTTGATGGTTTAACGATTGATTCCGGCACAGCATCGTGTGCTCCATAACGCACTTCTAGTCGAACACTGGAACTAGCGCGACCTTGCCAGCAATTTTTCGATCTTGTAAATCACGCATTGCTTGTACTGCTTTGCTCATCGGATAAGTCACTGGTTCAACAGGGTGAAGTTTTCCTGCCGCAATCTGAGCTAAAACATCGACCAACATTGCCTGATTTTCGACAACGTTTATGCCAACCCATGCGCCCCAATCAACACCAACCACAGTGCGATTAGTAAGCAACACATGATTTGCAGGAAGACGTGGAATTCCACCAACGAAACCGACGACAAGATATTGACCAAACGGAGCGAGCGCACGTAAACACGGTTCGGCAAGGTCGCCGCCCACGGGGTCGTACACCATGTCGACTCCACCGCCACACAACTCACGTGTCCGCAGTTTCACGTCTTCATTCAGGACATCGATAGCAGCGAATGCTCCACGGTCTAAGGCAAGTTGGCGTTTCTCGGCGCTAGAGGCAGCAGCAATAACTCGCATGCCCATTGCAACACCAAGATCAACTGCAGCCAAACCAACTCCGCCACCCGCACCCAGCACCAACATGGTGGCGCCCTCTCGTACTTGTGCACGCTTATGAAATGCAAACCACGCCGTGAGGTAACTCTGCATAAAGGTTGCACCTTGTCCGTCGCTCAACTGATTAGGAATTGAAATCACTCGTGATGCTGAGAGAACTGCTTCATCTGCAAAACCACCACTTGGTGAGAAAACCCGGTCACCGATTTTCAGATTCGTGACATCAGCTGCAACCTCAATGACTCGACCCACAATTTCAGAACCGGGCCGATACGGGACTGGTGGCTTGATTTGGTACTTTCCCTCAATCATCAGCGAATCGACATAATTCAATCCACTGGCTAAGACAGCTACACGTATTTGTCCTGCGGCCAATTCGGGCGAATCAATTTCTACAATCTCGATTGCATCAAGTGATCCAAGTTGCTGTATTTGCAAAACTTTCATACTTGCGACGGTACTAGACAGACCGCAGGTGAAATGAACTGTGCTAACTCAAGACTCGGTTGATTCTCCGACGCACACGACCAGAGAATTTCTGGCGTTGACCTGCGGTTGCATTGTCAATGCCATACATTGCAATCCATTCGCAGCGAACCCGGCGATGAAGCATCAGACGCACCGAGCGAAATACAGTTCGTTTCCCCGACTCACCTTCTAGTGCATTTATGAATTTGCCAGATCCGTGCGTGGTAACAACGATCAAATGGCGAACATTGGTAAGAAGCGGTTGAATTCGATTTGCACCTTCAGGAAGAACCCAAGCGACCCCGTTCATTAACACTCTGTCAAACCAGCCCTTCAACATTGCTGGCTGTCCTGACCACCACGTTGGATACACAAGTACCAAGGCGTCACACCACTGTAAATCTTCAATGTGCTGACGCAGTTCGGGAAGCTCCTTCAGTTTTGTAGCAACATCTCCCACATGGTTCAACCGTTCATACGGCGTAAAGACGGGGTTGAAATTCTCCGCCCATAAATCATGATGGCGAATTTCATGACCGCCACTCCCCAATTCGGCCAACACTTCAGATGAAAGATGTGAAACAAAAGATTCGTGTGACGGATGCGCAAGAAGTACGAGAACTTTCATAAGTTCCCCATTTTCTTCTGTAGAGATAGAAGAAATGACTTCCTACTTTCATCCGTTGCTGTATCCATCGCATACAAACTCGATGTAGACACTTTTGTTCGCAAGGATGTATTGAGTCGGAATGCGCGTGCCAATATGCGTCGACCATTGTCATTCACAAAACGGACGTACAACCATGGTGAACCAAAAGTAGAAGCAATATGAATACGTCGAATATTCGTCAAACCTGGGCGCACTTTGTTGTTCTCATTAAACACAAAAGCTGTTCCCGGCAACATCACGCGCTCCAACCAACCTTTTAGTTGCGCGGGAAGTCCGCCCCACCATGTGGGATATACAAACACGACTATCTCTGCAGACTTCACAAGAGCAACATCTCGCTCAAGACCAACTGGTGTGTCGCCGCTGCCCCCTGCATATGTTTTCCACTCTGAAGTTGACATCACAGGATTGAAATGTGCAGCTGCAAGGTCGATGAGGTCCACCGTGTGTCCTGCGGCACGCAAACCCGTGATCGCAGCATCACGCATTGCAGAACAGAAACTCCCCTCAACGGGATGGCAGTACACAACAAGGGCATTCATAGGGGTGGTCTATCGCGGTAGCAATTGGGAACTACCGTACCGTGTATGCCAGACCTGACCGGAGATTTCAATACAGGACAATTGCCAAAGATTGCACCTGGCACAGTGACTGTCACTATTGCTCGCACAGTTGAGCCACGTCACAAGGCTGAATTCGAAACATGGTGCCACAACATGACAGAAGCAGTGCATGCGGCCCCTGGTTGTCTTGGGGCGACGGTTCTATGGCCAGCAAAACCATCAGACCCGTATCACATGGTTTTTCGTTTTCTTGATGTGTTGCATCTGCGCGAATGGGAACGTTCTGACGTCCGACAAGAATTACGCGAGCGCGCTGATCGACTGGTGTTGTCAGAGAAGGTGACCGTCACTGCGGGAACAGAAGAGTTCTTCAACGCTCTTGGAGAAGTAGAACGCCATAAGACTCGCACAGGCAAGTTTCTGTCTGACGTTGCATGGGTTTACCCCATCGCATTGATTTTCACTCTCGTCCTTGCACCGTACTTCGCTCGAATCGATGTTGTGCCGCGAGTGCTGATCTCCACTGCCCTGATCGGGGCGACTAGCAAATATGCCACTGGACCAATGCGCACGTGGTGGCGCCGTCGCAAGATGCTGCCCCAAGATTCTTCTAGTCGATAAATAGTTAACGCGGAGGAAGACCGCAGGCGTTCATGCCAAAAAGTCGTGATATGTGTCGACGATTACGGGCTACTAATGAATACACAACTTGAGCAATTGAGCGCACTCCTGGCAGTCCAATCACGACACCTACAGCGCGATACACACCAGAGGTAGCAGATTTCAGAATTGCTGAAACGGCAATGGCGCCTTCTAAACGACCATTGTCGGTGACAAACCACACAGAACCGATGTGAGTAAGTCCGTATTGATGGTGCGACACAACATCAACAGATGGAACGTGGGTAATGATCCAGCCTGCGGATGCTTCGCAGATTCCACAATCGCCGTCGTAGACGACCACGGGTTGCATCTCAGTTACACGTCCTGAAATTCATTTCAATCATGACTAGTTAACGTTTAACAAGTCGACAACGAAGACAAGAGTTTCTCCACCCTTGATGACTCCACCTGCACCTTGTGATCCGTACCCAAGGTGAGCAGGGATAGTGATGCGACGTCGACCGCCGACTTTCATACCGGCAACACCTTGATCCCAACCAGAAATCACTTGACCGGCGCCGAGACGAAATTCAAACGTTTCGTTTCGGTCCCATGACGCATCGAATTGACGTTGTGTGCTCCATGCAACACCGACGTAATGCACTTCTACGTTTGTGCCGGCGACTGCTTCTTTGCCATCACCAACTGTGATGTCTTCAAGAACAAGTTCCGAAGGTGCGTCCCCTGCGGGAATGGAAAGGTCTGGTTTCATTGCGCTCATGACCACCAACCTATCTGTGCCCAATACGGCTTACACAGGTTGAAAAGTGAGGCTTTACGCCTTCGCGCGTGTGCGTCGCAAGATGGGGTCAGCGACTCGCAATGCACCGTCGGCAATTTTCATCACGCGGCCAGCGGCACCCGGAGTTTTTGAATCAATGAGATTACCCATCACAGCCAATGTGATGTCAGCTGCCACTTGAGTACCAACTGCAAGCCGTAAACCTGGCTTCAACAGCCATGGGTGACCAATGATGAAACTAAACCGACGTCCCGTGCGCAAAAATGCATCGAACCGCTCGCCAACTAATTCGTTATACGACTCAGATGCCGTGTTCGGATCTGCAATAAATCGCTCGACGGCCAACATCCCAGATTCAAGTCCGTAGTCAATTCCTTCACCGTTCATTGGATTTACGAATCCGGCTGCATCACCGATAGCTACCCAACCTGGGCCATGTCGTTTCGTGCAGCTCATGGGCAATCTCCATGCACGAGGTTTTTCGATGTAATCACCAAGTGACCACGAATCACGCACAAGAGTTGCGTACTGATCAAGCAATGTATTCAGATTCAATTTCTTGAAACCTTTCATGGTGCTCAGCGCGCCAACGCCAATGTTCACGGTGCCATCGCCAGCAGGAAACATCCATCCGTACCCTGGCACCGCGACACCATGTTCATCGCTGAGACTCAGACACGC